>Ga0307931_1000100_pt1 | contig 46436 bp, 37 predicted proteins | sample OrgLakmetageno47_FD_201816 | JGI IMG/M metagenome (GOLD analysis project Ga0307931, IMG submission 201816) | Saline water microbial communities from Organic Lake, Antarctica - #47 | ecosystem: Environmental > Aquatic > Non-marine Saline and Alkaline > Saline | place: Antarctica: Organic Lake...
CCTTCCCTCTACACACTATTCTCTTTGCGATATCGACTTGCGCGCAACACACGCGCGTAAACTTCTGCCCGCAGCATTGGCTTCTGTGTCATTTGGGTTTGTATTAGTTCGAGTTCGAGTTCGAGTTTTTGTTCCTTGCAGCCCTGCACTTGCAAATGGGGAGTCTTATCAAATCACATCTAATTGGTAATCGGTGTAATCGGTGCTATCCGAAGGAAGCCTGATGCCAAGGACGTAGGTTTACGGAGGATTAGGGCTCAATGAGGGGATAGGGGAGGCGATTTTACGCAATTGGGCTTTATCTTTATGCATCCGCTTTCCAATTTCGCTTTTTGGGCTCGTTATGGACTGGCCTGGTAGCTGGTGGCTTCTTGATGTCTAACTGCTGCCATCATTTCCATGGCCACTGTGGCATGTGCGCCTCATAAGCTTCATAGGTTTAGTTTGTGCTGCTTTGCTTTTCATCGCTACCTTTCAGCCTTCTAATTCGGGCCCTTCGGGGTCCGTCGGTCCGTCTCAAAACGACATAATGCCTCTTCAACGGATATAATAAGATTGCGAAGAATTCGAGAATGTGAGGAGTGGCAGCTTCGCACCAACACCTCATCAGTTCGTCAGTCTGGTCTTCAGCACGTCAGAATAAGCGATTCACGCTGGTTGTTGCCTTAGCTCGCCCGCACTCTCAGCGGCGTTCATCAAGGTGCTCTATAGCGGAATACCACAGGGAAACTGATTCCCTAATCTAGATGCCTCGTCTCATCGCTGCGCAGCTCTCTCATGATGAATTTCATGCTATCAAAAGTCAGCGAAATGTGAAGGTCAGGAGAATGCCCAAGACTGTTTCAGACTTTAAATTGCTCTTTTACTCAGTAGCGAGGCTACCTGCCATCAAGAGCGTTGATAAGCAATGACCTTTCTATTCTCAATGTCAATAATATTCGTTCAGCCACTGTTACTAGCAAAGAAGTACTACTCAAATGTTCGACTGTGTGATCACAGGTTGAGGAGGAGAAGCCACCGCAGGGCCTGGACAAAGCTGGTTGGCTCTCGCGGCTGCTGTGGCTATGGGTTGGCGACCTAGTATCCTTGGCGAACGCTGGGCCTCTAAAAGACGAGCACTTGAGCTCCCTTCCTGCGTCCTCAACCACCAACGCGCTCTTGGCGCGTTTCGATGCCGAATGGGAACGCCAGCTTGGCTTGCCCAAGCCTTCTCTCATCAGCGCTGTTTTTGCCACTTTCCGCGCCACCGTGTACATCACGGGCTTTCGTGAGTTTTGGATCAAAGCGTCACAGATTGCGACGCCGATACTGGTGCAAGCTCTGCTGGAATGGTACTCGACCGGCAACGGTTCCATTGGGAGCGGCCTTGCATACGCGTTCGGCCTCTTCGGCTTTGCCTGCCTTTTCCAAGGCTTCATCCAAGCCCACAATTTCATGAGACTCTTCAAAACGGGCATGGTAAACCTTATTTCTGTTGTTGTGCTCATGCGTCTCTATGATTTACTTTATCTTTTTGTTCCTTTGTCAAATACTAGGACCTGCGGACCGTTCTCTGCGCTCGCATTTACGAAAAAGCTCTCACTGTAAGTGCAGAGGACAAAGCGAAGTTAACCACTGGCGAGGTTGTGAATCTGATGAGCGCAGATGCAGAAAAAGTAATTTACCTTTGCATCATGTTCCACGGTCTATGGATCACACCGATTTTTATTGTCGTGACGATCTGGTTGTTGGTGAATCTTGTGGGCGTGGCAATTGTACCTGGCCTTGCAATGCTGATTATTACCTCACCCTTTCAAGGATACGTGATCAGCCAGCAACACAAGCTGCAGCGTGCAGTGATGCACAAGTCGGACGCGCGTGTGAAGCTCGTGAACGAAGTGCTTCAAGGCGTTCGCGTAGTGAAGTACTACAATTGGGAAGGAAGCTTCGAGAAACGATTGGCTGATGCGCGTGCGGAAGAGGTCAAGTTGATTAAGCAATTGGCCCGAATCAACGCCTTCAACTCGGCTTTGATGATGGCCGTGCCGATGCTCATGCTTATTGCCATGTTGCTCACCTTTTTCTCTCTGGGCGGCGACTTCTCGCCCGCGACGGTATTCGTGGCAGTATCGCTACTCGTGCTTTTGCGATTCCCGCTCATCATGCTGCCTATGACGATTGGAATGTGCGTCATGGGCCGCATTTCGTTGAAGCGCATCGAACGATTCTTGCTTCTCGGCGACATGCCTCGTTATAAAGTTGGCAACAAAGTTTCAGCCTTTACGCAATTGCAACTCCCAGCCTCCGTGAAGGCTTTACCGCCAGGCACTGTGAAAGTTGAGGCGGGTGCTTTCCAGTGGGCTCTTGGTGCCGCAAATGATCAAGAAAAGAAGGCGAAGGCGGCCGAGAACAACCCGTCAGACGAGTCCAAAAGCAACGGTGGCGACAATGCAGAAAAGCCTAACCAAGAGTCGAAAGACGGTTCGAACAAGACCGATGAAAGCAAAGCTGGCTCCGACGGTGCAAGTGACGCTGTTGCGGTCTCGAAGTGGCGCCTTCAGCTCCCTGCATTTGAGACGAAAGCAGGGACCTTGGTGGCGGTCACGGGTTCCGTGGGGTCGGGCAAGAGTTCGCTGTTGGCTGCGCTGCTCGGGGAACTGGATCCGTTGGCAGTGGCCGACGAGTCGTCGAAGATTAACCCCCCAAAAGCGCCGGCACCACCCGTGCTGCGGGGCTCGGTTGGGTACGCGGCTCAGCAGCCGTGGATTATGAACGCGACGCTCCGCGACAACGTGCTCTTTGGGCAAGATTTCAACGAGCAGAATTACCGAAAAGTGCTGGAGTGCTGCTGCCTCGGCCCAGACCTCGAAGCGCTTCCAGCGGGCGACATGACGGAGATCGGCGAAAAGGTACAATGCATTAGGGGGCTGTCCTTTACTTGAGTTCTTTTGAAGCAAGACAGGTGGATCCATTACTGGTCTTGAGTTGTAGGTGTACACCAAGGTGTATAATCAAATTGACTTTTCTCTGCAATTATCTTCTTTTCATCAGGGCATCAACCTCTCCGGCGGCCAGAAGGCTCGCGTGGGCTTAGCTCGAGTAGTGTACGCCAACCCTGATGTCGTCTTGCTCGACGACGTGCTGGCAGCCGTGGACGCACACGTGGGCAAGAAGCTCTTCGAAGAATGCGTGCTGGGCTTCTTGCGGGAACAAGGCAAAACGGTGTTCCTGGTCACCAACCAGCTCGGCCTGCTGGACGCCTGCGACGACGTCATGGTGCTCGTGGGCGGTGAAGTGGTGGAGCACGGCACGTGCGAGAAGCTTCGCGCCACGGGCCAAGCGTTTGCAAAGCTTATGGACGAGTACGTGCCCCCCAAGGAGCTCGAGGATGGTGCTGCTGGCGACACTGAAGGTACTGGCGCAGCTACTGACGCTGATGGTGGTGACGACGACGAAAAGAAGGCCCTGACGACGGTGCCGTTGAACCTTGGCCACAAGAAGAAGGACGGCGAGCTGATCGAAGACGAAACCAAGCAAGACGGTAAAGTTGGGCTCGAAGTGTACAAGATGTACTTCGTGGATTCCGTTGGCGGTGGGTACTTCAACGTGGTCTCTCTCATCGTGCTCTCGTTGACCACGCAAATTAGCACCCTCCTGTTTGAGTACTGGCTCTCGGTGTGGTCCGACGATTGGTCTGCGGCTCACCAGAAAGGCGAAGAGCTCACTCCGAGCGAACACAGCATGTACATGGGTGTTTACGTTGGGCTCGGGGCTGCCGCGATCTTGATTGGGCTTGCGCGATACTTGAACCATGCGCGCCACTCGGCCACTGCTGCCAAGGGGCTGTTTGTGCAGCTCTTGCATGGCGTTTTGCACACCTCCATTGAGTTCTTCGACGTCACGCCAATTGGCCGCATCCTCAACCGTTTCTCGAAAGACACCGACTCGAACGACACTCTCTTGTGCGTAGTAGAAACAATTTACTGTGCATGCAACGTATGCGGATGATATGAATTTTTGGGTTGATTCGATTGCTTAGTTGAGGTCTTTGTGCGGTATTTTTCTAACTTTTGAAGTGCACGTCTTTGCTCGCATCGGTTGCAACAGGCCCCAAAATCTAATGTCGTTGGACTTGTGCTTAATGACGGTGCTTGGCACGCTCTGCATGTGCGCTGCTATGATGCCGCCCTTCATCGTGGTCCTCGTTCCCGTGCTTTACATTTACTTCACCCTCATGATGCGCTACGTGCCTGTGTCCCGCGACCTCCAGCGCCTCGAGTCCATCTCCCGGTCGCCCATTTTCGCGCAATTTTCAGAGACCCTCAACGGCACTGCGACGATTCGCGCTTTTGGCCGCACAGCCAACTTCGTGGATACGAACCGCAAACGGTACCTTTGGGCACAATACTTTCCTAGGAAATACCACTCCTCCTTGGTTTTCATGGCGTAGCATCACTTTTCTCTTTTTTTCTCTTCTCAACGTTCACCTCCATCCTGCGCTCGTAATGTTGCCTGAACCCATGTACTTAGGTTGGACCAAGCCAACCGCTCCTTTTTCACGCTGCACAACGCCAACCGGTGGCTGCAGCTGCGCCTCGAGGTCCTCGGGTCGGTGATCCTGTGGTCGGTGGCCATGATTGTGGTGTGGTCGCGCGAGGAACGCGACGGGGGCTTGACCTACGGGACGGGCAGTTCCGTGAAACTTTTGGGCGAAGCCATTACCGTGGGAGTGGCAGGTCTGGTGCTTACCTACACCCAACAAATCACTGGCCTCACGAACTGGGCGATCCGCCAAGTGTGCGACGCCGAGTCCCGCATGACTTGCGTCGAGCGAAACGGAGAATGTGCGTCTTCCAGAATATGTTAGAGACATCCCTTGCTTTGCCCTTGAAGACTTCTATGTTCTTCGAACGTGAAGCCATATACGTCGCTTTCCCAGCATCTCTCCCTTCACGTTTTGTGACTGTTTGGCGTCGCGCCTCTTATTGCCTTTTAACTTCCAGATGCGGCTCTGCCTTCGGAACAAGGCGCCATCGTACCCGCGGACCGCACCCTCACTGTTTCCGAATTCACTGACGGCAAGACAGCGTGGCCCAACACAGGAGCCATTGCCTTCGAAAACGTGAACATGCGGTACCGGGCGGGCTTGCCACTGGTGCTCAAAGACCTGTCGCTCAAAATTGGCGGTGGCCTCCGCGTAGGGGTGTGCGGGCGCAGCGGGAGCGGCAAGTCGTCCCTCCTGGTGGCGCTCTTTCGTTTGACCAACGTGGAGTCTACGGGGCGCATTCTCATTGACGGCGTGGACATTGCCAGCCTGTCCCTGAAGCAGCTCCGGCGCACGGTGGGGATCATCCCGCAAGACCCCGTGCTATTCGTGGGCACCTTGCGCGACAACTTGGATGCGTTCGGCGAACACGACGACGCGGCCCTCTGGGATGCCCTCCGGTGAGATGAATGAATGATTGATCTTTCCTTGATCTCAATCATGATGGCAAGCGTTATTACTTATCCTGCCTTTGACAACTGCATTCTCAGCGGAAGGCCATCGGCTTTTACTCGTATGAGGACTTCTTACCATGTCTCTGATCCATGTTTGACACGTTGCCACTTGCGCGCACTTCCCTTATGCTTAATTCTCTGCCATTTTTTTTTTCTTTTTTTTTGCTGTGGCAGTTGCGCCGCGCTGGACGGCCCGAGCATGGAAGAGCAGCACCCGGGCGGCTTGAACGCGCGCGTGGACGAAGGGGGCAGCAACTGGTCCACCGGCCAGCGGCAGCTCATTTGCTTGGCCCGCGCGGTGCTGCGCGCGCCCAAAGTCCTGGCCATCGACGAAGCCACGGCCAACATTGACCTGGAAACCGACGCCATCGTGCAGCAGTCCATTCGGAGCAAGTTCAAGGACTCGACCTGCTTGACCATTGCCCACCGGCTGCAAACGATTTTGGACTCGGACCTTATTGTGACCATGGACGCTGGCAAAGTCGCCGAGGTAACAACCTTGTTTTTTTGTTGCGTAAATCTAATGAATACTTTATCTGGAGAGCACTGCTTTCTTTGTGCCACATCTACGATGCGACTTCTAGGTGGAGTGCATTTGACGTAATTATTCTCCACTCATTTTATCTGGTGTCATCATTCGCATTGATGCGTTGAGCAGGCGGGAAGCCCAGAGGAGTTGCTCGAGAACCCCAATTCGCTCTTTTCGGCATTGGTCAAGAATGACAAAGGCGCGTCTGCCAAAGTAGGCTCCAAATCCTCGAGCGAAAACCTGGCTGCTCTCGCGTAGAGGATGAGAGCCTTTATAACATGAAGAGCTAGATGGCTAGAGATCGAATTTAGATGTTGAAAAACGATGATGCCGTGACTGAAAAGCCAAAGGAAGACAGCAGGGCCTGCGAACTGCGAAGGGTGTACAAAGAGCACTTCCCAATGCAGCTCAACAAGAGCGTTCTGCTCCTCTGTCTGTGTGTGTTTTAGTGGGAATGCCGCAGAAGCAACCAGCAACAAGCAACCAGGAGTGTATAGGTAGACAAGAGGTAGTTGAGATTTTACCATAAGGGCGTTTAATGGCTCTCCATGTGTCTTGGTTTCACGTGTGACGTGATGTGATATGTAATTGCTGTTGAAAACAGCGCACTAAAACCAGAGAAGTATAGAAATAAAGCTAGTTCCCGTATTCGATTCATTAGGGCAGAACAGGGACAGCTATCCCCGTTCCCACCGACTACCCTATCTCATGTTCCCCTTGTCAGCACCACCAAGCGGTGCGCATTTGGAATAAATGGCTTGTATCGAGCTGTTCCCGCTGGACCTCGCAGTCCACGCTACTCTAGGCAGCAGACTCGTCAAGGAATCCTTGTAAATGTCGAGCCAGAGCTGTGGTATGAGGTGGAAAGAGCAGGCTCCAGTGATTCCCACTCACAAAGATTGTGTTCCATGCTCCTGTCGTGAGCGAATGTAAGCGACCATCAGTGTTGGCAAACGACAATACCTCTTGATCGTCTTTCATGGTGCCTGTCTCAGTCGATGATTGACGATCCACTGTATTAGGCTCTTGCTCGGAGAGAGCAGGTCGAAAACTGACAATGAGGCAATGTAATGGTGCGCGGCTAGGCGTGCGGTGTTTCGAGAGTAAAGCCACACACGCTGCGAAGTGAGCTCCTGCAGAAGCAGCGACTTCCTCGTTCCATGCATCTTTGCTTGACGGACTGACATCACCACTGCCACTCGTTGAAGTAAGCGCGGCTGCTCCAGCGCCCCCTGTAAGGTCAGGTGGCTCAACATCGCCTTCTAGCGCAACAGGAGCGTCAAACAGCACTATGAGCTTGACTTGGGCTTGCCCCAAGGGTAAGCGTTGATCAACACTTGACTCCTCCACTGCTGCCTCTACTGGCACGGAACCGAAAGATGAAGTTGGAGGTTGAACAACTGTCGTAGGGCTCACTGCATCCGACAGCAATTTTGTTGGATGAACACCCTGAAGCATGCGTGCCACTTCGAGGGCGACTACTCCACCGTAAGACCAGCCGCCTACTTGCAGCTGCGGCAAGGTTAAATCTGTAGAACTAGGAGAAGCAGATGATGAAGACGCGGCTAGGCCAGAATCGACCAAGAGAGCCACCACAGTTGCCGCAACTTCCGTGATGCTCTCGAAAGCAAACGGCGTTGTGCCCATCAGACTCATATCGTCGACTACGTAGACATTCACTGACGGATCAAGCGCCGCCACTAGCGCTTGGTAGCTCAAACCACTGGCACCAGCAGCGTGTATTAAGACAAGAGGCGGCCGGGTGGGCCCCTCACCACTGCCACCACCATCGTGACTCCTGATTTGAGTACCTCTTTGAAGTTCAATGAGCTGCAATTGGCCTCGGGTAAATGATGAACTCGTTGGAGTTTTGGTCTGATCAAGAATATTGGCATCTGTATTGCCAGAGTTGACTCCACTCTGGATAGGCAACACCAAATCAGCTACTTCGCGCACAGTTGGGCCACTGAAGAGCTGCGCTACGCTTACTGCACCAAATGTAGAGTTATGGTTAGCATCATCACATTCTGTCATAATTGTCGCCCCTGTTGTCCCTGGGGGAAATTTTTGAGCTATGCGGCGCAGCAAGAACAGAGCTGAGAGGGAGTCTCCCCCGAGCGAGAAGAATGGCGTTGTTGCAGCTACCGCACTTGATTCCAATCGAAGTGCTTCAGCAAATAGTGCTTGCACAGCGACTTCTATAGGACCCTGAGGCAACGATAATGAGGCCCCATTACCTTCGCCAATTTCAGAACTATCACCGCTGATGCTATTGCTAATATTGTTTGCATGAAGTTGGAGGAGCGGAAGCTTACTGCGGTCTACTTTGCCGTTGGCGCTGAGAGGAAACGCCTCGAGAGATGAGATAGACTGAGGCACCATGTACGAAGGCAACTGAGCACTGCAATGCACTCGAAGAGCCTCTACCATTGACGCAGACACTTCAATAAACCCTTGGGTCTTCACAGCGTCAGTGTTTCCACGGATGTCAATATTCTCGGTGCTATCTTCAAGACTTGTACCAAGATGGTCTTCATCCAACGGCACAGAATAGCGAAGGCGCACAAACGCAACCAAATGGCTTCCCTGAACAGCAGCAACTGCAGCATGTACCGATGTATGTTCCTCTAGAACGCGTTCAATCTCACCGAGCTCTACGCGATAGCCGCCCACTTTCACTTGCGAGTCCTCACGGCCTAAGATCTCCAGTTGCAAGTCTGCGCAACTGCCATCGTTGTTGCCAGTACGCCACGGCCGCACCCGCCCCAAGTCGCCCGTACGGAACAAGTATTCACCTGTTTTAGGGTGCTTCACAAACTGGTACGCCGTACGCTCTGCATCGCCTTGGTAACCCAACGCCGTGCCTAGTCCGCCGATGTATATCACACCCGTTACCCATACGGCACAGTGCTCCATCGCCTCGTTCAACACATACATGTGCTGGTTGCGCATCGGCTGTCCGTATGGCACGCTACTCCACGCTGGATCAGGTGCAACGGATGAGCTTATCTCGAAGATGTTCGACCATATCGCAGCCTCCGTCGCGCCACCCATGCTTATAATGCGAACCTCAGCACATACACATGCATGTCGAATGCGTCCCGGCAATGCTAGAGGAATGAAGTCTCCGCTCATGAAGATGAGCCTTAAAGATGCCGGTATCTTCTCGCCACTCTGTTCCACATGACTGACTAACAGTTCCATGAATCTCGGCACTGTGTTCCATACCGTGACACCTTCATCTTGCAAAAGCTCCAGCCATCGCGCCGGGTCCGGAGGACTAACGGCATCTGCAGCCGGAATCACCACTGTAGCACCCGCCTCAAACATCCCAAAGAGGTCATACACTGACAGATCAAAGCTCAATGATGACAACGCCAAAACTCGATCTGAAGGCCCGATGTCAAAAGCACTGTTCAAGTCCTGAATGGTGTTCATAGCGCCTTGGTGATGGCAACGCACACCCTTCGGCACGCCGGTTGAGCCTGAGGTGTAAATCAAGTACGCTAGTGATTCTGGATGTGCGAGTTGTACGCCTGTCGCCAGAACTAGATCAGCCAGCACTGTCTCACTCTCATTGCCTTCATCGCATCCATCCATGACTTCGTCCAACTGCACTACCGCATCCATCCTGTCGCGCAACCACGGCGCTCTCGCTAACCCAACGCTGTCAACCAATACCAACGATGCACCACTGGCCTGCATGATGTGCTGTTGCCTCTGCTCGGGTAGTTTAGGGTCCATGGGCAGGTATGCACCTTGAGCTTGCAGACACGCCAGTGATGCAACTGCTTGTCGCCAGCCTTTCTCCATCAAGACTATGATGATAAGTTCTCGCGGAGGAGACGAGTACGTGCTCTGAATGCGTCGAAGCATGTGCGTTGCTACGTTTTGCGACGTTGTATTCAACTGCGCATATGTCATTCGCATGTCTTCGTTCACAACTGCTATCGAAGCAGGAGCGCTTGCCGCAGCGTGAACAGCGCCATCGTGAATTAACCGCTCTGTCGCAACCGAATCTTGGCGGTAAGATGGTAGCGGCGTGGGTTGAGGCAGGAGTTCAGACAGCGGACCTGATGTCCAATTCTCCGCTGATTCGCAAAGCGCGCCTAAGAGACCTGCATAAGTCTCAACAAGACCTGTAACCACCTCCGGAGGAAAGACACCCTCAGCGACATCGAAAAAATACGTCAACGTGGAGTTTTCTTCCACGACCTAGAAGGAGAGCACAAAAACAATCACTTTAATAGTCGATGGGTTCAATTATCTCCTTTGAAGCAACGACTTCGATGGATATGAGAAGAACAATAAATGTACGGTGGATGGTTTCAACACCTACTACGGTACAGATAGTAATCTCTTTCTAAGCACCCTAAATTACTGAATGGATGAAATCCAATCTTCAAACCTGGTGGTCAATCCAGACTTGAGGTGTCGTGACACAAGTAAAACGCTGGCGTGCAAGGATGCCAACAGGTTTGAGCCCATCCGCAAGTAACCCAAGCGTTGAAGTGAACACGAAAGGTGCAACGGCCGTCAGTGTCCTGCCTCGGCGCTGGTTCAACGCTCGGCTGACATCCATACCGCCAAACCTTGATAGCGCATGTAAATAATCCAAAATTGACAGAATAAGGAAAAAGTAAGATAAATAAGAGGCACGAATTTTTCAAATCTATTGATAACCTATTTGTAAAGATAAGATATGGACAACATACCGCCAGTGCTCCAAATCGGATGCAAGTTGTTGAGATATTTTAGCTGCTGAGTAGGCAAAAGGCGATGTCTGATCGACGCAAGCCTCAAGCAAGCTCGTTGAGCTGAAATTGCCAAAGACTGCGCCAATATCGGCATGCAGCGGCAGCCGTGTTGTATGCATTACGTTTATCAATACACAGTCATCGGGCCCACATCGCTTCGTTGCACCATCAGCCTTAGGTACTGCCTGCCAGGCTGCTAGGGCGTGAGCGTATACAGCTGCTAAACATGCAGTCGGTGTCATGGAGTTCCTTGCGCAAACACGCTTCAACTGCGCCCATTGGTCGCAAGAAAGTGCTCCAGACAAATGCTGAAAGGTTGCACGCGTAGGAGGCTTACTAGCCTCGACTACAGATGGGAAGGGGTCTTGGGAAGGATTGTGAGTAATATCTGTGGTAGTTGCAACTGGAATCGCGGCGCTTGCAGGTGCTGCAACAGGAAGTAAAGGGAGCTCCGGCGGATCGGGCAATGTGTCAAGGCGACCCAACCAATGAGCTTCATCCTGTTTGTAAGCTTCTGAGGCTGGTAGTTGCGTGGTTAGGGCGATAGCATAATCACGGAAGTGCACACCTACGCTAGGCAAAAGCTCTCTTTTGTTTGGACTTGAGCCTGCTTCACGACACAAATCGTTGCTCTCAACCTTAAGATCATCATACAAGACCTCAAGCTCACGACGCAAAGTGATTTCAGAGAGCGCATCAAGTAGAACCAGGCTCAATTTCACTTGTACAAGCCACAAACAATTGACATTGCTAGCTGCATCTACTTCATCGATGACTCGCTCGCTGTGGTTGGATCTGAGGCACACAACAGTGCACTCGAAGAGAGGCCACTTATTGACGTGTAAACGCTTTGCAATAGCGTCGTTCCGTTGAGCAGCTATTGTTGTTGCATCAGCTGCCCTAAGGTCTATCGTTGGTACAGCAAATTGATCTGTCAATGTGCTGGTAGTTCCGTAGGCATCAGTACTGTATAGCGGCAAAACTTTAAGCTCACCAGCGTCAGTAAGCACTGCACGCAACATATCGTGGCGCCGTATCAAGCAACGCCATGCTTCTTCGAGTCGTGACACATCAAGCGCACTTTGAACTTCAAATTCATTGAAAATAATGGGTTGTGGCGCCTGAGAGAGCGAGTCAATACTATTCAATTGTATTCCAATCCAATACCCTTTCTGTATGCCTATGAGTGGAAAGGGTTCTCCGAGGGCCTCAGGAACTGACTTGAGGAATATACTTTCATCGCTGTCTCCTGGGTTTTTCTGCCCAGATGATAGTCCACTTGATGTGTGATGGATATATTCCGCCACAAGAGCAAGGCCTCGCACTGTTGGATTATTGAATATTTTACGCACAGTTACCCTTAGGCCAGACGCCCGCGCTTTTGCCACAATACGAAGACTTGATATGCTGTCGCCTCCGAGGTCGAAAAAATTGGCATCTAAACCAATTGATTCAATGCGGTGCCCAAGTACAGAAGACCATACTTCAGCTAATGCTACCTCTGCAGGGCTGTGTGGTTCCACACTTTTTGTACCATCTTTTCCAATGACTGCTGTTTCATCATCGAAAGAGAATTTGAACTTCTCAAGCAAATCTCTGTCAGCCTTGCCATTTATGTTGAGCGGCATCGTATCCAATACTTCAATGGCATGGGGAACCATATAAGTCGGCAACTTCTCAAGCAGAAAAGGCTTCAAATCAGCAGCAAATGCTCGTCGATCATCATTGCCGCTATCTGAAGAATCGTGAGGTGTAGATACGGTCACAAATCCAGCTAAACGAGGACGTGCAGGATCCACGCGCGAAACCACCACGCAGGATGCCATAACACCGGGAATCTTTTCGAGCACGCGCTCAATCTCACCGAGCTCTACGCGATAGCCGCCCACCTTCACTTGCGAGTCCTCGCGGCCTAAGATCTCCAGTTGCAAGTCTGCGCAACTGTCATCGTTGTTGCCAGTGCGCCACGGCCGCACCCGTCCTAAGTCGCCCGTACGGAACAAGTATTCACCTGTTTTAGGGTGCTTCACAAACTGGTACGCCGTACGCTCTGCATCGCCTTGGTAACCCAACGCCGTGCCTAGTCCACCAATGTATATCACACCCGTTACCCATACGGCACAGTGCTCCATCGCCTCGTTCAACACATACATGTGCTGGTTGCGCATAGGCTGCCCGTATGGCACGCTACTCCACGCTGGATCAGGTGCAACGGATGAGCTTATCTCGAAGATGTTCGACCATATCGCAGCCTCAGTCGCGCCACCCATGCTTATAATGCGAACCTCAGCACATACACATGCATCTCGAATGCGTCCCGGCAGTGCAAGAGGAATGAAGTCTCCGCTCATGAAGATGAGCCTTAAAGATGCCGGTATCTTCTCGCCACTCTGTTCCACATGACTTACCAACAGTTCCATGAATCTCGGCACTGTGTTCCATATCGTGACACCTTCATCTTGCAAAAGCTCCAGCCATCGCGCCGGGTCCGGAGGACTAACGGCATCTGCAGCCGGAATCACCACTGTAGCACCCGCCTCAAACATCCCAAAGAGGTCATACACTGACAGATCAAAGCTCAATGATGACAACGCCAAAACTCGATCTGAAGGCCCGATGTCAAAAGCACTGTTCAAGTCCTGAATGGTGTTCATAGCGCCTTGGTGATGGCAACGCACACCCTTCGGCACGCCGGTTGAGCCTGAGGTGTAAATCAAGTACGCTAGTGATTCTGGATGTGCGAGTTGTACGCCTGTCGCCAGAACTAGATCAGCCAGCACTGTCTCACTCTCATTGCCTTCATCGCATCCATCCATGACTTCGTCCAACTGCACTACCGCATCCATCCTGTCGCGCAACCACGGCGCTCTCGCTAACCCAACGCTGTCAACCAATACCAACGATGCACCACTGGCCTGCATGATGTGCTGTTGCCTCTGCTCGGGTAGTTTAGGGTCCATGGGCAGGTATGCACCTTGAGCTTGCAGACACGCCAGTGATGCAACTGCTTGTCGCCAGCCTTTCTCCATCAAGACTATGATGACAAGTTCTCGCGGGAGGGCATTCGAACTCTGTATGCGTCGAAGCATGTGCGTTGCTATGTTTTGCGACGCTGTATTCAACTGCGCATATGTCATCCGCATGTCTTCGTTCACAACTGCTATCGAAGCAGGAGCGCTTGCCGCAGCGTCGACAGCGCCACCATGCATTAACCGCTCTGTCGCAACCGAATCTTGGCGGTAAGATGGTAGCGGAGTGGTTTGAGGCAGGAGTTCAGACAGCGGATGTGCAGTCCAATTCTCCAATGATTCGCAAAGTGCACCAAAGAGATCAGCGTATGTCTCAACAAGACCTGTCACTACTTCAGAAGGCAAAATCTCTTCACGATCTTGAATGCTTATCCTCAACTTGGATTTAACTATATCTATATCGAGCTGAATTTGCTGCGAGTGCTTTTGCGACACAGTCGCTGTTGGCAGTGCATTTGTTGCAACTGATTCAACTTGATTGGAGACATGCCGAATAAGTTCTGCGCGTGAAATTTCTTCGTTGATGAAGAGGTGGCTTCCTTCGATTGTGATCAATTTGAATTCACCACTAGTTGTCTGGTTCCACCGCATCATTCCACCTAAACCGTCTGTGCCGTCTTCAATAGTTTCGTCATTTGAAGCCCGAAACGCTGTCACCGGGCAAGTAAGCGTAGAATCCCACTTGTTTTTTATGTATTTTTCGGCCCGGAGATCGGCGCGATATGGACCCAGCAGCAATGGCCACGCATCAGGCCCCGCAGATACAACTTCTGCTGAAATGTGATTAATCTGAGCTAAGCTGCGAACCAAATCTTCGTCGTTTAAATCCTATATCAGTAGAAAAACGAAGTTGACGTAAGGACGTAAAATCATGAAACAAGCATGATTGTAGCAAGGTATATCAAATGTTAAATCTTACTGGATCGACTGCAGGGATTACATCCTCAGGAGCTGCCTCTGCAGCCACGAACAAGTGTGCCGGAGGTGACCCCATTTTTTCGAGCCGCTGTGCAACTTCGAGCATCACTAGAGCCCCGAACGAGTATCCTAAGAGGCAGAACGGACCCATATTCTGGCTTCGGCCCAGTCCCGTGGAGCGTATAACGTCTTCAGCTAGAGCGTCAACGCCATCTAAGAGGGCTTCCCCGCGTCGAGATCCATGGCCAGGCAACTCGACTGACACAATTGAGAGAGTAGGAGATGACGCCCACTCAGGAGCGGAGAAGAGAGCAGCGCTTCCACCCGCATAATGAAGACAGTACACTGGTATAGCGGAAGCACTGCTGCATAAAGTGTCGTTAATGGAGGCAACAGACTCTGCGGTAGTATGCCCGGAAGCATGAGATGAAAAGTATGTTTCAGCTCTAGAACTGATGCATACAGCAGAAACCTTTTCGCTCATCGCAATATGATTCTTTAGAGAACTAGTTCCGCCTGTTTTTGTTGCAAAAGATAGCTGATGACCAACCGACTCAAAATACAGTGCTGGGCTTATTGTCTTTGAGTAATCAAGCGGCTGTATTAGTGCTATTGAGTCACGCACTCCGCCTTTAGTGCCATCCTTATGCACAATTGCAGCTATTGATTTCTTCTCAGGAGTATAGTTTATCCACCTTCTTAATCCTTCAAGGAATAGCCCTGACAGCACTGTATCAAAATTCAACTTTTTGCAGGCCGTATTCATGTTTGAGACGAACGCATCTAATTTTGTTTCGTCCAGCCACACCTCCACAACCTTACAGGCTTTCTCTACGGCACTTCTTGGCGCATTCCGAGGCAAAGGAGATGGGACTTTTGGGAGCTCAGCGGGATCGGAGAGAGCAGCATTGGCATGGGCCCAAAATTGACGCTTTGAACTTATGGCCTTCGTCACATCTAATACGTACGCCTTGAAGGAAATTGCAAAGGCCTTTAAGACGTCGCTGGACTCATTGAGGGGGCAAAACGAGATGGCAAAATCGAGGCGACCGTCGACGATTTTTCCATCGAATATGATGTCGTGGCTTCGACGGTTTTCAGGAGCACTCCACGAAGCATCCACTTCAGGATCTGAAATAAACCGCCATGAAGCGGCGCTGGACGCTGACTCTTTGGCTGGGAGGCGGGCCCCAAATTGCCCCATGTAATTAAACAGAATACGTCCACCGCTCTCGCTCGCGGTGTTCTGAGCTATGTTCTGAAGCCCAAACAAAGACTTTCTATCAGGCAGTTGCTGAAATGCCAAGACTGACGCAGATACTACGTCAAGAAGTTTAGTATCCATGTCACGTTGCTGACCATTCAAATCAATTGCCTGTGCAGGCAAAGGCACTTCCAGTGGATACATGGCGGTGAACCAACCAATGGTTTGGAGAGGAATAACTGCGGGAGGCTGAAAAGCGAGATCTTGCCAGTCATCTCGACCATGGCCCTCGAGATCCACGATAAACGAGGATGGTTTTGATCTGTCCGAAGTTGAATCAAGTGGAACAGGAACTGTTGGTAGATCAGTATCCCGAAAGGCCAGTGCAAGCGCAGCGACGAACAATTCCAATGCGCCTACACGTTCAGAATTTGGCGATGTGGCGGCACTTGATGCGGTTGCCGCAAGTATTTGGTCCGTTTCGTCGACATTGAAGTTCACGTACAGCAAATCTGCTGCCCCCTCCGTGTTGTTTTGAACCCATGTTTCTTCTTTCTCCCCGGAGTTGGAACGCAAGTCACAAAATTGTAACACCTTAGGCCACGACGCAAGACGGGAATTTGCACGCAATTGAGGTGCAACAGTTCCAAGAGCGTATAGGCACCACTTTTGAAATGAAGATGGCGGTGGTGCTAGTGTCGCTGCAGCGGCGGCGACATCGCTATTAGTGCAGTTTGGTCTTGATCGCAGTGCATCGTAAGCTTGAGTGAATTCGTCAATAAACACGCGTTGGCTTACGCCATCCATAACAAGATGGTGCACCACCACTGCTATGGTCTCTACTTTCAAGGACTCTTCACCATGCGCTCTAATTAGGGCACAGCGAAGTAGCGGCCCTTTCTCAATATCAATCGAATCTTGAATGTTGAGCACCGTGGCTGCAACTGTTGAATGCGTAGATCCGGTGGAACCGATGTCGAATTCTTGCACGATTCCAATCTGGCTCAAGACTTCTTCTACAGGGGCAACTCGTTGCACCCATTCATCTTCCGTAAATCCACCTTTCCACACCTTCAACTCAAGCGATGACTCCGAAGGCACAGTTCTTTTTTCATAAGCCTCAGGCAAAGAACCACGTGGCCCCGCACGGGTATAACGATGGCAAAGTGCCGAATGTCTTCGAACCACAATCTGAAGGGCTGCAGTTAGGCGAAGTACGTCAACCGATTCAGTGGATTCATTGCGAAGAAGAATTGTTTGGTTGAAGTGACTGGGCTGAACCAAATGAAGCCCGAAAAACCACCTCTGCACTGGAGTCAGCGGAAACCAATCGCTTGGACCATCGTCAATTTCCACTGGCTGCGACGACAATCGTCTTGGAATCTCGAGCTGTGCAGTTGGAGTTGGGCACACGATTTGACCGTGTTTGAGCAACCACCTGCGCAGAGCGCGTGAGCCAGTAAGTGGAGCTTCACAAATTTTCTGAAGAAGCGCTACGTATGTTGCTAACAACTGAGCCAAGTTTGATCCAAGGTGCGAAGAAGTAGGTTCACTTTCAGTGGGCCCAGTAGGTTCTGCAGTCATGAGAAGTGAAATACGAGCAGCGTTTCCGCCCTCAGCGCTCGAGACTGCCGCTCGCAAAGTGAGCGGATACCCAACAGAATCTGAAGAATACAATGACTTGAGTATTAATGCTGATTGACGCTTCATCGGATCTCCTTCTAATACCACAGATTCAACACCAGGTTCGAAATTCAGAATCGTATGGAAAAGCTGAGATGTATCGCCGCCTGTATCACTGCTCCTCGTCGAAGATTTTGGGAGCAGGCGATGCATTTGGGCAAGGGGCAGCGCCTCATGCTCCATACTACGGAATAGTTGCATGTGAATAGACGCAGCAAGGTCAATGAACGGTCGATCCGCATCAATACTACTTCCACCTGTTCCATCGCCAAGCGTACCACCAGAAGTACTCCCGCGGCCAACATTCACAACTACTGGAAAAGTCTTGAGAACGGGGCCAACGAGGGACTCGATGCCATCCACTGGCGCCGATCGTCCAGACGATGTGCACCCATACACTACCACATCTTCAAATTCATCAGACATATCACTTGAAGAGTCTTGAGATACATTGATAAAGTCACCGGAGTTATCCCGACTCCGCTCTACTGCCTGAATATGAGATTGAAGGAGAGCCCAAGCACCGTGCATCAAGGCGCTGACTGTTAAATCATATTGTCGGGCTACTTCATGTACAGATTCTGAAAGTCTGTCATCCAAAACCAAACGTTCAGAGACCTGTACTGATCCCATTTGCAATCGCTCGTGAGGCACACTATGGTCTTGTGCTTCAACCTCAACAACCTCCTTTGGCGTCGTTCCTTGAGCAGAGCTCAAATACTGAAGCGGTTTTTGTGGGTGCCATTGCCTCAGTAGGCCACGCCAATAGTCCTCACTTGCGGCCAGAATATCTGAACCAGGTACATTCATAGCCATTTCCCATGCCACCAGTGCTTGCCAAGATGGTACTGCCACATCAGCTTTGTTCATTTCATCACCGTTTCCATTGTCACCGTCATCGTAGGAGTCCCCAGCAATCGTTTGCTCGCTGACATCAGTGGCATAAGCTTTGGAGAGCTCTTGAAACAGGTGGTCAAGGGACCATCCATCAGTAATTAAGTGGTGAATAACCACGGACAGACGCCAAGATGCTACCCCAACTCGTACTAAAAGCAGCCGGAAGAGAGGTGCTTCTAAAAGCGACAGTTCCTCTGGTTTGTGAGAAGATTCAGTTGTGATTGCCTGGAGGCCGCCAATGCCAATCCCGCGCTGGCGCTCACTCTCGAGCAGATCATTCAGTTGGGATACACGCCCACTTTCACCATCGGTGCTAGTGGTCGTCTCCCACAAATCAACAACCTTCAGAGGCAAGGCTATAGCGGAAGCTGCTACTGTCACTAAGACTGGCCGGCCACCCGTAACATCACTATCTTCGGTCAAATCGCCGCCATCATCAAGAAGGAAGTCAGGGTCTGCAAAAGAGCGCAACAGTGCGTGCCGATGAAGCAGAGTCGCCCATGCGCGACGAAAGCGAGGCAGGTCCAGCTCGCCCTTTAACTCAAAAACCGACTGCTGCACGTACATTGACGTCCAAGTACCACTCCTTTCAGCGGAGTGTTCCAGATTTGCCATCGAAGCCTCATAGGAGCCGTGCATGAGGCAATGGAAAAGCATGCCTTGCTGCATGTAACTCAAAGGCCCAACGGCCTCCACCCACTTTGCACGACCGGGTTCCAGAGAAGGCTGCGCGTAAGCTTCGTAACGAGCGACAAGTAGACCTGGATTTCTTTCTGGGAGGGTCTCCGCTACAGCTGCCCTTTCTGCATTGAACGTTGGAGCATTAGCTAGAAGGCGAGCCATGGCAGGCACCGTCTTTTCAGGCAGTGCCGCGAGCTGAAGCAAAGTAACATCGCGTCGCAGCATAGCCCGTAACCTCGATGTCAGCGAAACGAGCCGCAGGCTATCGCCGCCGCATACAAAAAAACCAAGGCATCCGGTATCTTTGGTATCATCATTCTCGCTGACAGGAATACCTGTGAAAGGGCCAACGAGGCCGAGACTTTGCCATATCGTGGCCACACACTGCTCAAAGTCTGCAATGTTATCAAGGGCGCGAAAAGGAATCTCTTCAACTGTGATCGTCTTCAGAGAACCTTGTACAGTATTATGCGCCGGATTTCTTGGATCAGTAAGGGGGCGCTTCAGAACCGCTCGATCGAGTTTTCCGCTCGCCAACAGAGGTAATTCTGAAACACCGAGAAACAAAGACGGAACCGAGTAAGGCGCTACCTTTGCAGCCAAAGCAGCTCGAAGCGTAGCCCCATTGGCGGCAGCAGGTGGAACTACGTAGGCAGCAGCAATAGGACCAGACGAGGGCCCACCATCGAGCATGGCAACTGCGAAACGCACAAGTGAAAACAGAAACACAAACATACTGACGAAATAAGATATTTTCGAACTAATACTATGTGATGAACAGCCCAGTTATCCTACCTGCTGCAGTTTCAACTCCAGGAATGGCCCGAAGGTGAGCTTCAACTTCGAGCAAATCCACTCGTTGGCCGCGAATTTTTACCTACTCAGAAAGAAAAGATTGATGAAAAACAAACTCAAAGGATGCGAGACTTCACAAATGCACTAAAACGAAGTTTTACTTACCATTTGGTCGCGTCTGCCAACGTAAAAGAGGACGCCTGCGGGGTCTAAAAATCCAAAGTCGCCCGTCCGAAAGCACCGAAAAAGCTGTCCATCGCTCGGCACAACGAGTGGAGACGTGGGGTCAGCGCGCTCGTCTTCAAAATTTGATTCATTCGCCTTTGCCGCAGCAATTGCTTCAGCGTCAGCAGCAACACTCGGGTCAAGCTGTTCGTAACACCGAGCGGCAGATTCACTACCCACGAAAGGTTGAGACGTGGGTATTTTTCGGAGCCACACAAAGGCAGCGTTGGTGAGATCAGGGCGGCCTAGGTAGCCAGTGGCGAGATGTCGCCCAAAGACTATAATTTCACCCACTCTTTCAGCTTCAGCGGACAATCCCTGCGCTTCATTGGAGTCGAAACATTGAACTCCAATAGGAGGCACCTCTTGAAGCGAACTTGGATCGAGAATCAAGACGCCGCACCCTCCGAGGGGTAAACCAATAGGTGCAATGGTTGTGGGTGCAACTGGGCGCTCCTCAGCTTCTACTAACGTCATATTTTCAGCGCCTACGCCTAATGTTGGTTTCATCAGATAGCCTGCATTTCGGTCCGGTTGAAACTCGATACCAGTAACATCAGCAGCAACCTCGGTGGAGCCATAGAGATTGAGTAAAGACTTCGCTCCCGGGTGCGCCCTGAAAAAAGCTTCAACAAGATCTAAGCTCAGGGCTTCACCGCTGATTGTCCAGTGAGTCAACAAAGGAATCATTGAAACTAAACTGCTTCCACTCTTCGCAGCAGCTCCGTGATTATCAGCTGTGTTTTCGTCGGCAAGGGCAATGAGTACCCGCAAGAGTGATGGCACGAGAATAAGACGAGTAACATTAAATTTCCCCAGGAGGTTCAGTAGTAAACCTGGGTCCACACGAGCTGCCATTGGCGCCACCACCAAGGGAACGCCAGAGCCTAATGGCCCCAGTATTTCAAAGAATGAGTCCACAAAACTGAGAGAGGTCTTGTGACAGGCAACTTCTTTTCGCTCATTCCCGTGGTTGAATGGGTATGCTGCTAGAGCCCAACGCACGCGGTTCAACATGGCACAATGCGGACCTAGCACGCCCTTTGGCGTGCCCGTAGACCCAGAGGTGTACATCACATACGCCGTATCATCAGGGTTACGAAGAAGCTCCCGTGAGGCTCGAGCAGCCTTGAAGTTAAGGGCTGCGGCTATACACGCGGCCGCTGAAGGAGCATGGGTAGTGTCAGGGAAGTACTCACCTGCGATACGATCAACGGTAACGGTTGGCATCAACGCCCCAAGACGCCCGTCGCTCAGCTCATCGCCTAACACATCATCCTCAGTCAATACTAGGGCTACGTGAGCATCGGCAAGCAGAAAATCTAGTCGATCTGGGCCAGAAGCAGGGTCTAAAGGCACGTAAGGCACGCCTGCTTTCAGCGCTGCTAGCATGCACACAACACCATGGAAAGAACCTCCACGACAGCACAACCCCACGGTCACGAAAGGATTCAGGTCTTCTCCAGACTGCGAATGGTTCAAAGCTGCATCAGGTGGCCCTGGGAGCGGAATTTGGCCGATGATTGTTGCAGCGATTGCTTCAGCCGCAGCGTCCAGAGCGGCGTAAGAGACTAGTGTTGCTTGAGTCGTATCCAAAACGTCCGCAGCGTTCGGGACAACAAGTGCTGTGGAGCTGGAATGCTCGGCTGCCCATTCTTCGAAACGATTCTGGAGAAGCTCGCCCATGATGGGCTTGCACTTCCGGTGCCTCCTGGCTAATAATAGCTATAGCCACAGCCAGCACAACCGAGTTGATGATGACATGATGACATGATGACGAGGAGGAGGTGAATTCATGATTGGTGCAAAACTGGCCAACATTTCAGTGCAAGACAAGATGATCTCCGTCGGGGAAGATTGTCGTTTTATGCACCAATCACAGTTTTTTTGAAGCTTTGGAGAGGGAACAAAGGGAAAACGAAGAAGAGCGGTGGGTGGTGTGCTGGTGCTGGTGTGCCGCAGCATTAGTACCGGAAGAGCTCAGTGCACAACATCCATTGAAGCTAGGCAGCAACAACAATCAGGCATGGCATCAAAAACTATGAAAGACCCTCTTTTAACTCTTGGCCACAATGAGCCCGAGTGTGCCGACTGAGATGACGGCTCCGCTGTTGATGCCCCTCCCGTTACTGTGGAAGAGGGCAACAGCGGAGAGCGTGAAGACCAAAGCGTGTTCGTTGCGACGTGCACGCTGGTAGCGGCTGTGCCAGCCCTCGTAGGGAGCTGATGTTGGCCCATCCTCGTCGGTGCTATGTTTGCAGTTGCTGCGAACAACGTACCCTCGGGGCTTGTCGACCTGTTTCACGGGATTCAGGTGATAATATGCGCGCAGTATTGCTACGTGTGCACAACTACTCTTACCATAAGCTCCCGTCTCTTATCTTTCATATCAACAGGTCGCCGTAATGTTGGCGTTGATGACCAACATTTTGCAGTTTGCGTGGTGGAAGGTCAGTTGATAGCGATCGGTTATGTCGTCCCCTTCCTGTCTTCCTCTACTTGGGCCTGTTTTGGTGTTACGTCTCACTTCTATTTATCTGTACCTACATTACCCTCACGGCTCGAGCGCTTCCCCACGTTGTCTATGGCCTCATTACGCCCTTGGTGGAACAGTGCAAAGCAAAGAAGGGCATCCCAGCGGGGCAGCATTGGGCGCGATACGGCCCTTGTTACTTGCTCCTGATTGCGACGGTGCTGGTGCTGGTGCAGCCGACTTGCATGCTGGTGATTGGCGCGTACGGCTCCGACGACGACACCATGCCGTGCCCCTCCGACGACGCGTCGGAGCCCGTGAACACGCACCACGGCATGGAAAACTTCTTCTTTGAAGGCGACGACACCAATTACATCGTGCCCAATACCACAGTGCGTGTTTACTTCGCCCCTTTTTCTTGTGTCCTCTTTTCTATGCAGTCGATTCGGGACCTTGCCATTCACATTCCAGTCTGTGTTGCACCTTTTTATATATGTTCCAATTGAAACATTCAGTGCCTGGTCATGACTTTTTTTCTGTCTTGCTCTACCTTCTTGTCGTTCACACTCCCACCCCTGCATCGCGTGGTGCACACGCCTATCAACTACAGGTTGGCACTTTGATTCAAGTGTTTGGCACTTATCTTGGCTTCGTGTTCATGTTCACGGGCGTGGTCTGGTCGACCAACTTGCACACTAAAATTGCCAAGAAGTGGAGGGCCATTCGAAACACGCCACCAAGGACGTAGATCGGCGCTGACCTCTTTCGCGCCTGGCGTCCGCCGAAGTGCCCCTCTTCTGGAGGGGCGCAACGTAATGTGCTCTTGAAACTCTGTGTATATTTTTGTTCTCTCTTCGTGTTCTTTCCTTTCCATCGACCGATATCTCCCGTACTCCTTCCCACGATTACAATGGCTGATTCCCACGAGCCCCTTATGAACCTTGATGCGCGCGCGATATGACGTGGCGCCGTATTGCTTTCTGCAAAGGAAAGCAGCGGCCCACCGACCAGCACGCGCGTTGATGTCCAGGGGACTCATAGCTCAGAGCAACCTCTTTCGGAACTAATTGGAAAGAGCCGTACCATTCGGGTTGGCTGGGATGTCTCAGCTCATATAACCGATAAATATAGAAATAGTACACAAGGTATTTTATATTTAATAATTGTTAGTTATTAGTACTAATAACATATAATTGCAGTCGGAGGTCTCAGACAACAGACAACGCCCTGGTGGCTGGTGATGCGGATTTGCGCGTTGCTACTGCACCCCTCGCTGGAATCTCGAATCTGGAACGCAGAAGAAGAAGAAGGAAGTCTACTTTCATAACAACTGAGATTTGAGTCTGCGGATGACTTCAATCCTCAAAACTTTATGATATGGTTTATGCGATTTCACTTCGATTGAAGGTTGAAGCATGGCAATTTTCCAATTAATTTGGTGTCTAAATTACAACTCCTTTCTCCTACTCCTTGCTCATGGAAATTATGCGGCGTCTGTTGTGAAATCTCCGCCGTATGTAGCTACCCACGTGTGCAGCTCGGGGTACGCGTAACGCTCGTTTTCGTTGTGCAAAAACAATTCTTCGTCCAGCATGTAGCACTGCAGCAGGGTTTGCGGCGCTTGCACCAGGGGCGCGAGAAACTGCGCAGCAATGAGCCACGAGCACATGGCGGCAATGGCCGTGGAGCATAGAATGGACACCGCCGTGTTGGAGAAAGCCGCAACTTGCGCGAAGTAAAAGAGAGCAGAACAAACTGCACACACGGTGACTTTCCCAATGGTAGGCACCAGTTGGGCTACCGCCATGGTGGCTCCCAAGCGGTGCACGTGGCGAATGGTCAAGAAAAACGACATCCTGGCGCTGGCCCAGTAAGGAGTCCCGAACATGCCCACTGCCGCATAAGCGTTGGGAGACGTGTACTTGAGGAAATGATCCACCAAACCACAGGTGCCGCTGCGCAAGCACGCGACGCTGCACGACGCCAGCCGCTGCTCACAAGGGGCGCACGGCGACTGCGTGTAACCGTTGCGCCCAGCGCGCGCGTTGGCGACCGAGTCGACGACGCTCAAGGCCCGGTGCGGCACGCCCAGCAACGTGTGCAACAGGGACCCCAGCGCCACCGTGCCCGCGTGGCACTTGAGGCCAACGGCGTAGTCCGCAAACAGCGTGGGCAAGTACTTGGTTTTGTCGCGGGTGAAAAACCACCCGCTCACTGACATGCTGGTGGCCAGGCCAGTTAAGTCCGCCACAAACTCGCACGCCCACAAGGTCACCAGCACCACTGCGGCCGTGGAGGCCATCGTGGTGGCGTTTTCCGTGTACCCAAACCGGTACCCTTCGGCACTAGTGGTGGGGTCCACCATGAGCTCGTTGTCCACCACAGTGGCCACGTTGGAGAGGGCATAGGTCATGAGGGCCAGGATCAGAGTGCAGAGGCAACCCGACCACACCGTCAAGACGTAGACGGCTTTGGCGCCAATCGCCGACATGCACCGCCCCGACGCAGCCGTTAAGAACACGCCAAGGGTCACCGCGTGGCGGGCCCGGAGCAGGACCCAGATCCACAATGCGCCACTGGCCCACAGCACCACGGCTGCTCCGCGCAGAGCAGCTACTTCCAAGTCCGTGCGAGGATTCACCGCCAGTTCAGTGTAGTAGGCCGCGGTGTAGTACATGTGGGAGCCCACGAGCATGGTGCAGAGCCCGCCGCACCAGACGCAGGCCCACACGTTGCTCAACGCTTGCGCTTCGCTGCCCGCCGAGCCGCTTCCACTGCTGCTCCCGCCACTGGATCGCGCGCCACCGCTGCCGCCGCCGCCAGACTTCTTGCTGAGCGCCGTAGCATGAGCCTAAAACAAGGGCGAGCGAGTAGCGAAATTTGTACGGAGTGTGATTGACACAGAAGTCACAGATGAGCAGGCTGAACACGAAGGAAAAAGATAAGTAGTCATCAAAACAATGCATGCACTCCTCCTAGTCGATCTATTTTGTTTTATCCATCTTTCGCAGTTTTCTATTTGCTCACATCTGACATGCTGTCAACGGGCACGTGCAAGAGGTACAGGAAGCCGCTGCTTGCGACCGCTGCGCCGGCAATGCAGCAGAAGATCAAAAATGCGCGCGACGCGTACATCGATTGCGTGAAAATGAATACCTGCGAAAAAAAGGGGGCAGGCAAGCGACCAAAGGAAGACATCCACCGTTAAAACTGAAAAAAAGAACGAAGAAGAACATAATTATCAGCAGGCAAATTCGTGCATGAACATAATTTAACAAAGGAAAGTGCATTTATCAAACCACCTACCTTGGAAGTAGGCAACTTGTACGGGAACATATTTGCCACGTCCGAGTCCACGAAATAGCAGCGCCGGCCCACTTGGTACGTGCGGTACTTGTAGTTGCAGACCCCGTAACGAAACGCGTCAATTGGGGTTAGCAGCGAAAAGTCGGTGATGCCTGCAGCACGAGAGACACATTAAACACGCCGCACGAAAACGAAAGACAGATGACGAACTCATGAAGCAACCACGACTGCACGTGCTGGCAGAGCGATAAAAGGCGAGTTAAACGCGCGAGTGCGACAGCGGAATGCAAATGAAGACACTTGTAACTTTCCCTCCATTCCGTAAACACAACGCACCGTGCTCGTTGGCTTGTGAAAAGTCCGAAAAGTCGCCTGCGTCCATGCACACCATCTTGTCTTTGTCCGCAGGGTCGTGGCCGTCGACCGACGCGACATCTTCCTCGGTCGGGCACTCATTCGTGCACGCGCCCACGCCGTTGCGTTGCAAAGGGTACAAAAAGTTCGCTGGGGTGCCAGCAGCGTTTAAGCCTTCGCACACTTTGCCTGGAGTCCAACATAGTGTCAGCAAGAGATAATTGAATATAAGAAGCTTAGATGCACGCGTATAGAGAGTGGAAAATGTCTCTTGAGCTCGACCGACGAGCGTGGTCAACAGTGGCTCTCAGCAGGCAACAAGTGCGGTGACACATCCAACAGTCACAGTACAGCGTGCAAATATACCCGAGTAGCTCGTGCCCCAGAGAAGTTTGTAATAGGATGGGTTCTCAATGAACGATAAGACCACGACACAGTAGCCGCAGAAGAGCAGGCCCAGCCCCAGGACAGGCAGGCAGCACAAATTCGTGCGCTGCCGGAGCTCGCGGCGTTTCGGACCGTTGAAGTCGGCAGCAGCGACGACTTTTTCCTGCGCGCCAGCAGCTAAGTCCGACGCCGTAAAGGACCACATCTCTTGCCGGCCGTGCGACCACTACCAGCAAGCCGTGACCCAAGTTCTTTAGAACGACGTCGGAGCCCCCACGTTTTAGGTCCTATACAAGCCTATCAACTCTCCACCTATCAACCGATTCGGATATTACTGGTCGCTGATTGGTGGATTCAGACTTCTCTCGTTGCTCAAGGCTCAAGAAGGCTCTCCCCGCGAGTCAACCAACCTCCGTCTGCTGCACCGCAGCCACGGCCGCTCTATTGCCTTGAGCTTACGCCGCCACTGCTGCCCTTCCGATGTGGCGGTTCAGCAACCAGGACGTGTCCTCGGGCGCCCAAGTGCCATTAAGCGTGCCCCAGAACGGACGCGCCGTCGGGCCACCGCTGCTTACCGAGCGCAAATTTACTAACCCAGGCGGCTGTGTGGCGCTCGGGTTTGGATTTCTTGTAGTAGCGGCTACTTATGGAGTGCCATACGTGATCGGTGAACCCGATCCTACTGGCGGACGCCTCCTCTTTGGCACCGATTACAAAGGTAGGAGGTTTTACCGGTTGTTTTTGACTCCGCGTTGCTCGTTGCGCTTATACCTGCCTAATCCTCCAGCTCCAGACTCCAAATTTCAGGAAAACATCTTGTTCGATAGAGTTCCTTTGTTGCAGCCGAAAAGTAATGTATAGCGCACACATTTGTGTAGATGCTACTCCTCATGTGCGTTCACAAATCCAACGGCGACCTGCGCTCAACACCCACGGTCTCTTCTTTAGGCGACATATGCAAAGACGGCGAGTTCCTTTACCCGCTGCTGCGGTCTGGCGTGGGCATTTGCGTGGACAAATGCCCGGATGATTGGGTGGACGGCGAAGATTACGTTACCAACAACGACCCCGATGACAAGGTGAGCAACCGTAGTTGCGTGAGGCTTTGTACACCAGGCTCAGCAGTCGATTACCCTCACATCAATTCCAATATCCAACAAGCCTGCTACTCAGATCTGACTGACCCCTGACGAAAGACAAAATTATGTACAGTATCGTTGCTTTATTTTTTCTGCACTCTTTCAGGAAGAATTATAACGCAAATGACTTCGTGTCCACATCACAACGCACCGCGCTCTTTTCTCGCTTCAAAATTATTAGACTCATTCGAATTGACCTCTAGTTCACTCCCTTATGTTTTTTCTTCTCTCTATTGCTGCCCTCGTTTACCAGGCAAGCATGGTGTGTATGGACGCCGCAGATTTTGCCGACTACACCGAGGCAGACGAAAACGGCTACACGGTGAGAGAGCATCGATGAATGGCTGCTAACGCTCTTCAGCGCACCAATTTCCACTTATTTTTTTGTCTTTCCGACGGCGACTGCTGCCCACGCACCCAACCACTAGTCAGTCACTCTCCTTCTCTGTTTGGTCTTTTACTCCGTGCGTGCCTCTGCTTGTGTTTTTTGTTCAAAACAGGACTTTGCCACTATGACGCCGAAAGTCGCGTACAAATACGGGGTGTGCAACTACAAATACCGCACTTCCAGCCTCTCCAACCGGTGCTACTTCACGGACACCAACGCTGCGCTGGCCTTTGATTACAAAGTGCCGCACGATATGGTCTTCCTCTTCGCTCAGGTATCTCACATGATGCATTAGTTTTGCCCCAAAATGAGTACCATCACAAGGAACTTCCAACTACGTATAACAAATAATTGCAGCACTGTTTTTGACCCAGCCAAGACATTTTTGGTCGACATTTCTTTCATCGTTTTTGACAGGATCAGTATAAAGTTATTACCCCGACTTGAATTCCTCTAATGAATCTTCCACCAAACGCATACATGCGCCCTTTCTCCCACTCTCTTCTTCTAGGCCTTCTTTTCTTCGGCCATCGCGCCGCTCTTTTCGGTGCTGGGCACAGCGCTCTTGGTGAACCTCTTTGTGTGGGCTACCCAGTCGCCGCGGTGGCTCACTGGCCTCTGCATGCGGTTTACAGGGGGGCACCAGGCTTACAAGGTGGTGTGGCTGGCGATTTGGGGCGCCAGCGCGGCCATGATGGTGCTGGGGAGCCGCATGTTTTTCGACAGCGTGAAAATGGTGCAACTTCCCGTGGACCCCCACCCGTACAGCGAGGTGCTGGCTTTGCGCGCGTTTGGGTTCCTGCTGTGGTGTGGGGGCACCGTTTGGATATTCACCTTGTTGCGGGCCCGCCACGCGGTAACCCTGGGGATCATGCTGGTGGTGGAGTCGGAGCGGTGCCTGGCCCACATTGGGAAGCGCTCGCAGTCGGTGATTTCGTGGATGAACTTGGGCATTTGCGTGGTGGGGCTCTCCCTCGCCACGTATGGGGTGGTGAACGTCTCCACTCAAAACGCTGCTCTGAAGGTGACTGACGACTTCACGGGGGCTGAGGCCTACCAGTGGGGCTACACGCAAAATCCCGGCACCATGGCTTCCGCGCTCCTGGTGCTCTTCGCCGCGTTTTGGGGCTGCCAATGGCTCTCCGACACCTTTGCGCTAGGGATGTCGATCTCCGTGGGGCGGTGGTTCTTTTCCCGCAAGAAGGGCCCCACCCTCCTGCTCTGGAAAGACTGCATCACGGGCATCACGGTGCATTGCGGCACCGTCGCGATTGGCTCGTTCTTACATATCTTCACCAATGGACCCCACCGCGTCCTTTCCACTCTTGAAAGGTTTGCCACCCACGCTGCGTCTTCGTCTGCCGCTGCAGCGAGCAAGGACGGCAGCAGCAGCCAGGCCCCTGTGCCCCCACTTGAGCGCAGGGTAGGCGCCGCGTTGATTTGTTGCTTGGACTGGGTCACTCTGCCCTGCGTGGAGAACTTGATCAAGTACACGTCCCCCTCCGCGTACATGGCTACCGCCATGTTTGGCACCGGGTACTGGGCGTCCGCCAAGACGTCCTTTTTCTTAACCATTCGCAACAAAAACCGGGTTGGGGCAACCTTATCGGTGGCCACCGTGGTCCCCATCGTAGGGCAAGTGGCGTGCACCGCCATTGCGGCGGCGTTGTACTACTTAATTCAAGTGTGGGGGTTTCCGGACGAAGTGCCTATTGCCATGTCTTGCGCCACCCTGCTGTGCTCCATTACGGCATGGATCATGGCCCGCCAGTTTTTGGTGCCCATGACGGTGGCGCCTGTAGCCTTGCTGCAGTGCTACATGCTGGACGGCGAGTACTTTGCGCACAAGTCCACGGAGCGGTTTGCCGAGAAAGAGTTTCACGCGTGGGTGGACACTTACGGGGGCGAATTCGCGACCTACACAGACATGGTTTTGTAAAACGACAGGAGGAGGCGTTGAAGGGGCGCGCGTCTTGGTTCGTAAGCAGGTAAACACCACGGGAAGTGCTAACTGCACCTCGATATCCTTTTGATTTTGAAATAAATGGTGGTCATAAACCATAGGAAAGTAGCCCATACCCACATATAACAAGAAAGAAATAAAACACAGAACACTGCGGGAGTAATCGCACGCTAGCAGTATGCTGCAGGCGCGTAAGCACTAAGCTGAAGCGCCGAAGCCGAGGCCAAGATTTCGGGAAAGTCCACAGCTTCCTAAGCAGTCTGAACCTAAACTTCAGCCTGCACCTTCTAGTAGCTTCTAGATTCGAAGAAGCCTACAAGTAAGTGCTAGTAGACCTAGTCGCGTGTCGCATGTCGCAGAGATATATCTAGATCTAGATTTCAGGTGCAAATAGGAAGTGGAATAATTTATAATGAAAAAAATAAATCGAATCGCAATCGCAAACCCCAATTGGACTCAACGACTCAACGGGCATCTGAATCTGTGGTCTGGGGGAAAGTGGGAATCTTACAGCCTGGCATTCTTTTCATGGGATGAAAAAGAATCAACGAAGAGCCAGCCCGCGATCACCGCAAGCTCGGGGGCACAACACGCGACGCCGATAACGCGAGCCCAAGGCCGTCAAGATCGAAGTCGCTGCTGCCCTGGTCTGCTGCACCGTTCTCTTTGCCCTCACACATGCCGCGGCGCCCCGCGCTCATTCTTTGCACACGCTTATGCTGGTGTTCTCGTTGCTGAGCTGCTCCTGGCACGAGCGCCATCGATGTTGACGCTGCGGACGCTCGAAGACTGCTGCGTGGCTCATATCCCCCACTCCCTTGCTGCTGCTTTAGCTGCTGCTTGTGGTCCAAGACCCACCTTTTGTGGGCTGCAGCGTTGGGGTTCACATTGTTCACCTTTTGTGGATACATAGCGCGTGGGTTGAGGAAGTTCGACCCGCTCGAAGCTTGCGGCGGGCGGCCAACGGCCACTGACAAGCCCGCGACGTCGGAAAACGTGGGTGCAAATTCGCAGTGCTTCGAGAGGTGCACCGCGAACGATGAAGCGTCCCCTGCTGCGCCCCGTACGGATTCACTGTCTATGGGTGATGAAGCACAATTATCAGCGCTGCTGCGCCCTTGCTGACTATTGTGGTGGTCTTCTGCCGCAGGCCGAGGCCTCCCCGACGCAGCGAGGCCGTTGCGCCGCTTGCTAGCGTGGTCGTTGAGCAACTCTTGCGCCGCGGCGACAGCGTCTCTCGCGCTATGCCGCACACTCTCGCCGAAGTCTGGTTTGCTTTCGCCCCCTGATGCACCTCTATTGCTACGGTTGCTGCTAGTATTGCTTTTTGTATTTCCATTGTTACCAGAACGGTTGCGATGGTTGCTGTTTCCGAGCTCGTCGGAGCGCGCAGCTTGCCAGGCGAGTGCGAGCGTGTCTAGGGCATCTGCAGTGGCTTGCTTCGCGTGCACTGGGAGCAGCGCACTCAATGAATTGCTTTGCGCGAGGCCTGTGAGCGTTCGGCAGGCTTCAGCGCGAGCAGCCGCGAGCGTTTTCAGTTGAGTTGTCAACGCGGCCAATGCGTCCCGGCGAGCGAACGGCGGCAGCCGGCGCACCCCTTGCAACTGGCGCTGCAAACGGTGCTGCTCCTCGAGCCCTGCCAGTACAGCGCCTAACGCAGCGCTCAAGCCACCCACGGCCCTTGCGGCGTCCGCTCCTGCCACCTTGGCGTAGCCCTGGTGCGTGCTCCCGCCTCCACCAGGGGGTGACCAGTTGCTATACTGGTCACCGTGCTCATTGTAATCGCCGCTCATGCTGTAGCTCCCGCTGTCATCTCCAGACAATTTGAGGCGCGCAGTCGCAGCAAGGCTTGGCCAAAGGCGAACCAGAGCATCTGCGGAGGGCGCGTCCGCACTTTCTTCATTTGAGTCTTTAGTTGCGCCTTCATCATCAGCGCCACCAACGCAGCCTTCGTTTTCTCTGCTAGTAAAGGCTCCGTCTTGAACCAAAGCAGAATGTTGATCCAAGGCTAGGTAGCCACCAGCCGTACGTCGCGGCAAACTAGCAGCGAACTCTTTTGATGTACTGTCTTTTACAGCGAGACCCTCAGTCACACCCGCATTGTTCAGTTCCTATGACAAAATATTCAATTGCAATTGAGGACATAGTTCACTGCGAGTGCGATTGCTCGGGGAATAACTCTACTTTAAACAGAGATTAAGTTAGTAGTGCGGGGATGCCTGCAGCTTTTTGAACGCGTCTCTATCTCAAATCTCATACCTGCTGGTCAGACTTGTCAGCGAGCCCAAGGACGTGGCGCTGCAAGCTTTGAAGAACTGACGCGTCGAGTGCTTTGGTAGCGGCTGAATTGCTTGCTGGCATAGCCTCGTGAACCATCGGAGCAAGTGACATTGGTGCCCTTTGTGAATCGCTGCACTGCTCCAAAAGCATAGCGCACAAGGTTTGGCATTCCTCCAGATAAGCTAAGGCTGGCGGCGCATCTCTGCCGTCTGTGTTGACTTGATCGGACAGGTTGCTGAGCAACTCATTCGCGGCGCGCAAAGCACGATTACTAAGCGCTGCCAACGGAGGAGCTTCAACTGCTTCAGAAGCTAATTCCAACAGCTCGCATGCTTGGCCGAGCATTTCTAGTGTCTCCAATGTGGTTCGCCGTGTTGCGAGCGCAGCCACCGCCGAAAGTTCACGACATGATGCTTCAAGATGCTCAATCATTGCTTTGGTGAAAGGAATACTCTACGAGGGCTTAAACTCTTGATATGCGATGCTATTTAGTCTTCATTGGAGCTTATTTAGAACTACAATTAGGCTCGAAAGCAACTTGAGCTTGAGGTCCCCAAATTAGCAATCCGGTCTCCCATCCGAGCATACGCATTTTCGCATGTTGATTCTAATAACGGCTCCAGGCTCCAGCTTAGGCCTTACAAAAATACGTCAAATATTTGACCCAAATACGTCAATCAATACGTCAGTACCGTAAATTACGTTATATTAGGGCATATTCCCACTATATCCATGGCAAACGCCGAATACGGGCGTATATTTAATGACGTGTTTGTGATGGCGTCAGCAGAAAAGCCAATACGTCGCGACGTATTTGCCTTATATTCTAGAGAAAATACGTCAGATGTTTTATTGTTGGGACTACTCCAGCTCCACAGCTCCACCCACAGCTCCACAGCCCACAGCTCACAACAGTTCAAGCTTTTTCTGCTCGAAGTATCCATGAATTCGCGTGTTGTGTACTATATTAGTTCAAACCTAAGTTCAGGAGTTCAAGAGTCGGAAAAGAGAAAAAGAGAGGCAGAGAGCCACCATGCAGGTCTGAACAGTCTCACGGCTTAGGGCGTCAAGTTTCCTAGCTTTCGCAACCTTAGCCATGCAGATATATTGTGCTTATAATAATGCATGAAGCGACATTTTCGAGATGAACGGAGGCTTCCGAGTTTAATAAGAAAACTCGCTGCCTAGACGTTTTGAATCCCTCACGTACCTTCACTATTCCATGTCGTTTTGTCTTCTGCCCAGCACATTGAAACTGCAGTTATAGCGCATCCAGAGCTTGCTGAGCGTTACGGCAAGCTTGGGCAGCTATATGACCGCAAGTACGTGATACTATTGGTTTGCCTCATGGACTGCTTCTCCTTGCCTTTACAATGTCTTATTAGTGAGCGCTTACACATCCTATGTTTTCACTTCACTGAATGTCCTTGTCTAGGTTGTGGCACCAACTTACTGGAGCACTGCTCGAGTTTGTGCGTGATGATGGTAACAGACGTGACGACAACTTCATCAAGCTCTTTGAGGAAGTGAGTATTCTGTGTAGACGAAGTCTAGCCAGAGAAAGAGATAGGCATATTCGCCATAGCAGCGTGCTTCTCGTTACTGCCTGGCCAACTTAATTGACTGATTCATGTCTATGGTGTATGAATTGATTTATTTGAAAAAAATACTTTTGCTGTTATCTCGCCAGTTCATCTCCAAATTTGAAGCAAAGCTGAACCAGCTCGAGCTTGCCAAAATCGCCGGGGTGATTGTGCGCTCATTCAACGACACAGAGGTACTTTGTACTGCTCGTTTACTGTACTTATTTATTCTTGAGATATCTGCTATTGCGACTAAACTTACACCTTCGAGTCGTCGTATGCGTGAATTCAGGCCGCTCTCAAGTTTGTCGAATCGTTCAAAGAAAAGTCAGCTCGGCTGGGCCCTGCAGCCACGCTCTTCTTCGAAATCTTGCGCCTCTCCATTCTCCTCCACGCTCCGCCTGGCACTGTGACCTCGCCAGCTGGCGAGAGTGCCATGGAGGATGGTAGCAGCAGCACGCCTGCAGTTGTAGAAGACCCCCGTGCCACAGTGAAGGCTGCCCTAGCCGAAAAGAAAGTGGAAGTGGACGCCCTGTCTGGCCTCATGGACACGTAAGCCTTTTTTTTCGCAGCTATTCCGTAGCGCTTTTGCGTCTCTATGTGTTTCAATGCGTGCTTTGGACGCAGTGTTGGTCTTGGGATTCTGTTTGTGTGGGCAGTGGTCAGAGGAGAGCCACGAATTTCGCAAAGAAAGGAAGTGTCAGTTTTGTGTATAGGTATGTTACTTGTATCTGACGCAAGTCTTTTGGTTTGCACATCCTTAGGTGCGTGCACTCGGCATACTACGAACTGGCGACTGAATACTACAAGCAAGCTGGCCCTCCTGAGCAGGTGGCCGATGACAACTTCTCTCCTTGCATATCTCCTTTGCCCACGATGACACTGAGAAAGACACCTTTGCAAATTTTGGAGTGTATGCATACTAGCTCGTAGCGCGGCGCGCTTGCTTGCAATCATTCAAAGAACGAAGTCAGCCTGTTACGCCCTTCTTCTCGAATTTACGCTTATCTTGCCGTTTGCTGTTTCTATATATTTGTTGCTTCTGGGTATCCCAAACAGTTCTACAAGAACGCGCTCATGTTGCTGGCGTACACGCCTCTGGAGACCATGGGAGAAGACCGCGCGGCTGCTCTGGCGACAGACATGTCGCTGGCGGCCCTGTCAGGAGATGGGGTCTACAACTTTGGCGAAGTGCTGGCCACTCCCATTGTTACCGTGCTAGAAAAGACCCCCAACGCGTGGCTCGGCGAAATGTTGCGGACTTTCCACCGGGGCGACGTCGAAGCGTTTGCTCAGCTGTAAGTGACTTGAAACGCCATTATTTGTTCATTAGAAGACTAGAAGACCACCTGTCATTACGTGAGTTATGGCAGGAATGTTATTGGAGGAGGAGGAGGAGGAGAAGGAGGGGGTCGTTCACAAGCATGTCACACGGTAGCAACTGCTGCTGTTTTTAACTCTTTACATTTGAGTTTAACTTCTGGTCTGTTCTTCTTCTTGTTGCATGTAGCTACGCGCGGGAGAAAGCGTCATTTGAAGCGCAGCCTGCGCTTAGCCATCGCTTGGACTTCGTGAAAGAAAAGTTGTCTCTGCTTGCTCTCATGAACCTGGTGTTCGAAACCCCCGCCGAGGAGCGCACCATTTCCTTCACTTCCGTGGCGGCCCACTGCCGCTTGCTGGTGGACCAAGTGGAGTGGCTGGCGATGCGGGCCATGTCCCTGGGCCTCATCAAGGGCTCCATGGACGAAATCGACCAAACTTTGCAAGTGGACTGGGTCCAGCCGCGAGTGCTGGACGAGCCGCAAATGGAGCACATTGCGAGCCGGCTGGGCGAGTGGGCAGGGAAAGTGGACGAAACGGGCAAATTCATCGAGGGCCAGTCCCTTGAGCTTGGCCTATGATACTATAATACTTTTTTAAAATTGCGTGCTGTTTTTCTTTACGGGAAAACCCACTGATTATGGGTTCAGATGTTTTCTGGTTCTAGGGCTCCATTTGCTTCATTGGATTTCGAAATAGCTAAATGGTACTTCTTAGGCAGGGGAGTGAGGAAGAGGAGGGGGCATAGGATGATAGGACATGCATATACATATAGACGTATAGATTTAGCCCGTTAGCCCTTTCGGCTTTTGAGCACAGACACAGAGGGCACTTTCTTACTGCTCTTTCTTCTTCTATATTCCACTATTACAACTATTAACTATTAGTAATAGATTATTACTTACTAGAGATTGGCGTTCTATCTTTTGATCGCCTATTTTTCAAACTTCTAGTATTCCAGAAGTTATGATGAATGGGGCATCAAATAGTCTCATGGAGAAGCCGCTCATTAGTATAAGTCAAGTCCACCCAGAAGGCCCAGGCCCAGGGATATGATATGGGGGCTCCAACTCCAACTAGCTCCAGCTCCTGTCCTTCCTCCAAACAAGTCGGCGGAAATGAGTGAAACCATGAGCGCAGGAACTGGAGCTAACGCTAGCTCCTCGTTTAGCATCCTTACATGGCCTTTAAGGCAATAGGCTTTTCACTGCTTTTCCAGCTGAAAGCAGCGAAACGTGTGACTCAAGCGCCGCCACATGTCAATGCTAGCTTCGTCGTGGATTTAGACGATCTTTAGCCAGACCTCTTCGGAACTTCGGGCTACTTGGTATACTGCAGTCTAGGGTCCAGGTAACGATGACATGAATATCGGTCGCTGAAACATAAGAGGGACCTTGAAAATAATTATAGATATATCTTCGCATTTGGAGAGTACAAACAAATCTAATAAGTAGAGCTAGGGGTTGAGAGCACGGGTAGGAGAAGCGCTAATAATAAGCGTTTCGAAGTAGGCTCGGCCATCACGGCCATCCCGCTTTGGATTTTGAAATTATGTCAACACACTGGCCGTCAAATGATGAGATCATCACTTCCGCGCATAGGATTTGTTATGTCACCCGGCTCCTGTGTGTCCGGCGCTCCAAAAGCCACTTCGCCAATGTCTGGATCCAAAGTATGCCTTCTCGAACCCAAAGTGTTTTCCCTCAGCGGCTGTGTGCTGCTTGTCGAAAGCCGTTTCAACCGTTCTTTCATAGAAACACTGATCCTTAAGTTTGATAATTCGATGCTCCCCACCGTAAAACCTCTGTTCGTTCTGGGAGGCACAACTTGGGGATTCTTATCCCTGATATTTCCGCGCAGTTTGGCGAGATTACTCAAAGTGTTCTTTACTTGGGCCTCACGCATTGCTGCGGCAACTTGATATTCTAAGCAACACTGTTTAGTCGTCTCGTCCGCTTGTGCTTCATTTTCGACCTCATACCCAGCTATGTCATCATTCAAGTGGAAAGCGCCAAAGATGCGGTCAGGTCTCAAATAGAAATTTCCATCACCATCAGGAATGCTCAGTGTTTTGAAGACTGCCTTGCTAACCATGAAGGCGTTATCCCGTCCGCCAGGAGCTCGCGCAAGCATCGAAACTTCGGCACCGTAAACGAGGCACACATCAAGCATGTGCTTACCGCGATATTCTTCAAGGCGTTCCTCGCCAAAACAATCGATGATTAAATTTGTCTCGTAGTCTCCAGACCCAAGGCCGTATGACATGGGTCCAAGAGTGGAGAAGTAGACACCACCATCACCTTGACCTTGTGTGCTCATCCTCAGCCCGCTCTTGATTATGAGCTTTGCAAAGGCCGGTTGTGTAAAATGATAGAGAGGTACCACGCCTTTCTCTGAACATATTCTCCTTATAGTACTCATCGCATCCAAGAAAGCACCTATCGTTTCAGGAACTGTCACAGCAGTCGCAGCAGCTGTCCAAGCATTAGGTGTATAGCGGATTGCCTGTGGCATTACTTGAGCACCTGCAGTCGGTACACTACTTTTGCTGCCGTCTACCAGTTTGTAAGCACGCAAAATTTGGCCAACTGGAAGAGACAATCCTTGGATCTGAGGCCGTAGAGCTTCGAGAGTACTACTTGGGACGACACGTAGGTATTCGCAAACTTCAGCGCGGGGAAGCCCAAGGAACGACGCGGCTTTATTCGAAGCGCCTGCGCAAATGCTCTGGAGAGGCATTAAAACTACTCGAGGAATTGAGCATACCAACACGGCTTCTGTGTTGCTAAATAGAGCCTTTGCTTCACGTGGATGTTCGCTATCATGTGGGCCCATAAGCGAGAAAATGATTCCTCCAGGTATTCGCTCTGATACGGGAACCCCATTGAGGATTGCATGCTGTGCCTCCTCCATTGAACAATAATAGAAGGCAAGTATATTTGATGCTGAAACTTGATCGCGACTAACTGCTTCCAATGTGGTATTGAACTTTGTTGTACTGAAATGGCAAGCCCACTCGATATTGGTTGCACGGCGTCTTTCATCTTCTTTTCGAGCTCTGCGATCGTTCAGGAACCGAGCACTTGCCATACCAATCGCAAGTACGACAACGCTTAAATTGATAGCCACAAGTATTAAACCAAATGTAAACGAATTTGAACTCGGACTCAGGTCTGTCTCTATAGCCAGCGCAGTTGCGTAGACGATTAGAGTGACGTGCAATGCAGTATACACCAGCACATTATTATACGACTTCAGGAATGGCTCTTGCTCGCGGTAGAAAATAGTGCTACACAAGGCAGCGAATACTCCAAAAGCTGAACGCTGAAGTGTATTCGGGCTGATTAAATTTATGAAGCCAATAAACAAGATTCGACGATAACCTTCAATCGTTTCAAAAAAATAGCTTGATGGTTTATACGATTCGAAAAGAAAGCGAAGTGGAACGAGCCCAGCGTGAGAATTTCGGATCAGGACGGCTTGATTGACATCTCTTGCTGAAGTAGGACACAATAGCGCCCGCGACCGCCAAAGAATGAGGAGCCAAGTCAATGGGATTGAAAGATAAACGATAAGAAATAGACTGCAAGCAACACGGAATAGTTTGTATTCCGCAGTTTTACAATCGATGCTAGTATCAATTTGCAAGTATGAACCTTGGCCTATGTCCACACAATCAAGAGACTGGATCTGCTTGCGGCTCACTGGAGGTAACACAAGATAAGTTAGCAGTAGAAATAGGTACAGATGCTGGTTTGAAATAGCAACTCGATTCTCGCTGGACAAGGCAAAGTGCCGGCGGCATATTGCAGCCACAGCAATCAATAAGGACAGGAAGATCGGAAATGTAGACCATAGGTAAATTGACGTGAAATGATTCGCATTTTTGACCAAACACTCTAATGAAAATACGTCGAAAGAAAAGACACTAAGCAGCGAGAGTGATTCAATAAAAGGACTTGGATATTTTACGTTGAGGTTCCACTGAACGCTCTGGACAATTTGATAGGTCGAGTAAATGATCCGGAATGTGCCCGAGTCCAGCTCCTGTATTCAGACACCATTTTAAAAATCACAAAACGGAAGACAGGGGTTAATTGATAATTATTAGATCCTCAGACAAAAATAAGGAATCCAATGATGCAGTAGTCCACCGGAGCGACCATAACGAGTTCTACATGTGTAAATAACAAAAGCATGAACTTACCTTCGCAATTCCAAGAAAACGCGCATGATTTACAAACTTCGGAAGTTCCAAGAACCCCCATTTGACCGAAACAATAAGTCCAGCTAGAAGCAACCCAGTCAAAACGATGAGTGTTGGAAGAAGCCAAGATGTGCGGCACAACTCGCATCCGCCAGTCGTGATTGAAAAAGAGAAATCACGCAAACATGAATGACATAAGGGGCCGTATGCGCCAGAAGTACAGAGCAAATTATCCAGCACACCACCCTGATTGCACCGTGCTAGTGTGCTGGCATTTCTTAAACACAATTCAAGTCCTGAGGTATACCCTTTGCAAGTTTGGCGAGAGCAGCTGTATACTTTTAGCGAATTCGATTCGAAAGTGTCTGATAGGCCGGTATAGTCGATCCAAAACCCGCTCGACGGCGCCGGTAATGACCCCCCCACTGTATCTTGGCACACTAAGGAGTCCTTGGCAATGCTGCTGCATGAAACGCAATTTCCGCTCTGAGGGGCTCGATAATATTGCGCTTGACACTGATTGCACTCTGAAGAGTCCTCAAACGAAAAGAATCCAAGCCCTTCGCCGTCGCAAAGGTTGCACAGTTCAGCTCGAGTGGATTTTGCGAACTTTCCTGCTTCGCAAGGAATGCATCGGTCTTGTCCAGGCACACTCTGTGCACGGCCTGTTGGGCAATCTGTGCAAATAATTGCTCCCATACTATCTGCAAAAGAGCCAGGAGAGCAGACAGTGCAAACCGCCGAGCCCCAACCCGATGACGCGGTTCCTTGGGTACATCTTTGACATGCGGATGCACCCTCAGAGCTGTAGCGACCCGGTGAGCAGACAGCGCAGGATGCATTACCTTTTGCGCTCCACTTTCCTGAAGAGCAAAGCGAACAGCTCGTTGCACCAAGTACAGCTGATGCTTTGCCTGTACTGCAGTCATTACAGCTAGTTTGTCCCGAAGCTCCCTGGGCTTTCCCAGCTGGGCAGGCTGAGCAATTTCTTGCTGCCAGACTGGCTGAAAAAGTTCCAGAAGAACAGACAGTGCAAGCCGCCGAGCCCCAACCCGATGACGCGGTTCCTTGGGTACATCTTTGACATGCGGATGCACCCTCAGAGCTGTAGCGACCCGGTGAGCAGACAGCGCAGGATGCATTACCTTTTGCGCTCCACTTTCCTGAAGAGCAAAGCGAACAGCTCGTTGCACCAAGTACAGCTGATGCTTTGCCTGTACTGCAGTCATTACAGCTAGTTTGTCCCGAAGCTCCCTGGGCTTTCCCAGCTGGGCAGGCTGAGCAATTGTGCACCGCTCTTTCTCCTAGATTAGAGGCGGTACCCACGCCACACGCCGTGCACGAAGCAGCTCCAAGTGCGGCACTCGCGAAGAATCCTGCCGTGCAATTGAGGCACTCACCAGAGAGGGCTTGGGGAGCGTAGGTTCCGCGAGGACATTTCTGACAAGACAACTTGTTAAAAGTATATTCTCCAGGCGAGCAGTCGCTGCACAACGTGCGATCAGAACTGGACAATTTCCCGGGAAGGCATTCAGAGCAGTTTTTATTTCCAGAAACTGGCGCATAAAATCCTGGGCTACAGACGATACAAATTCGAAGTGAATTAATAATAATGTCTGAATATCTGCCTGGAGGGCAAGTTGAGCACGTGGTGCCGTCAAACGAATGACCTGCTTCTTCACAGTTCACTGTAGGGATTGGTGAAGGTATCTGGCTTGGAAGCTGTGTTGGAGCAGGCGACGGTTCTGGCGAGGGTAAAGACGTGGGTGCCGGCACTGTCGGGGATGGAAAAGGAAGCGTCGTTGGAGCGGGCATCGGCATGAGAGAGGGCAAAAACGTCGGCAATTGAGAAGGCAGCAGCGTTGGGATAGAAGTCGGCGCAGGCGAAGGTAAAGTCGTGGGTGCCGGCACAGGACGTAGCGTTGGAGCGGGCATCGGCGCGAGAGAGGGCAAAAACGTCGGCATTTGAGAAGGCAGCAGCGTTGGGATAGAGGTCGGCGCAGGCGAAGGTAAAGTCGTGGGTGCCGGCACAGGACGTAGCGTTGGAGCGGGCATCGGCGCGAGCGAGGGCAAAAACGTAGGCAATTGAGAAGGCAGCAGCGTTGGGATAGAAGTCGGCGCAGGCGAAGGCAAATTTGTCGGTTCTGGTAGTGGCCATTGAGTTGGTGACCTTGACGGAATCATTGACGGAGAGCATGTCATTTTTTCACTGAACCCCAAGCTAAGGAAATAAACCGCCCCGGTGCTACTAGTCTTTCCGATTGCTCCTACCACCAATTGCACTGAGTCTTTTGTTACATTCAGAACAGTTGAAGACGAACCAAATTTGTCACCGCCTCCTAGACTATAGAAAGACGAAAGGCCGCCAAGTGTCTCAGAGAACTTTTGGGCGACATGGACAGTATAATTGGCATTGAGAAAAAGGGCGAAAACTGCGCCAGCTTTGATTCCATCATCGGAGATGCCAGCAGCGCCAACCACTAAATCAACATTTCCATCGCCGTCAATGTCTCCTGGGTTAGATACCGAACTGCCGAAAGATGACACTGAGCTGAGCGTGTAAAAATTGGAGAACGAAGCTGTCTGATTGCTGATGAGTTGTGCAGCTTGGACTATGCCGCTAGCAGTAAGCGAAAGAATGAAGACAGCGCCGCCGGTCGAAGAGGGTGCGCCCACAGCAACATCGTTCAAGCTCAAAAACGTACAAGATGCCCCAAAGTAAATTTCTTCGCCAAGGTAATAGAAACTCGACAGGCTTCCGTAGGTGTTAGATATTTTTTGAAATGCTCTCACACTGCTCCCCGTACTCATGAATAAGATATAAATTGCACCAGCATTCGCGTTACCACCATCGTCGAGCCGAGCGCCCACAATGATGTCAAAGGTCCCGTCATCATCGACATCGCCAAGAGAGCTTACGCTTGATCCGTATTGGTCATACTCATCCAATGGCATCGCCCGGTCGTCTACGGGGGTGACTGATTTCACGGTGCCGTCAGCATTTAGCAACAAAATTAGAATATTTCCCGTCGGGAGACTCCCCTCGCACGCGTTGCAATTAGCCCCGGGAGATCCAACGACAAGATCGGGGACACTGTCCCCGTCCAGATCTCCGACGCCTGCCACAGACGATCCAAAATAATCAAACTCTCTAATTAAAAGTCCTCCATTTGTAGAAGGGCTGCCATAGAGACTGCTGATTTTTTGTGCGTCCTTCACGCCTCCGCTGACGTTGCCAAATAGGATATACACTGCGCCCGCATACATTCCGCCGTGGCTGTCATATTTAGCACCAACAGCAATATCATCTACGCCATCGCCATCAAGGTCGCCTACGACACTCAGTGAAGAGCCAAATGAATCCCCGTCACTCAAAGAATAGTAATCATTCAAGCCTCCAGCAGAATTTGAAACTTTCTTAGCAGATACCACACGATTCTCGACACAAGAAGCACGAGAGGTCGTGCACAGTCGAAGCAGCATCATGAGGATCAGTGTAGCAGTTGAGACCAAGTCGTGCATTTTGTGGTTTTCAACTCGCCGTCTTTCAAGTTTGATATAATACTCGTTTTTGGGTCTTTTTGGTCTATCGTCAATCAATGACGGTAACTGCAACAACTAAAATCTTACCGAAAGCTATACCCGATCTCCAAGAGAGTTTCATCGTGAATCATTTATTTCTACCTTATATTGGAATGCTCCTCTTTTACAGAAGCGTAAGCAAATTGGCGACGGGAGTGCGCATTTTTCTCTTGTGGGGAATGTAAAAGATAAGCCCGGCCGCCGGCCGCTAGTTTCGTAACAAGTTCAGGTGCCCGCACGATGCGCGGTTCAGGCGCAGTTGATTTTTTGCGGAGCACACTAGCAGGGGACCGTCTCGCCGTCTCGCGGTCTACTTACCTATTTTTCGCGCCTCCCCCGAGGGGAGGACTGGTGTTAGTAGCTATACAGGGGAAGGGCGCCATTTAGGCTGCATCATAGGAATCCCCTGGCCCGGCTCGGAAGCCGGGTTTTTCCGCATTTTCATTGGTCAACAAGCTCTGTTTAGGCTCTGCAGTATACTTATCACTGAGTGGTCTGCAGAACAGTTGTTAGTAGGTATCTTTCAGTACGTAGATCTTAGCATCTCTTCAGTAACTCAGTAGTAGCAGCAGCAGCAGCCGCCGCCGTAGTAGGCCGTAGCAGTAGTGCCAGCACCAGCAGACCAAAAGCTGGAAGTCGCTAATGCCCCTGTGTTGCTGAGTGCGCCAAAGTGTACTATGCCAGCAAGCAGTAAGGTGCGGAACGGCAGCCTTGGCCGCACAGCTGGAGTAGCGGCGTGGGCCGCGTAAGACAGCTGAGCAAGTGATGCGCCGGAAACCGCAGTTAGGCGCAGAGCCAAGACAAGAAGAGAAGACGAAGACGAGAAACGAGAAGAACAGTTACTATTCCCATTCCCCGCTAAGGAGGAATCATCCGGGAGCTGGACCAGAATAACCGATCCAAGTAGTCGAACCGGTGCTGCACTTGTAATAAACTATCACTAAGCACACTAAATCAGGCAAGTATGGGTATTTGGGGGAAATGTATGCATGTTGGAAGCTTGCTCCCTGCCTCGAGACTCGAGGCTGGGGCGTGAACCCCCCTCCCGAAGGGTACACAAAAGAATTTTTTTTGAAGGGACGTGAACCAGCCAGAGCAACCGAAGTAGCGCGCGTTCTTGCTCGGGAGCAAGAGCTTCAAAACTTACAAAACAAGTTGTAAGATCGCTTGGTGGCTCTGGAAGAATTCACTCCGATTTCTCGTTGTTCCGATTCCCAGAATTCCCCTCCCACAGCAGTTGGGAGTGGAAGCAGAAAGCGTTCTCGCGCTGTCTTGGCTCGGCGCCTAACTCAGTTCCTGGCGCCTCGCCGGCACAGCTGCCTTACGCAGCCCGCGCCGCTTTTTCAGCTGTGCGGTTGAGGTTGTCGCTCCGCACTTCACTGCTTGCTGGCATAGTACGCTTTGGCGCACTCAGCAACAGATATGAGACCATCCAACCATCCACAAACTTGTTGGTTGGATCGCTCCAAGCACCAAACGTGTGCTTGCTGCTCTGCTTATCCCGGTCCATCTCCCTCAATTTTTTTCTGAGGCAGAGTCCTCCCAATCTTTTTCCTTTAAGATCTCTGTTAGGAGCGGGCCATGAGCGGGCGGTCGACACGCGCATCATTGGCAGCGGAAGCTGCCGCCACTCAACTCGAAACCATCGACGTGCGCCTACAGCGCACCGAAGAAACGCAGGAACGCATGGCGCAGATACTCGTGGAAGTGTCTGAATTCATGCGCGCTGCCCAAGCGCCTGGCCTCGGCACGGCACACGCGGTCGGCCTCGGCGCCGCCCCCGCTGCGGCGCCCGCTGCAGCGCCTGCTGTCCCCGCGGCCCCACCACCGACCACTGGTTGAAACCATCGACGTGCGCCTACAGCGCACCGAAGAAACGCAGGAACGCATGGCGCAGATACTCGTGGAAGTGTCTGAATTCATGCGCGCTGCCCAAGCGCCTGGCCTCGGCACGGCACACGCGGTCGGCCTCGGCGCCGCCCCCGCTGCGGCGCCCGCTGCAGCGCCTGCTGTCCCCGCGGCCCCACCACCGACCACTGGTTTTGGGGCCCCGGTACCAACGCTGGGGGCGGGCTCGGCCCACCCCCTGCCTACTACGGCAGCTGCTGACGACGCCCTACGCGAGGCACTGGCAAGGCAAGCGGCGGCTCGAGCGGTTGCTGAGGCGGCCGACCAGCGGGCCGCTAGTAGTACCACCAGCGTATCAACTGTGGGCGCTGGAGCAGCTATTTTTGCCCTGCACCTTCGGGCAGCAACATAGTATAAGCTAGTAGGTAAGCTCATTGAATTCATAATGAAATGATCATCTAGAATGATTTGTCGAGCTTACCAAACGGGATATATTTGTGAAGGGGCTAGAGGCGGTTATACCGCCGAAGCAATTCCCGGTATTTCATGTTATATTGTCTGACTAAGGCCAGCATACCTCTAGCTGTGTAACACAAAGCAATTTTAATTCCGCAAATGTGAAATTGAAGTAAATATATAAATAGAACTATAGTTATAAATTCGTGGGAACTTTGATAATTAGATGAGTTTCGAGAAAAACCTCAATCTATACATGTGAATTAAGTTCTTCTTCGATTAATACCACGATACCGCGATCATCGTTCTCGTGCACTCCTCGAGCTCCTTACCAGCTTAGAGATCTTGCTTACGCTCAATGCGCCCAGGTACACTACATTAGTGCATCTTGGCTTTCTTATGCATCATTGAAAGCCATTTTGAACTGTCTGCGTTGAGTACTGGGTACACTTCAAGGCGCATGGAGCTGGCATCGTGCTGAATAGCTGTCGAATCTTGTTGCTGAGTGCGCCAAAGCGTACTATGCCAGCAAGCAGTGAAGTGCGGAGCGACAACCTCAACCGCACAGCTGAAGAAGCGGCGCGGGCTGCGTAAGGCAGCTGTGCCGGCGAGGCGCCAGGAACTGAGTTAGGCGCCGAGCCAAGACAAGACAATTCGAGAAAGACGTAAAGCGAGAGAACTCGAAGTCGAACTCGAACTAATACAAACCCAAATGATACAGAAGCCAGTGCTGCGGGCAGAAGTGTACGGCGCGCTCTCTTCAATGCAGAAACAGACGCAGAAACGACTTAAGTCCGGTTTCAAAATTATTTCATGAGCAGTTTCCATTTTAGAAGGGGGTGGAAGTATTATGCTTCCTGCCCTCTACACACTATCCTCTTTACGATTTTGACTTGCGCGCAACGCACGCGCGTACACTTCTGCCCGCAGCATTGGCTTCTGTGTCATTTGGGT
>Ga0307931_1000103_pt1 | contig 45753 bp, 15 predicted proteins | sample OrgLakmetageno47_FD_201816 | JGI IMG/M metagenome (GOLD analysis project Ga0307931, IMG submission 201816) | Saline water microbial communities from Organic Lake, Antarctica - #47 | ecosystem: Environmental > Aquatic > Non-marine Saline and Alkaline > Saline | place: Antarctica: Organic Lake...
TGCCTTTGATCAAACGAGAGTCCCACGGATAATTCAAGTACCAAGCGGTGCTGCAAATTCATAACGGAAGGGTTCATCATCTGTCGGTGGCCCGAAGTTCCTAGGAATCCGTTCCCTCCCCTGATTTTTTGTTCGAGTTTAGATATTACATATTACTGTAGATTTTGAGACAGGCCCCGAAGGGCCGGAATTAAAAGCCATCACTTCCATGGCCACTCGGGCATGTGCGCCTGATTAGCCTCTTAGGTCTAGTTTGCGCTGCTTTGCTTTTCTTCTCTACCTGTTAGTCTTCTAATTCCGGCCCTTCGGAGCCTGTCTCAAAAGGCTAACAGGTAGAGAGAAAAGGCAAAGCAGCGCAAACTAAACCTAAGAGCTAATCAGGCGCACATGCCCGAGTGGCCATGGAAGTGTAGATTTTAGGTATTGCCCCATTGCCCCCTTCCTTATTTGTCTTCATGAGTCAGAGATAAGAGGAACTTTGCGGGTTTTTTTTCCTTTTTATTGGATTCCGTAAATTGAGTTGAATTTTGACTTCACCCCCGAGGAGTACGGACATCTTGAATTTCAAGTATTCAGTTATCTGCTACTTGGCGTAGGAGAATAAGTGTATTGTAAGTAGGAGCGCACTGCCTCGTGATGTGCTTATTTTTTATGCCCAACTGGGCTAGTTGGTGTTTAGGGGCGCATGGAAATACGTATCTTTCTCGCCATAGGTCATACTGGCGTGCTGGCGTGTATATGTTTTACACTTTTGATTCTGCATGCTTTTTATTCAAGGTCAGCGGTCAGCCAGGAAACAAATATTTTTTAGTCCCAGTAAAGTCCTCAAACGCTAAGCTAGATGAGGCCTGAAGATGAAGCAGCATACTGGACTGGGGCCTCCTGAAATGCCAAAATTGGTATTTTCACGGACCCATGCTTCTGTTTCAGGTGGTGCAGCTACTGGTCCTGCCTTTGACCACTGAAGAAGCGGCTCAGATTTGTCCTGTTGAAAGCGATGTGTCTTACACAGCCAATCATAGTTTGCCACAGCGTGTGCTTTGAATTCTGCTGGAAGCATTATGTGGTGCTCGCGAAGGTAGTGCACGAGACCTTCAGGCCATACATACTTACCATCCGTGAGGCTTAAACATCCTAGAGCAGGCTCGCATGCTCCACAAAGGCGGCATTGCGCGTACCCAAATTCAATCGATTCCATGAAACCTGATTCGAGATATGACATGACAATCTCGTGTGAAGTCCTCTGAACACTATGCTCAGGCCATGGACGTGAGTCAGACGGGTCAATGCTTGCATCCTGATATCGCCGCCAGAATCCGACTTCAATTAAAGCGTTTGAGGGCTCCGAGGCCATCGAACATATATACCTAGGAATGCACTGGGTCCACACTACAAAACCTAGAAGTTGTACTTGTGTTAAGAGTTTACCAAGCTAAGAAGCAAGCGATGATGAGGCTAAAGAAATTTGGCAGCCAATTGCACTTCTAGATAGCGCTGAGCTTACTAAAGATATCGACGATGCTGTACACGCTAATGCGCCCCTACGCACGACTTCTTGAACATATGCCTCAACAATGTAGCACATAAATCAAGCAATTAAATTGAGTACAGTAATTTCTAGCCAGTTATGGCACATTATACTGCTGCGTTATCGAATGCAGCTCTCACGTTCTGACGCTCTCACCACAGGTGACAGACACATCACCTGAAGACTATGCCCCTACGGGGTCTGGTACATACTCGACACACGACACAAAAAACGCAACGAAGGTGACGACGCGACGACAACACGACAACCTACTGTACCTTTTCGCTGTTTTCTATAGACGACTTCATGTAACTCTCGCTGAAACAATCTGCGTAATATAACAGCCGCTCACCTCGACAGACCATTTTCTATCCATATTCTGGCTATTGATAATAAGGACAATGCAATGTGCTGCTGACATGATATTAGGTAATTCAAGATAATCCTACGTTGTTGGGTGCTCTCATAAATTAGACGACGAAATTGTACCAAGTATCTTGAAGCATGGACAATAAGCAGTTTGAGGGCTTGTGCTCTCTAAGTGCAGTAAAAGGCAGTTCTGCATTTTTCAACCCTTTGCAAGTGCTGCAGCGAGATCTTTCCGTGCTAGCATTGCGTGTTCATCTAGCCAATAAGCACGGGAGTTCTCCTCGTCACAGCCGCGCCAGTCGAACTGCTGGTTTACCTGGTGACAACCTTAGTAATGACGTCAGCTGCAGGAACAGCGACGGCACCTCTACTGGAAGTGCCCGAGTGCTGGACGCTATGTGCGGAGGTGGCGTGCGTGCTGTACGCTATGCGCTTGAGGGTGGCCCGCACGTGCGTAGCTGCGTTGCAGTGGACTTAAATCCGCAGTCTGTAGCCACGGCCAAACTTACGGTTGCTCACTCGGGCCCACTGGCCGCCGCACGCGTTGAGGTTCGGATCATTTCAACGTGAAAAAATATATACTATCCAGCGGCGTTCCTAGTCTCACTTAGACATGCTATGTTGCTGTTCCTCTTCGCACCTATTAGGTCCGGCATGGCGACTGCAATACGGTTATGGCCGCTGCCTCGAATGGAACATCGCAGTTTGAAGTGGTGGACTTAGATCCATGTGGTTCTCCGGTGAGTGAAAATTTAAGGGTACGATACGCGTTCAAAAAAGGATTTGTGAGCATAGTTCGAAATACTCCTAGCTATCTGTAGAATTAGAAGAGAACTTAGACTTGTCATCGACTCATGACGGCTATGGCGCACAACCGCTATGGCGTGCACATTCAGGCGCCATTCTTGGATCGTGCCGTGCGAGCGGTGGCTACAGGGGGACTCTTGTGCATTGTCTCCACCGAAGACCCCGCGCTTGACCCCATTCTCTGCGCAGCGCGCTACGGTGGCCGTTGCTTCGGCCGCGACGCTGCTCGAGTAGTGGGAGCAGCTTGCCATGCTGAAGTGCAGGTGGGCTGCTGATAGATCTATCAATTCGTGAGCTCCTGTCCCTTCCTCTTTCTGTAATCGAGAGGCATTTTGCCAGCAAAGGCATTTCTTCATCCACTCCCTTTTCCTGCTTTTACTCGTTGACTTCAGATTCGCTTGCTGCTGGCTCGGGTAGACATTGCTGCTCGTGCTGCCAATCGCAGAATGACGCCTTTGCTTTCGCTTCATCTTGACTTCTTTCGCCGTGTCTACGTGCGCATCGACGATGTTGCTGCTTCATCTCACACAACGGCACTGGAACCATCACCGCCTCTTGTGTCAGTGCGTGCCATTCAACCAACTGCCACCACCACTGCTGGCGCCAGCAGCGGGCCTGCGTGGAAAGTAGTGAATCAGAAGGTAAAAGGAGGAGCCGCCAAAGCCGACGGAAGCGGTGCCAGTGCCGACGGGTGGGAAGCGGGCCCGATGTGGAGCGGGCCGTTGCACGACGAGGCGTTTGCCGAGCAGTGCTGGGCGGAAGTGCGGGAAAAAGATGATAATGCTGCTCCATCCTTAACTCCTCAGACAGCGAAGCGTGCCCGCAAGGATGCCTCCGCAGCAGTGCAGAACAACACCACCACCAGCAATAGCAATAGCAGCAGCAATGATGTCGCCAGTGCATCGGCACCACCGTTTCGGTCCTTGCCTCGGCTGCGTGCCTTGTTGCGTTTAGTGGCAGCTGAAGCGTCCATCAATAGACCCACCAGTTTGTTACTTTGCTATGAGCCAGCAGGCAAAGGGACCAAGGGCGTGCTCTCAGGGGCTGCTTGGAAGGCTGTTGTGAAGAACCTCACCGGAAAAGTACGCGAAATGCAGTGCTACGTTATTGATTCATGGCTTTAGCTCTCTTCAGTGTGCCTTCTTTTGTTTAGTCGCTTTTCCAATCTGTTTAACGTCCCCTCTTTTTCGTGTGTGTGCCACATTAGGGCTATTTGGCAGCCGTCTCTCACTGCGATCCGTCTCGCGGTCTTAAAACCAACGCACCATGGCAAATTGCGGCGGATGCTTGTGAGACTGCACGTACGAAAGTGGGCGATCCTTCCTCGAGTGCTACTACTAGCAAAGGCGAGGATAATGCTCGTGGTCTCTCAAAGAAGGCAAATGCTTCTTCTTCCCGTTTGTTAGTCTTACCAGCGCTGCCGGATCCGTTAGCCGTTGGTATTGGCGCTACCACTGCCGCTGCCACCTATGAAGCTAGCTTAGCTACACAGATTGCCAGCCGTGCTACTACTTCCAGTGCTGCTACTCCAACTGCTGCTGCTACGGATCTGACGTGGCGGCCGGCGCCACTCGCAGCCGATGCGAACAGTGCTGGTGCAGTAGGAGGTGGAGGGGCACCACCGCCTCGAGGATTGCCAGCTCAGCTCGTGAATGCAAGCGCTATAGATGCACCTGCACTGAGGGCGGCCATTGCAGATTTGTGGCAGAGCTCGCCGCACTTACAGGTCCCCCCCGGTGCGGGTGCGTTCTGGCAGCCTGCCGACTTCAGCGGAGGCAGCGGGTTTGCTGCTGGCAGTGACACTGGAGCAGGTAGTGGAGGAGGCAGAAATGATCAAAGCAAAACCGACGACGATGAGAGTAGCTTGGCGCTTGCGCGGAAGGCGCGGCTGCGAGGTCAAGTCGGGCAGGTGATTGTGGTAGGGCAAGGGGCCAGGGCTGCGGTGCGCGCGGGGGCGGGTTTACATGTGGCCGAGCTGGTTCAACAGCGCGCCCTGCAGGAGTTCAGCTGCGGCGGTGCGCACGGCGGCAACTTAGGGAGCGACGATGACGATGAAGAAGAGGAAGAAAAGGTGAAAAAAGGTTTAATGAAAGGAGATGATGACGACGAGATGAAAGAGAAAAGCGCAGAAGCAGCCGTAGTTATGTCGTACACCTTGCCATGGCGGGCCGACCGCGATTTGAAGCCCCTAGAGTACGCCGAATCTTTGGCGGAAGGCATCTCCAAGCTCAAGCCTTATGGGGTTCTAGTGCTGCGCGCTCAACGCCATGACCCATCCATCGTGCCTCAAGCAGCAGCAACTGCCAGTGGAGCTCCTGCAGGATTTCCCACTTTAACGGCAGAGGGCTGTTTGCTTCTGGGAGACGACCAATGGGGTGCAGTCCTCCTCGGCGCACCAAACAGTGGCAACAGCAGCAGCAGCATCATCAAGGAGAGTGGCAGTAGTAACGGCAGTGGTAATCGCACTGCGAATCCCGAGAAAAGCTACCAGAGTTCCAAGCCAAATGCGCAGCAACAGTTCGCAGCTGGTGGGCCGGGCGGGTCAGGAGTTGACACGCTCGTGTGCGCTGCGCCGGGGATAGCGCTCTGCGGCCTGGTGATTGAAGCGCCGCCTCCTCCTTGCCAAGGCCACGCTGTTGCCGTCTCAGGAGGCTGCAGCAGCTGCACTCTTGAAGGCTGCCTCTTGCGTGGCCCAACCTCATTGTTGCTGCGAGCTCCTCCTCATGGTAGTGGTGGTGCCGCAGACAACAAGAATGTGGGCACTCCAGATTCGAATGGCAATGGCAGCATGAAGGTTGTGCCCTGGAGCGACGGGCAAAGCAGCGGGAGCAGTAGCAGCAGCGGAGGAGGAGGCAACAAAGCCAAGAAACGCAAGCAGCAGCAGCACGGGTGGAGCGGCGGCGGCGGCGGTGGTGCGAGCGACGGGAAAGCGACCCTGCGAGGCTGTTGCTGCGCGGCGGACGGAGCACTGTTGCGGCTCTTGCGGTGCCACGTGCGCGGTGGGCATGGAGAGCGGTCGCGTGCTTTGGTAGCGGCGGCGGCGCAAGCAGCGGCAGCCAAAGCCTCAACCTCGTCTCCCTTTGCGTCGTCATCGTTGCAATATAAGAGTGGCGGTAGTGGTAGTACTGGTGCTTCTGCGCTTGTTCCTAATAGTGCGAGCTCATCAAAGCCCAACAGCGGCAGTGCTGAGTCTTCAGCCTCAGGAGTGATCCTTAGTGGTGGTAGTGGTGCAGGCTTGGCGATTGGTGGCGCAGGCGTGTTTGTAGTAGGCAAAGCAGTTGCCGATGTGGAAGACTCTTTGATCGACGGGTGCCGAGGTCCAGGCTTAGAGGTGAGAAGAGCATTGGCACAAGTGTCAATATGATTTTACACTCCTTCCACTCATTTCTTAGCGCTTTTCGTTACCTAATTACCCTTCCTCATCTCTTCCCACACCTCTGGTAAACTAAGCAATGTGATTTTCGTGTATTTTTGACACTGGCAGGCGCGCCGCGGCGGGTCTGTCGTCTTGCGCAGCGGTGGGTTTGGAGGTGGCGGCAGCAGTGTGAGCTACTGCAATGGGCCTGGCTTGCTGGTGCACCAGCACGGCCGCGCTTTGCTGCAAGGGCCAGGGGTGGAAGTGCGCCACTGCGCGGGCGAAGCGGCCATTGAGGTAGTGATGACGGGGATGCCTTGGCGTGATTGTACGCCTGTGTGTGCAAGTTGAAGGCGGGATGGAGGGTGAAGTTGGCTTTTAATGCAATCCAGAGAGAGTGTTTTTTTTTGTATAATGTTAGGGTATAGCGTTAAGCATCGCAGTGAATGTACCGCAAGTATGTTGTATGCACGAGTATGAACATCAAAGAAAACAACACCCTTCAACTTCCACACTGCATGCTTACCCCAGGTGGGCGCTCACGGGCAGCTCGAGATCGACGGCCTTTCCGGAGGTGGCGGTGGGTTATGCGAAGCAGGAGGGGTAGCAGTGGTGGGTGCGCGGGGTCACGGGTTGTTGTGCTATGCTGGTGGCAGCGCCAAGGTACGAGTCCTGTTGATACAACTACCCTGTCGAATAATGCATCCTCACTTCTACAAAGGAACCGACTTCTTGATTCAATGAGTCAATTTCTTCACTTACAATGGCCTACGTACACCGCAGCTCTGAATGATTCGCTACTGTACCATCGTGTAAATTCAACTTCTTCTGTAATTGTATTCTTCTTTGATGGCAAGGTTCGTGGCCTTCGAGTTGACCGTGCTGCTGCACATGGAATGCTGGTTCGAGGTGAAGGCACTTCTCTTTCTCTCCCTGAAGGATGCCTTTTCACGCGTTGCCGCCTCGCTGCGCTCTCGGTTTCTGACGGGGCAGAGTTAGCTCTCGGGGATGGCAACGCTGTCGTTTCGAATGAGGGGTTGGATAGCAGCAGCAGCGGTATATTGGTTACAACTGGTGGGCGCGTAATCGATGACAACCAAAGATAAAAGGGTGCTGCTTCAATATCGCAATTGACGAAGCACAGGGCGTCCTCTGCTTAGTTTCCATGATTTTTGACACATCCCCCGATGGGCCTTTTTTTTAAATGGAGGATTGAGGTCTCTATAACCACACCTTTGGTTATGGGCTGAGTGCCTGTGGCGTTGAACTCCGGCCCTTGAAATCCCAGGTCATTTCCCGCTATGCTGCTATGCTAGGACTTAGGAAGAGGAGGTAGGTGGCCTATGAATATGAACATGTGACATGTGACATGTGACTTGTTTTAAGTCGATTAAATCCCATATACTCCCGAAATAGCCCATGATATTTACACAGCAGCCAAAGGGTATTGAAGTGCGGTCATTAGCCCGCGGTACAGAAAACAGCCGTATATCGATCGTGCTCCTTCGTCTTCGATATCATGGGCTAATGAGCTACCAAAACAGAAATGGATCTGAAACCAGAACTAAAACCAACGCCAATGTGCTCATGAATCACCCAAGTGCAATCCGGATATCGCCAATATTTATTTCTACTCAGGTCCCCATCCCTGCTCTATCCCTGTTATCTCGTATGCCAGAAGCAAAAAAGAAAGAGAAGGGCCAGAATTTGTGTAGTATAGCGCACAACAAAATCCACACAACCGCATGATGCTCAGTGTTATCATAACAATGAGCTAGCACGGTATGGCTTGGTCATTGAGGGCATTTCGAAAGTGCTTGCACACGTGAAGAAGGTCCTCATCGGGCTCAAGTATAGTTGCCACTACCACGAAGCTTATCACCAAGTACGCCACGAGCGCGGCCGAAGCAACAACGCGGACCCCCAATCTCGTTGTAGGCGTCTTGATGTATTCGCTGAAAATAACGGCACTCAAGAGCATACCGCCCAGGAGGCCACCCGTGTGAGCAGCCCAATCCACGTATGGCACGGTGCTGAAGGACAGGGTGACGACGATGTTCAAAAACACTAACACTAAGTTGCCGGCTTGCTGTATTTCAATGAAAATTAGAAAGTGGGCACACAGCGTGGTGAGGAAGGAGCAAGCAGTACTTTGCGTGACAAGGATGTCGACAAGAACATGCGGTAAAGCAGACAGCACCAAACATAAACAGCAACCTCAAGGTTGCTTAAAGTAAGGTAGGCAGTCGATCTTGCCACAATTTACCTGCGGCAATTCTTCCGGAGTGGACGATGACCATTTGCAACATATTTCAACGAACCAAGCGCCCAAAATCCCCATGAGGGCCCCGGAGGACCTGCAAAAAGAGGGAAAAGAGATGAGGGCTGTTGGGCAACCATCATGTGCCAAGAGCAGTAAAAACAATAGCGAACTTCCCATGTATGTCAAGTTAAATGGCTGCGAATTATTGAATGCAGAGTAGTAGCAAATTGGTGAACGTGCGTACCCGACTCCTATAGTGTCCGGAAGCGCAAGGCAGCTCAGGAGCGACGACGTCAGACCGCTCACAAAATAAATGACCGAAAAGCGCTTCAAGCCCCATTCCAGCTCGAGCATCACGCCCACGCGCAGCTGAATGAGCACGTTCACAGCCAAGTGAATGAAGCCCGCGTGCAACAGCATGGGTGTTAGGAGCCGCCACCACTCGTGCCGGTACACGATGAGAGCTGCGTTCTTGGCACCCAGCGTGTTCAACACCGTCGGGTAAGGCCCTGAAATGATATTGTTAGCGAGTCAGGAACGAGGCTTAGAGTATTAAAAAAAGACTTTCGTAGCAAGCGGCCCGCACTCATAGACTCAAGAAGGGATTGATCACGAGGTACACAAGCACATGAATCATGCAGGCATTTGATAAGCAGATCTCCCAAGTTCTCACCAAGCATGGGATTGATCCACGTTGGAGCAAAGCCATTGCTCAGCGCAATGCTTATGCCGACAAAGAAGAGCTGGATCAGCGCGAGCCAAGCACTCATCGTGCGGCCAATTCTCGCCATCACCGCTGCCTTCTGAGGCGCGCATGCAATCGGGCAGCACCATTGCAACCAGGCAGGTCCGTGCCGCCGCCGCTCGCACACAGCCCCGGCACAACAAGGGCATATTGCAAAACATAAAATCTGCATCGGCTTCGGTTTGTTCCCTTCAGGAATATCCAAAGTACCCCACACTGGATCCTCAAGGCGCATTCCTCCGTAGTCGTCTCCACCACCTCCTGCTGCTCTCTCCTCGTCGCCTCGCTCTATTTCCATGTGCTGAAGCATTGACGCATAATGGGCGTCCTGATCGTTCGCGGCATGTTTTTCGTAAGCTTGGCTAGTGTTGCCTCGGTCTAGCTCGAGTTGGTATTGCCTTGCCACTTCTTCGTCGTCAACGCCTTGGCTTGCGCCTACATCATAAGTACCCCCATGATAGTCTCCAGCCTCCAAGCGTCTGGCCAGGGCTGCATCATCATCATACGCCTCCGAATGTGTTTCGACGGTGCTCTTTCCTGCATAACCGTCTCCGTAGCCAGAACCATCGAACTCCCTTTGGAGCTTGGCCGCGAGTTCTTCATCGGTGATGGTATCTGGAGCGGAGTCTTCAGCAGGGGGTGCTGATTCTCTAGGTTGAGGGTTTGAATTTTGCTGTTGTGAAAGAAGGTTATTGATGAGCTCTTGTTGCGCTGCCAGCTGCGCTCGCAGCTCTTCCTCTGACGCAGGAGAAGGCTCGGAAGCCATCGCACGAAGGAAATGAGAAAATGATGTGAAAGAAACTATTGTAGTTGCCTAATATAATACATAATATGTGTAATATATTATTTTTCGTGCTGCTGCTAATGAGTAATGAGTTCTGCGAAGCTGTGAAGCTGCGAAAATGCGAAGTAGAAGGCAGGAGCTGGCCGCTTCGCTTGTCGAGAAGCCTGCGACGGTGGCATAATTAATCTAATTGATATATATTTTACACTCTTATTTATTGTTAGTTCTTATTAATCAGTGACATGTGACATGCACATGTGCACATGCAGCCATGCAGCAGTCAGCACTTCGAAATGAGTTCAAATGGGAGCTTGCCCTCGTTACTCATTATTCGTCCATGATTCTCGCTTTAATCATGGACCTGGGAGTTGTTTATTGGCCTAGGCCTCCTGACTACTGGACCATCCACCATTTGGAGTGTCCCGGAGATCTGGGGTACTAAATAGAATATAGAATATAGGTCGATATACGATATAGTTGGATGTAACTCCGTAACATTTTTAATGAAAATAAAAGGAAAGGAGTCAAGGAACTGCAGTAGAGAGAAATCGCGATGCAATTCGATAAAGATTTACATTAAGCGATTCGACTAGCTCGATCTATTGTCCATACGTTAGCACCATTGTTCTAGTCCTCTACCCATCAGAATGGACGATTCAGTCATCATCAGTGTCGATGTTTGCAGTGCTGCCAAAAGTTGCTTCTCTTCTCCTCCGATTGTATTCAGCATCAAGCTTCGCAATGCTCATGGAGTCGTCATCACCATCGTCTTCGTCGTCATCAAGCGGCTTGTATGGGGGTTTAATCAATGCTTTCTCGACCTTTGACGCCTGTCGGATAATTGATGATCAGGAGAACGAGCACGTCAACAGGAAAAAAGATCTAAGAACCCAATAAACATAGAGCAAGTTTTAAAATAAAAGTGCAGAAGGAAGTTCAAAAAAGTGCAAAAAAGAATCCTTGAATTACCTTTTTGATTTCAGACTTGCTCAGATAGGTCCATGGGTGAACGGCTTCCTTCTTCTTGATCTTGTCGGCTTTCTTTGCTCCTCGGATGGTGACATGTGGCTGCGTCGGGATGCGTTCGGTCAAAATCGCGTCCAAACTCACGGTCACCACGGTATCGTCGTCTTCCGTCAAAGCATCGTCTCCCACACTGCCGCCGTCGTCGTCTTCTTCCTTGAGGGACGTTGCTCCGTTGCGTGTCGCAGCGCTCTTCTTTTTCTTGGCGGTGCCCTTCTTCTTGTCTTTGGCCTTGCCGTCTGCTTTCTCGGTTGAAGTAGTGGACGTAGATTGGCCACGCTTCGGCTTCGCATCAGGAGCCTTCGCTTGCGCTGGCTTTGCACTTCGGTCCGATGAGAGCTGCTTTTTCTTCGTTGGAGGCGGCGCCTTCTCAAATTCGTCAAGGGCTTCTTCAATATCCTGAGGCACTGGTTCAAGAGACGTCCTGGACGGCAGAGACGGATCTTCAGGCACTGATGCGGATGGTGTCTGAAGTGGAGACAAAGGGTCGAGGGCACTGATGGCTGTGTCGTCGTAAGAAACATCTGGCGGCGCAGGTGGCGTGGGCTCAGGCACCGAAGCCACGAGAAGTCGACGACTGTCCGGAGCTTGCCTCAGGCCTCCGTACAGGGGCATAGGCGTCATGGGCGTCTCAGGGCTTCCTATCCGAGAATTCTCACTGCCATCCAAATCGGCGAAGAGACGAGGAAGCTTCTCAGTGACCTCAGCAGCAGCTGCTTCAGCTGCGGCTTTAGCAGCGGCAGCAGCGCGGGCTTCTTTTCTTGCGAGCGCCTTGGCTGATGCTGTTTGAGACGCTGACGCAGCTGCACGATGGCTGCTCGAATGAGGCTTCGGTGCACGCTGAGCAGAAGTTGAAGGAACTCTCTTGGCTCTGTCGAGTGAAGACGGCGGCTTATCAGCAGGCACGCGCCGCCCATTGGCATGTGATGCACCTCCAATAGACATGGGTGCGCCAGAGAGCCCACTCAGAGGTTCGAATAGCTCCTCTTCTACGACAGCCTCCAGGAAAGGTTCCTCAAGTACCGGCGGTCCTTGCACGGTAATTTTGGACCTTCGCGCAGTGCCATCGTTCCAAAAGTTCCCATCAAGCGGGCTGAGCATGGCTCGGAGGGTTTGATCAATTTGCTCTTCGGCATCCTCTTCAACTATTTCAACGCTGTAGTCGTCGTCTTCGGATGCTTCCTCAGTCTTGCTGTCACCAAAGGCTGCCTGCAATGGACTTGGCGCCTTCTCACTCGAAGAGCGCTTCTCGATCTCTGCTGGCACCGTATTTTCCGTTGGCTCAGCTGTGTTGATTTCTTCTGCACCCTCTTTCTGTGGGAATACATCAGTGCAATCAGGCTCCATCAAGCTTGTCTGAGGAGTTTCACCGCGGGCCGAGTGAATAGGAGGGAGAGTAAGGAAGGCATCGGGTAGTGCGACATCTTCTTGATAATTAGCCTCAACTGCTGGCTCGACTGCGAGAAGCTCTGCGTAGGCAGCTTTCGCAGCTGACGACAGCTCCATCTGCTCGAAAGTTTGCCACACTTTCTCCTTGTCCAGGGTGCTCATGGCGGACACGAGCGATGGCATAGTCCCACTCCACTCCATCTGGGCAGCGCGCAACTGGTTGATGGCTGGGAGCCTCAGCCCGTCACCTGCCACCTCGAGTTTACCTGGCTGACCACTGCTTAAATCTTTTACTTTGGATGATTTGTCTCCACCCGATGCACGGTCAGACGCAGCCACTTTAACAGAAGGTCGGCTGGTTGTGTCGCGATGCCCTGGTATTTGTAGATATTTTTCAGACTCGTCAAAGGGCCGCTTAGGTGACATGCCTACTAAATCACTACTTGGCGCGACGGGCGATGATGAATCCAACAGGTCAATATTCGCCATTGGGAACGTCGACACCCCGGCAACGTCGAGTGGGGTCGAAGAGGGAGGCTGGGTCACATGTGGACGCCCTCGGCGCAGGCCACTCAAGCCAATCCTTGGCACTGCGCTCAGAGCGGCACGGCGCGCGGCTTGCCGAACGGCGTATTGCTGCAGCATTTCTTCTTCGTCAGGAGTCTCGTCGCTGGCTGCCTCGATGAACGCTTCCATCCAAGAAATGAAATCGGCGTCGGTCATTTCCGGCAAATCTTTTTCAGCGCCTGACAGCACCGCTGCTACAGTTGCTGTCGATTTATCAACGACGGACCCCACCGCGCTCTCCACCGTCCATGTGAGATTCGCGTCCTTGGTTCCAACAGTGTCGAGAGACTCGATCGGAACGCCCTTGATTTCAATGCTATCCTTGCCGATCACTGGAGGTGTCTTAGGCCTTGAAGTACGCGGCGCAGTGCCCGGAGTTTGACTTGCCACTGAATCAGGCTCTAAGCTTAAGATTTGGCTGCTGCTCGGTGACGTTTGTCGTGTGGGGCTTCGGTTACTGTTTCCACCGTGTTGACGGCGGTGTTCTCGCTCTGCCTCTCGTTTCTCCTTTTCGAGTTTCTTCTTTTTCTTGAGCGCAAGCTCAGCAGCCCATTTCTGCAGTCTAAAAGCAACAAAAGGGCCAGCACGCTCTGGCTTGACGGAGTCCTTGGTTTCACTTTTACTGCCTTTCTTGGACTTCGCTGCCTTTCCTTTGGGTGCAGAAGGGGTCGCCCCACCTTTGGCGACTTTGCCAGAAGCACTTGAAGACGAAACTGGCACAGAATTTGTAGAGGCGTCAGCGACTTTATTTCCTCTGGCAGAAGCGCTTACTTGTTGATATGTGTCTTGCAGTGATCCATTTCCATTTCCCGAGCTGAATTCGTCAATTTCGCCTGCAGCAGCAAACTCGCCTTCGCCATCTTCGATAGCACTATCTTCGAAGCCGGTATCGCTCTCAGAACCGTCATTATCAGCCTCAATGGCTGACACTGGCGGGCTCGCTATACGCCGAGGATTCGGCCAAGGCACATGGCCTTCGATGAGTAGCTCGGTAATGCCCGGTTCTAATTCGTTCGCAATTGTAAGAGATCGCGCGGAGGAGTTATCCAGAGAGCGGAGGGAGCCTGAGTTGTAGCTCACAACCGAGCCACCTGAAGCAAGTGATCCAGGCGACCCTTGAGAGAACAGAGTCGCGTCTGTAGGCATGACGAGTGAAGTATCTACATTCAGCATCACATTTGCACTTGCTGCACTTTCTGGAATCTTTTCAGTTGCTTCAGTGGTCGCGCGACCAAGTTGAGCTGGCAAGTCGGCAGTTGATGAAGCTACCGAAACGCTTGGAGCCGGACGGCTGCTTGGCACAACGGCAGGTGGCGTTGGAGAAGGAAGCGCACTCGATGCTGACAAAGTTGGAGGCTGCGCGCTTGCGCGAGGAGCTGCAGACGGTGCTGTCGTTGTATGAGTGGCATTTCGGGTGGGCGAAATTGCGGGTGTCGTTCCTCGCGATGTCTCAGCTGGTGCGGACGCAATTATACGCGACGTCGTAGCCGGTGCTATGGTGGGTTGCTGTAGCGAATTTGCTGGCGTACTTTGGTGTGACGCAACACTGCTACTTGCTCGACTGGTGGCTGATACTGGAGCGGCGGATACTGTATGCTCGAGCGCATGGTTTTCATGGAGTGGCTGCTCAGAAGGAGTTCGCGCTCCTGTTCTCGACTTGCCTCTGCGAGTCGAGCGACCAGACGCCGATTCATCATTCGACGCGATGTGTTGTGGTATGAACTCAGCAGCTTCGAAGAGTGCGTCTTGAGCTTGGCCAATACCAACGAAAGAATCACTTGCGTTCAACCGGCGCTCAACTTTTTCTTCGGCCGACATTTCTTCAAGAAGAAGGGCCTCAACGTCGTTCGCAGCAGGTGGATCATCGTTTTCCATAGACACCGATGCCCCGAAGGCATCCGCGACAGAAGGTTCGAGGCTCCCGAAGTCCCCGGCCTCAGCCAGCGGAGCAACGATTGCGTCCTCCGGGACATAAAACACCTCGTCTTCGACGCTGCCCTGCTCCGACTCGCCAAGGTTGGCCATGGTAAAATGCATGGGCGTGCCACGAGGCAGAGTTGAAGCAGGGCGCAGGTCGAGCATCTCCGACGCTGGAGTTTCCACCACTGCACTTCGGCGAAAGGCAGGCTCAAGTGGGGCCTCTTCTTGAGGAAGGCTAGAGTCTGTCATGACCACTCGGTTCCAGTCTTTGCGCAGCGCTCCCGTTGGTTCAATGGTGTCTGGAAGGACCGCTTGAGGCACTTCACCTCTCGCTTCTTCGCTGCCGTCGTACCCATACTCTTTCTGAAGCTCAAGCAACTCAGCCTCTTGGTTTGAACTTTTCTCAAGCTCTTTTTTCTTCACATCCACCAGCTTAATGCGCTCGTCGGGAAAAAGTGACCCCAGTGCCTCTTGATAACGGTCCACGATTTCTTGCTCAAAGCTCTTCACACTACCACGGTCGACGTCAAAACGCGGCGTTTCTGAAATTTCGCGACCCTCGTCGACTGCATTTGCCGAGCCAAGGCGAAATCTTGGTGTGCTAGTCTCAAGCATTGCATCACTGCTGTCGTCATCGACTTTCTTCACGTCACTGTGATCTTCAGCTGCAAGCTCTTGAGGAGTTAGAGGAGTTGATAACGTACCACGAGAAGTCGCAGGCTGAGAACTTCGATCTGTGCTGGCACGTGAGAGTGGTAGAAACTGGCCGTCAAACGAAGTTCTGGAACCTCTTGAAACGAACCGACCATCAAAAGAGGCCCTGGCATCACTTAAACCTGGTGGCAAAGGCTCTCGCGATAGGTCAAGCCCAAATTGTTCAGAAAGTGACCTTGGAGCACCGTCCAGGACGAACCCACTCTGCGGATCGTGTGTGCCATCTTCACCTACGTGAGGATTTCCATCGTTGTCGTTTGGAGACATTACTTCTGAAAAATGTTCAGTCAGAGAGGCATTGCTTTCAGCGAAGGATGCGTACGGATCATACGACGCATCATCCGTCTCTGCCAGACCGAGCGCAGACAATGCAAGGCGCACTTGTTTCAAATCTGCCGTGACAGTATCGATGCGTGCTTTGGATTTTCGCATACGCTTATCGGTAGCTTTCACCTCAGACTCAACAGCACGCCGCGTGTCATGAAGATCGTCCATGATCACTAGCTTCAGGATGTTCGAGCTACGGAGAGCTTTACGTTGGTGCTCGAATTCTGAAAGAAGCGCAACAAGCTCGTTCTTTGCTGCATTCGCATTCATCTCAGAATTCGAGATGGCCTGTAAAAGCTTGTCCACTTGAGCGCGCCGAAAATTCACGTATTCCACGAGCTGCGAATCCGGCCACGACACACTTGGAAGGGGCTTACCGGTGCTTACTTGTTCAGCCTCGGCGGCCTGGACTTTTTCAGCCGCCGTCATCTTAGCCCGTTGTGCTTGTGCCGAATACGCGACGTCGAGCTGGCCTTCCAGCCGAGCAATCATTTTCCGCCACTTCATGATTTCGCGCTCGCATGCCACGATGACTCCTCGAATGCGTCGCCGGGAGTCCGCAAGTTCAGCGTCCTGTTCCCTTATGCCCTCAGAGCCTGACCAAACACCCTCTTCTGTTGATGTATCAGCCTGACCCAAGGCAATTTGGCACTCACTGAGCACCTTGAGTTGTTGCGTCTGCTGTTGCATTTCCTGGCTTGCTGCATTTCGATGCCTTTGTAAAGTGTTCAGCTCAGAGCGCAGCAATGAAACAATTCGAGAGAGGTTGCACCATTGCCGAGGCACAACAACTCCTTCCTCGCCGCATGTATCCTCATCATGTGCTCTAAATGGATCTGAAGCAGGAGGCCAAAAGGGCGCAACAGCGGTAGTCTCCTCGGCAGACAACCGCAGGAATTCAACCGGCAAAATCGAGGTGCGGAGCCTTTCGCATATTAGGGGCACCTCTTGGTTGATCTTAATTCGCCGATTGCTTGACGAATAGGCGTGAAGATGGTCAGACACTGCATCTGGCACCACGTTTAAGAGTGGCAACGGAGTTGAATCGAAGGCATCTACGACTGAGCCTGACGAGTTCACAGGAGACTTCCTCATTTTTGGTACTTTTGGCGGCGCCGTTTGGTAAAGCGCGGCATAATCTTGCGTAACATTCCTGCGCAGGGCAGCTTTGAGAAGATAGGCATCTCGCTCGAATTCTTTGCGGCGCTGCTCGCGCACAAGTTGGAGGTCACAGGCCTGCTTTTCTTCGCACACCATTAGCGCCCTCCAGGCGGTGTTTTCAAGCTTTTGGCGGTTCGAAGTTGACCCTTCTCCTCGCATGTCCATGAGTCTATGCGCGTCAAAATGAAGTGACGTGTCGTCCTGCTGTTTGCTCCAGGACGAAAGCCACCGCAGTGCCTGAAAGCGCATACATTTGAACGCCAGGTATGAGTAAGACAAGCAAAATCAAAGTACCGTGGCAATTCGTGCAGCATATTCTACACACAAATGAGCTCTCACCTGCCGCCGCCGTAAGACTTCAAGGTCGCCTTCATCTTCATCGTTAGGGTCCTCGATCCCGTTAAGGCTTGACTGCCTTTGAATGCCGCGAAAGATGGGCTTCACCATTCCCTTTTCCCCATCCCCTACGGAATCAAGGTCGTCGTCTTCCGGCAGACACTGAGCTTCCTCCATGGCGGCTTTGACACCAGCTAGGCGGCGACACTGCCTCCTTGCAAGAGCCACATTCAGCTTCGGAGCGCTTTGAGATGTACTTTTGGACGCTAATTGTCTAGAAATGTCTTCTTCGACCTCGCGGCTGCGCACTTCAATGAGGCCGTGCGTCACGTAGCGCCACATGGAAATTCCACCCACTTCGCTCCACTGCATGGCCATCAATTCGGCGCATTTGCTGAGCTCCGTTTGCGTTGGTGCTGACGCCACGCGTTCACTGTGGGTGCTAATCAGTGCCGCCACCTGCGGGTTCGTCGCCACATCAAGAGCGCGGCGCCCGAGAGCATCGCGACGACTCACGTCTGCGCCGCAGTGCAGCAGCAGCGCTACCACCTTGAGGTGCCGCTCCGCGAAGGATGCAGCAGCCAGGTGCAGTGGCGTGGAACCGTTTCCATCGTAGCCTACAAAATCCACGCGCACGCCATTTTCTAGAAGCCGTTCGACGGTGGCTGCATCGCCGCTCTCGATGGCCGCGAGCAGCTCCAGTTCCAAGTCTGTCAGCTGAATCCGTGGCTTCGAAGCGAGTGGCGGTGCTGAGTTCATTGTTTCATCATCTGCGGGTAGAAGGGCGCGCACAGCTTCTTGAGGCAAATCCAACTCAGGCCGATACCCAGCTAAGACTTGATCGGCCAAATCATGCGCGTGCGTGATTGCATTGAGGGGCTCAAGGCCTAGAACGCTGCCAGCTCCTGAGCTTTTAGAGGTGCATCGACACCACGCGCGAAACACAGTAGACATCAAGTGTTGGGCAGAATCGCGTTGGTGCATGTAATAAAACGCCTTCCAAGCATTGCGCCGGGTACGGAGAAGCTGCCATTGCCGAAAACAAAATAAGACGTAGTACTTGGTGAGGTGCCCGCTCAAGATGTACATCGAAGACATGACGGGAAAAAAAGCGTCCGGATCAATGATGCGCCGCAGCCGAAAGAGCTTCACGAGCCGTGTGTTGTTCAGTGTTAAAGTCCACCGCCGCAAGCCTTGTTGCACGCAAGATTTTGCTGCTTTCATGACCAAGAGCTGCTTGAGCTGTCGGAGGCGCTTCTTTTTGGGTGCCCATTCTTTCCAGGCGTCGAAGTATTTAGATCGTCGCCGCAAGAGCCGGCCACGGCAGCGCGTGTGACTCAGCCAGTACCGCAGTACTTTCCGCTGAAGCCCATCTTGGTAGTACTGCGCAGCGAAGAGCATTCGGCCCACAAGACCCTTCATGTATCGGGTGTACCACTAGACAAGAAAAAAACAGAGAGCGAAGCGACGAAGGACGTTGGGAGATAAGTTAAAAGGGTGTAAGAAGAACAAATAGTGTAGAGGCGGAACTCCGAACGCTAAATTGCTATCTGAAACATGCTCATTTATTGATATTGACAAATTACCCTCCATCGTCGAAGCTTGTTGAGCTTAAAGAGACGGAGACCACGCTTGTCTGCTTTCTGTTTCAACAACTGCTTCCGCATGTAGCTTCGCAACCACGCTTGCCACTCCGGCAGATCGGGGTCACGGAATGTGGGAAGCCGCAGCTGGGCTTTGAAGCACCGCTTATAAGTGACAGACCGGTACCACATGTAAAACACGAGTGCCTTGAGCTCGGGCGCCCAACGCGCCTTAGGCATCTCAGGGTTGAGCCTGAGCGCTCGCTGTAGAGTCATCACTGCTTCAGTCCGGCAGCGCTGCCATTCTTTCACTTTGTCGTGCCAAGCTTTAAGCAACTTGAGAAGCACTTGCCGCCGCACTCCGAACCAAAGTGCGTTGGCGCAGAGTGGGTCAGGGGGATCAATAGCTGGATCAGCGAAAAAGAGGTTCACTGCTGATATGGACAGCGAAGTTCGCCCAATTCGGCCGCGGAATACTTGCCACGTCACGTTACGGATGCGCTTCCCATCCTCCACCGTCTGCCGCCAGCCATGAAACACCCATTTGCAAAGCACTCTTTGAAAGAAAGCCCCAGCGTTGGAGGCAGCAGCCCACGCGCGGAAGTGCAGGCGCAACCGTTTCGCTCGGTTCAAACGCCATCGTCCTAAGCGCTGCCGTTTCTTGCGGCCTCGCCATACTGTTTGCACCTTCATATTTGGTTATTAAAGATAAAAAATTAGCAAACAGTAAGACCATTAGAAAACATGCATGCACGCTGGGAGACGAGCCGTGCATGTGGCTTGATTTGTTCTCTGGCAGCTGGTACGCATTTGTATGAGCAGAAATGGATGTAGCACCTTGGTCGAGGCCATGTCGAATTTCGACGCCTCGAGTTCGCTAAAGAATGCTCGATACTCATTAGCAAACGGTCCATCCAGCCCCGTGCCCGATGTGTCGACGGGTTGGTCAGAAAAGTGCCGCCGCCCGTCATCGTCCATTGCTCTCAGCATGAGTGCTAACACTTCAGTCTTTGCCTCTGATGCTGTAGGGGCCTCGGCGCGAGCGCGGTTGAATAACACTGCAGAATCTGAGTTCCTTGAAGCTAACACTGCTAATGCGTCTTCACGTTGCTGGGCATCAAGCTCCCTGGGCTCGCCCGTCTTAGCGTCGGCTGTCGAGGCAGCAGCGACATCTATACGGGCTTCAATATTATTCATGAAACCAGCGAGTGCTGAGAGCTCATCAGCCCACGTCGATGAATCCATCGCACTCTTTTGACTTCTGCAAGGATAGTTAGTGCAGAAACATATCAGAATCTTGAACAAGGCATTTACTGTTAGGGAAGGCGTTAATTTCCTCGAGGGCTAAAACTGCGCATTGCTTTGAGATGCTGAGCCCAGTTTGCTTCACGGTCAAGAAAACAAAACCACCAGATCCAAGAAACCGTGCGTTTATGCCCTTCGACAAAATTCTATTGTATTAGAGTACGTATGTATCATGTATCATGTATAGTGTAAATAGTGTACAGTCTGTCTGTCTTGCTGGGCCCTGTAAGTTACAGGGGAGAACATGTACAGGCAGTTCCGGGTTCCAAAGTGGTCTCAGCCATTGTTCTCTTAGCCTACTCCTTATTTTCCTGCATGGAACCCTGGCTTTCTTATATTGGTTTTCAAGAGGGATATGCATATGCATATGCACCGAGAAGAGCAGAGAGCAGCGACAGTGTCTATCTGCAGATGCAGCCCTTGCTCTCTTAGCAAAATTTACTATTTTTTAACCCTCACTTTGTAAATAATTCTGCGGACAGAAGGGGGAATGCGTCTGCGTTGCGCAAACAAAGCAAGTGCAGTAGGCGCGGAATGATCTGTGCAACCCGAAGGCGTCGCGATCCTCATTAATGTATCCCACCAAAACAATAATGTTCAACAAGGAGACTCCTGCCTAGGTATTAAGAACTTCATGTGGTTGTCTAGGTCTCAATACGTTTCAAAAAATACTTACTGCGTCCAAAATATGCTTATTGCATGAGATAAGTGTTTGCTGATAAGTGTTTGCTTGAACCTCATCTACACTTGCATTGCGCCCGGTGACGAATTTGTCTAGATTTGAGCTGATTCTTGGCTCTGAGTTGGGGAAGGCAGTGGAGTTGGAGCACCAGAAGGAAGCGAACTAGGAGAAGCAGATGGCAATGCACTCGGGGCACCAGAAGGCAGTGGAGTTGGAGCACCAGAAGGAAGCGAACTAGGAGAAGCAGATGGCAATGCACTCGGGGCACCAGAAGGCAGGGGAGTTGGAACACCAGAAGGAAGTTGACTTGGAGCAGCAGAGGTCAGTGATGAAGGGATGCCAGAAGGTAGTGGAGACGGAAGCGGGTTTTTCATTTTCAAGACTTCCAGGTGTACGTAATGGGCTTCTTGAATGACCGGTGCCAAAAAAGTCACGCTGTAGACTGATCCTGTAGCACGGCTGGTACTCTGCCTTGTTACGACAACGGTGCCCGCCGTTTCAAGCTTTTGAAGAGCATCCTGAACAACTGTTGCAGAAGCACCAACTTCGACCTCTTCGGTTATCTCGCTACGTTTACCTCTGGTGACATTCAAAACGAAGTTGGTATCTATTTCATGATAACTAAAGCGAAGTTCGTGCACTACGTCTCCAAATCCTACTGGATCGGCAAAAACTGCGGTGCCATAACCTCGCTCATTTGCGGCCATCACGCGCACGACAGTCGGCACGCCTGGACTTAGGCCCTCAATACGATACAAATACGTGTGCGCTTCAGAGCTGCTGGCAACTGCGTCCACCACAGCTGACCCTGCGGAATCGTCAAATGATGTATCCATGTCCCATTGCACTTGATACCGCAGTACTGGGGCTCCACCCGTCGAAAGAGGTGTTACCCACGACACCTCAAGTGAAGTTGACGAAAACACAGAAACTGCTGCGCTCGCTGGAGCCGCAGGCAGTTGCACGGCAGGATACATCGAAGCTGGTGCCATCTCAGAGCTGCTCCAGCCACGAGCATTGTACGCACTCACGCGCACTGTGTACGATTCCTTCGCGGAGAGGCTCGGCGGTGTCACAAAGAAATTAGGCAAGCTCCCTTTTGTAACTTCGGAAACCTCGAGCTGTACGCCCGTGCCCAGCAGCATTCCGCCAGCTGCTGTAGTGCTGGCATGAGAACCTCCAGAATTAACTAATATCGATGGCAAATCGCCCGTTTGTGATACAAAAGTCACGGACCAATACCAGCCAAAGTTTGAAATCGGGGCCACAGTGGACTGAGGAGTATGTTGCTTTGTTACGAGCACGTCACATGACACGGTAGATAAGCCGCGGAGAGCACCTTCCAGTACGCTCGTCGACGCTTTCGCATCAATACGGCGCGTACGTTCTCCCATGAATTCCAAAAAGAAGAAGCCATCGATGTCTTCAGCTTGAGCTGTCAATGATATACGTTGCACCTCAAAGGGGGCTACAACGATAGTGGCACCCAGTGGGCGTGTTTGAATTCCTACCGTTCCACCGGAAAATGTCGCATTAGTACCTCGCAGAGCCTCGGTGATGATGCACGCTGCATGTTGTCCACGTAAGAGTGACGTGTCCGCCACGAGGAGCGGCTGGTCTCCAACAAGGTCTGCAAATGTCACATGCCAAGCGTAGCCATCCGCGTCATGTGATTGCAACATGGACTGTTCCACGAGCACGCGGCCGTGAACAGTTGGCAACGACTCGAGGGCCACACTCAGGTGCTTCGAAGAGACATCATGCGGCAAGAGCCGCGTAAAGTGGCCTTTGAAAGCGAGTCGAAAGCTGCCAGCCATTTCAATTTCTTTTGTGACGCTAGACTGAACCACTTGCACTTCTCGCACGACAGTGCTGGCGATGTCCCATTCGACTAAGTACTTTTCAACAAGCACGCCACCTGCGTTAAGCGGCGGTTTCCATGTTATACGCAGCGCTTGGTCGCTTGCGGCCGCCACCGCCACTGTGGATGGCGGGTCGGGCACTGTGGATGGATAGGCCAGAGCAGGTGATGAATATTTTGACAACCCATATATGAAGCCTGCTCCATTCCACGCCGACACACGTGCGTGGTAGCCTTCGCCTTGGACCAGCCCTGGAATCTCAACTTGCACAGAGTCGCCGACGATGGCGTCACCGCTTAGTACAACTTCTCCTCGATATTGATTATCAAGCAGAGGGACTTCTCCGGTTTCCATCGCATCAACCTGTATGCCGAAAGTGGCCGCTGGTTCAGAGCTCTGCATGCCTGAAGTGTCACCAGAGAGCAGCGGTTGGGGTCCAAGAAGATCGAGATAGCGTATCACCCATGACCGCACGCACACAGCCGCTTGACAGGCCGGAGCCGCATCAAGCGTGTTAACCGCCACTTTCGCCCCATCGCAGAGCGACGTGATTGCCGCGGCCATTGCTGAGGCATTAGTGTTCACTGAAAGGGCTGGAGTGGAGAGGCCACTGCGCTGCAACCGAAATGAACCCGCGAGGGTAGCATGAGAGCTAGATGAGTACAAGGTTACCACGTGTGAAGCAAACCCTTTGAGGCTCGGCACGGATTCATACGCTGATACACGACCTGCTCTACAGTTAGTGCACCGCAAAGCGTGCATACCTTGTGATGTGCTGTTCGGTGGGACGATGTCCTCTACGGGCCTAAATTCGGACGCCTGTAAACTCTCATCAATGGCCACTAGAAATGTAGGCGTGCTCCCGATGTCCCCGTAATGCCCACCCAAGGTAAGAAATGTGACGTCCCAATAGTGACCATACGCGCCATCTGCCATCAACGTCTTTTCTGTGCGAGTTACTATCACGTCTCCAGCGGTTGGAAGGTTTTCAAGTGCATGCTCCATCTCGGCTGCCTTCGCATCGAAAGGTAATGCGGTTGTTGCAAACCCAGCGAGGGCCACGCGGAACGTTCCGTACATGGATGATGTGTCACATGCTGTCTCAATGGTCTGGATCATGCGTGGAGAGTACAGCAATTTTTGGGGTGGCGAGCCACTACGGGCAGCTGTGATACCTAGAGGAGCCCACTCTACGAGGTATTTCGTAACTGGAGCACCACCGTTATCTTTACTCTGTGGGAACTGTACTAAAAGCGATGTCGCCGAAGCCCCCGGTATCAGAGATACAAAAGAAGGTGGGTCTGGCGTGCGCTTCGGGGCTTCGCTTTGAGGACCTTGTGGAAATCCCGGCACGTTCGAGTATCCGAATGAGTTATAAGCGTAGATACGCACGAAGTAAGGCAAACCTTTGGCCAACGCATGAATTACATAGCTACACGAGATCATTCTGCATTCCAGAGCAGGGTCTAACACGGAAACATGGTGTGTTCCAAGTGGTGACCCTTGAGCACTCTCAAATCCAGCATCGTAATCCCACTCGACTTTATACTTCGTGACTGTTGCTCCACCGTCCGAGTCGGGATGGTTCCAGTAGACTCGAAGCGAGGTCTCCGAGTTCACCGTGAGTTTAACATTCAAAGGTGCATCGGGAATTTGTCTGGGAACTGTTAGACTTGGAGGGTCCGAACTTTGAGGCTGACTCTCACCTAATGCATTGACTGTAGAAACGCGTACATAGCATATTTGGCCTGGCACAAGCCCAGTAATGATATGGTTCACGTAATAACCTGGCACACCGACTGGTAATAAACGCGTCTTCACGAGTCCGACAGCCACAGCTCCTGGAGGATTGATTCCATAATTGACAACGGCAGACTCTGATGGCCCAAAGTACTGCTCGCTAAAATGAATGACGCCTTCCGAATGGTCGATTGCATCTATTTGTAAGACGCTATCATCATTGAGTCGTACAAAATCGTTCACCATTAGTGATGAAGTATCTGAAACATGCGCCGATCGTGCACCTCTATCAACTGTCGTTTCCAACGAAGTCTTCCATCCTGGGAGGTCTGGCAAAATTCCGTGGCCAACTCTTGAATAAATTTCCGCACTTTCGATGTATAGTCCACTACTGTCAACTTTGAGAAATTGCCCTTGCGCTGCGGGGACTTCTGTAAGGAAGGTGATGGTCCACTGATACCCAAATCTGCTCAAAAATGTGGTCGCCGTTCGAACCACGGTCACATCTCTAAGGGATGGTATCGCTTCAAGAGCACCCTCAACCTTTTTCTCTGAGGCGCCATATGGGATCGGCGTAGTTCTTATACCATCATATATTAAGGTAAACGTACCCTCAATAGGGATCGATTCATTGCTCGCACTGCTGATCTCCAAAACTTCAACCTCATCCCGTCCTGGCGCACTCCAGTTTTCTACCACGTATGCTGTTACCGGAAAACCATTACTATGCACGGTCGAAGGAAATGTGACACGGAGCGAAGTTGACGACTCACGCACCGAAACCATTTCTTCACCGGCTGGAATAGACATAAGCCTAATTCCTCCATCATGACTGCTTGCACTGAATTGATCGGGTGCAGATCCAGGCACTAATGATGCAGGAGTTGAAACCGCTCCGAGCCCAATGCCAACTTCATTGATAGCTGAGACGCGGACATAAAAGGGAATCCCTGCCTGACCATGAATCGTTACTTCATAGTATTTACCAAATATCGGGTGCGGCAAGCGATCAGAAGAAATTGCACTTAAAGGCTTGCGAGTTTGGCCACTCAATTGATATTCATCAAAATCAGGGGAGGTGTTCCACTCGATAAAATAAGCTGAAACAAAAGAACCTCTGTCGTTAGACTCACTCGTCTCAGTCCAGGTTACCACAATATCATCTGGTATGTGCGCACGCTCAACTTCCACTAATTGAGGTGGGTCTGGAATAGACATGGGTTTGATTTGAATGGGTTCCGTGGGAATTCCAAAGGTGTTAGATGGATTCCGCGCTTTTACGCGCACCAAAAATCCATCTGGAATAGATGAGCTCTGAACTGCATTTTCTATCGTATAAGTAAATGGCGCACCTTCACTCACACGGTGAACTTCTCCAGTCCACGAGCCTCCACTCGAGAGCGTTGCGTTGCCTGCACGAAATAGAGCCCCCCCGTCGGTGCATTGCACGTGTGCATTTATGTAGGCCTTTGCTGTACCATCATCACAGACAAGCACAGAGTTTGATGCATTGAATGTTAAGCCTTGCTTTGACGACATTAAATTTGAGGGATCAACCTTTAGGGGTTCTAAATTTCCTGTATTTGAAATGAATGTAATGCAATATCCCCGCGCCGATAAAGCATTCTGCTGCGGCAAATTGTCCAGAAGCTCAACATTTACGCTGCCAACATCTTCGAGATACTCTAGAGCGACAGTAAGATCTTTGGCAGACACATCCCAAGCTAGAGGAAATGGATACCTTGATCCGCTAGGAGATGTAAGCCACCAAACACCGCTATCAACTACGCCAGCGAAAATTATCGACTGCACTTCTGCTTGACCGTAAGCGCCGGATGCAGCACTCCACCATTCCACTTTGTACTCCGACAAACTCTCGCCTCCATCATTGTCTGGAGGGTGCCATTGTACAAGTATCTTGTCCCACGCTAAAACTTGGAGGCTCACTCGTGTTGGAGGCCCTGGCTTAACGGATTCGGGTAGCACAGTGAATGGAGCCTCCATGATTGAATCTGTGGTGCTAAACAGTCGTGTGGGAGGTATAATTTCGTGTGCTTGTGATGGGCTCGACCACATGAGATGTACACATGCATTTCCAGTTCGTTCACGCCATTCAAGAGTGATCTCGGTCAAAGTGCGTTCGGTCATATCAATCATGTTCTGATAAGTGATAGGAGCATCATCACCCCCAGCCCTCTCCTCAAACGCGTCAAATAATAGCTCTCCATGGACAAAGAGCCGTGCACCATCATCAGTGCGTACACTAAAGGTATATGTTTCAGTGTACGCGGCTTCAACGTAGCCAGTCCATCGAGCACTCACATAATCCCGTCCAGATGAGGTGATGATATCAGTTTCAGCCCAAGCAAAGTTTACGGAGGCATCAATGCGTGAAGATACCGCATGGCCATACAACCAACGATTGTTGAAGTAGTTGGCGTTGAGTCCGCCTGGTTGAGCACCTACAACCTCAAGCATGTATGTTCCCAGGCGTGGCGTCTTGTAAGTGACTTCATAACGACCATTTTCAAGATGTAAGACATCAGCCTTCACGTTCTCAGCGCCGGACAAGCGGGCCACAAAATTTGCTCCAAGACGGCCTCGAACGGTTTGAACATCAGAGCCAACAGCCCATCCATTAGAAACATTGTGATGGGTTGCAGTTCGTGGGCAATCGATCTCAACGACGATTTGTACACCAGTGCCACTTAGTCGGTAACCTTCAGCATAGAGAAGTTCCAGGTCCCCATCGACTGCATCCATCTGAATAGTCCAAGAGTGCGCGCCAAAAGCTCCCTCATTTCGAGCATCTACCACAGTTGCCGAGTGTACAGATGGGAGACTAAGGACTGCGTTCTCCACCTCATCTCGTCCTGCGTTATACTCAATCGAAGATGAGCGCTCACCCTTGAATTCAAGGTAAAACACGCCACCAATATCATCGAGAGCAGACGTAGAGACTGTTTGAACCCTGTAAGCATCACAATTCAAAATCTGAATTTGTGCGGAGTTATCTCCAATATCGGAGAGGTCACTACCGTCCACGAGAAGCGGAGGAAGGTCTCCGAGACCATGGCTGAAATCTATTATGTACTGATAGCCTAAGCGATGGCCAACGGCATTTTTGCCTTGCTCAAATATGTCTACTGAAATATTAGTTAGACCCATATATGTAGACGAGAGGACGAGTGAATATGGAGTCTCGGCGAGCATGTCACTGATTGCGAACAGAGGACCTGTAGTGTTGCCAATGCGAATCCAGTCTCCGATTTCGTAAGTGCTACGAAGGTCCGATGAAGGGTTGACAATATTGCTGCCGTGAACAACTGATACAGTGATTCCTGAGACCATGTCACGGGCGGAAGTACTGCTCAGTTCTGCTACACCAATTCCTGGCAGCTGTTGCAGTCGTCTTTTCAAATCTTGAGGTAAAATGTTGTATGGCACAGTAACTTGTTCTTCATACTGCCCGATTGTAAATGAGCCACGAAGCCCCCCAGAAGCAAAAGTTTCCAATACCTGACGCTCCGCTACACTACCTTCTTGAACACGATTTCGGAAGCGGTCACGTGCTTCCACCGTGAATGAATTTGGATATTGATAAATGCCTGAAGCGAGACCATTTCGACCTGCTACATTTGGTTCGTGGACAGCTGTGGAGTGCCTTGAGCTGAAGGAAGCATAATCTACAAATGCTTCAAATGGGCTAACACCATCCAAGAAGTTAAATCCCGTGTCACTTACACCTGTTCTTCCTCCTAAAACAGAAATGGAACAAGATGTCGACATGTCGGTAGATTTGGCTACTATCTGAGGGAGATCACCGTAGTTAGATATGTGCTCAAAGGAGTTACCGTTTGAGGGCGTGAACTCGACCCGCCATTCATACCCTAGTGACTCCAAAGCTTTACGGATGACCTGCCGTTCTACTGAGACAGAGCCTACACTTTGGAGTGCTTCGAGAGCATTCTGCATTTCGTAAGCACTTGCATTGGCCGCCAAAGTGCGAGTGGTTTGCCCATTGAAAGTCAATTGAAAGGCGCACTCGGAGGTTAGTCCAGTGAGCTGAACTACTTGAATTTCGTTCATCAACAACCGGTTTACCCAAGGGCTCGACATGTCAAGCACATTTTTGTTTTGAGCTGCTTTGATATGCTGCATGATCCCATCTTGGACGGTATCCACTGTAAGCAAACCTTCGAATGGCAATCCGATATGCGAAGTTTCTACAGAGAGCAGCGGTATATCGCCGACCATTGATGCAAAAGTAATTATGAAGGACCTCTGCAAAAACTGATCAAGTGCAGGATTTCCTTGAGAAATTTCCGTGACTTCGACGTTGCCAAGAACAACAAGCGCATTCAGAGCGTCCAAAATATCGTTTGCAGAAGATAGCAATGAGAGTGGCGACGATACACGACCAAAAGCAACTAAAACGTACTGACCGTTACATTTATGGACATTATCACAGGTGAGCACCAGGAGCTGGCGCTCTTGAATAATACTCATCATGACCACAATTGTATATTTTCCAGCTGAAATCGGCTCAAACGTCACGTGGTATGCTCCTTCATCAGCAGGAGTAACGTTGCCTTCAACTCTCGTTTGAAAATTTCCAATGCTATCTGCTGAATCTGGAAATGCTACCACTTCGAAGTTTTCGTTCGTTGTTAATAGATTGTTTCCCCATGCATCCTTCGTTTGAATTGTAAATGCTGAGGTATCTCCTGCTTTACCTTTGACAAGACCTTTTCCGTAAGCTGTGGTGAAAGGAGCGCTCGCGGGGCCTGGGGATACATTGACTATAAACGGGGCACCAGAGATTAGACTTGGTGCGTGCCCCTCATTCTCTACTGAGGCAACCACTGACGCAGCGTTTCCAAATAGATGCTGGGTATCAACACGAGGTTCCACGAAATTGTGTGCCACAAACGAGAGTAACCAAGAGCATGCATGGAACGGTTTGCTACACTTCACTTTCTCAACGTGGAGGTCCACCCATGGAACTGCCGCCTCCTGCAAAGCGAGGACTATGTCATCAGCCGAGGCATTGAAAGAGATGGGTAGACTACTCCACCGTTGTTGCGCATCAATAACTTGAAAAGTCCCATCTAGTTGGGCACCGCCAGGAAGTACCGACGTCGAAAGCCGAAGTCGAATTGGAGTAGCAGGTACCGAAACAGAAAGGTTGTACACACCACGTACACAAGGTTTGTACGACACAACATACTGACCAGCCGTGGTTCTGGAGCTGCGATAAGCAGAAACAACTCCACTTTTCCCAAGAAAGGGCGCATTGAGAGGAATAATTTTATTCGAGAATGGTGCAAAAGAACCAACGTCAAATACTTCATCTCCTAAAACGAGTATATCACCGCGCTTTAAGTGCTTTATTGAATCAGAGTTGTCTAGATATGCATAGTTTTGTTCATGAAAGACCGTTGCAGAACCTAAAAATGACCAGAGTAAAGGCTCAATTTGCGGGATGTACTCAATTGCAGTCCCGTTTATTTCATCATTTGTTCGTCCAATTCCAGCCCAATCGCTGACACCAATCATTGAAACATCCCATTTTTCATACCCCTTGTTAAATACATGATTTCCTCTTGAATCGCGGGCTTGAATTGTGAATTGGCATTCTTCCATAGCAGTACAGTCAGTGAGACCAGTGCCAGTTGCTGACGTTACTAACGTATCAATATCGCCTGGATATGAAGCGACCGTGAACGGACTATTGGCAGTGTGCCTGGAATAGTATAGAGCATTAGACGGGACTATAGACTTTGGAAAGGCGCTCGATTCCCACAAAACTCGCATGATAGCTTCGCCCCTGCTGGCCACGTATTCAATCAATATCGGGTAATATTCCCCAGCCTGCATTTCCACTTGCACGGGCGTGCGCTCAGCCATAGAGCTGAAACCTTCGTCAATAAGGAGCAAGTTGTCAATGCTCAGGCGAACATGATTGTCAGCTTCAACGAAGAAAGAAATAGTTCCTGTAATTGGAGCCAAAATTTGACCAACCCAGCGTACACTGAAATAATCTACTGGAAATGAGAGATCTGCTGCTAGTGGCGATGCTTGCCCCCAAGTGAAGTTGACGCTGGAGTCAATCTGTGTTGAATCACACTCTTGAATTGGCGGACACCAAGGGGGTTCATGGTATGGATACTTGAGATGGTCGTTGTTACCAAGTATCGCTCCAGTAAAGTCAGCGCGCGTAAAGTAAGTTGCTAAGAGCCCACCTGGGCTTCGAAGTGATGATTGCAACATGTGAGGTCCAGCGAGTTCAGTGGTGTATGATACAGAGCTAACTCCATTTGTGTTTGGTACTATCTCCGTAACAGCGCCATGAAGCTTGGATGTGGCATCTGAAGGCTTGCCACTGAGAGAGTGAGCTGAACCATCGACGCGGACAAAATATGCGTGATGAGACCCGAGGGGTGCTAAAATAGGGTTCCCGAAACGGTCCATAGATTCTAGAGTAAAGTTTTCAATTTTTCCGACGGTAACGACGCTTTTTGCAGTGTGCTGGACTCGTTGCGCACTCAATTTTGCAGGTAAGACTTGAATTGCGCTGGTGAGAGGCGATAAGCCACGATGCATTCCAACCCCAATCCCATCGATGGTAACATGTACTGAATAATTTCCGACGAGACATGGAGTATAGGTTAACTCATACCTCTGAGGTTGGTTTAGCGATCCTGTGGTTTTTACAGTATCAATACCAAAAATTCGATCTGTCAAAGACACATTGACGCCAATCATAAAATTTTGTTCTATCAAGAGCGGGGGCAATGTGCCTAAATGATGGAATGTGACTTCGAGTGCAGTACTATAGGATGCCTGCTGGCATACTGTATTGCCCTTAGAGCCTCTTGTTCTTAATGTTACTCCTTCATTTAAAGTTGGGTGCATCTGCGTCAACTTGTGCTGAAGGTCGTAGACTGAAGAATTAGCTGCTACCCAGAGTTCTCGATCAAAGAATGATAATTTGAACCTAGCATCTGCCGTCTCCGTATCATCCTTTAAATGGCAATTGATGGTATAGAACTCATTCATGCCTATATGGGTTAATTCGTCACTGCCAACATGTGACAATGTCATGGCAACTAAATTGGTATCAAGGTCTGCGTCATCCATGAGTGGATTGCCATCTGTTCCAGAGCGTACCTCTCGAGCAACGATCACAGGAGGGCTCAAAATATTGTGGATACAACTCAATTCCGATGAGTCTACCGAGATAAGAGGCAAGTCTCCAACATTATGAGGGCAAGATAGGTGTTGGTAAGAATTGTTCGGGCTCGTAGCGCATTCGTTACTGAACTCAACTGTCCAAATAGGGAGAGTAACTCCATAATAGGCAACCACATCCTTCCATACGTCGACATTCCCGACATTGGGAAGTGCTTCGAGCGCTCTTTCAACTTGGATGGCTGCTGCAAACACTGAAATGGGCTCCGTCTTTATGTTTTCATGTTCCAGCTTGAATGATCCCCATACGGGATGTACACCGTCTATAGCTCCATCATGTGCATCGATATATTGATTAATCATCGCGTATGCACCAAGTTTACTAGTACCCACAAGGAAGACGGGTAGATTGCCTTTGTAATTATCAAATGCGAAAAACAATTTACTAACTTTCGTCGAACAAATTTTAGCTGTGCCCGTGAGCCTGTTAGCTGAAGGGGTTTCATACATTGAGACGGTAGCACTTGCTCCAAGTACTGTTTGGAGATCATCAATCGATGCGTTCGCTTTAATTTGTTTCGTGGTGATGTAACCAGGAAGTGAAAGAGTCCAAAATCCTATTGAAGGGGCACTTGCATTGATTACGGAGCACTGCAAGACTTGTACTTCATTTCTCGTTGGAGTGTCACCTTCCACCAATTGCGACACCAAGTTCTGAGTTGTACTGGAAGAAAGCATGGGAACACTGCCTTGTAAGCCCGTGAAGGTAATTTGAAACCGATTGGGAAGATATTTTAAGTCAAAAAAATATGACACTTTGACAGAGCCCACTCCCAACGTCGGAAGATTCTCCAACTTGTCCTTAAGGTCAGTTGAAGAAGAAGAATTTGTGAGATGAACTGAGAAACCACGAAAATTCAACGAAAAAGGGACAGATGAAACGATGATTTCTTGAACTTCTTGTACAGGTTTCGCCACTTGGGCAAAAGCTTGAAGAGTCTGCCTCTCTGGAAGACGCTTGTCGCGCGCTTCAATTTCAACCACTAAGGGTTCCCCAGCCACGCCTCCTATGAGTCCACTTCCTGTCAAGATTGAGCTCGGCGCATGCATGGAGCTTTCTCGAATAGTTACGCTGCGTGGACTGCCATAAATATGGTCACCATCCACAGAAGTAATAGATAATTCATAGGTACCTGCATACCATGCAGTGTATTCTACTGGATACAAACCGCCCAATCCACTTTTAGCAGCAGTAATTGATGCTCTCAAGGATGTCGACGGTATATCAGTGAATGTCGCCGTAACTCCTCCTCCGTTGGAGTAGTTTTGAAGATATTCGTGGAGGTGAGACTGAAATGTGATGGTCCATTTGTAGTATAGCAGACCTTCTTCACTTGTAGAATTAGTTTTATTTGCGTCAGTCCTGCTAACTTCTACAATGTGGCTGTCTTCATGAGTCATTTCAAGTACTGTATCCAAAGCCGAAGAAGAAATATTGTAGGGTATAGCTGGAGTGCACTTCCCAGCAAAACATATCTCAAAGTAGAGGCCTTCGCTTTCAGAGCGCTGAGGATAAAGTGTCTTTAGTTCAATCACGTGGACATTTGTTGAGGTCAAAAGTGTGTAGCCCTGTGGTCCCGTGAGAGAAACTAAAAAAATATCCGATGCTCCGTCATCGTAAGGTCTAGGAGCGTTGATAGTATAATCTCCATTTCGAAGATTTTCGAAGTAGTCTCGAGATGAAATAGAAAAGCGGTTTGGGACACCAACGATACCCATAGACAGGCCTGCAACACTGACCTGACTTTTGCCAGAAAGAATCGTAGTAGGCATATCAATGGCAGTGCAGCTTGCAGCATGTAACGGCCCGTGAATAACCTTAAGAGGAGGCGCACTCAACGAGCAACGATCCGGTGGAATGTAAGCTTCTGTTCCTTTTAAACCTCGTTGAAATAAATTCGCCTTCTGCTGGTTTGATTTTGTATCTCCTCCATTTGTACAAAGCAAAATACCCTCAGAATTGTGAGAAGCATCTAGTCTGTAGGACCCTGTTATTGGAATTGTATACGTGACTTCATACGAACCATTGGCGAAGTCATTAATCTCTGCCCGGTATACTATCTCAATGTCCTCTAAATTTATGAAGAGGGCTTGAAAATCGTCACCTCCAACGCGTTTGTTGTTCCCGTAGGCGTCTTTTGCTTGAATATAAAAGCGTGCTGTTTCACCAGCCACTGCTTCAATTATATAGTCCATGCTCTTAAAGGAAGAAATCGTGCTGACACTTTCAGCCTCGCACGCTCCTGCCAAAGTAGGACCAGGATCAACAGTCAACTGAAATGGGCTACATTTGTCAATTTCGCCTTGTCCGCAGTAAATATCCACCCCACCAGTCTTTACATGCACACGATAGTCACCGTCCTTGAACGCAGTGTACCGAGCAGCATACTGGCCACCTCCAATATACTCCAGTTCAGCGAAAATGTTGGCTGGTCCTTCCAAATTTACACGGAAGCCAATTTCATCGGCAGGTGCATGATATCTAATGTTTCCGTTGGCGTCGCGCGCAATAATGGTAAAGTGTGCCTCTGTTCCAGCTTCTGCTTTAATTAGTCCGGGTCCTGAGGCCATTGTGTAAGGGAAGTCTGCTGTCCCGGGTAGAACCGTTATTGGGAAAGGACTGCCAACGATATGAGTTGCGTGATAAAGATTTTCGGATGGTACAATGGACTTTTTCAAAGAGAAACTACTCCAATGCAGCGAAATCGCCGCTTGACCTATCTCTTCTCGATATTCTAGGAGAATGTCGTTGTAGCTTCCAGCTTTGAATCCGACACGAGTCAAAAGCTCACCCGCTGCGTTCCATCCATCAATCACTAGAACATGGTTAAGGTATAGACGTGCGCCATCATCTGATTGTAGATAAAGCGTGTACTCTTCAGTTGATGCTGCCCTCAATTTACCTGACCAGCGAACGCTGACGTAGTCTCGGCCATAAGCAGTAAGAGGCCCTGTACCCCAGTCAAAGTTAATGGCAGGATCGACACGTTCTACAGATGGAGAACCAAGAAGCCACTGATTATCAAAGTATTCGCCATGCAAGCCACCTTTTTGTAGCTGACGTACAGCCAGTGCAAAATTGCCAGCCTTTTTAGGCATATACATTCCAGTGTAGCTCGGGAGCCCAGCAACAGATTCAGTTGCTTCAACCCGAGCATTGACTCCTGAAAGTGAGAGGGCTTCGCCTATGCGAGTTTTCTCTACACTTACTGTCGCACCTGAGCCTGTCAATCTCTGGCTTTGCGCATGGATGTACGACAAATCCCCTATTTCTGTGAAAAAGGTTACCTGCCAAGCATGCTGCCCATTTCCATATGCAGAGCGATCCACATCGACTCTTCCAATCGTAGGTAATTCTTCTAAAGCAGACTTGACATCGACAGCGCTCGAATCACTCTTAAGGGCTCGTGTTGTTGCTCCATCAAATGTCAGAGAGAAATACCCATCAATTGGTGTTGGGGTGCCACCTGTCATACGAATCGTTTGCTGCTCATATACATGCGTCATGGGCACTAGGGTCCGAAGATTGCCTCGGTTTCTTGTAAATGTAATTACCCAACGATGCCCATTTCCCAACGTTTGCTTCCGAACGACAACTTCTTGGATCGTTGAGAGGCTCTCAAGAGCTCTTTTCATTTGCAAGGCCGATGCATCATACGGCAAACTTCCTGTAAATTCACTCTCATATTCGATAGCGAAGGATCCGGCCATAGGAGACCAGCCCTTGGCAACCTCGTCTATTCGCATTATTTGAATATTCCCTGCGGCGTATGAAGTTTGTGGTAATGAAGAAGACATCAATGGAGCATGCGATGGTAAGGCTGAGGGAAGTGAAGACGGAAGAGCAGAAGGCAGTGCAGAAGGTAAAGCTGTAGGGAGCGCCGATGGAAGTGCTGAAGGGACAGCCGAAGGAAGTTCGGAAGGAAACCCTGAGGGCAAGGTGGTTGATGTTTCCATCAGCAAGCTGTCTCCCATAAGATGACGCCTGGTATCTTGAGATTGTTGAATGCTCAGCAAGAAATCATTGCTGACATTTGTTGAGGATTGAGACTGTACAGCTCCAACATTGAAAATTAAACGACTGGCATCTACAGAGAGTAATGGCAAGTCACCGATAGGATCAACGAAGCGTACTGTGTATACACGATCCGGGGCTGCATCAAGGGAATATTCAAGGGAGACTTCGACGTCTTCAATGCTGCTCGTCTCTTCTAGAGCAATTTCGAGTTCTTTTGCAGTAATATCCCAGGCAAGTGCTGGTGTCCAGTCGCCGTACTCGCCCAAGCGTAGTAAAAAATCACCTCCAGATGCGTGTGTGGCTATGGCTTGCTCTTCAAAAATGAATTCAGCATCTGCTGATGTCGTAATAGCTTGAATTTCGGTTATTCCATCTACAACTTTGGTTACGTAGGCACCTCCAAGAGATCCAGTCACTTGTAGAAGTGGCATCCAACCAAGATTATGCGTGAAGACAATCGTAAAGTGGTGGAAATCTACCTTTTCGGCTCCATTATCCTCAAACTTCACATCAACTGTACATATATTATCTAATTCTTCGAGCGCAATTTTAAGGTCGTAAGCAGAACAATGGGGGTCCAAGAAAGACGTATTCTGCCGTTGACCGTGGGGTTGATCGCTCGTGTCCAACATCAATTGAAACCACGCTTCGTGGCGGCCATTCGTAGGAATGCTCAACCGCTGTGTGTCAAACTTCGCGGCATTGTAAGTGGCCTCAAAGCCATCTAGAATCCATTCGTTGGAATTTGGTGCCCACAGCTCAGTGTAAAAAATATCATTGACAAATCCGGCCATGTCTTTGATTGGCTGACCGGATGCTTGTTTGGGTTCAATGATAAACTCATTAGCACGTCCTTGAAGATATTCACGTACTTCAGCTTCGATACTGATGTCTCCGGTGATATTGACACCTAGTAGAGGAACGTCTCCAAGCTGGTCAAGAAACGTGACAGTCCAAGAGAAAAATCCTGATTCTTTCGTGCCAGGAATTGTGCTAGATACACTCACTGCACCGATTCCCATGTGTGGAGCACTCAGTGCTTGTTCTACACCTTCGGCCGAAGCATACAACACATCATCTGTGAATCTTCCACTCTTAGGAAAGTACAGTTTGACTTTTGAATCGCACTTGGGGCAGCTGGACTTCAACTCAATCACTTGTTGCTCGTGAATCATTCCAGACAATCCCATGACCAGGGAACTACCAGAGGCCGTTGTGTGTGCAGGGCTGGATCCGATTCGGGCTGCAACTGGTGTACTTGCTCCACTTAGGATCCCTTGCCCAACATCGTTGATAGCTGCAACTTTAAATGCATAAATTTCTCCCGGAGATAGCCCTGTAGCTACATAACTTTTTGTGTCCGCAAGGCCACCACCATCGTGTATAAGTACAGCTCGAGAACCTGGCTGTGCAGTAGTAACTGAGATGGAAACGTCAATCCCAACAAGTCTTCCGGACGTAGCAATAATGTCTTCAACATCTCCAGGCTCAGAGTCAAACGTGATGCTCCATGTGTATCCAATTTTAGCTCTTGAAATTCGGCTGACGCTGACTACCTGAATTGATTCGAGGTTTTCAAGTGCAGCTTTCATACCACTAGCACTAATGTCGTATGGCAACGCAAGAGTTTCACCTCCGCGAAAGGAAAGCGTGAATGTTCCTCGAAGACCCAGAGTTCCCGGTTCCACAATGTAAGCGCTCGCCTCGACAAGGTAATCATCATCATAAGCACGCAACTCTGATGTGGTTATTGTCATGCCAGCTGGAGAATTCTTCCCACCGGAAAAAGACACGTTCCAAGCTCGCGCAGGAAGCGGCTTTCCTGATGTGTCATAAGTAAAGTTTGCTTGAATTTCATGCACGCTTACAAAGGCGAGATCGCTGCAGCCTGCCCGATCAAGGGCACCGTCAAGCGCATCCTTAATCTCACGCGCGGAGGTCTCAACAGATAGCAAATTTGTTGAGACATCCTCGTGGTCACTCCACAAGAGCTGTTCTGATGTCGCATGATGCCCATGACAGCAGGTGTCTAAATGCATGTGAATCTTAAAGACCCCTTCAGCGTTGCTCAGTTGAATTACGTGGACAGCTGCAGTAGGAGGAGCAGCATCTATATTCACCACTTGTACCTCAACGTTGACAGGCTGTGAATTAATCGCCGACGTTGGTAGAACGCCTGGAAACATGTACAGCCTGTAACCTGTGATGGGTGATCCGCCGCTACTGTTGACTGGAGGCGGCTTCCACGAGAGCGAAATGGACGTCTCATCGACGTCAATGACACTTGGTGAAAACGCTGTGAAGATGTGGCGAAGTGCGGTATCTCGGCCAGGTGTCGTCGCAGCGATAGCAGTTGTAGTAGCACTCCGCCCGCTGCTTCCTTCAGAGTTTATTGCTACAACGTAAAAGTTGTAAGTTTCTCCTGTCATAAGTCCAGTGACCCAGGCTTGTATGGTAAGATTTGTGCTGTGTGTCCCTGCCACTAAGTACCTGGGTGAATCACTTCCAGCCATGACGTCAACATTATTCCCACCACCCCAAAGCGTAAACTTCTGGGCTCTCGTGCTGGCATAGTATAGTTGGTACATTGTTATTGGAGCACCGCCATTGTCCACAGGGGGTGACCAGAATAGCTCAATTCCTTCTGGTCCACTCCTTGCACCTATAGTAGGCTTTGATGGAGGCAACGGTGGTCGAGGAGCACGAAGTGTGAATAAGCTGTCCTCACTGAATTCTCCGAAGCAGCTTTTTTCATCTGCATATAAACAATGATTGATAGCCCGAGCTCGAAACCGATATTGACGTCCTGCTTCAAGTGGCACAGACAAATTAGAATTTACCGTAATTTGTGTGCGATCTGGCTGCCCAGTCCCGTCATAAATCAGCTGAGGGTATCCTCCTGCCCAGGTGTCCATCCATAGCTGAAAGCCGGTTATAGTGGATCCTCCCGAGATCGTCGGATAGTCCCACTCAACCGTTACGGATCGACGAGTTGAGTAAAGTAAACGCACTGGAGGGAGAATTCCCGGTTTGTTGTGCGCGAGGGTCACGAATTCAGGGACAGGCAGGGAGGTCTGGCCGAAACCCAGAGCCGTGCAGGCCGAAACGCGTACATGATATGGTTTCCCTGTGGTGAGACCTTGGAGATATTGCGCGAAGGGACCACTTCCAGAGGGGCTCGCGAGGTACGCAATGCAAGAAGTTGGTGGCAGTCCAGTCGGCAAATTGCTCATATCGTGGTTACGGTTCCAAGGACACACGTCCGGGCCGCTACCAGCGCGCACTTCAAAGGTTGAAAGGTGCGCTCTTGCACTATCTTCCGAAAATATACTTTGTACCGACATCAATTGCAAATTTCCCCAGTTACAGACGTTGACGTCGCCTACAAGACGGCAACCATTAAAAGTAACCAGCCAAACGATGCTATCAACGTGGACTTCACGACTCACCTCTACTCTACCAACACTGTCGAGTGCTTCGAGAGAGGCTTTTAGCTCCAGAGCTGAGGCGCCCACGTCAAGGAGCTCAGTCGTTTGAATGCCACCGGAGTCTCCAGCAAAAGACAGCTTGAATTCACCGCAAAGTGCTTTGTTTCCAGTGCGAATTGAGTTCGTTGTCACATTAGAAGCTACTCCCACCAAAGATTCTGTGTTCGCTGGGATAAGCAAGTCGACCAACAATGATCCACACGTAGAGTGACCCGGGCTAGTAAGGAATGTAATAGTCCATATGTACTCGCCGTTTGAACCAGGAGTTGAGCGTGAAACATCAACTAAACCAACGTTAGGAAGCGCCTCAATTTGGACTTTGATTGCACTTGCCGCTGCGTTGCAATCTATAGGTGCTGTTAAATAGCCACCAAGTGATAGCTGAAAACTCCCACCAAGCTGGTTACCTTTCATGGATTCTATTAAACAGCCGCGACGGTCGGAAAGGGATTCAGTTCCGTCAGTATAAATTTGCACAGTCGCTCCATTGCCAGTGATCTCATTGGCCTCTGAGGGCACCACTAGTGCTTCTACATCACCGCCTACGCCACTCCCAATAAATGATACAGCCCACATGACCTCTTTGCTGCTGTAATCATCAGCACCATGACCGCTACCTAAAAAACGGGTGATATTCATCACTCGAACGCCATCTGTTTGAACTGTATCGAGATTTTCGAGTGCAGCCTGAATCTCAGCAGAACTTGCGGCAACGGAAAGTTTGACTGTTGTGTCGCCCCGGAAAGATAAGCTGAACGATCCCCCGAGCGGTGCCGCTCCTTCCTGAGTCGTGTACACGTTTGCCCGACGATTACCTTTGAGTTTATTTGTGTTGACCACGATCAAAGGAACGTCACCCTCGAAAGCATCGACCTTCAAGAAGGTTATGTTGAAAGTAGGTGTTGTTGATAGTTCAGTACATGCCTGTGTGCCGTACAAAATTACATGTACAGAATGCACATTCAATAGAGCTTCGAGTGCAGCTTTGATATCATCAGCCCCTGCGTTATGTTGGATTTCAGAAGTATGCTGACCTTGAAATGAAAAGCTAAGAGTGCCTCCATTAGCATCACAGTTGATTGACTGGATCTCGTGAATGTTAGAATTAGGCACGTAGCTATCAGACATCTTGATATGCACAAGCTGCACTTCGTCGATGTCGTATGTCGAGGTCGCTAACGTTTGAACCGCAGTTCGAGTTGGGCACGTGAGACGCACAGCTTGAATCTCAGTTGCAAAGGCGTGTGTGCTGTATTCTACCAAGTAGCCACTTACCGGAGTTCCCCCGTCATTCAATGGCACGTCTAGATCGACGCGTAAAGTAGATCCATCTATAGCAATAAGAGCCAATGCCGTTGGAGAACTCGCTAACTGCGGCAAGGGAATTGCAAATGGTGGGTCAGACATTAGATACTGGCCTCGGCCATGAGCGTTGTTTGCTGCTACTCGGAAGTAATACGGAATTCCTTCATCGAGGCCAGATACAACAATGAACGTATCGTCAACGCTATTCACTGTCGTACTACCGATTGGTAGTCTTGTTTCCCAGTCTAAAGAGTCAAACGGTGGCGCTAGCCCAGGCACTACTTCTGCCACATGAGCCGAAGCAGCAGTTCCAGTTAGACTGACGTAATCTACGTACAATTTAGGAAGGTCGCCAAATGCGGTGAGGAACGTGATAGTCCATGTATAGCCACCATTCTCATCAACCCTTGATCTATAAACATCTACTTTGCCCACGGCTGGAAGACTCTGAAGCGTGCTTTGCAGCTCTCTTGCAGAAGCGTCGTAGGGAAGATTTCGGGAGCGCTGCCCTTGATAATAGACCGCAAAGCTGCCACCAAGTCTTTCCGAGGTGCCATTGATGCATTGCTGCTTTTGCTGCAAAGCTGGAACTCGTGCTGACCCTGTGCTTGGACATACACTTACTTCAAAGTATGGAGAGTTGGCCTCTGCACTCAATAAAGGCACGTTGCCAGACTTGGTGTCGAATGTCACACGCCAGCCGCATTCTCCATCGGCTGATGGGGGCATTGCATCCACAGTAATAGCACCAATACCATCAATATTTTCGAGCTCTTTTTTGATCAAATCATTTTCGGCTGATTTGCATCCCGTTCCTGGTCTACACACCTCGAGGATATCGTCGCCAACTACTGCGACATTCGATGGCTCTGTCTGTACACCTTCATTAAAACCTGCAACTTGTAAAAGCTCGTGCACTCCACTGCTCGACATAAATGTGATATCCCAAGTGCAACCGAACGAGTATTCATCCAGTTTCTGTGAAGTTACCCGCACCGCAAAAGTATTCGCCAATGCCTGTAACTCCGCTTCGATAATCCCTCCAGATTTATCGCAATATTTATAACCACCAACATTGGCTCTCATTCGGCCAGTGGTACGACCCTTCCAAGACAGTGCAAAAAATAAAGAAGTTGAGACTGTCTCGTCTCCACCTGATGTGGTTCGGTCTCTAGTAGATACCGTTAAGGTTTGAACTTCGTGTTGTGTTCGGTCGCATTTCCAGGTGTTAGAGGAATTAATCGGCATTGCCAAAATATCTCCAGTGCGTTGACCCCCATAGTTTAATCTAAAGGTGGCATTATTAGGTACTGCTGCTGCGGTTGACGATCCAGCCATTTTAACGCTTACAGTTTGCACTGATTTCGTGGACCCCTTGCGTATTTCGGCAACTTCGATTGCTGCTCCGCGACCATTCAGGTGCGAAATCGATGATATTAGAGGAATATCCCCCTCGAAAGTACGATTATAATCATGTAAAAATCGGATAGTCCACTCATAACCACCCTCAGGATTCAGCTTCAAGGAGCGCTCAACAGATAGAGTTCCTGATGGAATTGACCTCAAACTCTCCAGCGCATCCTTGACTACTCCTGCACTCGCCGAATGTGGAAGAACCGTAGTGTATGAACCTTCGTATCCAAGCTGAAAACCACCTGAAATCTCATTGCCATCCCAGGACTCTATATGCATGTTGGCTCCTTTGCCTAGCAGGAGCGTATCTCCGCTTTGAGCACTTCTTAAGTTGGGCACAATAGCCTGAACGTTGCCAGCATTTTCAGGGTGTGCAAATGTGATGCTCCATGTAAAGCTACCTCGATTATTCAATAACTTTGAACGAGAAACGTCAACCGCAACAATTGAAGGCAATGCTTCTAATGCAGCTTCCATACTTTCTCCTGAGGCATCGTAAGGAAGAAGTACCGTCGTATGACCTTGAAAGGACAGTTGAAAATTGCCGGACAATTCATTTCCCTCAGTCACTGTGTTAATTTCGACCGAAGGTGATCCAGTTACGGGAGTTAACGCGGACTCATACAGAGCCAGTTGCGGTACATTGCCAAGGTAGGAACCGAATGTTACACTCCATGTGCGCCCGCCTTCGGCGTCACGTTCGCCTCGAGTTACATTGCAGCAGCCTTGCATGTTTGAAAGAGCTTCGAGGGCAATTTTGACATCGCTTGCTTCAGCATTGTATCCAATTTCACCAGTAACGTAGGCAGAATCACCAAAGGCTGAAAGGTCGAATAATAATGAAAATGACCCCCCGAGTTCGCTCCCAGGAAGCGCATAAGTTGTGACACTTTGGACCTCAGAAATTTCTGTGACTGTGCTTCGGAGGAATTGTACTTCAGGGATCCTCGGTGCTGTCGTTGTAACCGTCTGTACCTCATTAGCGCCCAAAAAGGTGGCTGTAGTTATAGTCTGTACTTCACGAACCCCAGGATCTGTGTCCCATTCAACCTTTAAGCATTCGACAAACAATCCGTTTATGCTGGGTTAAGTGTACAAGATGAATTCAGTGTACATGAGTAATTATAATAAATAGAACACATACTTTTTAGTGCATAGATTACCTGATAGCTATGAACCGCCGACGACCCGCCGTCATGTATCGGACCTTCGAATTTCAGTTGAAGCGAATCTCCAGAGAGTGTCGATAATTGAGCTTTCGACGGAAGCATTGGTAAGCCTGCTATTGGCAGATGCGAGCTCATTGCAACAACCGCAAGTCCCGAAGCTATCAGAAGCAACAGCATGTCCCAGTTATAAAACTCTAGTAAAATAATTCAACCAGCTTAAGACTATTTGTAGAAAACTAGCTGGAGCAGCATCATTCAGCTGGTAGAAGTCCGCTAGACACTACGGCAGAAGTAGGATCTGCAACGAAGGACAAGCAAGAGGACTAGGATTATGAGAAGGTGAAAAATGAGGAGGATTCATCACGCAACATTTTCGTGAGAGGTATGAGTATGTCATCAAGGAGCGATACTTCGAACCAGTTAGTGCTGATGTTTAACTCTGTTCAAAGTTCGTGGCTATTCTCGTGCGATAAATTATTTAACGCCACTTTGAGATACATGTACACGTTGTTGGCGAAAATGTAACTGGTTAAACTCCAAAACAACTTGGAATCCTTTGAAATCAAGGGACAAGGGAGTGAGCGATTTTTTTCTAAAAGCTTTCCTGAGCACCTTTAAAAGAGCTCGAATTCTGCAGGATTCCTGTACGATCAGATTAATGATTCACTATCGGAGTCGTCTGCCCCAACTCTTCACAGAGGCTGCATCAAGGAAGTATTTGAAAATGTTGATGCACATCAAATAATGAGGAAATCGCAGAATGCATGTCCTTTTTTCACTTACTCCTAGAATGCATGTATTATAGGCTAGAATACACGTCTCTCTGTTAGGCCTTATTCTTTCGCGCCATTTAGTATACGCCTTCAGCCACCATGAAAGGTGACCGCCATGATGACTGCGCCGCTGAGACGATAACTCAAAAGGCCTCAAGGAGCGACAGCTGCGGTATATAGCACCGTTACTGAGCGACTGCTGTCTGCTTCTGCAGGTTGCGTGGCTTCCTACCCGAATGCTTTCCTCACCTGACCTGATTTACTTTCGTTGTGTGACTGGTGATGACATTCTCTCCATTCGAGATGTAACACCGCGTAGCTTTATAAACAATCACCAATTCTTAGCTTGCATAGCTTTGGACCAGAGCTCATGGATGATTTCGATGCTAGCTTGTGCAGCTCTTGCTTATTTGCACACTATCTACCTTCGATAGTTGGTTACTTAGGCGGCGGCCTCTTGTAGGTACTTCATTTGCGTAGCTTTGACAAGAGTTCTAGGTTGGTTTCGATGCTAGGTTGTGTGTAGCTCTTGTTCTAATGCGCTCTCTCTACCATCAATGTTTGGGTACTTAGGCAGCAGCCTCCTGTCAGATGCGCTGCTTCCTAGATACTCCACTTGAGTAGCTTCGACACATGTTTTAGCTTGTTTTCGATGCTAGGTTGTGTAGCTCCTGTATTTGTTCGTCCTCTCTTCCATCGATGCATGGTTATTTAGGTGACGGCCTCTAGTCAGATGCTCTTCATTCTAGGTACTTAACTTGCGTAGCTTTGACAAGAGTTCTAGGTTGGTTTCGATGCTAGGTTGTGTGTAGCTCTTGTTCTAATGCGCTCTCTCTACCATCAATGTTTGGGTACTTAGGCAGCAGCCTCCTGTCAGATGCGTTGCTTCCTAGATACTCCACTTGAGTAGCTTCGACACATGTTTTAGCTTGTTTTCGATGCTAGGTTGTGTAGCTCCTATATTTGTACGTCCTCTCTTCCATCGATGCATGGTTACTCAGGTGACGGCCTCTAGTCAGATGCTCGTCATTCTAGGTACTTAACTTGCGTAGCTTTGACAAGAGTTCTAAGTTGGTTTTGATGCTAGGTTGTGTGTAGCTCTTGTTCTTATGCGCTCTCTCTACCATCAATGTTTGGGTACTTAGGCAGCAGCCTCCTGTCAGATGCGTTGCTTCCTAGATACTCCACTTGTGTAGCTTCGACACATGTTTTAGCTTGTTTTCGATACTACTAGTAGGTTGTGTGTTTTCTGTATTTGTACGTCCTTTCTTCCATCGATGCATGGTTATTCAGGTGACGGCCTCTAGTCAGATGCTCTTCATTCTAGGTACTTCACTTGCGTAGCTTTGACAAGAGTTCTAGGTTGGTTTCGATGCTAGGTTGTGTGTAGCTCTTGTTCTAATGTATCCTATCTACCATCAATGTTTGGGTACTTAGCCTCCCTTGAGATGCTCTTCATTTTAGGTACTTAATTCGCGTGGCTTCGACAAGAGTTCTTTGTTTGTTTCGATACTAGGGTACTTAGGCAGCGGTCTCCTGTCAGATGCTCTACTTTCTAAATATCCCACTTGCGTGTCTTACAACAAGTGGTCTAGGTTTGTTTCGATGCTAGGATGTGTGTAGCTTTTGTACTTGTGCGCATTATCTATCTGCGATGTACTTATGCAGCAGCCTCCTGTCAGTTGTTCTTCATTCTAGGTACTTAATTTGCATGGCTTCGACAAGAGGTCTAGTAGGTTGTTTTCTATCGATGCTAGGTTGTGTAGCTCTTGTTTTTGAGCGTCCTCTCTACCTTCAGTGCTTGGTTACATAGTCGGCAGCCTCCCTTGAGATGCTCTTCTTTCTAGGTTCTTAATTTGCGTGGCTTCGACAA
>Ga0307931_1000111_pt1 | contig 44029 bp, 23 predicted proteins | sample OrgLakmetageno47_FD_201816 | JGI IMG/M metagenome (GOLD analysis project Ga0307931, IMG submission 201816) | Saline water microbial communities from Organic Lake, Antarctica - #47 | ecosystem: Environmental > Aquatic > Non-marine Saline and Alkaline > Saline | place: Antarctica: Organic Lake...
CCCCCGATTTTTCCAATGCGGATATGTGAGACGTGGGCAAATAAGAAATGCGAGGCACGTAACCACGTAAGTAAGTATACACACATTTGTTACATATGAAGGCCTGCCATCGCCAAGTAGGATGAATACTCAACAAAACTTCTCCGAGTCTTTCCTCCCTCAGCTCCAATGCTTACACGTTAGAAAGACTGAGCGGTCATTTCCCTCTCCCTCTACTTTCGCATCAATAGACATGGAATTATGAACGTGTTATTTTTTGAAAAAAATGGCAGTCTTACCGACGGTTTCTTGTTGACCTGCTTCTCCACCGTTTGCCGCAAATAATATCGCCCGAGGCCAAAGCAAATGCTGAACGCCACGAAGGTCCCTGTGATTTGAAAAGAAGAGGAGAAAAGATCAAGAGATATCATGACCCAAACATATTTGAAACCTAGAAACTTCTCTTGTCTTCTGTGCTTCTCTCTAGTTTTCAGTGAAATCAAGTACTGAGGAGGTGCATTCATGAAAACAGCCGGGAATACGGTAAGAGGAAGTTGCACTCTTTCTATAGCCCCAAGCGTCGAAGGAAACGTACCAATGAAGAGAGCAATCCAGGCCATAATCACGCCGGCGGAGCCGTACTTTTGGTAAAACAGGGCCCCGCTGAGCAGCGATAAAGGGCCGTACGGCAGGCAGCACACGATGAAAACGATGATCACAACTTCAAAAATTATAAACGACGCAGGTGCGTTCTCCATGGTCCAATCCGCGAGGGCAATGCACCCACGCTTGAAGAAATGGGTAGTCATACTGTCGAACACAGCCAGCACCATCAAGATAACGATGGTTATAATAGCGCAAATCACAAGGCCGTTGTTTTCAACGTCGTCCTCGGCTGCTGCCGTCTCGCCTTCGCCGCCTCCTCCCTTAGCAGCATCGTCAACTTCTTCAGTCGGCTTTGTGTCGGCATTTTCACCCTCGTCGGCCATATTGATTCAGATAGGCCCCTATCTTTCGCTATTGCGTTAGTTTTTTGGCAGAGTTGACTTTGTTATAGCTACTGATGGCGCTGCTTATGCGATAGCAGCGTAGTGCTCCTCAGGGCTATGAAACTGAGATCTTTCACAATTCCACCCTTGAGGAAGATCGCCCCCAAAATACCCTGCGATCGCGACGTAAAAATCAGAGTAGACCACTTCTAATCGTAGATGCACGCCTTCTCCGCAAGCCAAGCAACCCTGATTTTGAAACGTATGCCTACGAGGCACTCTGAAATCCTCTTTCACCTTTCGCTATTCGCTACGGAGGACGTGGTCAAGAAAACACCGAACAAAATTTCGGAGTATTAAAATCATGCCCCTGAGGGGGAGTTTGGCCTCCAATTATCTACTGCTATGAATATGGCAGCGCCGTCCGGGTACCGTCGTGGGTTGTAAAAATATTGCACTTAGCGACTGCAGGACCTTACTCGAGACGCCGAACTGAAGTCCAGCGGCTGTGCGAGTTCCTTCCAGGCTGGCTGAAGACTGGGCGTTCCTTTCTTTCTATTGGCAAGTATTTGTACTTGGCCTCTAAATACGCCCCCTAGTCTAGTCTAGTCTAGTCTAGTCAATAGTTAATACCCCCCCCCCCCCCCGCCAAAACAAAAAAAGGCAAGTACACATGCGCTAGCAAATTCACTCCAGATGGCAAATTGAGGCTCCAACTGGCGCCTTTCCTCCGAACAAGTCGGCGGGACTGAGTGCTCGTTCGCGTGTCACGTCTCCACGTACGGTGACTGGACTGGGAATGGTAACTGATAAACTATAAGCCGGTATTGGTATGTGCTCAATGCACTGGCCATCAACACAAGAAAGAGACCACTAGCGGCAAAAACGGACCTCGGGTTGGGTTTTGAATCTGTATCTATTGCGGATAATACTGCTGGTTTTAACAGAATTCTGCGCCTTAGTTTTCCTAAAAAGCTCGCTTTCGCTTTTGGATATCCAGGATTAGTACGTAGCTAAGCCAGGCAATCCCGAGGCACAAAGAAATTGGCTCCTTGGTTTTACGAAGGCGCCTTCTTTGTGGCGTGTGTGGTGTGTTTTGTGTGTAATTCTTGGTTGCTTCTTCTCTTGTTGTTCTAGGCGTTCCACGAAGTCGAGTTGGTGCTCAACGCACTCGCCCGCGTGCCGCTCGAATCGCACCAGCCACCGACGTGAGAGCAGAACGCCGAGTAGCCCATGATGTTCCGCGCCGCCACCCGGACGTAGTACAGGTTCCCAATCGTCAAGTTGCGCGCCGTGTACGCGTGGGCGCCGTTGGACCCGTCGCCAGCTGGCAGCTCCGTCGCACCGGCGTCGTACTCGGCCGACGAAAAGGCCGGGTCAATCGACCATTCCACCTTGTAAGCCGTGATTTCAGCGCCACCGTTGGCGGCGTTCTCCGTTCCGCCCATCGGCGTAGGACACGTCGCCGCGAGGGCCCCCGCGTTGAGACCACCACACTGAATGCCGTGCCGAGGCAAGCGTGGCGCGTCGAACCGCACGTTGAGGTAACCGTCGTGGGTGCCCGGGGTGGCCGCAACGCTCACGGGGTAACCGGGCACCTGCAGCGCCGGCGCGGCGCTGATCGGCGAGCTCAGCCGTGGCTGGCCCCAGCCCGCGCCGTTGCGGCCCGTGACCCGCACGTAGTACGACTTGTAGGTGGTCAAGTACTCGATGGTAAAGGCCCGCTCGGTGTCGGCGGAGATGACAGCACTGCCCTTGTCGGGATGGCTGGACAGCGAACTGAACGACGGGCTGGTGTCCCACTCCACTCGGAAGTGCGTCAAATTGTCGCCACCGTCCGACTCGGGGTAATCGAACCCGACCGTGAGCATGGTGTCGGAAGTGACCCCGAGGGTGACTTTGGCCGGCGGGTTGGGCTCTACATGTGGGTGTTCGAAAGTCGGGCTGCTGGCTTGCGGCAGACCAAAGCCCTGGCTGTTGTGCGCGTACACTCGCACGTAGTAGTCCACGCCGGTCTGGAGGTTCGGCAGCACGCGGTAATAAGGCGCGCCCGCGCTGAGCATCACCACTGACACGTTCCCAACGCCCGTAGTGTAGGTAGGGTCCGTCGCATATTCCACGAGGTACGAGTCCACTGCATCGCCCCCGTCGTCCGTAGGAGGGTGGAACAATATTTTCAGGGCGTCTGCGCTGTAGACTTCGAGGGCAACCCCCGTAGGGCGCCCGGGCACCACCATGGGCTTCTCGGGCATGAGCGCCGTTTGCGGGTCGCCGTAACCCTGCTGGTTGTACGCAAACACTCGGGCGTAGTAGTACTGGCCCGTGACTAAGCCACCAACTGAAGGCATCGCCAGGCTGCCCGTGCAGGCGCCGTGGACTACTCCTCGTTGGACCTTGGCAGTAGTGACGGAAGCGGCGGCGTCGGCACCGGTCAGAGTGATGCGCTTGGAAGTGCCTGGCACTAAACCTGTGAGCGTGGAATCGGTGCCGTCGAGGCCCGCGTCGATCGGAGTGAGTTCAAAGTCGTCTCCTGCATCCAAGAAGGTGACCGACCACACGTAGGCACCGCTGCCGAGACTGCGGCGGCTCACGCCTACGCCGCTAGCGCCAGAGCCCTTCAGGGACTCGAGCGCCTGAATCTTGGATTGCACGCTGCCGGAGTTCACCAGCCGGCTGTTCGGGCAATAAGCGAGGTTGGCATTGCCGTCAGCATTTTCACAGTAAACTTCGCTCTTTTCCCGCTCGGAGTTCGGCATTTCTTCGATCGCCAAAGCGGGGGCATCGAAAGGAATGGCGTCGGTCTTCAAGTCGCTCCCACCGCGCGTCAGCTGCAGCGCGAAGTGGCCCCCGTCCAAGGTCGTGTTGCCACTCGAGGTGGTGATAGTCCACACGCTCCTCGTAGGGTGGCTCGCGCAACGGAACACTTCGGCAATGGGCGACTGGAAGGTTGTGGTGGGGTCCCGGTAATCCGTAGTGGTAGCCGGATCTAATTCCACGCGGTAATGCGTCACGACAGCACCCCCGTCCGAGACTGGGGGCTGGTAATGCACCAACAACGAGTCCGCTTCGCCGGGATTCACGTTTACCAAGGCATCGGTCGGAAGGCCGGGCACCACCACCGGGGGAATGACGTCATGCCCGTTGTTGCACGGTTGCCGGATCCCCTGGCCGTGCACGTTTACTGCACTCACGGTCACCTTGTAAGCGGTGCCTGGGGTCAGGCCTTGAATGGTGTAGGCGCGCGCGTCCGGGTTGCTGACGAGCACCGACTTGTAGTTGACCGCTTCTTCGCCGACCACGCAGCCGTCGCAGGTCAAAAGGCCAAGGTGGTCCACTTCATTGTCGCCGTCCTGGACAGTGAACCCCGCATCGCCATTCGTAGACCGCACGTACTGGGTGTCCAGTACCAGAGGCGCCCGGTCCCCTACGGGGGTATGGAAAGTCACCAGCCAGCGGTACCCGTGGTTGCCTCCCTGAGTGTAGGAATTGTTGTGGGACTCCCGGCTCACGCTGACGTCACCCGTGGACGGCAAGGACTCAATCGCAGCCTCCACTTCCGTCTCGTTCGCTTCCGTCGACAAATACGCCGAAAACGCACTGCCCCCAAACGCAATTCGCCAATGGCCTCGGACCACGGCGTCGTCGAAGTTCCCACTTGGGGGGTTGCGCTGGCCTTCGCCGGTGCCGTAGCTGGTGATCACCTGCACCTCGTCGACGCCACTGGCGCGGATCCCGCTCACGACTTCGTAGCTCTGCACCGAGCCACTGGTGAAAATGTCCTCGACAGGGAGCACCGGAATGTCGCCGTTGTTTTTGCCCCCAATACCGGGGGTGGCGCTCGAGGAATCGTCACGGAAGGTCACGCTGAAGACATAGCCTTCATCGCCATTCACGGTGGAGCGAGACACGTCTAGAGGACCCAGCAAGAAGCCACTTGTGTTCGCAGACACACCGTCGTGCAGCGCCATGAGCGCATCCCGGACGTTGGCTGCGGAAGTGTCGGCCATCAAGCCATTGGTCTGTTCGCCCATGTACCGCAGCCACCAAGTTTGCGTCGGGGTTTCGCCCGCAGACCAGCTCAAGCGCACGGCCTGTACTTCTTCCCGGACTGAGTGCGACTCCCACCATTCGACCAAATATCCGGTCAGGGCAGTGCCCCCGTCTCCGCCGTTGGAGAGGGGGGGTTCTTCCCAGACCACCGAAATTTCAGTGGAAGGTGCGAGGGCCGTAGGCTCTACTGGAGTCGCCGAAGCGGTTACTGGGGGCTGCGAGCGCTGTGTGGGCGCCATGGGATGGTTCAGAGCTGGGGTGTTGAGACTGGCCCCCACCGTAGACAGAATACGGACCCGCACGAAGTAGAACACCCCCGGAGTGAGGCCGTCCACTTCTAACATGAGCGGAGCGTCGTCTTCGTCGTGCAAGTAGCGAATGGTGTCCATTTCGAAGGTGAAAGTTTGCGCCGACAAAGTTTGGAAGCTCAGCTCTGTGTCCACGTCAATTTCACAGGTGGTCAAATTGCCACCCCCAAACCGCAACGGCGGCATCACTTGCACTTGCAAACGGTTGCCGTCCAGGTTCACGAGCGTCACGCTGCGTGGCGGCGACGGCGGCAGCAGCAGTGGCACCGCCCGCAAAATGCCCGACCATTTCGTGTTGTCGACCGCCAGACTCTTGGTGGTTTGCAGTTCCAGCGGCAGCACCGTCTGCACCGGCACGGCGTTCCGCCCTGCTACACGCACGTAGTACGGTTTACCCTCGGTCAAACCAGTGATCAGGAAAGAATACGGGCATGGGCCGGTGATGGCTGACCCCGTAATCGAGCACGCCCCGTAATCGGTGCCCGTCTTGGCGGTGCCGCTGCAGCCCACAAGAGGATTTTGAGTGACGTTTTCAAACACATTGCTCGAGTCCCATTGGACTTCGTACTCTTCCACGTCGCCTGCGGAAAAGGAAGGCGGGCACCAGAACACTTCCAGTTCCGTGCCGGAAACCACCGCCAAGGAGGCAGCTTCAGGCGAGGCGGGCACGGCATTCGGCACGATGCTCCGTGGGGACGCCGCACTGGAGCTGCCGTGCGAGTTGCGCGCGCTCACACGCACGAAATACTCGAGGCCCAGGCTCAATCCGTTGCTGCTATGGGCGCTGCTGCTGCCGCGGGGCAGGTATGCGCAACCCTCGCAGTCGCGCCCGCGCACATGTAGCACCGACGCACGAGGCCACAGGTCGTGCGCGGGCGCGCCAATCAGCTCGGGCACGGCTGCCGTGGTCCGCTGGCCGTCAGCAGCAGCCGCAGCAGCATCTCCTGCGCCCACGCTCAAGAAGGTCACCGACCACTCGTAGCCTCCACCCCATGCGTAGGCGTCGGTGGCATCGTGCATGGTCGGGCCATCGTAGGAGGTGCGCACGCTGCAGTCGTCCGCGCGCCCTAAGCTGAGGCGAGGCTGAGAGCCGTCGGCATTCGTCCACATGTCCCTAGCACGGTACCATTTCCCTTGCAACTGCACCAAATCGCACGCCTGAATCCGGCCCTCGAGAATGCCGCACTCGCTGCCCGCGGACAGCGTAGCATTGCCGCATTGCACGAAGGACGAACCATACAGGAGGTCCACCGTACCCGGTAAGGCCACACGCGCTGGCGCGTAGTTGCGGCTCACTTTGACGGTACCAACCCCAGGCAGGGCTTCCAGCGCATGCCGGACTTGTGTGGCGGTGGCGTGCGCAGGTAAAGCCTCAGTAGGCACCCCTCCATAACTGAGTTGGAAGGTACCAGCCATCGAGGTGTACCCGCTACTCCATTCATCGCTGTCGCCATTTTCGCCGTCGTTGCCTCGGCTGTAAATGGCGTCATAGGGCGCGGACTCGGTGACTACCCGCTGCACGCGGCGCAGAAGGTCGGGCGAGTCCAGGACCGTATTGTCGAGGTTGGAGCTCCCGAAGGTGGCCTCGGAATCCCACTCCAGCAGGAACGAGTTCACCGGGTCACCGCACACGCCAGGGCGGGTAGGCGTGTGCGAGCAATACGGTGGAGCGTCGAAGCTCACCTTGGCCTCGGCGCCCGAAGCTTCTGCGCCCTTGGTGAGCTCCATCACCAGCACCGCGGCGCCCTCACCAGTGAGCATGTCAGTGCCTACAGGGACCAACATCGGCACGTCACCCGGATTCACCACATCATGGAAGGTAATCACCCAACCGCGGCCACCTTCGGTGCCTACCGCACCATGGTCACTGGCACTCACCGCCACGCTGCCGCACGAGTCCAGAGACTCCAGGGCGGCTTTGATCATTGCAGGGGTAGCGTCGTAGGGGATGAACTCCGTGGTGTGGCCGTTGAGCGAGAGGGCAAAGTTGCCGCGCAGTTGGTTGCCCTTCTGCACTTCTTCTACATGTAGCGAAGCACCGGTGCCCGTCAAGCTCGAAGAAGGCGTCAAGAGGGGAGCATCTCCGAGCGCGTTCCGGAAAGTGATCGTCCAACTGAACCCACCGCGGTTGTCCATTGGAGTGCGCGTTACATGTACGTCAGAGCCCAGACCGGCGAGGGTCGACACTTCCGTCGCCATCTCGGACGCACCCACGTTGTATGCAAAGGCCTTGGAGCCGTCCAGCAAGAAGGTGCCGCCCAGCGTGTTGCCATCTACGAGAGTGGTAGTGAGGCATTGCGAGGTGGCTGCCGGGAAGGATGCGTCCGTCACGCAGGCGACCTGGGGCACGTTTCCGTCGTTGGAACCGTAAGTCAAGGTCCAGGCCAAGCCGTCTTGGTCGTCGGGGACCGACACCGCCGCATGCATGGGGGCATCCACGATGGGGCTCAACCAGTCAAGCTCTTGCTTCACCGCAGCGGCGCTGCTGTGGGCCGGCAAGTCTAAGCCCGCGGCTTGAATGCGCGCCACCTGCACCGAATAGGCACCCTCGGGGCCAAGCACCCCCAATTTCCCTACGGACGATGCCCGCTGAGTCAGGTTCGCTAGCGGCGTGACGACGTCATCGATGGTGGTGGCAAAACGAGAGCAGCCCGTGAAGTCGACTTGAAGCAGACCCGGACGAGTGACGTCATCGCTTGCGGTTTCGTTCACTCCGAGGTCGGCGTAGGCTGCTACTGGCCGGAGCGCATTGCCATCGAAAAACACCGAGTAAGTGAAGCCATAGTCATCAAGTGCCTCGCCTGACCCGTAACGCTCTACGAGCACCGAGTCAATGTTCGGCAGCAGCTCCAGCGCCGCCTCGACATCTTGCGCCGTGGCCGACCAAGGGATGCACCCGGTGGCGTGCTGCGACCCCCCAAAGGAGAAGTTCAGGTGGTAACTGCCTGTGCCAGAGGTCAGAGGCGACCCCGCGGCTACCTTTACCCGCTGAATTTCGGTACCAGTACCCACGCCGCTCAAGTATTTCCGTTTCCAGGTGATGTCAGAACCAATAGGCCCACCAACTGGGGCTTCTGGCGTAGTGACCGTCACTGACGAAGGGCCACCAGGAGTAGTGACGTCGCGCAGCGGGCAGCCTTGCGAGGTGACCCGTAGTTGCGGGACGTTCCCGTATACGTTCAGCCCCACAAAGGTGACCGCGTACTCGTACCCGAAAGGCGTAACTGCACTGCCAGCGAGCCCGGACGAATACTCAGTGCCGTCGCCACTGCGTGTGACTTCGACTCCATTCTTGCCAATGAAGTCCGTGTTCTCGAGGGCGTTCTTGATGACGCTAGGGGTGGCATGCCACGGCACGCATGTCGTGTTCTCCGCTACCTCAATCAATCCACCTTCCGTGGCGTTCGCCTCGAAATGCGACACCGTGAAACGGTAAGTGCCGTTGGTGACCGCGTTGCGGCTGGCCAGAGTGACGAGTTGCACTTCCGGGAAGAAGAGCGCGAAGTTTCCTTTCACTATGGTGCCCTCATCGCCCACCATGGACACGAGCTGCACTTCAGCCACCTGATCGGAGGAAGTCGTCACAACTTGCACTTCGTCGATGTGCTTCGCGCCAATGACCACTTCCTGGACTTCGTCTACATGTAGCGCCAAGGCTACGTCCAAACCTTGAGGTGCTGGAGGTACTCCACCTGGAATCGCCACGCTGTACGTCTCCGAAGAGTTGCCGTAGCCAACGGTTTGGAACCGAGATGACGTCGTCACGCGCGACGCGACCGCGAGACCGGTGCGCAAATCGCCGAGCACCGTCTCCGAGGGGAGAACCCCGGGCACCAAGGTCTCGACCGTGGGCGCAGACCCGAACAAACGCGACGAGTCTACCCCCAGGAGGGGTAAATCGCCCAGGTTCGAGTCGAACCGCACGGTGTACCGTAAACCGGTGACCTTGTACACATCGAAAGGTTGCGTCCCGTCGCCACCCGCGAAGTACGCTGGGGGCTCCGAGGCACTGGTGGAGCCGTAGGCGCTGCCGCTGCCAGGCGCGGCCACAATCGGCACGTGCGTGGCTGGAGGGCAGTGGTGGTCGACGGCAGGGCCACATGTATGGCTAAAGCTTCGGAACCGCCCGCCTTGGGCGTCACCCTCCACGATGGTCTCCACGCTCACAAACTCACCCATGGTCACGTTGAGAGGGCGGCATTTGTCACCGTGCACATTGAGGTTGCTCGTGCCGTTGACCAGAAGCAAGTCGACGTTGGTGTTGTCGAGTTCCGGGCTGTCAAAGTAGACCGACCACACGTAGCCGTTCGGGGCATCGGCAGCGTCGAGGCCACGGGTAACGGTGATGCCGGGCAAGCCAATTTCTTTCAGCGCGTTCTGGACCTCGTGGTCCTCCTGAGAATGGATAGAAAGGGAGACAGATATAATAACAAGATAAATTGAGGGTGGAGGAGGGTTGAAAGCAGCCAATATTTAGAGAGTGTGGGAGCAATGCTGCTGCTTAAGAAAGTAGAACATAAGTTAACACAGAGATAAAAAGGAAAGAAAAGAAGCAAGCATCGCATTTCATTGCAAAGACAAAGAAGTCTTACCGCGTTCCAGTTGAGGCAGCGTGTGGTGTCGCCGCCATAAGTCAGAGTCCAGGTAGGGGAGCCGCTTTCCCAGCTCTGCGTTTGGCCTCCCGGAGTAAACGTGTCCCCTAACAGGATGCGCTGCACTTCGGTGCCCGGCATGCGCACGGCGTAGGTCGGGTTCACCAGATACAGGGGGACATCGCCGCCCATGTCGCCCCCAAAGGGGGTACCCAGGGTGAGCTGCTTGGCGGGGGCATGTCCTTCGGACACCGGTGAGATTGTGACCCCTTGCGCTACCGGCGGCACTGGGCTCAGGGCGCCCTCCATATCGAACTCCAAACTGTTGCCATCGTCGGAAGCAAGCAGCTGAGAGTCGTCGCAGCGCGCAAGCAAAAGCACCCAGGAATCGCCCGGGTTCAGAGACGTAGGCACTTCGGTGGACAGAGTCACCGTTAAGTTGTAGCCTATCAACTCGACGCTTTGACCAAAGTCCGTGAAGTTTGCAAGGTACGTCTCGGACGAAGCACCCGCGCCGCCGTAGTTGCCCAAGGCGTCGGTGTTTACGGTCCAGGAAATCTGTTCTACGGATTCGTGCGTGCCGTTCGTAGGCATAAATTGGCCAAGGTACTCGACTTCAATGAGGGCGGAGGTTGACCACTTGTACGGCACGGTGTTGGGCTTCTGGGCAAAGGCAATGAGGCCTTCCCCACCCCGAATGCCTGCTCCGCTGGTGGCCGAAAGGGTCTCTACCGTGGGTACAAACACGACCGCTCCCAATTGCAAGTGCTGTGCCGCGACCACCGCCACATCACCGCGAACAGCCCCGCCGTCAAAGGTCAAGGTGTGAGTAAAGCCCCAATCCGAAGTAGCGTCGCCGCGGCCAATGCGAGACACGTGCACCTGTGGCCCACTCGAGCTTGGGAGCTGCGGAAGCACGCTGTCAAAAGCCCGTTCGAGCTGATAGGCCGTAGCACTCCATGGGAAGCACTGCCCGACGCCACCGCTGCCGGTGGTGCCCTTTTCCCCGTCCCGAGGTCCCACCACGCGGGCACCCGCGAACGAACCACTGCCGTGGGCCTCGGAAGCGGATTCGTCGTAGCGCATGAGGAGCAAGAAGGCCCCACCACCCAGGTCAGAAGGCCCCATCTCGGCCAGCTGAGTGGTGTCTTCGGACAAGGCATAGTTGTTGAAGGCATCCGTGGGTTTCACGTAAAGGTCCAATTGGAGCACTTCGGCGCTGCCGCCTTCGACCACTGTAGTGATTTTGGCATCGCGCACCATGCCGCCGTACGCCTTCCAGTGGTCGAACTCACGGCAGGCGCCGTCGCCTTCTTCCACTACCGCGAGGGATTCGACGTTCCCCAAGGTAGGGCCCGTGAAGTAAATGTCGTAGCTCCATTGGGCTGCTCCCTCAACGATAGTTTCTACCCACAATGCAGGCGAGCCGTAATCCCGCACCAGATAGACCCCCTTGCCGCTTCCACAGCCAACGTCACTGCTGCTGCTGCCCACACACTCGAAGGTTTCTTTGAGGGTGAAGTCTTGACGGCCGTTGATGGCGGCGACCGTGTACACTTTGTGAGCATCTTTGGAGCCATCCACGCGAATCCGGTCGCCCGGGCGGAGCAGCCCCCGCACGTCCACGCTTTGCTCGTTGGCAAGCACTGGAATACCATTGGATAAATTCGTGTTGACCGTGAACCCAGGCAACAAGGACTCGGACTGAGGCCGCAGATCGTCGCAGCCCCCGCGCGCCCCCACACTCACCACACGCACTTCTTCGACATCTCCCAGGGCTGTGCTCAGGCCCTGGTAGTTCGGCCGCCCCTCGAAGCGCAAGTCGTAAGTGTAGCCGTAGCCCGAGGCCGCAGTGCCGTCGCCATGCCGAGTCACGTTGATGTGATCGGCGTCGGCAAAAGTCACCGCCCCATTGTCGGTGAAGTCCACAGACAACGCATTCAGCGCGTCCTGCACTTGTGCCGCAGTTGCGTCGAACGGCAAGCATGTGGTCACGTGCTCCTGGAGCAGGGAGGCATCGCCTTCCCCCTGTAAGCGCCTCGCCCCCCAGCGGGGGGATCGCCACGCGAGCCGGTAAAGACCCCCTTGGTCCTCCGCGGTAGGTGGCACGGTCGCATTCGCGGTGACGTGCACTTGTTGGACTTCCACCACGCCGCGGGCAAAACCATCCCGGCGGACACGCACGGAGTTCTTCACGCGCTTCGTCACTGCGGCATAGGAGTCACCCTGCCCCACTCCAACAAACACGCTGGTGGACAGGGTAATCATTTGCCCCTGGCCTGCGGAACCACCGCCGACGGCAACCACAGTAAACATGTCTCGGGTGGTACCGTCGCCGCTGATTGCGCCGGCAATCCGCACGGAGTCACCGAGGAACAGGACACCGTCGGTGTAGCCGCTGGTGAGCATCAGTGTAGATGTACCGAACACCTCCAGGTCACTCGTGTTGACGGCAATTTCGCGGTCCGTGTTGGTCAAGTTGGTCTCCGACAGCGCAGGCAGCGCCTGCAGAGCTGCCTCAAGTTCACTCGCCTCTAGCCCCCAAGGCAAGCACGCTGTGGTGGAAGTCGTAGCGTTGCCTCCGACGTCACCCCCTTGCTTGCCAGCAATGGACGACAAACCACCGGTCGATTGCGAGCCTGCCGTGAACCGCAGCTGGAAGAAAGGGCCCTCTACGGTGCCCGAATCTACGGACAAGGTCAAGCGTTGGTGCTCGGTGCGCCCGCCTTCAATCCAGTCGCCCGTCCAAGCTTGGGCGCCGGCGCTGGTGTCTGCCCCGCCGTCGCAACCGGCAGATGCCCCCACGCCAATCTCTAAGAGTGGCACGTCGCCTACTACCGAAGGGCCCTCGAAATAGATCCGGTAAATGAAGGCATCTCCGAACACGCCTTGTAGGTACAAGAGCAAGAATGAACACAAAGCAAACATGATTTAAAAAATTAACAGAATCATTTCAAAGTAAAACATGCAAATCATAAACGAAAAACTGCACAATTCGTTAACTAAGATTTCATTTCCACATAGTTCTCCACGCGCTACATACCTGTGCCGCGGCGAGTAGCAATCACATTGCCTTCACCCACGTTCGCCAACGATTCTACCGCTTTTTGCATCTTGAGCGCAGTGGCATTGAACGGCAGGCAGGAAGTCGTCGCGTTCGCCATGCCGTTGTAAGTCAGGCTCAGTTTGTACAGGGGGCCGCCCAATTCGCCATTCGTCATGGACTCCACTTCGGGCGCACTCACCACCACTTGCTGTACTTCGGCACCGGTCTTGGTCACCTCGTAGGCAACTCCAGACAGACGCAAGGAACGGCCTGCCGCAATAGCACCTGCCTCCGTCGCATTCGGCAGTCCGGCGTGGTCAGCTTCGGTATAGACCAGAGGCGAGCCAGGCAGGACAGTGCCCGAGTAGCCGTTGCCGCTGTCGCCGCTGTAGTAGCTTCCGAGCAAGCGTTCGCCGTCAGTGCCAGCCAAGCCTTCGCCTTCACTCGCGCCGCCGAACCGCAGGACCTCGCCTGGCGCGACCCACCGGGTGAGGTCAGTGTCGCCAACCAGAATGCCACTGGAAGCGTCACGCGGGAAGTACGCCTTGACACCAGGCACCTTCTTGCCGGTGACCAGCTCTTTGGTAACCGTAGCCGCGCCCAAGTTAGGGAGAGCTTCGAGTGCCGCTTCTACTGAAGTCGCATCGACGTTGAAGGTCATTTCGTCTTCACCCGTAGTGGCACTCCCAAACCCTTCCTGGGTGAAGGTAAGAGTGGAAGCTCCGCCGTCCAAATGCCGAGACCCGTCATTGACCACCACCGTCTCCACGGTTACCCCAGTGCCGGTGAGGATACCGGAAGGGTTCGACGCGACAATGCCGTGCACGTCGCCGCTGCTTGGTGGGAAGGTGGCGCCGCCGTAAGTGCCGGGGTTGCGCAAGAAACGCACCCTCCAGGCCCAACCGCCGCGCTCACCGTCGACCAGGACCGGCAATTCACCCCAACCCCCTGTGGTGTACGTATGTATGTAGTTTCGGGCAAAATATACGAGAACACAGGAGTCACTTGTCGTGAGAAATGGAAAAGTTCAAATATTCGCACATGAATCAAGGTAAAGTACTACTTCTGTAAGCAACAGAAGGGTGTAATGTCAGTAAAAGATATTCTCATGCACTTGAATATTGCCCCCCCCCCCCCCAAACAACGAAAACGAACCTGTCACGTTCGAAGGCCACTCCGTGCGAATCACCGACACGTCATGCACAGTGCCCATTTCTTCCAACTTACGCTCCATGCGCTCCGCGGTTTCCGCGAACCGAATCTTGCGAGGCGCCTGTAGAAAGTGTAGATAAATTCGACCGTGAGTGAAGTGCATAAGAGAGAGAGAGTGAGCACGGAAAGAGAAAAGGAGAACGATGATGAATAGGTGTGTGAATTTCCAGCTTATCATTACCTGGAGGGGGTCTACAAAGTCGAGCGTGAAGTAACCGCCGAGGGGTTCGGATCCTTTTTGGGTCTCCGTGACAATCGGCTGAGTGGCTAAAGAGCCCGCGGGATAGGAGTCTTGTACCACAATGAGGCGATTCACGTCGCCACTGCCAGTGGGTTCATAGCCCGGGTTGGAAGTAAAAGTCACCACCCACTCCATGATGCCATAATGGTCAATCACCCGGCGGCTCACCTACAATTGGAGGAGAAAAAAAAGGCAATGTCATTTGTTAGTGCTTCTCGAATTCATGGATTCAGCAAATTCAAACATATAAAACAGTGCAAAAAAGAAACAACGAACAAAACACAACATGACACAACGAAACCAGACAAGAAGACGCACCTCAACAGTGCGGCTGAAGTTGCCGCGGCGTTCGATTTCTCGCTTCACTTCATGAGCCGCCGCATTCCACGGCAGACCCGTGCGGTTCATGGGGGCAGCGTTGTCCCCGCGCACGTAAAGCTCCGTAATATTACCGCGCAGCGCAACGCCGTCCACGCAGCCGTACCCCGTGCAGTTCACCACGTGCGTGCGCCCCTGTACCTTGGTGGAAGCTTCCACGCGCTGGAAGTGCTCAAACGGCCGGCAGTTGCCATCGCTGCTGTTCTTGGTGGCGTCCAGCTGAATCCCTAATATACTGGTGTTGTTCTCAAACCCAGAAGGGTCCGGCACGTCTCCGTCGTAGCCGCGGTAGTAAATCGACCACACATAGCCGTTGGGGGCGGGGGTCGCCATCGAACCCCACAAGTCAGCGTCGGATGGAGCTTCCGAGCGGGTCACCAAGAGTTGGCGGGCGTAAGGCGTGCTCACGCCGGCCGCAATCAAGGCCTCTTGCATGGCGCTCGCGCTCACGTCCCACGGAAGGCAGGCAGTGCTGGTCCCGTTGAAAAGCAAGGTGAAGGTGGCGTTGTTGTGGAATTTGTCAGAGTTTAAGCCCGCCAAGTCGAACACTTTGATTTCCTGGATTTCCGTCACCCCCCGAGGGGTGTCGTCGCCGTCGCTGATGTCCAAGAGAGTGACTTCACCTTGGTCCACGTGGAGTTTGTCGACCTAATATATATTGGTGTACAAGAATATGAAAGGTACCGTGCTCTGCGCACATCGTTGAAAGAAAGAAAAAAGATAAAAGAAAAACACAAGAATGCAGCCCCACTAGATTTTGTTTTTATAGACAAGCACAAACAATTCTAGCCCATATAGCACTTCGCACTGCTATAACACAAAACACTTACCGGTCCAGCCATGCGAGTGCCGAGCAAGTCGGACGTGTCCGTCAAATTTGCATCGAACTTGGGCACGTTGCCTAATGAAAGTCGGTGCAGTATCGATCAACAGAAAGATGGTGAGTGAGAACAAGAATACGAAGCAAGTTTTTCAAAAAAAAAATCAAAAGATGTCTGGTTGCATGCTGATGCGAATGTGTGTATTGTACCAGGCGAATTGCACAGCCCCGTAGACTCGTCCTTCTCTTCACAAGGCGAGTCCGCATCCCGCAGAAAGGTGACCAGCCACGAATAACCCCCGCTGTTGCCGCCCAGATTCACCGGCACCCGAGAGACTTCAACATCCCCAACGTTTGGCATGGCTTCGAGAATCTCTTCCATCGAAGTCCCATCGCCGTTGGTGTCAGCCGCAGAAGCAAAGGCGTTGTGCGCGATGGGGCCACTGATGAAAGCGCCTCTTTTGGACATGATGAGATGGTCCGTAGAGTCTAACCCAACACGGAAAGTGCCCGATAAGGGATTGGTGCCTCGTCGCACCTCAAGGACGTCACACCGCTCGCTGCCGTCCGTGCGGCTGGTGGAAAGGTCGCCGAAGTCGCAGCTGATGTATTTGAAAAAAGAGAGGGAGAGAGAACGAAGCAGGGAACAAAATATATCACAAGAGAGTGAGCGGTGGCATTTTAGCACGCACAAAAACAAACATACACCAAGAAGTGATTGCGCAAGGGTAAGCGGAACTTCAACACAATCGACTCCTTACCCAATCGGGTGCAATTCGCCCACGTTTTTGCCCCAGCTTCGGCTGAAGCGCCCCGCGCCGGTGCTGGCCCACACGGCGTCATAAGCCACGGGCTGACCTTGCCAGTTGCCATCGATGTACGCGGCCGCCGCATCGTGGTCTAATGTTGTTCAAACGGCAAGAAGAGAAGAAAAAGAAGATTCACCCGCAAGGCGCAAGCGAAGAGTGGCATTCTTAATTCACCACGCTCCTCCCCTCCCCCCCCCCCAAAAAAAGGATTGTCAGAGCAAGCACGTTAAAAAAAAACATTATAAAAACAAAAGGTTTTTTTTTAAATCCCCCCCCCACCCCCCCAAAAAAAAACTTACCGGTAGGATCGTGCCAGGTGCTGCTGTCAAAAGTGATCGACCAAGTGTAGCCTTTCACTTGCGCTCGGTCGTCCGTGGTGACCGCCGTGCGCGTCACGTCAACTTTACTGGGGTAAATCGAGTGCAGCGCATTAAGAGCTGCTTGCACCGTAGCCGCATCGGCGTCATAGGCAATGCCCGGAGTCAAGTCACCGTTGTAGGATAGTGCGAAAGAACCAGCAAGTTCATTGCCCTTTTCCGATTCGGAAATCGACAGATCTACGCCGGTGCCCGCGAGTTGGTTGCAAGAAGATGTGAACAGCTCCACGTCGGTGCCCACGGTCTTGTTGGTGAACGTAACGGTCCATTCGTAGCCCATCGCTTGAGACGGGCCGGTGCGAGTCACGTCTACTGCATCGACACCGTAAGCGACCTAATATGTGGCGAGAACAACAAAACAACCAAGACAGCACGAGAAGCAATGTGCAAGAAAGATAAGAAAATAATTCAGAGGCACGCATGCTGCATAGGGGATCATTCGTTCATCGTGAATGGTAATACATTCATAACGAGGGGAACATAAGGGAAAGAAAGAGGCCACACACACACATTCACTCGCGTACCTGGTTCTGCACAATCGCCGACACCTTCGATGGCACCACAATCGGCCGATCGACCTCCACCATGTGGGTCCTGGCATCCACCCCCTTGACGCTGTAGTAGCGCGCTTCGTCGTGGCCGTCGTAAATGCGCACCCAGTGGCCTACATGTAGCACCCGAGAGCTGTGCACGCTGTCGACGTCACCACCACCCGCGTATTGCACGATTTCAAATAAGGTGGAGCCGTTCTGCTGCAGTTTTGCCTGCAGCGTGCCCACCTGGAAGAAAGCGTCGTTGATCGCGTTGGCCATGGCATCTCCCGTATACCACGGCAAGAAATCCGTACAATTGGAGGAGGTCACCACGCCCGTGACAGGGTTGCGCCAGTCCAACCCAAAGCTGCCCGTAACTTCATTGCCCTCAACCTCAATGCCCGGCGCATCTACAACGAGAGGGTTGTCACCGGTGCCCACGCTCATGTTGGCTACTAAAGTGCTGTTGTCCGAATCACCCACAGTGCCGTAGAGGTTCTCCAGGCCAGGAATGAGTTTGGGGACGTTGCCCGGGCGAGTGAGGAAAGTGACGGACCACAAGTACTGGCCCGACCACTTGGAGTCGGCCGAGGGCACGTACGGAGTGCGGGTCGTTTCGACGCTCCCAAACACGCGGGTGCCCGAGCGAGGGTCGACCACCGACTCCATCGCTGCTTCCACATCCGCGGCGGAGGCGTCAAACCGCAGCGAAGGCGTGGTGAAGTTCTCTTGGACGCCTCCAGGGCCGTTCGTGCGATCGTAAGCTTGCTGGAAGTGCGGGAAGGGCAGGCTCAAGTCAAAGGTGCCGTCCAGGAACACGCCATCCGTAGAAGGGGCTTCGCTCCACTCGTTCACGGAGCATTGCTTGCCCCGGGGTGACGCCTGCCCGTCCAACAAGGGATTAGTGGACTCATAAGGGTGCGCCCCACTGCTCAGCTGGCCGTTGCCCTTCTCGCAAAACAAATCGTGCACGTCGCCGTTGTTGTTCACGAAAGTGATGTTGTAGTCGTAGCCAATTACTTCAATCGCGCCGCTGTTCGGACCCGTTTCAACGCCGAAATCGCGGCTGTTGCCCGCCGGGATCGCGTGCCGGGTCACCTCGATCCCGCCGCCACTGGGAATGGTGGAAAGGGCTTCTAACTTCTCTTTCAAGTAATCCGCGGAGGCGTTGTGGTCGATCCGGAGCGTGGTTTCAGGGTCCGCGCCGTAGCACGCCTCGGAGACACCGTACACGTCACTGGCGTTGGAATAGAACTTGCCGGCATCGCCTTCGTATGTGGCCGAAGCATCCGCAAATTTCTTGTCCAAAGTTACCTCAAGCTGCCCGTCGTTGTTCGAATTGTGAGCCACGTCAGTAACGCCATAGTAGGCATAAGTAGCGCCCCCACTCTGGGCACCCAAGCGAGGCTGGTAAGTGCCAACATTCACGCGAAGCACGTCCCCAACGGTGATGTTGGTAGCGTTGTACCGCAGAGTAGCCGTGTTGGAACCAGCGACTGCCACCACGCTCACAGGCACCGTGCGCGACTCGCAGTGGTAAGTCAAGTAGAAAGATCCCGCTGGCTGGTTGCCCTCCACCAGGGTAGACACCGATAGATCCGTCACGTAAACGCCCTGCAGAAACAACCACAAGAAGAAGAAGAAGAAGAAGGAGACAGGCAAAAACAATGATGAGATGAAATGCCATCTACTATATATATACTCAGTATCGAAAAGTAGCACCAAGCTATGACGGATCAAGAAATAAATCCTTCAATATCATAACTTCAAGTCGCGCTTTCGCGCATGCAGGCTATACCTTGGTCGTGTTGGTGAGTTGGTTGGTGGCAACGATCAACTGATCAATGTCGCCGCGCACGCCATCACCCACAAACGTCACGTTGTATTGCAGGCGCAAAACCCCACCTATTTCGGCAAAGGACAACACTTTCACCTTTTTGGACACCTCTAAACTGCCGGCGCCCAGGTTGGAGAGGGCAGCGAGGGAGGCATTCAAATTCGAGGCCGACAGAGGAGCACTGATCGAGGCTGAGGTTTGCACCGACTGCACATCGCACCACTGGCAGCTACGGGTGTCCATCTCCAGCTGAAAGGTACCGCCCAGGCTGGCTTCGAGGTACTCCACCGCCCCCGGAGTGGAAGTGTTCCCCGTCAGCTCGATGGTCACCTGTTGGATCTCGTTGCGGCGAGTAGCCGACACCGTCAAAGTTTGCATCTCCAAAACAGCGTCGATGTCGGTCCGGAAAGTTTGCACTTCGTTCAAATCCGTGGCGTCGATTTTCAGCAGCTGTTCTTCGTTGTAGTCCGAAGCAGTGGTGGTTACCGTCATCACGGTATCAATCACTTCGTCGGCCATCACCGTAATCATTTGCACTTCATCGACACCGGTGACGTTGGTAAGAATCGTTTGTCGTTCGTTGGTGACGGCCACGCTAGCAATCACCCACTGCTCTTCGCTCATGAGTTCCGCTGCTTTGAGCTCGACCGATTGCAGAGCGCGCACCACTGGCATGTCTACGAACCCTCCTCGCGGTTCGAAGGTTGATCCGTTGACGTTTTGCCACCCATCGCCGCTGCTCAGAGCGAGGTCCCGCACGCCCAAATCATAGTCGATGCGGAACGAGCTCAGAGGCTCCCCGCCGTCACGATCAGGAGGCTCGAAGAACACTTGCACGGCGGACTCGTCTACCGTGCGAGACACGCCCATTTCGGGTTGAGTAGGCAGCTGATCTTGGGGCAAAAGCTTCGGGGGTGACGTCACTGCGGCGGGCCCATAGCCCACGCCATTGAAGGCCGTCACACGCACGTAGTACTCCACGCCAGGGTCCAGCGCGGTGGACTCTTCGCCCGTCATGAGCTCGCGGCCACCAATCAGAAGCTCGTAGGGGTGCGGCATCCGGACGGTGATTTCCGTGGCAGGCCCATCAAAGTGAGGGTCGAGGTCATACTCGATCAAGTATTCCGTAATGGCACTGCCGCCATCGCCACCGTACACTGCGAGTTCGGGGGAAGGAGGTGCCCACTCCACCAGAAGGCCCACGCCAGAGGTGGCCACCAGAGTAGGCTGCTGCACATACCCGGGCGCACGCAAGGTAGGCGCAGCCGAGCCGCTCGCGACGCCGTTCGAGCCCCAAGCAAAGGTGTTGTATGCCCTCACACGGGCGAAGCGAGGCATCCAGGCAGACATCTTCGTGACCGGAACATTGAAGTAGTAGAGCCCATTGCAGTGCGCAAACGTGGCTGGGTCACTGACTGACACGTCAGCGGCATAGCCTGAGGTCTCGATCGACGGGAACCCTTCCGCCGTGTCCCATTCCACGCGGTAGGTGACGATTGGCATGCCGCCATTGTCGAGCGGCGCAGCCCAGACCACTTTCAGACTCAAGTCCGACAGCGGGAGAATCTCTACGTTCAAAGGTGCCCCGGGGGCCGCTACAGGCGCTAGTCGTGCGGGACTTGGCACCGCAGAAGAGCCAAGACCTTGGTCGTTGATGGCGCGCACCGTCACGTAATAGGGCAAACCATTGGTCAAGCCCACAATCTGATGCTTGGTGGCCGCGGCAGGCACCAGAGCCATGTTGCCACTCACGCTGCTGTCGCTGCTCTCACAGTAGTTCGCAGGCAGCACCCCTACAGTTTCTCGGCTCGTGTAGACCGCTGCGGAAGGGCCCGTCAATTGAGCACCGTGGCTGACCAGCAATGGTTGAGGCCCCAATTCGGACACAAAAGTCACCAGCCAATTGAACCCAAATCCGTTGGTGTGCCGGGACACGGTGACATCTGACAATGTGTGCAGGCCCTCCAGAGCTGCCTCCACCACTGCCGCCGAACTGTCGTGCGGCAAAAGTTGAGTGCGGTGGCCCTGGAAGCCCAAGCGGAAACTGCCGGAAATCGGCTGCAGACCTCGCAGGGTTTCGGTCACCGCCAAAGTAGGGTTGGTCCCGCCCCAGGAGTCAGAAGGGGTGGGCACAATCAAAGGTTGATCCCCGTTGTGGCTAGTGAAAGTGATCGCCCAGGAGTAGCCGTACGCCCATTTCTCAACGGCGACATTCTTGGCGCCGTCGCCTTCGCGGAAAGGCTTGGCCACGCGGAAATTGTTCACACGCCCCAAGTACACGGTGCGACCATCGGGAGAGAAGTCGCGGACGCGCACGGCCACGCCCGCCACGAACAACAAATCGTTCAACAGCAAGCCTGCTTTGGACGGCGTGGTCAAGGAGTCGGATGTTGCCGTGAAGTTGTCGGCGCCCTCGTTCACGTCGACGCGCAAGTTGGGGACGACCGTACGGCTGTAATCGCGGGTCACGTCGACCGTGCCAATCGTCGTGAGCCGCTCCAGTTTGGCCTTCACGCTGCCGCCTCCAGTCGCGGGGGCATCCCACTTCAGATTGTCGGTGGTTTCCCCCCGGAACGAGAGCTGGAAGTAGCCGCTGATGCCGTCGGCGTCGGCGCCAATCGACAACGTTTGCACTTCCACCGTGCCTTTGTCAGCTGAGGTGGTCACGATCTGCACCTCTGGTGTTCCCGGAGCAGAGAACCACTCCACGGCATAGCCGGTGATGCTCGAGCCCCCGTCGGAAGGGGGAAGTGCCCAAGCTACATCCAGGCTGGAGCCTCCCGCCACGGCGAGCGTCGCCTGAGAGGGGGGTGCCGGCTGCCCCTGGGGAACACCGGTGGCAGCCACCGAAGCGGGGCCAAAGCCCATGCGGTTCTGTGCCGCCACACGCACGAAGTAAGTGGTGCCCGGTACCAGGCCACCGAGATCGAACCGCAGAGGGGGGGTACCCCGCACCGTTTGCGTCACAGCGACCTGAGCCCCGTTGCCACCCAAGCGGTTGTTCGAGACCAAGAAAAGGCCAACGTCGCCGGCCCCAATCACGGTTTCGTGTTTGAGGTACGCGAACCGCACGTGCCAGGTGAACAACTGCCACTGACGGTTGGTCAAGACGCGCTTCACGGACGCCACCTGAATGGTCCCCAACGCCTCCAGTTTGGTCTTGAACGACTCCCGAGACTCGTCATAAGTCATGTTGGCGGTTTCTTTGCCTTCGAAAGTGAGGCGGAAGTACCCATCTACGAGCGAGTGAGCTTCAACAGCGATCGCCTGCTCTTCGTAGGTGAATTCCCCGGGCACAATGTCCGCGCTCCCGCGCACCTTCTCGACTACATGTGCGCGCGCGTCGTCTCCGAAGAGCTCGGTGCCGTCGACCTCCATCTCCCCCAGATCGCCGCGGCGCCCGTGGAACGTCGCGTCCCACTTGAACCCATGCCGGAACGCTTGCTTGGTTACATGTACGGGGTTTTCCCCCACCGCTTCCAAGCCCGAAATTCCCTGCACCGCAATCGCGAGCGCGTCCGCAGCAATGTCCCAGGGCAAGTCTGCCGTGCGCTGGCCGCCCCATTTCAGGAAGAAAGTGCCCCCGCGGACCGCCAGATCCGCTCCACTGCGAAAGTCCACCACCAGAGATTGCACTTCGGCTACTACTTGGAGTGAGGTTGAGCCGTAGCCCTGCGCCGCTTGGTTGAAGCTTACGGATTGGCTCTTGCTCGCTGCAGCACTGTTCGCCGGCGAAGGCGCCAAAAAGTTGGCGTTGGGCGCCCATTCCACCCTGTAGTGCGACACCGGGCTGCCGCCGTCTTCCAGTGGCGGCGAAAAGTGCAGCGAAAGAGCAGTGGACTCCGAGTAGACACCGCCAGTGACAACCGTTGCGTCATTGTTGTAGCCCGCTACTCCACCCGCCGCACTCGGAGGGACAGCTCCAAGGCTGACCGCAGTAGGCTGTGACGGCAACTGCGCCCCGTCCACCGTAGTTTGGGCTACCATATTCGAGTACGCCGACCACCCTTCCCCGTTGCGGGCTTTTACCCGATGGTAATACGTGGTGTTCTCCCCCAGGGCCACATAGGTAGGGTTGCTGGCTGCGTGGGCAGATCCCTGCCGCACCGTGCGCACAAACGCATGTACGCCACTGCTGCTACCCTTCATTGCGTCTCCCGGGTGGAACACGAGGCTGGGCACGTGCGTGCGCGCGCCGTGGTCGACCCCGCCCCAAAACCGCACCGTATAGACGTACCCGAAATGGAAGGCGGCGTCAGTTTCTGACCCGCTCCGCTCCACCGCAACGTGGTCTACGGACCGTAGGTTTACGAGCGCGTCCCGCAGGAAAGCGGCACTGGCACCCCACGGTAGCGGCGCAGTGGTGCGGTGATCGAGGCTCAGTGTGAAGGTGGCGTTGCCAAAGGACGAACCATCGGAAGCATTGCGCAAGGCCGCGCACGCTGCCGCAGTGTCGCAACGGATCGCCAGAGTTTGGACGTCAGCGTCGTTGCCAATGGTGACCACCCCAGTCGCTACCCCTTTCGGGCGCCGCACTTCCACCCGCGCTTCGGTGCCACGCCAGTCGGACTCGGGGACTACCTGGAAGGTATCGAGGTCAGCATTGTTGGCCAAAGCACGGAACACTAGGCGCCTACGGAGGCCATGTGCACTGGCGTAGCCGCTAGCACCCAGATAACGCTCCGAGAAGTTGCCACTCAAGCTCACGCCGAAGTGCCCAAACTCCTCCACGGTCAGTTCATCCAATTCCCCCTGGGAGTTGGCCACCCAGAAACGGTCGCCTACTGCCAAATGGTCGCCATTGGCTGAGGACAAGTCATGGGTGGTGTTGGCATAGAGAGTTGCAGGAAAGGCCTCCAGGAACGGCGAAGCATGGCTTACAAAGGTGCCCAAGAACGGGCGATCCAGGAGCAAACAATCGTCCCCACACGAGGGTACGCCGTCAATGCCAATCCCAAACACCACGTAAGTTTGGCGCTCGACCGTAATCGTTTGGTTCAGCGCAATGTTGTACTTGGCCACGCACCCGTCGCAAAGCTCGAGCCAAGTGCGGCGGCCTTCTACAGAGGGGTAAGTAAACTTCACCTGCGGCGGCTCTTCCAGCTTGACCAAGCCTTCGACTCGGCGCAAGCTGACTTCTGCGTTGCCCACAGAAGCATCCGCAGACGCACTGGTATTCCCCGCAAAGATCTCATCGAGTTGGAAAAAGGTGCGTTTGGACGCGTTGTCGTAACGCAAGCTTTCAATTTGCACGCCGTTCGATTCAAAGGAAGTCGGGGTCGCGCCGTAGAGGCGTTCGGAATAGAACCCAAAGTAGCCGAAATCGGCAACTGATTTTCGCTTCGCAGCAGTGAAATCGAGCTCATCCCCCTTTGTGAGGGTGGAGGTCCAATCCCCATACGCCCAAGCTTCGGAAGAGCCATTGGTGAGTTGCACTTGCGGCACCTGCACCCCCACGCCAAAGCCCACGTTGCCACTCAACACTTCCACCGAAGCTACCTGATCGAGCCGTTGCAGTGCTTCGACCACCTTGGCACTGGTGGCTTGGTAGCTCAAGCGCTCCGACACTTCGCTCCCAAACTGAAACCGGAAGTGGCCCCGTAAATCATCGCGCTGGGCTGTCGTAATCATGGTCACTGCCGGGTACGCCACCACCGCAGCGTCTTGTCCGGTGGTGAAGGAATCGTCGACAGAGAGTTTGTCGGCAGCGCCCCCCTGTGCTAGGGTAGAAGCGGAAGGCTCAATCTCCACTACCCAGGCGGTGCCGAAGCGGCCAGTGGGGTGGTCACGGTGAGCTACACGATCCACGACGCGCACACGCTCGTCCCCATGCAACGCCAGCGCTTCATTGAGCTTCTCCTCGAACTGCTTCGCCGTAGCGAATACGGAAATGGCCACGGGCGGCGAGCCCCGGAAGCTCACCGTGAACGACCCTCCCAGGGGGCTGTACGCCAGCGCCAACACCGTTTGCTGGTCCCGGCGGCCGTCACTGCACTCCCCCGGCTGACGCAGCGAGGTCGCCGCAGCCGTTAAATTCGCCGCTGGCAAACCATCCGCCAGCTCCCAGATCGGGCAGTCGCGGTATTCCCCCTTGAAGGCCGTTCCGAAGTGCACGGGTGGTACCCCCAAATTCGGCCATTCTCCTCCTGGGGCGGGGTAATCGCCATGGAAGGTGACCTCGTAATCGAAGCCTAAGCCATCGGTCAGGACCTCGTGGTCGTCTACGGGATAAAACAACTCCTCACGATCGTAGCGCACGGTGCGCACCGATACCCCCGCGCGGTGACGGGCGACTGCGCCGAGTTTGCCAAGAGCCGTCTGCACTTCAATGGCCGTTGCGTTGTGGGACAGGCAGGAGGTGACCTCGTGCCCCAATTGCAGTCGGTAACCACCGTTGGTGACTCGCTCGGAGTAATCCCAAAAGGCGCCACCGCTGCCGAGGCTCACCCGCTGGACTCGGCTGCTGCTCCCCACAACCGTAGAGCCGCAGACGTCCCCTAGGCCGTAGGCTAAACGGCTGCCGCCGATCGTCGCCGCAAGGCCGTTGGTGTGACCACCGCTGCTAGGGCCGGACTGAGCGCTCAAGTCGAGGGTCCCAAAGTCTGCGCCAACCACACCACTGCGGAGTTCTGTAGTCCACGCCGATAGAGAGCCGTTGCCTGAGGTGGAGAACAAGTCGGCAGGATCCACTTGGAGGCCGGCCGAGTTTTGGAACTCGGCGGCGGCCGCTAGTGCTCCTTTGGAAGTCACGTTGCAGGAGTGGCCGTTCGTGACCGAAATCACGGCGGTGCCTTCAGCGCTGTGCTCGTCACTGCTCGGGACGAAGGTCACACCGCTCACGGTGATCACGCAAGGCGCGTGCAAATCAGCGCCTACCGTGGTCGAGCCGTTGAAAATATTGATGTCCGTGCTGTTTTGGCCGTTGAACGAGGGCGACGACAAGTGAATCACGTCCCCCACCGACAGAATGTCCATCGCTGAAGAGACTTTTCCCGAGGCCACTGCATTGGTCAAGAGGCTTTCAGAGATGGAAGTCGAAGGCGGCAAGGATGTGAGGTTCACTTGACGATCGTTGAAGCCCGTCACGCAGCTCCGGCACAAATACCCCGACTTCACGAGTGGCCCCACATCATTGGTGAAAGTCACACTCCAAGTGAAACCATAGCCTGGGAACTGCGTTTCCGTCGATCGAGTCACCGTCACCGGCCCCGCAGTAGTCCCCAGGTCAGAGAGAGCTTCTGCAACTTCATCGGCAGTTGCGTCGGGTGACAGTGCCGTAGTTGAAACACCGCCATACGCCAGTGTGAAGCGACCTGCCGAATCCTTCGGTTGCGGCATTCGGTTCACTACGGTGACCGCCTTCACTTCAGTGGTGCCGAAGGATGGGTCGGTGGACCATTCCACTCTGTAAGTGTCGACGTCGGAACCGCGCTGCTCCGATTCGCTGAACGCCAGGCGAAGCTGCGACGTGGACAGAGGCTCCACACCTAGTGCCAGTGGTGCGCCAGGCGCGGCACTGACCGTAGCGGAATACGGCACCATCCCCTCCCCGTAAGCGTTCGAGCCCCGAGGGTACACGCCACCGTCGCTGCCTTCCAGCGAAACAATGGATTCTGTGGTGGGCCCGTAGCCGACGCGGTTAGCCGCGGAGATGCGACCCGCATAGGACACGCCCACCCGGAGACCACTCACTTGGTGTTCCCGCGGCAGTGGTACACCTTTCACTAATTCCTCGACAAACGCCACTACACCACCTTTCGCGCGCAGTGGCAAGAAAGGAGGGTTCGGCTCGATCAACAGCAGCGGCTGGTCGCCCAAGTTGCTGTGGAACGTCACCGCCCATTCGTAGCCGCTCTTAAAGGGTGACGCCATGCCGTCGACGCCGACACCTCCTTTGGCCGCTGAGCCCTCCAGGAACTCTGCTTTACTGCGGGTCACGGTTACATCCCCTACAGTAGGCAGCGACTCCAACAAATACTCCATGTCTTCTGCCGTGGCGTTCGCTGCAAGCGTCAAGCGACGGCCGGTGCCTCCCTTGGCGCCACTCGCGCGCTGCGTGGCCAGAGCCGTATATTGGCTGGAGGCCGACCCGTATAAACTAGTGGGGGCGCCATCGTCGATGCTCGAAAAGTCGAGCTCGAAGTAACCCTCGAGATCGTCACCGGTCAAGGAGGCCACTACCACCCGTTGCACTTCCGCCACCGCGACTGCGTTCGTCGACGTGGTCGAGTCGCTTCCACCAATCACGGTGACCACTTCGGGGGCATCAAAGGACGGCGGCGTGCCTGAGCGTGCCACGCGAGCACCTACGGAGCCAGTCAACTTCGCCGTGTTGCCTGCCCAAGTCAGCGCACAACTGCCGCCAGCGGAAGCTTCGCCCGAAGCACCAAAAGTGGCTGCGTTGTCCACGCCGTCGCCGCCAATGTTCAACAAAAAGGGCACGTCGCCGCTGCCCTCTAGAATTACTTTGTGTCGTAAAGCTACGGTTTCTCCGGCGTACGCGTCGGCGCTCACTACCCCAAGGGGGGATTGCGTGTGGCCGTAGCCCACGACCCAGCTGTCTTCGGTAACGTCGTGGTAAATGCGGAATGGTTCGCCATCGACATCGTTCAGGACCTAGAGTAAGGAGACAAAGAAAAATAAAACTATGTAAAGCAGAAAAGAGGAAAAATAATTACTAATATATGTACCAATATATGAGAGGCAGTAAAACGAACAGGATTGAAGCATTCAGTCTAATTTACTTCTTCGAGCAAACTTAACTCTTTTTTAAAAAACATCAGATATATGAACGGCAACAAAGGAAAATGAAAAAACACCTACCATGCGGCCGTTGATGGTAGCATGGTCGTCCACGTAAGTGCCATTCACGTTTTGGCAGCCCGCGCCGCCCACAGTGATCGCTGTTGGGGTCGTAGCGTGCACGCCCAAGCAAGCACCGGGCGATTGGTCGCACGCCTTCAGGTTGCCCGGGTGGGACGTGAAGGTGACGGACCAAGTGAACTCTTGCAGAGAAGTAGGGCCGAAACGAGACACGGACACAGCGCCCAGGGTAGGAAGGGAGGAAAGAGCGGAAGCGAGTTCATTGGGAGACGCGTCATGCGGCACGGTGACTTTCTTGCGCTTGTACGCAGTGACTCGAGCAAACGACGTGCCGATGTAACGCCGATCCAGTTCGACCTGAAGTGGTGTTATAGCAGGAATTATAGGAGAGAATGGGTGAAGCACACGACGCAAGAGTTGTTTTCTTTGAATACAGTGCGAACAAAGGTATGCATGTGCCAATCATTCCACAGCAAAACAACAAGTCGCACAAAAGTTCTGCAGTACCTGAAGGCCGTCCTTGCTCAATCCAGCTACAGTGTGAATCACGGTGCTCCCGTCCAAACTGTTGTGCAGTTGCAAGCTGTCGCCCACCAGCAGCTCAAAGCTCAAGTTGCGGCTGGCTACCACGAATTGGTTGAACTGCGTCACTCGCACGCTGCCCAAGGAGGTGTCACTGCCAAAGAGCTCAACTTTGCCGTCTTCGGCGTCCAAAGTGCCAAACGGGTGGAACTGCGTCAGAGGCAGAGTGCAGGGCCAGGCGGGGTCTTCAGGAGAGCTAGAGCAGGTGTAATCCGAGGACGAGCCATTCACAATGCCAACGAATTCCCCGACGCGCACGCGTTCGCCTGGATTCAAGTACGGCCGCAAATCTTGCGACGTTTGCACCAGGTAAGACCCCGCTTCTACCTTGCCATAAACCGTAGTTTCGTTGACGTAACCTCCCAAACGGGCGGTCAAATCCCCCGTGAACCCAAAGCTCAAGTCAAAGGTGCCTGACACAGGCCGCTGGCTTGGCTGCCTCGCCATGTCGAGTGTAGCACTGGGCGATGCCACAGCATACCCGCCCGTCATGCCCGCGACATAACCATCCAAATCCCCGCGGCCAGGAGCACTCGTGGAGACCACCACTACAGCGGGCTCGTAGCCTGCCAGACCTTGCGTTACAGTAGTGACGGCGACTGGGAACGAGGCATCCAGGTTGGCGGCAGCCGCCGCCGCCGCCGCAGCTTCTGCATGCTCCGATGACGCTTCAAAGGACGCGCAGGAAGACGCTACTAGCGATGGCACAGCACCATTCGACAAGGTCGTACCGTTGAAGACTACGGTGTAGGTACCCGTGTCCGAGGCAAAGCTCACAGAGGCGCCGTCTACTTGCGGCAACAAATTCAATTCCAGCTCCAACAGATGCGGTGCCACGTTCCAATCCATGCACGACGTGGCATAGGATTCATTTCCTTCCAACATCAGCGAAAAACTGCCAGCGGAGTAAGGGCCTCCCACAATTTGCACGCTCTGCGTTTCATACACGCGGGTTGCCAGTTCGATCTTGTATTCGGTCACAGGGGCCCCATTGTTGCCGAGCACGTTGTCGTCGTACGGAGGCGCCCACCCAATGCGCAAGTTCGTGGCGTGTGAATCCCTGGAAGTTGCTGCGAGTGCAGACCGCAGGGACACCGCACGCACCAGGTTAGGCACCGCAGCGGGCACCACGGCAGAAGCAGCTGCTTTGTCAGGAGCTGGCCCGCTGTTCGCAATCGACCAAAAAGGCGTGTACACGCTCAGCCCGAGGCCGTTGCGCGCCGCTACCCGAATGTAATATGCCTGCCCAGGGGTCAAACGGGGCACTTCGAAGTCGAATTGGTGGCCACTGTTGGGCTGCACCAGCGCCGACGCGGACGCTAAGGGCACTTCGTAGGTGAACAGGGGTACCAGATGATCGGCAGCGCAGTCGCCACCGTAGCCCAAGCCGTGTTTCAATGTAGCGGTGGTGTAAGTCGCGCCGGCCGTAGCTGCGTCGCCACAGCCACTCGTATTCACGGTCAGGACGGCGAGGTCACCGAGGGGCAGAGGGCGGCTCACGTTCGCGGCGAAGGTAATCGACCACACGAACCCGAAATCCCACGCGGGGGAGCCATCGCCACCTCGGCTTACTTCAACACTACCGTAGGCCACGCCCAAAGCCCGGATGGACTCTTGTAGGGTGGCAGCCTCCACGTTTACAGGAAAACAACCGCCTGCAGTCGGCACCAGGGGATTGGAATAGTCCCCGTCGATCACTAGTTTGAAGCCCCCGCCGCCACCGTTGCTGATCAGAGGACCACTACCCGTGAGGGTCAAGGTTTGCAATTCGGGCCCATCGCCACAGAGCGAGGTGAAGGTCGGCAGGCGGTCAATTTGCACCGAGAACGACTCGACAGCGTCCCCACCGTCAGACTTCGGCTCGTCCCAGCTCACCACTACGGAAGTAGCAGAGTTCACGGTTGCGGAGACGTTGGTGGGCGCCGACGGAGAGCGGTGCGCAGCGCGGAGGTGGGTAGGGGTAGGCAGGGCATAAGGGCCGTAGCCAATCGAGGTGTAGGCCGCTACACGCACATAGGTCGGGTAGGCGTCAGACACCTTGCTTAAAGTGTGCGCAAAGGGCAAGACCCCTACAGACGGCTGACGCCGGCCTTTCAGTACCTGTCAATAGCAGGGGAAGTGGAAGGAAACAGATCAATGGCCAAAGAATAAGCAAGAAATCGCACGTTTCTATGGAGGTCAAATAAGTGTGGACAAATAAAGAAGACCGAAAACATAGTCAGCGAGCGATTCAAGAAAGAGAGAAAAAAAGTGTGCCCATTTCCATTACCTCATCGAAATCGCCGAGCACCGAATGCGAAATCGGAGGCAGGTCCCCGCCATCGGTCAAAAAGCGAACCACAAGTTGACCGCCTTCTTCTTCGCCTCCGCCAGGGCACGCTAACTGCACCGCTGGGTCCGCATGCTGCCCATTGCCCCGGGTGTTGTACACTTCAATCAGCCCTACCGACGGCAAGCTCTCTAGGGCACTCTTCACGTCGGCAATCGTGGACGTTACATTGAGGCTTGGCGTGCCGTCCTGCGGGCTGGTGTAATAGCCCATGAACCCGAGCGAATAAGCGCCGCCAAAGCCACCGCCCCCGTGGTCGGCATCAGCACAATCCAGCGACTGGACCTCCATGCGGGTGTAGGTGGTGATGGTGGCCCCACTGCGCCCCACGTTTGACTCGCAAGACTTGTAAGCGCCGCCGGAGATCCAATCCATGAACCGACCAACCTGAAAGAAGGCAAACAGAAGAAGTGCACAAGAAAGAAGAGTACGAAAAAAGTGAAAAATAAGGGCCAGCAGTGAGGAAGAACGCGAGCTCTTCTATTTTCAAAATTCAAGGCAGGATGGTATCACTACTTGCGCTATCAACAGGAAGATACTGATGACTTCAAGGTGTGAAACTCACCCGAGAGCACACCAACAGATGATCGCCATCCGCAGTCAGCTTGTGGCCAAATTCCGTCTGCAAATTTGACACAAAGCGCTGCGCCATGGAGCCGTCTTGGTGTGGTCCCTCCGCTGGTTGTGGACCTTGGAACGTCACCGCCCAGGTAAAGGCTTCCGAGCCTAGGCCGCGATCGCTGCGGGTGCGAGTGACAGAAACCTACAGAGATCGTGCGCGGGCGTGCATGTTGCGAACATGATGATGAGATGTTTGAAAAAAAAAAAAAATGCAGCGAAGGGCATTTAAATGTCAAGGAAAGATGCGCAGAGGTTTATTGGTGTGCCAGTGTATTTGTTTACCTCTCCCGTGGTGCACAGTGCGCTCAGTGCGTCTTGCATGCGTTGCGCGGAGACATCGTACGGCAGTTCCCCCGTCGCTTGGCCGTTGAAGGTCAGGCTGAATGTGCCACCCAAATACTTGCCCAAAGGCACTGCCACTGACACGTACTGCACGTCCATCACCGGTGCCGCAGCCGAAGCAGGCACAATCGCTACCCCTTTCGCCGTGCCGTCGTTACGAGAGTTGAAGTCCGGGCTGGGGTCCCACTCCACCCTGTATGACGTCACCAGTTGCCCCCCTGTATCCGCGGGTGGGGACCACTGAGCCACTAGCTCATCATGAGCCATCGCGTCCACCAGCACATGTAAAGGCGGGCCGGGCAACTGGTCCGAAGCCTGCAGCGCCAGTGGCGACGCCCCCTGCAATTCGCTCTTCTGGCCGTGCACGTTAACTACCGCCACGGAAGCTGAGTAACTGACGCCCGCTTTGGGCGTGGCCAGGGTAGTCGTGGAGAGCGCGTACACGCGCAGGGTAGGCATCTGCACTCGGCCCGTGAATTCGTACGCATTCGTGGTGATGGCTTCCAGAGGTCGGCCAAAAGGGGTTTGCCCGAAGGTGACAGCCCAGGTGTAACCGGTGCCCACCAACTCTCGGCTCACGTCGACCGTGCAGGCCGCGGTGAGGGTCTCTACAGCTGCCTTCACGTCCGCAGCCGTGGCATCGTACCCTAGCTCCGCGGTGGTTTGCACCTTGTACAGAGGCAGGAAACTAGGCTCAAGAGTGTAGTCCTTGTAGGCGACAGGGTTTTCCTCGCTGTACGTTTTCGCGTAGGAAGCATTCAAGAATGGTTCACAGCCGTCGGTGCCCACGTCAGTAATCGTCAGCTGCGGCACGTCCCCGCGCACGAGAGCACCGTGGAAGGTGACGGTGTAAGTCACGTTGCCCCCCGATTCATCCATTTCACGGGTCACCGCAACGTCATCGATGCCTACCAGCGTCTCCAGCTCCTCTTCCAGCGCTGCGGCAGAGCCATCCCAGACCAAGCACCCGCGGCCCCAGTCATTGGCAGGGCCTCGCTTCGAGCGCATCACGCCACCCGCATTGGTCGTCTCCGTGCGCTCGTTGCCAAACAGCAGGCGGTACCCACCAACCCCGGAAGTCTTGTTCAGGTCTTTCGGGTTCCCAAAGAAGTGCAGCACTTGCTTTTCGTAGGTAGCCGAGACGATGTCCCCGACCAACACAGACACTTCCACTGAGGCATCATCGATATCCCCCAGGGGCAAGTGCGAGGCATTGAAATCCCGGCTGGTGTCCGTGGACACCCGGAAGGTCCTCCCCTCAGTAGGGTGCCCAATGCGAATGTAGTCGCCGCGCTCCAGCACCGAGGTCAAGTTGTTGACCTCCAGCGCTTCAAACGGGCCAAAAAAGGTCTGCAGAAAGGAGTCCCCTACGCCCAAATCCATCGCCGAACCCGCGTCGGTGTCCAGCACGAACGCCGGTACCCGCTCCAGCACCGACGCGTAGCCTCGCCCATGATAGTAAGCCGGCTCAAAGGGGGCGTCTACCCTGCACAAGGGAAGATGCGCGGCATCGAAGGCGCCCACGTCTTCGACGACAGTGGATAAGCACACGCGGAATTCTTGCCCGCCCACTTGAATGAAAGCCCCGCGGGGGATCGACTTGTAAAGCTCTGCGCTGCCGGCACCGGTGGTGATGTTAGGAGCTACTCGGGTCAAATTGTTGGTGCCGTCTTGAATCGAAACCAGAGTGCGGAAGTCGTTCTCGTCGTAGCCACCAAGCGGATCCGTGAAAGCCCCGCGGAAGTCACCCAAGGTCAAGGAAAACTTCGCAGACGAATCAAACCCGCCTTCCCACACTGCCGCTTCAAGCATTTGCACGTTGTAGTCCGGGAGTAGGTTGGTCACATGCTGTTCGCCGTTGCCGGCACTCAGACCCCACTCGATGTCGTACGACGCTACGGCGGCGCCATTGGTTGGGGCCGCTTGCTTGAAGGTCAGGCGCAGGTGCGACGCATCCACGTGTTCCAGAGACACAGCTGGGAGGTTGCCTGGTGGGCCATAGGGCACCACGGGCGCGCCACCTTCGTCTTCGGCCCCTTCGCCCACTTTGCTTTGGCCGCTGGCCGGTGTGGCAGAAGGATCCGAGGTGAGAGCAATGGAAGCACCGAAGCCACGATCTGAGCCAGCACTCACGCGAGAATAATAGCTCACACCCGTGTTGAGACGGGTCACGTTCACACGAGGAGAGCCACCGAGGTCTGTAGAAAGGAGGAAAGAAAGATAATAAGGGGAAGCATCAAAGTAAGGATTAAACGAGATAAAAAAGAACATTCGACCCCACAAACCCCGAAAAATATTTAGTACAATAAATTACCGGCAAAGTCAGCCGCGGATACCACGACCGCGCGGTAGTCGGATGGCGACACTCCCGCTCGTACTTCGTATGCTTCCAGCCGCGCCTGCGTGGTGTTGGTGTTGGTTAAATGCCGCCCGTTGGGGACCAACAATGGCTGATCGCCAGGCGCCACGGCCGCCGCGCTAGGACCCATGCTCAGGCTAGCAATGCCGCCGTTGGCACTGGTGGTCGAAGTGTGCAGCGCGGAAAGCACGGTTGGACCCGTGAAGGTGATCGACCAAACGAACCCTTCGACGCCACCATCCCCCGGGTCGTTTCCGCTGGCGTCCCGTGTCACATGCACGGTGGAAATCGAAGGCAGAGACTCCAGGGCAGCTTCCACCTCCAAATGGCTCGCGTCGTAAGTGAGGGCTTGGGTAGTTGGAGCACGGTACACTTTCGCTCGTTCGTTGGTGACACCCTCGTAACCCGTCCTGGTGGCAAAAGAAGCCGTGCCAAGGCGGTACGGAATCACGCTCTCCGTGTACGGTGCGAGCGGCAGATGGGTAGCGTTGAACGGGTCATAGGCGTGCACTAGGTACACTACTGGGTCCGTCGCAGTGACGTCATCCACTACGATGCGGTCCCCGCGGCGCACGTGCTGGGTCAAATCTTGCGTGGTGAGCAAGAAGGTACCCCCGTGTACTACTCCTACAGTGCCAGGCAGAGGCTCGTCCACATTCCCGAAGGACAGCGTGAAGGTGCCTCCTGGAGCGCCGGTAGTGGTGATGGTTTGCACTTCTTGTACGCCAAACACCGAGCCCGACGCAATCGAGGTGCGCGGCGTGGCGGTGTACAGTTCCAACAAGTACGACGACACCCGGTCGCCTTGAACCGACGCAGGCGGCCAGGCAAACTCCACGGTGGTCGCATCCATTACTGCTGCACTCAACGAGGCCGGCGGATGCGGCGCCGCGCGAGGCACCTCAAACCGAGGCTCCGTGTGGCTAGGGCGCGACCAGCCTACTTCGGCGTTGAGCGCAAAGCAGCGCACGTAGTACGGGGTTCCAGGTTCCAAATGACGGATTGGGTGGTGCAAAGCGCCTACGAGGTGCAAGGAAAACGCCCCTGCGAAGTCGTCAAACACTGCATGCCCAGCAACCACTGTCAAATTCACGAACGAGGGTGCTGGTTCCGACGCCAGCCGGAACAGCCATTTGCGGTTCACCAAGATCGTCGCATCGGTGTACAGAGCACCCAAGAGATCAGTGCCGTCGATGGTCAAGGTTTGGGCCAGCAAGTCAAAGGAGGTGACGCAGCTGGAGCATAGCTCGAGGGTCGCGTCCGGCGTGGCCACCCCCAGGGGGGACTCGTTGGCACCGCTGTTGAAGTTGGGGCTGGTGTCCCACTGCACCATGAACTTGGTCGGCTCGGAGCCACCGTCGTAGGCGCCCAAGCCGCACGACACACTGAGGGCGGTCTCCGAGAGCACATGTAGCGTGGGAGCCCCGCCCGCATACCACGGGTTCAGAGGAGGGTCTGGCGCCAAGTAGGGCACGCTCACGCTCCCGTCCGGGTTGCTTCCCAGGCCCGACGGAGCTGCGTCCCGGCGCAAGCCATAGCCCAACCGGTGGTGCGCTGCCACGCGAGCATAGTAAGGCTCGCCCGGGGTCAGTTCGGGCAAAGTGTGTGCGAAACTGCTGCCGGCATCCGAGGCCACTTCCACCTCAGTGAATCGGTACTTCGCGTCCAAAGGAATCGCGCCCGGTAAGTTCAGAACGTCAGCGACCGGATCAAGCTCGGTGCAAGGTTGCTGCCATTGCCGGCAGTCGCAACGCAAGTCCGTAGAGTAAATCTGGAACACCGGCACGGCGCCGACTTCGGACTCGAAGGTAATCGTCCAGTTCGCCGCTGATCCGTTGTTCAATTCAGCGTTGACCGAGACGTCCCCCACGTTGGGCATGTTCATGAGGATGGTTCGTGCGTCCCAGGCGGAGGAGTCCATGCGGAAGTCCGAGGACACGTGCACTGCAGCAACGGGGAATCCGGTGCGCACTTCTTCCGGAAGTTGCAGCGACGCAGGCGCGTTGAACACCGAAGTGTTGTGCAGGAGCCGGAGGGACCCACTGAGGATGCCGCCGCCAGGGCAGGTCGCGCTGAGCACTTGCACCGATTTGTTGTAGGCGCTCCACGGGCGACGGCTCCATTCGACCACATATCTAGGGGTAAAGGGAGGAAGAGAAGTGAAAACAATAAGTACAATGTAAGAAGCAGTCCGTCGACATATTTAATGCAGTTCCAGGTGCTTAAACAGCGAGTATAATGCGTGTCGAGAGAAAAAAAAGTGCAGTAAAACCAATCAGCAGCGCAGCACAATTTCTCAGAAAAAAAACACGAATGCCCTAATGTAATACCTGTCAATGGGGTCGCCGCCAGCGCCGTGGGGGTCTTCGTGGTACGCATCCGTCCTCGGCGTGCGCCACGTCACGTCTAGGCTCGTGGCCTGAGCTTGCGAGGTGAGCCCACCGAGAGCACCCTGGCCAGCCACCAAGCTCCCGTCATCGCCGGCTGCGGCAATCGCTTCATCGCTGAACGCCGCGGCCTGGCTCAAATCAGTGGTTGCATCGGGCCTGCGCGACAGGCTCGTCGGCACGCCAGGTGCGTCGGAGGAAGCGCAGGGAACCGCGTCGATGTACGACGCAGGGTCGCCATAGCCCAAACTGTTGAACGCCGAGACACGCACGTAGTAGCGCCGCCCTGTTTCCAGACCGGTAATGTTGTAGAAGCCCAAGCCCAGTTTACGCGCCCCATCGCCACGGTCTTCGATCTCGGGGGAGGTGCCGGTGGTCTCGTTGAAGCTGAGCGGTTTGGTGCCCTTGGAGTCGAAAGTCGGCACCGTGTCCCATTCCACTTTCCATTTGGTGACGTTGGCATTGGGGCAGAAAGTTTGGTTCGGCAGGCCAAAGGTGACCATCAGAGAAGTTTTCGTGAAGGAATTGGGGAGCTCCAGGTCGGTGCCGTCGCCGGACGGAATCGCCCCCGAGAGGGGGATCTCGAACGGGGGTTCGTCGACCAGGGCCCGAGGAATGATCGACCAGTTGTACAGCCGCGGTTCCACGCAGTCTTCGATCCCGTCCGCGCACAACGGAATCGCCAATTGCGCGTCGTCCAAACCTTCTTGCGTGCGCCACACCGGCCCGCCGGGCCCTTGGCGGTTGTGCGCGCGCACCCGGACGACAATGGGCAGGCCGCAAGTCAAGTTCAGAAGGTCGGCCGCGTAGGTTTTTACGCGACCAGCCGCGTTGGGGCTGGCGGCGCGGGCGGCGGCAGTGGTCAAGTCATAGGCTGCAATGTCCTGGGCAGAGAAGTTGTGTGCGCCTCCGTTGGACCAATCGTGCACCTGCAGGGCAATGAATTGGGCACATGCAAGATATCAGAACACGTCAATGGACTAGAATATGGCAGATAAAAATGTGTTTTTTTAAAATAGAAGTGAATAAGCAGAATACAAAAAACCATCCAAGGAGCACCCTCCGAACGCCAGGGGTGTACCTCTTGAAGTTCGTACGCAATTGGCGCGAAATCATCGGTAGGGGTGTATTCCAGCGTGTACCGCGCCACAGGAGCGCCGTTGTCGTCGTCCACCGCCGCCCACGCCACGCGCAAACTCTGGCCGTCGTCCTTGTTGGCATACACGCGCACTTGCGTCGGCAAGCCGGGCGGCGCCTGTGGGGCCAGGGCACTGCCGCTCTTGAACACCGAAACCGGGGTAGCGTCCTGCGCGGGGCCGATCCCGACGGCATTGCGAGCCGCTACCCGCACGAAGTAAGCAGTGCCCGGGGTCAAGTAGCCGCCATCTTTGTCGGTGCGCACCACCGCCTGCGCCAGTACCGTAGAGCGGTTGTGGTTGCCATCTTGGACTCGGAAGCCAGTGCAGTTGAGGTGATGGTTTTGCTTCACGCCCTCGATCAAGTGAGAAGCGCCGAGCGCCGCGACCGTCAATTCAGGCACGTTGCCTTGCACGCCTGCACCCAAAAAGGTGATGCGGTACTCGTACCCAGGGCCAGGGCTGGAAATCTCCTCGCGAGACACGCGCACCTGTGGTAAGATTAGAGATAGCAACAAATAAGTGTACAGGATAGACTGTCGTAGGTGAAGACTAGAAAGAGAGGGAGCTAAGAAAGATGCTTCTTTTCATGTGCGAGAGAAAAGATTCACCAACCTTGTCATCGAGCAACGCATTCAGCTCGTCTTCCAAAGTGCGGTAGGTCGCGTCGTAATTGATGCACGCCGTCGTGGTCTCCTCTTCGTCGGACATCGCCAGCGCATACGCCCCCGCCGACAGGTAGTTGCCATCGCCCGAGTACACTTGCAGCACCTGGACTTCCGCGCCGAGGGCAAAGGTGCAATTGGCCAAATTGCATGGCAGGGGCGCCCCATCCTGGGTAATCGCGCGAGCCGCATACGACCCCGCGGCTTCCCCGAAATGAAAGTACGGGTCCGTGTCCCACTCAACGTCGTAGAACAAAATATCCGAGCCACCGTCGCTGGCCTCAAACAGGGTAGTGTTGTCGTCCAACACCGGTTCCCGCCAGGCCACGTCGAGTTGAGAAGGGATTTCCCCCGGTGAAATGCGCTCGTCAACGTAAGCCGTGGTTGACAATTGAAAAGTTACATTCGTGGGGCGGTGCGGCCGCTGCGGCGCTGGAATGGCACTCCACGGAAGGGTTCGGGAAGTCACCCCATAGCCCCCCAGAGCCCCAAAGCCATGAGACGCCGAAGCATTGGCCTGCAGAGGTACCCCAGGGGCATCCCCACTGAACGCCGAAACGCGCACGTGGTACGGTTGGCCCTCTTCCAGGCCCCTAATTTGGTACTTGTTCTGGCCCTCTCCGAACGCCACCGCGGGCACTACTTCGCTGAAGGACATGGCCTCTGGGTAGGTTGCCCCCCCAGTGACGGAGGACCCTGCCGATGAGCGCAGCTGGGCTGACGTTTTGTCCCATTCCACGAGGTACTTAGTGATGGGATTGCCCCCGTTGTGCAATGGAGCGCGCCAGTACACACCGAGCTCCGAAGTGGAAATGACCTGAAGAAGCGAATTAAGAAGAAGATCGGAAAGGAAAGGAATGAGGAAGAAGGCAGAGAAAGGAATGAATGATATTCAAATTGGTGCCACGACAACAAAGAAAAGGCAACAAAACGATGACCAAGAAGCGTGAACGCGTACAGAATTCAAAAACAAGAAGAGGTAACCGAAAATTCTTTTTTTTTAGTGTGTTTCGTCTTGCTCACCGTCAAGTTCACATCCGTCGGCGCCGTAGGAGTCGTCATGGCCGGCACAATTGACAGCAAATCTCGCGAGGAGTCGCCGAGGCCGCCGCCGTTCCCTCGGCCTGCTTGGATTTCAAACACGTTCATGGCGGCCGCCTGCTCCACGCCTAGGCGGGTCACCCCCAGAAGGGGGAGATTGCGCCGTTCCCGGCGCCCCAGGAAAGTCACCCGCCACTCCAGCAGCAGCGGCGCGGTGCCCACTCCCGTGCCGTCGTAAGGCGCAAAGGAGGTCCCGTTGGGCGCCGACGAGTGATCGCCGCGGGTAACTCGGACGGGCCCACAGTTGATGAGCGCGCCAATGGCGTCGGACACTTCCGCGGCGGAGGCGTCGAGTGGAATTTCAATGGTGGTGGCGTCGCGGCCGGTGTTGGGGTCCGAGTGGGTGAGGGTGAAGTTGGCAGTGCTGCCGCGGTTTAGCACCTAATGTAGTATATAGCAAAAGCAAACCATACAAATAGGTGAATGAGGCGAGGCAAACGAGACAAGGGAAAAGGAGTGTACGTATGATAACTGGTACAGCAACCAAGGCAAATGAAAGCATCAACAGAGAGAAGGGGTGTAGTGCACAGCCCCGAATGCATTTCATTTTACCTGCTCAATCAGCGCTGCATTCGATTCCTTCAGCACGATCGCTTGCACTTCCAAATTCGTGCCCAGTGGGACAGCGCGCTGCGGTGCTGAATAGCCGACTCGATTGGACGCCAACACACGCACGAACTGAGGCACCCCTTCCTCGAGCCCCTCAATGAGGAAGGAATACCGCCCTGTAGCGGCATCAATAGCTTCTGCAGCTACTAGATTGAGCCCAGCGTCCCCGTCGTAGACCTGGTCTTTGGACCATTGCACCGAGTACCTGCACAGAGGGGATATCGAGTAATGATGAACCCAGCCAGCACCAACACACGAACAAGAGTATGACGCAAGAGTCAGTACACAAAACGAATCGCGCATACATGGCCACGTGTGAAATAAAAAAAACTTGATCAAGTTTACGTGCGCCCTTGCGCGTGCGCACATGTGTTGTGCAGCAAAACAAGAAGGCAAAGAATCATTTTACCGCGTCACATCTGCTCCGCCGTCGCGCTTCGGCGGCGCCCACGACACTGCTAGCTTGTGCTTCGAGATTCGGGCAACGGTCACGTCTTCCGGCACGCTTGGGGGCTGCACGCTGGGGACCGCCGCGATGGGCGCAATCCTTGGTGCCGACCACCCTACCCCGTTGTAACTGGAGACTCGCGCGTAGTAGTACGGCGCCGACGAGGAAGACGACGCCAGGGCCGGGAGAGCATGCGGGCCATCGGTAATGAAGGTGAGAGGAAGGCCACCGTTGGCTACTGTAGCGACGCTCACCACTGGGCTAGACCCCCCAAGGGTGCCTGCCGCCGCATACACGTCAGGGCTCAGAGCACCGGAGCGCGTGGAGACCAGCAAGCTTGGCAAGTCGAAGGGCTGGCCGGTGAAGGTCACGGTCCAGCGCCTCGCGTGGCTCCCCGGCGTCAAAAGCTGAGCTGCGTGGGGAGGGGCGGAGGTGGCTGGCGTGGTAGTGGCTTCCGTCGGACCGTTGTACCTAGTAGGATAAAAGAATAGAAACGAAAATAGACGTGCGTGTGAAGAGGGAAAATAACGCAAAGAGACCAGGAGAGTGGGCGCATGAAACAACCTGGTATCATAGTACTTCAAATCTCAGGGGAGGAAGGGAAGCGGCGACTTACTTGTGTCCGACGTCTTCCACCGTGACTTCCACGGAATCGATGGTTAACACGCCTTCTAACGCACGTTTCATGTCCCACGCAGACGCCTAGAAAGAAGGGCATATTAGGGAAAGGGGTCTACGAAAATAGCGAATTACGTACGGATTCACATGCACGCGAGTGCCCAGGAATCATCAATCATCTCATGCTAGAAGAAGGCCACGTAAGCAACTGATGCTCCTGACCATGGGGGAAATCGGCACTGAGCTATGGCCTTCGAAGGTCACGAAGAAGTACCCCAAAGGGGTAAACGTGTCCGCAGCCAACGCTTCGACGGTGATGGTTTGCACCTCAGGCTCGAGTTCGAGCACCGTGCTGCCCAAGGGCAGGGTGTAAATCCCCACGGTACCCTGATGCGAGGAAGGAGAACATACAGCGGCAGACAGCAGCAGACAGCAGCAGCAGCAGTGGTGGAAGAGGTGAATGAGATTACCAAGCGAGGAGAATGATGCTTAAGTGTGAACTTCATTGGACTTGGGGGAGAAACTGCAATTGGAGAGGTATGAGAAGGTTGTTGAGAGAGTCCTTAGACCAGCCATTTGCCATACCTGGTCGAACAGCGGTTCGGTGCCTTGGGTGGCTTCCGTCACCGTCAAACTCGGAGCTGAGCCCGCGCCGCGCAGCATCACGTTCGACGGCACCAGGGGGGGCAGGTCTCCGACCATGTCCAGAAAGGTCACCACCCACCCTTGGCTGCTCCCACTCGAGGACGATGACGATGCTGATGCTGAGTCAACGGATACCGTGCCGGTGGTAGCGAGCGCGTTCAGTGCATGCGCAACTTGGCTAGGTGAAGCATCGTAGGGAAGCACCCCAGTGGTGGCGCCATCGAACGCCAGGCGAAAGGTGCCGGCGGTAGCCACGCCGCCAGTGATGCTGACGCGTTGCACTTCTTGCGCGCCGCTGTGGCCGTCCCACTCCACCTAAGGAAAATGATAGTAAGTGGCAACACACACACATGTCATTGGGATGGTGTTTGGGATATATCCACGCTGACCGGAAATAATATAAAAAAAAACGGCGGCTACACTACGGTAACCCACTATTCAAAAAAATAACGAACCCACTAATGATCCAAATATAGGATTCACGCCAGAAGCATCATTATTAAAAGGCCGCTACTTCAGTTCATTCAAACTACTAATCAATGCTACGATGAGTGGCTTACCTTGTACGCGAGGAGGTCGGTGCCACCGTCATCGAGAGGCGGAGTCCAGCTCACAGCCAGTGCCGTGTCGGAGCTGGCGGCCACGGTCACATCCGCGGGCGGCTGCGGTGGCGCCGACGGCACCGTAAAACCAAGTGCAGGCGTCATCACGCTGTAGCCCGACTGCGCATGCGTGCAGAGCGGGGCCGAACCCACCAGCAGCCCCGCGAGCACTCGCAGCGCTGCCGGCTGATGCAGCGGCGCCCGGGAAGGGCGGGACATCTCGGTAGTGGGTCCAATCGACTCTCAAGAAGAAAAGTTAAAAAAGAGACGCTGCGGAGAGAACTCAACGCAGCTTTACGGAGTCTCGGAAAATTCACTTGAAATGATCAAGGATGATCTTGAGCTCAGCTTATTGCTCGCCCTAGTCGCAACACAAACCGACTCTCCAACCACCAGAATGACCAGCCAGTGATGATGACAAGAGAGCTGTTCAACGCATTCATAAATCATAGATCATCATAAAAATAGTCTCCTATTCTCAAAGTACAAGATTTTACTCTCCGCATTGATACATCGCAAAAATCCAAGAATCACATTAAATCCCGCCAAAATACCGAAAATACCGAAAATACGCCCACCTCTTCCCCCTGTATTAGCTTTCAATGTGTGCTTAATTTTTTTCTTCCCTCTCGTTCGTCCTGCTCGACGACTAGCTAGAGAATCGAGCAGATAGCCTTGAAGACCCTTTTGACATAGAGAGGCCTCGGCGCCGGGAATAGATCATCAATGGGTACCCAACCATTATAATCTGTGGTGCAGATTCGATCATCTAATTTCAAGCTGACTTCCGTCAATAACTAAGCTAGGTTTCGAACTCTTGCATCGAAGCATTACGATGTCAGACCCATTCGAGGAATTAGGTTACGGAAAAGACTTTTTCAACTATCGCGGGCCCTATCATCAGTTTATCAGCCAGGAAAGATTGACAGGCCACTCTGGTGTGAATTCGTCCTCTCGCTCATCTGGAGCAGCTGCTGCACAGGAGCGAGATTTCGAGTCAGAGGTTGCTCGTGCTGCTGCTGCCATAAGCGCGGCCGATTACTTGCTAGTGTGCGCTGGCGCGGGCCTTAGCGCTGACTCTGGCCTCGGTACTTACGCTGACGTAGCGTCTCAAGAGGCCTGGCAGACGCGAGGGCTTTCCTATGGCAGCCTTTGCCTGCCCAGTCTTCTAGAAGAGCAACCTGAAGTAAGGACAGCTACCAAGAAAGTTCAATGGCTCACGCTGTCGCTGCATTATTTGCATTCCAATTTCACATGATCTGATGACGTAATGTACAATTTGTTTGTACGTGTAATCTGCTGCGTCTCTTAGGTTGCTCTTGGGTTTTGGGCATCGTGTGCCAACAAGTATGCGGCAGCTGAGCCGCACGAGGGCTACGCTATCCTCAAGAAGTGGTGCTTTTCAAAAGATGGTAATGCAGGAGCAACCGCAGCTGCTGCGGAGGGTTCAGCAGAGCGACAGACCACTGGAAATGTTGCTCCAGTGATTAGTAATGACAGTTCAAGTGGAAAAGCGACTGAGGTGATCAGTCTTACGACCAATAGCAGTAGTAGTGATAGCAGCAGCAGCAGCAGCAGCGATGATAGGAAA
>Ga0307931_1000112_pt1 | contig 43611 bp, 40 predicted proteins | sample OrgLakmetageno47_FD_201816 | JGI IMG/M metagenome (GOLD analysis project Ga0307931, IMG submission 201816) | Saline water microbial communities from Organic Lake, Antarctica - #47 | ecosystem: Environmental > Aquatic > Non-marine Saline and Alkaline > Saline | place: Antarctica: Organic Lake...
GGAGTTCGAGTTCCAGAACGGAATTAAAGCCAAGGATCCGAGACTTAAGAAGATTGCCCACACCCACGACTGGGGTAATAAAAAGTATACTTTTGTACCAGAACATTTATGTATTACCGCCAGAGCTCAGAGCTGACTGGGCTGATAAGCTGATAAGCGCCTCTTCTTGTGTCATATACATTTCACGGCAGGCTCCTCAGCGCGCAGCAATCGGTTCCATCTCAACGAAAAGATCGCCGTCGAAGAGCTTTAAAACGCGATGCTGGCGCCTGGGTGCTCTTCTGCGCCCTTCCTCTCCTTCTCCGCTGTTGCTTGAAGTGGCTGAATAGTAGTGCTCGGGAAGGGGTGGCTCATCTATGGGAGCCTCCAAGCTTGTCGCAGCTTCTTCGGGCGGTGGTGGTTGTGCATTCGGTGAGGCCTTCAGAGTTTGGCCAGCTGGGTAGCACGACTTGGAAGGGCCCACGACGCGACGAGGACCGTGCCTAGTCAGCGCTATGGCTACGGAAGAAGAAGAAGCCTGCGACTGGTGAGGACAGGTGGCATCGTAATTGCCAATCTCCTCATTATCGTCCACTGACGAGGCGCGGACTACCGCGTGCACCACTCTGGCTTCGTCTTCTGCTGCTGCTGGTGCAACAGTACTACCTGCTTGGTGGTCGTCAATGGTTGTCGCAGCTCCACTGCGGCGATGTCTGCTGGACAAAGAAGTATAGTGTTCGGCAGGAAAGTCAATTTCTTCGTCGGCAGCCCAACCAAAACCAGGTGGCACCAGCAGAGATCTCAGTTTCGGCCCTAAGAGGGAGGCTTTGAGGGAATTGCTACCACCACCACGGCACAGCACGAAAAGCTTGCATTCGCTGCCTAGGGCTGCACCACAGTAGTCGCCCGCTTCTTTTTCTGCACCTTCTCTTTTGCCACGGCTGCTGCGATGGCGCCTCCAAGGTGACACCTCTTCAGTTTCAGCCTCCTCTACAGCCCTACTCATAGCACCCTTTACAAGATTGCTTCGCTGAGCCGAGAGGCTGTTCGCTGCTTCCGAAGGGCTGAAGTCACCGCTGACGGCTTGAGTGGGGTGGCTGAGATTCGGTCCGTTGAGAATGGCGTCATTGAGCGGGCACGACATGTCCAAGCAATGCATTGGTGGAGCATCACGGGAAGAAGAAGAAGAAGAAGAAGAAGAGAGAGTTTTCATACCATGCTCCTCGTCTGCTGGTTCATCATGGTGGTGGTGTGGATGATGGTCGTGGTAATGCAATGGAATTTCTTCCCACCGCAGGCCCCCTGTAGCTGATGCCTCCAGCACTGCCGCTGCGCGAGGCAAGGCCCACGGATCGAAGGTGGAGGCATTGCTGCTATTGCTGCAGGCACTGTTTGATTTTACGTGATCGTTACTGTGCGCAAGAAAGACCACCGCTTTCACGCGCAGCGCTGAACCTTCTGGTGCGCCTTTGGCGCTCACTAGAGCGGTGACCCAAGCACGCAACTTCGCAGCCCTGGCTGGAGTCAGAGGTGGGCCCACGGCCACGGTACAATGGGCGGCATACCTCAAGGTGGAGAAACGCACAGAAAAAATAGCATACATGCACGAAAAATCAATCTAACAAAATACATAGAAAACCAAAGAAAAAAAACCTTATACGTGTGCTGAATAGCCCCTCTCATCGAAAGTATATGAAGTAGATTGAAGCTGCCTTGAGTATGCATTGAATTCCGATGTTTCATTATCGATTTTACCGGCTGTCGTGTGCGACGAGACTTGAGTTCAAGAACCCCGAGCTGATACCGCCGTTGAACCCACCGTTGATGTTCATCGTCATCCCACCACCGAGTGGTCCTGCGCCCAAGCTACGTGACGCAGTCGTTGTTGCAGAGGAAGGAGAGCTCACTGCCTTGGCTTCGGGATTGGCGTTCCTTTGTTCTAATAAGCTGCGCAAAGCTACACTGCTGAATGGCGCCTCATCGGATGGCTGCTCGTTGGTGCCCAATTTCAAAATTTGTGTTCCAGGTGAAGCTGCGTCGGAGAGCACATTTTCGAGCGGTGGAGGCGGCGACGAAGAACATTCAAGTCCTGAAACCATGTCTTCAGTACCATATAGGAGAATAGCATCAGCGAGCTTTACCTAGTAGTTGATAAGCATACGACATCATCGGCATGATTTCAAAAATAGTCAGCGACGAGAAAATAGCACGCCCTCTCTACGCCTTCTTATTGGTGACAGAAAGCTGTGCGCCCCATGAGGCGCTAGTTCATGAGAGCAAACCATACATTATCTACATAAGAAAATTGAGGAATATAGGCACCTGTTGAGCCAAGTGGTTGCTTAGGTTGGCAGGCGCAGGCTCGTGAAGTAAGACGCGTGCGTTACAGGCATCCGCGATTGCCACCACGCAAGCCACTTTAAGCCCTGTCACAGAAAAGAAATAGTAAAAGTTGAGATATCATCAAAATTTAGCGAATCAATTTTTTCTACGCAGCGTTCCGCACCTAGCGAAGGGTCAGCAAGAACGGATAGGAACACTGAGGGATCTGCTAGTCCCGTGGTCTCGACGAACATCACCGGCGGCGTCGTTTGGTCGGGCCCCATATTTGAGGGGCTAGCTGAAGCAAGCACTTCTTCGACGGCGCGCTGAAAATCGCCACGCGGTGAGCAGCATGCACAACCTAGTCACCGCATCGTTGAAAGCTTTAAACGGGCTGTTGTACGCGGTTTGAAATCTATACATTGAACCAGGCTAGCTTCGGACGCAAACAACTCAGACATACCTGACCCAAAGTCAAAGACTGAGGCATAGCCTCCAGGTGCTATCCGTGCTGCTAGGCTTGAGGCAAGTGGTGGAGTTGTGCCGAACTCTTGCATGAAGCGGTGGCAAACGTAAAGCACAGCAGAGGACATCGGAACCTCCATTGCTAGTTTTTCGATGAGCCTAGTCTTCCCACTGCCGCTAGGCCCTGTAACAAGAATAACATTAGAAGCCATTCTCGACGCTCTAGTTTATTATGTGGCTGTTTGGCACGCTTCCAAGCCTTGTGAGACTATCTTGGCTCAGGAGCACGAAGCTCTCCAGCTCTTCGATTTGGGGGGCGCTGCCGCGCTGCTCTTCAGCTCAGCTCGTTTCGTGTACGCCCTGTAGCCCTGTAGGTAATATATTTTTGAGATACAATATTAGCATATTTTTCTAAATGACGACGACGAATGACGACATGACGACTTGTTTCGCTCACTCATCGTCTCATCGTCTCATCGTCTATTATTGAAGTTTGTAAGTGTACTGCGTGGCGGGCGTTTGAGCTCAGTGCAACCTGGTTGAGTTGTGCGAAGCGGCAGATAACTATGTGATCTTATTTTCTTACTTCTTACGCCACTCTGTTTTAAACAGGAATCATGAAGTTTTCCGGAGTCGTAGCACTAGCACTGGCGCTTGCATCTGGAGCAGATGCCTTCATGGCAGCCCCAAGGTGAGAGCATGGTGATCGACGAGCTAGACAACTTTTGTTATTCATTTATTGTTTTTTGAGTATTTCACTTGTATCTTGAGCTGAGAGTTGGCCAGTGCCCTTTCTTCGTAACATCAAAGAAAGTACTCCAGCTTCACAACTTGTTCTCCATCCTTTTTCGTGCGCATGCCCTGCCATTTCCCAGGTTCCAAACCAGCCGCATGGCAATGCAAGCTGAGGCAGCTTCAGTGAGCGCCAAGGATGTTAAGGCCCTGCGCGAGACCTCGGGCGCCGGCATGATGAAGTGCAAGGAAGCGCTGGTGGAGTGCGGCGGCGACATCGAGAAAGCCGCAGAGATGTTGCGGGCCAAGGGCCTGGCTTCCGCAGGCAAGAAGGCTGACCGCGTCACCTCCGAAGGCCTCATTTCAACTTATGTGCACACTGGTAGCAAGCTGGGTGTCATGGTCGAGCTTAACTGCGAGACTGACTTCGTGGTAAGTTTGAAAACTCTGCACCTACCTACCGAGTACAATACAAGCATACCTCATAATGAGGATGAGGGCACCTTGCTTAGCAGTGTTTCATGTTTGCTGCCAAGATTAAATCAATAATCTACCATGCCTCAGTACGGAAAGAGCAAATCTAGGTGGTTAATGTTTTCCTTCCTATCGTGCATCGTATCTGTCAGATCACATGAGCTTAAGTTCCAATCTTCACAAAAAAATAACACTTTCGTGTGTTATTTTTTTGTTCTCATGTTCTTATTTGTGCAGTCGAAAGGGCCCAAGTTCGCCGAGCTTTGCCGCGCAGTAGCCATGCAAGTGGCGGCGAGCCCCACCGTGGACTTCGTGCGCACCGAGGACATCAACGCTGACGTGCGGGAGGCCGAGCGCAAGGCGGAAATGATGTCCGAGGACCTCGAGGGCAAGCCCGACGACATCAAGGCCAAAATGGTGCGAGTTTGTCGAAAAAGAGTTTTGATAGATTGCGTACATTGCACCTGTCTACAGAACTGTGATAATATGGAACAGTTTGTAGTCTCCTCGTAGCAATCAGCTACTCTATTGATTGTACTCTCTTTGTTCCTATTGCGCCGTGTTTTGTTTAGTTTGATTGAAATTTCACCCGACCATCTACTTCATTGCGGAATGAAGTTTGCAGAAATTGCCCCTTTTAATATTTTTTCTTTTGTCTCTATCTTGCTTTTAATTAGGTTGAAGGCCGCCTCGGCAAGATTTTGAAGAAGAAGGTGCTCCTTGAGCAGCCGTACATCCGGGACCCAAGCATGACCGTGGACGACCTCGTCAAGTCGTACATCTCCACTCTCGGTGAAAATATCAACATTGCCCGTTTCGTGCGCTTCAACCTCGGTGAAACCACGTCCACGGAGGAAGAAGAAACTCCTGCTGAGTAAATATTTCCTCGTGCCTCCAAGTTTGTTGAAGAACCGCACTATCCGGGCCTCTTTTCGTCCGCAGCCGTGGTTTAGCTTCTGTAAAGAGCACGCGTGCTTTTATTAGGCCGCTTCTCTTCCTCTGTGTAACACAGTTCGATTTATGCCATTGTGTTAATTCGGTAGTTCGCAGTTCGATTTAAATTTCGGTTTTGGTTTGTGAATTTGTGGCTTAAACTTAAAGACTTAAAGAGTTATGGTTATTCCAAATTTAGAATATATCTTGGTTTTAACCGGGGAAAATTGAGGTAATTGGCTCACGAATATGGACGCGCGTCTTGTTAAGCACAGAGCAGGGAGAGCAGCGCACGCTTCTTGCAGGCCGTGTGTATCAGCCAAAAAAAAAAAACGGACCGGCTTTTGCTTTTGTCTTTTGTTTTATTTCAATCATGTAGCTTCACCGAAGCGAGAGGTCTCTTTATCAATTAGCATTGTTCACGTTTATCTGTGAAACAATTTCAAGAGCAATAAACTGATTTCTCGGCAGACAAGTGTGTAGTGTGTAGTGTGTTGTTTGTGTATGAACGTAGATGTAAAATTATTCGCCATCAATGCTCATACAATGATTCAAGCAGTGGCCTCCGATTCTAGCCGAGCTTCGAGAGTGGCTAAGCGTCCACGAAGTCCTCCGAGAATTGAAGACACTCGGCTCATTCTCTCTCGTGACCGAGCGAGCTTTCCTGCGGCCGCGGCGAGATCTACCTGACCCTCTTCTGAAGCTGAGAAGCGTGATAATTCAGAAGCTAGCGAATCAATCAGCAGGACTAAGGACTTTTGAGAAGACTCCAGGCGGCGTGCGTTCGACTCCAATGAAGCTCCCGGGGACAGGTCTTCAGAACTCGACATAAAGCGCTTCGGGCTTCGGGCCAACACCTACCGCCTCTAATCTCAAGTGTATCTTACTACTACCTTCTCTAGCTAGAATTGCGTTCTCGAAACAATGATCGTGCGAGACGGAGAAATGAGACAATTATGAGAACTCCTCAAGGCATTCAGTGGTAACCCTAGTAGAAAAGGAATACCTGCCTTACTGATCGTAGCGGAAGTAGCTCGAGGCTAAAGTAAGAAAGTAAGTTAGCTGCTGTGGTGAGCTGGCTGTGCTGTGCTGCTGTGCTGCTGCGCTGCTACTTGACTTATACAGTAGCTACTCTACAGGGGAGAGATTTGGTAGCCGATGAAACATCGAGACCATGTTGTGAAAGTGATTTTGTCATAAAAAAATGTGGGTCATCATCAGCGGTCATTAGTCAATTAGTCATCACATGTCTTACGTCATTTGCGAGTCGTTTTATGTCTACCAGTCCCGGTATTAGCGTGAGACAATGATTGCCGTGCTAGTCTTAGCGTTGATATGTTCTAGCGTTGGCGCGAACACCGTGCTCGACAAACGAAGCCTAAGCACTTTGGCCGATTTACCTCTGGACTCCGAGGGGTTCTTGGAGGAGCACTTACTCGTCCTGCTTGACGAAGAAGACGGTGACTATGGTGCCCGCTGTGCTCCAGTTACCACTGCCCTAGACAGCCATTGGCAGCGCATGGGCCCCCACGCCACTGCTTACCGCCGACTGGTGAAAGCTAAGGGTGATCTCGCCAAGACTCTGGGTGTTTCACCGCCCGATGGCTTACTTGTCGGGCAGGATGGCTGCGGTCGCGCCGTGTGCCTTGAGCGAGGCACCCCAACGAGTTCAGTTGCGCACTGGCAGCAACTTTTCAAGCCCACCAAAACGCTCGACTACAGTAGCGAGGTAAGCTTCTACAACATTTATAATTGTGATGCATGCAGAGGCTGCCAAATATCAAGGATTAGAGATGCAAACGCCCTTCAATCAATCAACGCTCTGACTTGATCAATTGCACTTCCACCTCCTTATATTCAAGTTTTTTGTTCCTTGTATATTTTTATCAGTTGACGGACGAGTTCCTCGATTGGACTCAACAAGCATGCCAGCGCGCCGACATTGGGTGGGTCTCTTACTACAACGAGCCTCTGACCCTCTTCTGGCTGGACCCCAGCGACAGGCGCCGCATTCCCCAGGGCGAGCTGCTCCACGGCGAGCGGCACACCTCGTGGCGCAATTCGTACCTCGGCCACGAGTTCGAAATCGTCAAGAGCGCGAACCACAGCGACGTGGTTGGGGTGTACCCCGTGAAGTACGCGGGTTTCTACGCGTTGGGCTCCTTTGAGGTGGGGCCTTCCACGCCGGCGCGGGACCAGAGCCGCCAGAAGCAAATCGAAGCGACGCTGCGGTCCGAGTACGAACGGTCTCGGAGCGTGCGCCGCACTTTCACGGCCGACGGATTCAGCAAAGGCAACTTGACGCGGCTGGACCCCCTGGTGTGGGGCTCCATTCAAGCTTACTACCGCAACAACCGCGCTCACGGGGCAGTGCGGGAGGAATGGGACTACAAGGGCCTGTACGTGAACTGGTGGGAAAGCGAAGTGCTGCTGCTCACCATGCCGGTGGCCCTCAAGAACCACTGGCACGAGCGCCTCAGAGGGGTGGTGGAAGAGTGGATCGGCGGCGAAGAGCTCGAGCTCACCGACATTTACGGGATTCGCATCTACCAGAAAGGGGCCCGCTTGCTGCCACACGTGGACCGCTTCGAGACCCACGCCGCTTCGCTGATCGTGAACGTGGACCAGGGTGACGTGGCGCCAGGAGACCCCAGCTGGCCGGTGGAGATCTTGGATTTGAGCGACACCCTGCACGAGGTGGAAATGGCGCCCGGGGAGTTGCTGTACTACGAGTCGGCCCGCTGCTTGCATGCCCGCACTCAGCCCTTGGCGTCGGGGTACTACGCCAACTTGTTCATGCATTACCGCCCCCTCAACGACCCGGGGTGGTTCCGAAAGGTGAGAGCTTGCCCCTTCTTTTGAAGAGATGCCAAATGACACAAACACACATGTGTAGAAGAGGGGCTTTTGACTTAGAACAGGTGAACCTCCCCAAAGCTTTGAATTAAAAGCTGCAGCTAACATGTATGCGTTCTTAAAGAGCACTAGCACGTGCCTATGTATGACTGAGTCTGTTCAATTCCTTTTCACGTTTGACTATTGCTTTCTTTTGTGTTTGCTGTTTATTCTGCTTTGATAGGAAAACCCTGCGCACACGCCTGCTCCCGTGACGGCCGCCGCCCACGCCGCTGCCTGCGGCACCGATTCACCCTCTTCCTCCGTATCCTCACAAGGAGGAGCTAGCGAAGGTGCCTGCGCTGCAGTGCCAGGCATCGAAGTAGGAGCGGCGGGTGCGCCCACGCGGCCGGGTCCTTTACACCGCGCCTCTTCTAGCAACGACAAGAATGCTAGTGCGTCATCCACGGAGTCCGTACATACCGCGCCGCCAGGGCACGGGCACCGGGTGCACATGACACCTCTCAGCGGCGCTGACGCCATCATCGACTACTACCGCGCTACTTCGCCGAAATCGCCGGCCGCAGCAGAAAGCGAGGAGGCAAGCGTGAAGGGTTGATAAGCGAGGGGCATGGAAACTTTGCCCAGGTTCAGAGCCCTGGAGATTAGAGGAGCGGTTTGTTAATACTGAATGGCTTTTGCTATGACTCTCTTGCCTTAGTCCATTTAGTGACCTGCCATTTTACGGGCTTTCTAGTGCCCAGGCCAGTGAACTCGCACTGCAAATGGGCTTCTATCTTATATGTTCTACAGATATGCTTGGCTTGCAGTGGTAGTGAGAACTAGGCAGGGGGGTGGTTGCTAAAGAGATATACGAATCCAACTAACCACGGCCATTGCAGTGTGAAGTGCGAATAGGCCTCTTTAAATTTCGCCTGCTGCCCGCTAGCCCGCTAGTAGCAGATTTAGCCGTCTAATTTCAATTCGCAATTCCGATATTCCAAATCGAGCCCCACATATAAAAATAAAAATAACTATAACTTTAACTGTAAAAGTTACAATAATAACAAGTGTTAGCGGGGTACTGTACTTATTTGTATTCCTTGTTAAAAAAAGCAGAATTCCCCACCGCCATCGCCATCGCCATAGCAAAAAGTTATTAAACTTCTGAACAACCGACTCGAGGTGGGAATGGCTATGCGATTGGGGTGGGCGTTTAACTACCAGGAGAGCTTCTGTGACGCAACCACGAGCACGCACCAAGCTTCAGGGAAAGTGCCCTCTTTGCTTTCGTCTTCATTTCGAGCTGCTTAGCACGATTCTACGAAAGCCTTGATGGCTTCCGGGGTGCGCACTTCCGACTCGTACTTGGTCATTTTGCCGCCCTTGAACACGTTGATGGTAGGGAAGGATTTCACGTCAAACTCGTTGGCCACGTAGTCGCGGTCTTCGTCGCCGCGGTACTTGGCTACCACGATGCCCTTGCCCTCCATCTCCGCCGCCAGCTTGTCGTACGACTCTTCCATGGCTTGGCAGAACTGGCACCACGGGGCGTACACCACCATCACCGAGGTCTCGTCGCTGGCCTTGAGCGCGCCCACAGCCGCCTTGTCGAGGGCCTTCACTACCTTGGACTCGGCCCACAGGTCGCGGTCAAAAGTCTTCTCGGCGCCTTCCACGTGAATGCCGCACTCGGTCTTGGTGCTCCCGTCCTTGTTTTGGAGGCCCACGAAGCGCCCCTTGCGCTCGGTGGCGTAGTCCAACCACTTGGTCTTGTCGCCTTCCCACTGGTAGTTCACGAACCGCACCGAGCCGTCTTCGGGGATTGGGATGGTGTCCTTGGCGTCCCCAATGGAAGGGTACCCTTTCGCGTGAAGAGGGTGGGCAGGGATCTTGTACTTGGCCAAGTAGTCGAAGGTGTCCTCGAAGGTCCAGTACGCAATGGGGTTCACTTTCGCCAAACCGCCGCCAATGGGAGCGTTTTCGAACACGTCAATCCACGCCCGCTCAAAGCCCTGAAATGAAAGAGGAGTTGAAGCACGTAGGCATGTGAGTAGAATGCGAGGTTTTGAAGAAATGGCAGGTGGAGAAGCAAGAAAGAGTGGAAACCGATACTACCACACTAGCATTTAACCATGAGGTAAGCAGCGCGTAATTTCAGGTAGCGTGGGTAGGGTGAAACATTACGACAGAAGTATTCAAACCTGCCAGCGGGTGCGGCCGTTGATCATGCAGTCGGTGTTGAGGGTCTTGAGGCCACGCTGGAACGGCTCGACCTTGCAGACTTTGTCGTACTGCTCGATGTCTTCCTTCCACAGGTCGGCGCCGTACTTGTTGTCGTAGTCGGCGCGGTCCTTGCAGCCCTCGGCCAAGAACACTTCGGCCTTGAAGCTGCGAAGTAGCAAGAAGAAGAAGAAGAGATATAAGGCAACCGCGCGTTCAAACAGGTCATAGACAAAGAGAAGCGCTTGATCCAGCCAACATTTCTCCAACAACAACGAAGGTGAAAATCAAAAAGACTACGTAGCTCTTGTATTTCAAATGTGAGAGCATCTTACTCGTAGTGCTCTTCCATGGTCTTCAAGAATTCCATGGTCTCAGGGAAGAGGTGCAGCGTGTCAACCACCATGACCCTGACCTTGCCCGATTTCAGGTAACCCAGTTTGCCGAGCAAGTGAGTGATCACGCTATACCACCGCAGAGGAATGCAGCAAGGGATAGAAACAAAGGTGTCTTCTGAAATTAAAACGTTTCAAAAGTAAATGAAGTTAATTGTTGATGAGATTCAAAAAGAGATTTGTCCAGCAGTGCCTAAGCATCACTTTGAGGTCACTGTAAATGGATCCTATGTCAGTAATTATATATCCGTAAGCTTGCGCAGTTTCAGCGAAGGTGTACAATTAGATGACCAAGTAACCAACCAAGGCAGCAACGCATAGTCAACAACAAAAACAGTCTAGAAAACACACCAGTCGCCGGCAATCATGGCATTCGGGAACACGGGGTTCTCGTTGTTCTCCACGGCGAGCTGCAGAGCAAACATGGCCTGCTCTTCGAGGTGCGCCAGGCGCATGTCCCGGGTCTTTTGAATCGAGGCCTCCATGTCGAATCCAGCAGATTGAGCCACAGACACACGATTAGCGAGGCGGGTTGAAGGCGCGAACGCGGTCGCCGCGGAGACTAAGGACAGCGCGGTTAGCGTCTGAAGGACCGTCATTTTTGCGCCGTGAGGTTCAACACACGAATACACGGATGTAATCGATGATGACGACGATGAAGAACAAAAAAAATGCGTTGATGAATGATGTATGAGTCATCATTTTTAAGTATATTATATTAGGATATATTAAAATGTTGTGAAGAAAAAGCGATTTTTTTGTTTGACGAGGAGTGTGGTGTTGTGGTTTCGCTAAACTTAAGCTTCTACTTATAGTAAGTAGGTCCATCATCAATACATACATTGACTATAGGTTGACAATCTGATAACTTACTCGCCACACGCACCTATCATGCACATTGTCCTGGCTACAGTCCCCGTTACCCATGAGTACTGAATCGCCTTCGGTGATATTTCAACGAACTAATTCCTAGGCGTACCAACCTTCGCACGTCATGCAGCTTTAACAAAGGCTTCGAGATGGCATCGTCGCCGGAGAACACTCGAACCCGAAATTGCGGACCAAGTTGAAGACTCTTCAACTTCAAGAAAAATATACTAGGCAATGGCTGCAGAGGTTCGTAGCATTTAAAGGCAGTTATGCACCGAGACCAGTGCAAATGGCTAAGATTTGAGGATTGATTAAGGGTGAGATGTTTTCGAAATCTACAGCATTCGAGTACTCACCCGAACTTGCCATGTTCAAACAGGAAGAGCTTCCGGGTTTTCTTTTTGTGTGCAACAAGGAAACGGAACCCAAATGTTTGCGTTCGGGCCTTTTCGGGCTACCCATCGCAAAGCTGGGTGAAATGTATAAGGTATGGGAAATCCTTCCTCGCTCGCTTCTTCGTAATTTTGCTGGGTTTCGTTCTATGAGTCTGCTAATTAGATTTCGTAGATTTGCTCTTCCCGCTTTTCTCATTGCATGTTTTAACAGCTAAACTGCTTTTGATTTCTTCTTTCTCTCCTCAGATCTGCCCTTCCACAGCGCTCTTTCTCTTCAATTTTAACACGGTGACGTTACACGGCATTTATACGCCTGTTGGTCCACCGGGGCAGGACATTGTACCCAATGCTTTGACCGCTAGCGGTGGTATGCGCTTTCCAGCGCAGATTCGCTTTGCTCGCACGAAGGTCGAAACCAAAGCCAGCGCGCGAGGCACCAACTTGCCTCAAGCAGGACCTTTGACGAAGGACCAAGTGCGCGACCTCAAAAAGTTGCTAGGTGTGAAAACCCCACTGACAACCAGCTTACCCGCTGCCACAATTCGTCGGCCGCTGCCGTTTGTGACCATGCCCCCGGTGGCGCCGGCCGCTGTTGCTGCTGCTGCTGCTGCCGTACCCTCGCCGTCACCTCCCTCCGAAGCAGCGCCGCCCTTGAGCGAGCACTACAGCGAGGAGGAGCTGGCCAAGCGGCGCATCGCTGACGACGGCAACGCGTACACGTGGCACGAGTTTCGGAGCTTTTACGGGGCTTCGGACAACGCCACCAAGTGGGACCAAGCGATCCGAGCCACGCGCTGCATGCATTTGGACAGGCCTGCGGGATGCTTCTTCCGGGGCTGCGTCTACAACCATGGCCCTCCTCTGAAGCGGCGGCTACAGCACTTTGCCACCTCCGAAACCATTCCCACTACTTCTGGAGGAGCTAGCAGAGTGGCTGGCCGTGTGGCATCGGTGCCCAGCAGTAGCGGTGGCAGTGGTAGCGGCGGCGGCGGTAGCCTTGGAAGCAGCTCAACAACCTCTTCTGCTTTGACCCGAGGCAATGTAGGGCCGTCGGTGTCTCGTGATTCTTCTGCTGTTCCGCAACAAATGGCAGCTGTAGAATCTGTACCTGATAGTGGCGCAGCAGCAGAGGCTGCAGTCAAGGCACCTGCTTACGTCTTTGTGGTGTCTCCCGCGGCTGCGCGCGAGTTTTTGGCCTATAACGTTGCAGGCGACGTGCAGGCGAGGCTAGGCCTCATGCAGGTAATGCCTTCTCGCCCATTTCAATTTATAAATATTTTCTTCTGCAGTCATTCTCTTTTCGCTGACTCTCACATATAATATCGCGCATTTCATTCTAGGCATCCATTGGCCCTAGCACTGAACTTTACTTGCATTGCGCTACCAATCGCCGCGTGTACGGCGTGTTCCTTCCTGAGGGCCCGCCGGCTATGAATTTCGACTCGACCTTTTGCGAAGGCAATCTTCCAGCCCAGGTGTGTTGTTTTGACGTTCTGGAAACTCTACCTTTGCCTGAGCTGCTTCGCAGTCCTCGTGTTGACCGTCTCTATGTGCATATTCCACTAATATGCGTCCATGCGCGTTTGTGCTCTAGATCGTTTTCAAACGCACGCCAATGGATCTCGACGTGTCTTCCGATGAACTTTTCTTCGATCTTACGCCAGGCTTGTTGTCAAATGCGCATGCACTGCAGCTACAACAGCTCTTTGTGACGTCTTCCCAGCGACACACCACTAGTCTGCCACCGAACCGTCAAGTGAACATGCGTTGGGAATGCAGCGTGTGCACCTTTCACAACCCGCAGCCTCACTTGACCTGTGGGATATGCAGCTCTGCGCAGCCGGATGCACCTATTTGGCACCAACCCCCTGAATCAGAGGCAGTGGTCACAGAACTACCAACCATAGAAGCACCTGCCGCCCCAAGTGCAGCGTTACCTGCCACTTTTGCTCCTTCAACCAGTGGCAGTAGTGGCACTGAGGAGGTCGCTCTGCGGTCACTCCTTGATTCCTTCGGTGTGAGTGATGACGCCATCACGAGCTTGATCAGCATGGGCTGTATGACGCTTGACCACTTGGCCAAAGCCAGTGACGCGGTGCTCTCTGCGCATGGCATAAAGAAAGGCCCGAGGCTCAAGGTACTCAGGTGGGCTGGAGCGCAACAAACCACTTCGATGACTGGTAGTAGTACGAACGCCAATAGCGGCGGCAGTGTTGACAGTGTCGCTCAGGCAACAGTAAGCCAAGAACCTGCAAGCGCAGACGCAGCAAGGGCAGGGTCAATGGTCAGGACAATGCAACCTTCAGGTTTGAATGCAGCAGGTTCAACCAATGATGTGGCGCTTGATGCGCACTTACGGCTGCTGCTAATGCAGATCGGAGCCAGCACTGCGGAAGGTTCACTGAGTAGAGGCGGCGTGTCCACAGTGGATGCATTAGCCATGTGCAGTGATGCTGATCTGGTGAACATGGGTATGCAACACGACGCAAGGACTAAAATAATGACGTGGCGCCAGGCCAATTACCCTGCTTTTGTGGCAGCAGAAGGGGGTGGATCAATTACTGCTGCATCTCTAGATCATGATAGCAATATGCGCCATCAAGGTGGAGGAAGAAGAAGAGGAGAAGGTGGTGGTGGCGAGAGACAAATTCAGTCTGCAGCTCCATCGGCGGCACTGGCTGAGCTTTTGAATGAAGTGGGCATTCCAGAAAACACGTGGGACGCATTGGCAGGGGTTGGGATCATAACGCCAGCTGATTTGCTCTCAGCGAGTGACGAGGTGCTTGAAGCATCTGGTTTGAAGCGTGGCCCTCGTATCAAATTGGCACACTTCAAAAAGAAGACGACTGAGGCTGTTCCTACTGCTTCTGCAAGTGCAACATCAACGAAATCAAATGTTCAAGGCACAAGCTATCAAGGCGCTGCTGCAACCCCGGAGACAAATTCAGCGCCCATTAAGTCAGCAGCTGAGAAGGCAGCAGCAGAGAAGGTTGCAGCTGACGAGGCAGCCGCTGTAAAGGCTGCAGAGGAAAAGGCTGTTGCTGAGAAGAAGGCAGCCAGGAAGGAAAGGAAAGCGTTAGCTGCAGCTGAAAAGGCAGCCGCTGAAAGAGAAGCTGAGAGGAAAAAGATGGCAGCCGCTGCTGAGAAAGAAGCGGCCAAAAAAGCGGCGGCTGAAAAGGCTGCTGCTAAGATGAAGGCTGCGGAAGAAAAAGCTGCAACTGCTACCGCGGAGGAGAAGGCAGCAGCTGAGAAGAAGGCAGCAGCTAAGAAGAAGGCTGCAGAAGATCAGGTTGCTGCAGTTGCTGCGGAGAAAAAGGCATCAACTGCCAAGGCAGCAGCTGACAAGAAGATAGCTGAAAAGGCGGCCGCTGAGAGAAAGGCTGCAGAAGAGATTGTAGCCACTGAGAAGAAGGCCGCAGCAGACATGGCAGCAGCTGAAAAAACAGCGGTGGCGAAGGTAGCCATTGAAGAGGATAACGCACTGCCGAAAACACTTCCAGAGTTGTTGTTGTCTTTGGAGTTAGATGATGACTCTGCATTAGTCGAGGCCCTGCAAAGTGCAGGTATATTTGAGATTCGCGACTTGAACGCAATTGATCCTGCAGCTTTACTGGACAAACACTTCAAAAATGACCCTCGCTTGAATAGTAAAAAACGCAACAAAATTGGGCGCTGGATGAACCGTCACTTAAGCGATTATCCATTCCGCATGGATACTTCATCAAAAGCCAGCAGTGGCAATGGCGAAGAAAGTACGGATGTAATAGCAGACCACCGTAAGGTAACGTCTGCAAATGAGCCAGCAACTTGCGCTGGAGCAGCGGCGAAACCAATAGATTCCGAGGCATTGCCGATGGCAACAGCGGCCACGACCCTACTTGCAGAATTGGGGTTGGACGAGATGAGCAATTTACTAGCGAGCGCAGGGATTGTGAGCCTGGAGCAAATTGCATCAAGCGATGCTGAGGATGTATTAGAGCAACAAGGCGTGAAGAAGGGGCCCCGCATGAAGCTGCGCAAGGGTGCTCAAGCTCAAGTATCGGGGAATCCACCCGCTGTGAAAGAAGCAAATGATAGTGCAGCTGAAGCGCCATTGAGTACGGGAGCACTGTCGATGTCGACTGCAGCTATGTCACTCTTAGAAGAGTTGGGGCTGGGTGAGATGAGCGTCGCACTTGAAAGTGCAGGGATCGTACGCTTGGAGCAAAATGCATCAGGCGACGCTGAGGATGTATTAGAGCAACAAGGCGTGAAGAAGGGGCCCCGCATGAAGCTGCGTAGAGGTGCTCAAGCTCAAGTATCGGGGTATCCACCCGCTGTGAAAGAAGCAAATGATAGTGCAGCTGAAGCGCCATTGAGTACGGGAGCACTGTCGATGTCGACTGCAGCTATGTCACTCTTAGAAGAGTTGGGGCTGGGTGAGATGAGCAGCGCGCTTGAAAGTGCAGGGATCGTATGCTTGGAGCAAATTGCATCAGGCGACGCTGAGGATGTATTAGAGCAACAAGGCGTGAAGAAGGGGCCCCGCATGAAGCTGCGCAAGGGTGCTCAAGCTCTAGCACCCACTACGGACGATAATCTCAACAACAGCAAAAGCGAAAATGTGGAGACACCGGTAGGTCCTACAAATGAAACGACACCTTCGTTAGTTGTGTCTCAAGAAGTGCAACGGTCTGTAAATCAATCAACTGCGTTGTCGGGTCCAAAACAAGCCATGTCAGACGTTGGTACGACAATTTTAAAACAGCTTGAGCTGGAAGAAATGAGTCACGAACTTGCAAGCGCTGGAGTAGTTGATGTATATCACTTTGCTTTAGGTGAAGCAGACGACGTGCTAGAGAAGCATGGCATTCGTCGGGTGCTCCGCATGAAGTTACGCAAAGAAGCCCAATGCCTCATGGGAATATCATGCGATGACGCGACGGCGTTGGGGGTAGAGGAAGCACCGTTGCCAATGACAAGTTCGGCCACGAGCTTGCTGGAAAAGTTAGGTTTAGAAAGGATGACTGATGTACTCGCAAGCGCTGGGGTAGTAACGTTAGAGCAGTTTGTTGCAGGCGAAGCGGAGGACTTTCTATTCGCATACTCAGTGGAATCTGAGACCCGTTCAAAGTTGGTAGAAGAAGCTCAGGCATGTATCTCATCTGTGTCGCTTCGACTGGGCGTGCGAAGTTTAGTGCTCCTACCACCTTCAAGTTCTCCACCTTCGCCAAAGCGTGGATCAGCATCACAGAAGGCTTCCTCAGACGAGTTCGCCGAAGTAATGCAAATCATGCGGGACACAAGTGTTCCCTCAGGCGTGCTCGTGAAGGTGCGCAAGTTTGACTCAGCGGGCAAGGTGGTGCGACAGCGAGGAGAGTATGCAAAAGTCGACTTTGGCCAACTTCGCGCCGTACCTCTATTAGCTCGTGTCAACTTTCGTGGAGCTGCAGCCAAACTTTCTTCCGAACTAGAAGCTGAGGAGATACGCCGCGGTGAGCGAGTACAAAGATCAGGTGATGTGGAAACGTCCGAGAGGTCAGCACCTCCTGTCGTCCGATCTTTAAAGGAGTGGTTGGAGTACTTTAAAGTTCTTGCTGAACAAGGCGTATGGTTACGTAGCATTGTTCGGCCTCAGTCTGGATGGCTTCACCCTGAAACTTGGGGAGGGCCTTCAGCGGTGGCTGACAAGAAGCACCCTTCTCATGTCTGGGGGGTTGTAGATGCATCGATAACACAGATCCCAAAACTAGAAGAGCTTGATGATGAAGAGCTAGAAGATTATGATGACCCACCAGCCCCACAACCTCATGTCGTTTGGTACCGCGTGAACCCTGAAACAGCTTCCCTTGAGGAATCGCCACCACGTGACATTGAACGCTCTTGGGCACTCACTGATGTGGAAGTTGTTACTTGGCCTGACCTTCATGCCTATTTGTCTTCATCGCCACGATTAGCGAAGGCTCTCATACAACTTGGAGGTTGCTTGACTGCGCCTCGCGAAGCGCAATCACTTGATATGTGGGGCATAGGTGACCTACAAATTGAGACTAGGGCATATCGCTACCTGGCTGTGTTGCAAGCACTGAAACTTGCGTACGATCTTGCCCAGCTTGATGTTTGCGCACGGAATTTAGGATCTGGTGCGCATGCAGAGGCTGAAGGTGGCGTGTGCTGCGCTACTGTAGCGCTTATTCGTCGTATACTTGTATCTGGAGATTCCGATAGTGCACTTGAGCAAGAGCTCGGGCATGAGCAGGTGACCAAAGAGATTATAGGTGCAGCGGTTGTTTTCATTGTTTGCTCTCTCATACTAATTTATATGCGTTCCTTTTTTTTCAATCCAGATATTGCCTGTCAACGGTACAGACTTCAAGGAACTTGCAAGTAACGCTGCTGCTACTCACGCTTTAGATGGCACTCTTAAAGGCTTCTTGCTTTACGCGAACACAGAAGAAGGGCTTGGGCAAAATGCTTGCTTACGACCATCTATTGGTTCTTTGGGCTCAAAGAGTATGGATTTTGTCAAGTCTAAAATGATAGGAATCGATATCAACCAAGATCTTGACAATCTCAGTAAAGGGCCTTTCATGCTTTATGCACTTGACGCTGACGAATATGATTTAAGCCAGGTCTTAGGCTATATTCCGTCAGCTGAAGTGGCTGCTTCATTGGTAGTGGACTTCGCCAATTCTCGTAATGCCAAATTTGCCATAGCCCTAGCGCGTCGTGCTGGCGTGGCTGATATTCAGGCGCTCCTCCCAACTCCGACAATCCGAACACACCTTCTCGAAGCAATATATGTCTCTGAACCAGGGAAGGAATATCATGTTGTTTCCGATCCCGACGTAGTGAGCGCATTGGCGACAAGAACCACTTCTGGAATCCTTTGCGCGAATTACGGTCGCAAAGAAGTGTTGCACGCATTGCGCCTAGTCGGTGCCTTGGATCTCACTCGAGATGGGTACCGCGCAAAAGACTGCAGTGGTAAAGATTACATGGGGTCGGACGATAGAGGGAGAAGTTCGGCAGAAGATTCACTTACAGTGTTGAGAATCCTCATGCGCCATTCAACAAGGGTATCTTTGCTTGATGATGATGAGCCGTACTTTGTCCTACCATCAGACTTCATTCAGACCATGGCCGCAGCGATCGTGCCATTTTTGCCCCATCCAGGTATTAAGGTGGGGTTTACGTGCGAACCTATCTATGATGTGCCTTTCTGGGAAGTTCACCATGATCGTGTGCACCTCAATTTTCATGAGCACGTCAATAGCGTCCTCGCATCCTCATCACGAACACATCTTCGGTCATTGAGTGTTGCTGCTGTTTGCTCACTTGCTTATCATGCAAGTGTGCCAGCTAATGCCCTAGCTCCTGATGGAGGGTGGCACTGCCACCTGTGCGCTCAAGGAAGGCAGCGCGCAGCCCCCTTGTGTGTGTGCCCTGACGATGGCTTTAGTGTTTGCGTGCGGTGTGCTGCTGCTTGGTTTGCGGCACGGTCCGGGCCCACCACTTGGGTAGATCGGTTTGGTGAGCCTGAAGGCCCGTCAGAGCTCCAAGTGCGCTTCGAAGCCGTTGCTGAAGCGGCTCGACTGGCTGCACCGATGGCAGGCTTCGCTGATCTGAATCCTTCCCAACTTGACGGATGGCACAGTGGTCCATGGGCCAACGGAGGCAGTGGCGCATCAACCTCTCCTTACATCGTATACGCGATTCTTGCCGCAATAGTTGGCTCAACTGCTCCATGCGCTGCCTCTCCGGCTGACTTGGCTGCCACTGCTGCGGCTCTGGCATCCTCACGAAGTCTCGAAATAGAGCAATGTTCTACGGTCATCAAAACATTACATACACAAATAGCAAAGCATGAGAGCAAGTTGCGAGGTATTTTAGACGAGTTACAGGAAGCCAAAACAGCACTGAGCAAAGCCCGTGATGAAGAAGCGCGCGGATTGACATGCACTTCATGCACCTTTTTGAATGAGCCGGGCAGTTCAGGAGGTGGTGTCATATGCACCATGTGTGATCATCCCTTACCGCCGCTCTCGAGCGCGTCTCTTGCTATTTCGGCTTCAACCAAGGAAACCGAGTTCGCTGAAAAGCTTAAAGTTGTCAACAATGTCAAAGCTGACCTCAAGACTAAAGAGGATCAATTGGAAACCCTAAAGAAACAAGTAGCAAGTGGAGAGAGCGCTGAGCATGGTGAAAGTTTGGGCCTGGAGCCATTTTTGGTGCCTGGAGGCGCCGTTGACCGTTATATATGGTCTTTGCCTTTTTTGTTGCGCCGTATCAATCGTGATGCGGATGAAATTGTCTCTGAACTCGAACCTGGTTGGGAGGTTCTCTCGGTAGTGTCATCTTTTGGCGTTGTGGTTTCCGCAGATCATCAGCCTGAAATTATGAATCGTCTTGAAAGTGAAGTGTCGACGACAACCGAAGAACCAGCAGTCTTTGCAGCGCATCCTGTATTTTCTGCGATTGAGGAATTGCGTGCAGTCGCTAATGCTCCTACCTCGGGCCTATCTGTACCTTCTTCGGCGCAGGCGCACTTGCCGGACAACCAGCCATTACAAAAGAGTTATTTTTCTCGTGCAGAATCACTTGCAGGTGCTGTAGAATCATGTTGTTGGCAAGGTGTTGAAGCATGTTTGAGTGCGGGCGCACCTGCGACTCTGGTGAGCTTACCTGTAGCCATGAAGCTCCTTCACGCTTGCGCTCGTGACGGGAGTGGCCCTGCGGCTGCATATGGGGTGGATGGGTACAAGACTGTCAACGTGGCACCATTTAAGGGAGTAGAAGCTGTGGGAAAGTTGGAGAATCCGAGCGACGACCCTTTAGCATTAGGTGAAGGCAGAGACCTAGAGCTGCTGCGAGCATTACTGGTTGCTGGTGCTTCTGCAAAAGAAGATGCCGAAGGAGAAGTGCCGCTTGTGACTGCTCTGTGGCTGGAACGTCTCGATTATCTGGCTTTGATTGCCGAATTCAAACCAGATCCAAACTTGCGCGATTTGGTAAGTACGCGAATGTATTGATCGCGAAAATTATAGCAGTATCTGGCGACTTCGAACTGTTCGAATGGCGCCTATGGCGTGTTGTCTTTAAAGCTGTCTTTGAAGCTCCAAGAAACCGTGCTGTCTCGAATACTTCTTGTACACATAGGTGGGTGACTCTCCTTTACATGTAGCCATATATACCAACCAGCTCGAAGCAGCGGCCAAGCTTCGTGAAATGGATCATGTGGATTGCAACGCGACCAACCTAAAAGGAGATTCACCCATGTCTCTTGTGTTGCAAGCTGAGCACGTGAAGTTCAATGCCATCGTGCGCCGGTAAGTGCAGCTAAGAATCATACCTTCAACGTGCGCTGATTCTTTTCCCTTTGAGGCTTGTGGTAGTGATAACTTTCGTCATTTCTTCGTAAAAATCCCCGTCTATGAACGCTTTCGATCTTGCTGTAGATACAACGAACAGTTCAAGAAGTACAAGAAACGCCAGAAAGCAAAAGCAAAAGAAGCAGCCGCTGCAGCAGAGAGCAGTCAAAATGCTGAATATGACGATCAAGTTCGCAAGCCCGGTATAGAGTCGGACGATAAGGCAACCTCAACTGCTGGTGCTATTTCGTCTTCGAAAGGCCCAACGAAAGCAGAGCTCATGGCCCAACAGCTTGAACGCATCGACACTCTTACAGAAGCTTTTCTGTTGAGCCCTGAAGCCACAGAAACTGATGCTGTGTTACAGCAAGCTCTAGATTCAGGGCAGAAGGCGTTAGATGATGGCGAGGATGATGACACCCCTGTGGTAGTGGTTCCATGGGATAAAGCAGACTCTTCGGAGGCTGCTGCTGCCTTCTGGTCCCAAGATGAGGACCTGAGTATAACCGTGTTACCAGCACCACTGTTGGCTGCTGCTTCATCTGGCTCTGCTACTGCGAAGGAGTTCGACACTTTTGAGTCGTTGGTTTGGGAAGTCGAGCTCTCGGATAAAGTAGTGCGATGGTTCAGGCGTCGGGCCAAACGTTCCTCAGAACTGTGTGAACTGGTGGTGCAACGGCTTCGGATACTGGCGTCGGGACGCTGGAGTTACCCCACCAATCAAAAGCTCCTCAAGGGAGTACCCAAAAATATTCACTTGTACGAGGCCAAGATTGACGCGGCCAAACGCATTTTGTGGGAAGTCGCAGTGACGTTCAGCGAGCGACGATCAGCGAATTTGGCCCAAGAAGGCCAGCACGCAGTCTTTGCCGAAGGTATTCGCGTTTGGGCGATTGTGGAAGACCACGACGACATCAGCAGCGAGGTTAGGGTTAGGGTCCCAATTAGGGTTAGGGTCCCCATTGTAGGGTTGCGGTTAGGGTTTTTAGTCTTTTCTTTCCTACAGCGGTCATTTCTTTCGCTGTTCGTATCTGCATAATAACAGCGCATTCAAACCCATTTTTATGCTATGGACCAGGTGGACAAAGTAGTGTTGGCGCATCGTCGTGGCAGTACTTGTTTCTTGAAGACTTCACTAGCCTCAAACACAGATCCATTGAAGGGCGCTGCCGCGCCCGATGAGTTGGATGCACTTGCTGCTGCGGCATCTGCTGAGGAAGAGGATGGGTGCAAGGTTGACATTAGTACACAAAAGGCAGTTGGACGTGGCTCTGATACAGGAGCTACCAAACAAAGTGAAGCAGCAGCAGCTTTGAGTGCGTTAGTAATGAAACGCGGAGAAGCGGGACCTCGCACTTTCTTAGGAGTTGATGGAGACTTTCAAACTTCTTCTTCTTCTTCTTTGATGACCTCGCCATCCTCGTTGTCTGCTGCAGCTGGTACCACCAGCAATCTTGCGGCAAATAGCGATCCCTTAAGTCTAGAAAAGTCACCCGTTCACTACCCACCTGCCTCGCCCGATCCCAACGACTACAAACTCCTCAAGTTTTACTCCGTCACCGGCCCCACGCTTCGGTCTCTCCTGAACCGCAGCGGAAAAAGCGACGCCAGCTTACCTTTCAAAGTGACCTCTAAGGAATGGGCCATTTTGCAACTCGACACTCCACGCGCTATTCTCCTTTTAGGGCGCAGTGGTACTGGTAAGACCTCATGCATCTGTTACCGCCTCGCTTACAAGTGGTCGCAGTATTGGGAGTCCACTCGGAGTTGTTTCGAAACACCTCCTGATGTCCTCGAGTGGCGTCTAGCCTACAAGCAGCACCTCGTTGAGCAGCAACAAGCGCAGAGCTCCTTGACCTTAGGTCTCAAAGTTGGTGAAGGCAACGAAGAAGGAAGTGGAGTACAAAGAGCAGAAGGTGACGATGCGCCTCCTTGCCACTTGCGCCAGTTGTTCTTGACGAAAAATCCCGTCCTTCGCGGTCAAGTAGAGGACGTAACGCGCAGCTTGTGCCAAGCATTCAGTGCCAAGAGCGATAACCCCATGGAAAGCAACCATCATGGGGAGGGAGCTAATCCTGGCGAGGCCAATGGTGGTGCTGGAGGAAGTGCCCAACCAAAAGGTGCTAATGGAATTGGTCAGTTGCAGGCTGTGCCCGATGAGCGGTTTCCTCTTTTCTTAACTGGAATGGAACTGCTGCGCGCCCTTGATGCGTCCTTGCCTGGAGAACGGTTTCAGGAGTCTAAACTGGGAGGGAAAATCACGCACCAAGACACTAGTCAGAGCAGCAGTACTAGTGGCATGCCATTTGACCCTACTCTGGGTATCGACGAGCAGGAGCGCGCAGCCTTAGCGGATCTGAGCGACTACTTTTTAGGTGCCAATGATGCAGACGACTTGAACGAGGGCAATGACGATGACGTCACTGCTGAGGGCGCCACTTCTAACCAAGGAGGCACAACTTCGTTGGGTGCAGCTTCTTCAGCAGAAGCGATATCAGCAACTGCTACAAGCAGAAACAACAGCGGCCTGTCTTTGGCGCGTGAAGTCACGTACCAAGTCTTCGCAAAACAACTGTGGCCCAAAATGAAGACCCGCGACACCACGACTCCAGCTGTCGGCAACAGCAGCAACAGCAACAGTAGTCTTTCCTTTGAACCTGCATTAGTGTGGACAGAAATCAAGTCCTACGTCAAAGGATCCGTCGAGTTTCTCAAAGCCCACGAGCAAGCGGATTTGCTGAACGAAGGTGTTTCGCAACGGCAGGCACGATTTAAGGAAGCTTATTTAGGTCTCGGCCGTAAACGCGTCTCAATGGACGCTGCCGTGCGCGAGCGGGTAATTAGTTGACATTAGAAGATGACAATCCGGCAAAATGCATTCTGTAAATTGCAAGAATTGCTGTAAAATCATTGATTCAGATAATAATTCATTTCTACATTTATCTTACTGCTACCAATTTTTTTGTTCTTGGCTTGTGCGCAGGTATGGGAACTTTTCCTCGTGTACCAAAAGCTGAAGCGTGAGCTCGGTTTCTGGGACGAAGGTGACTTGGTACTAAATTTACATCGTCGTTTCCGTCAGCACAGCTTCTCGGGCATTTTGTTTCACCATGTTTTCGTGGATGAAGTTCAAGATTTCACTCAGGCTGAACTCTATCTGGTGCTCAGTTTGTGCCGCGATCCCGATCAATGTTTCTTAGCTGGAGACACTGCACAGACCATCGCACGAGGTGTCGGATTTCGGTTCACTGACATTAAGGATATCTTCCATGGCATGTCCCGCGCAGTGCCCGATACCTTTACCTTGGTGCACAATTACCGCTCGCACCGTGGTGTTTTGACTTTGGCAGCCGCTGTGGTAGATGTGATTTACTCCTACTTTCCCAGCGCGATTGACAAGTTAGAGCCCGATCAAGGTCTCTTTCCTGGACCGAAGCCTAAGCTCTTGCTCGTAGACTCCATCAGCAATTTAACCATGCTATTGTTGGGACACCAGCGCCGAGACGCTACCATGGGCTCTATTGAGTTTGGCGCGCAACAAGTGGTGCTGGTGCGTTCCGATGCAGTGCGGTCACAAATGCCGAAAGAATTCACTGACAGCGTGATTGTGCTCACCGTGTTCGAAGCTAAAGGTCTAGAGTTTGACGATGTTTTGCTTTGGAACTTCTTCAGTGATGGCCCCACGGATGACGAGTGGCGCGCCGTGTACTCGTACTGGCTTGCCAAGAAAGAGCGTCGCGAGGATGCGAAGGCCAGCAGTAGCAATGAGAGTTTGAGCTCGAGTGGTGGGCCTCTCGCCAAAGTATCTCTCGAAGACAGTATAGGTGAGTCAGCAGGAGATGCCAGTGAATTCACCAAAGGTCATGGAATTGTGAACGAAGATGCTGCCAATGTGCAAGCTACTTCTGCCGCTGCTGATGCAACTGACGCTGATGACGCGGCAGTGGCAGCTGCAACCGGCAAGATCCCAGTGCGGCCGCTGGAGTTCGATGTGGAAAAGCATAAGGTACTCGAGTCCGAGCTCAAAGCGTTGTATTGTGCCATAACGCGTGCACGCGTGAACGTGTGGATTGTCGATTTTGACCTCAAGAAGCGGAAACCAGCGTTTGCGTGGTTCGCCGAATCGTCCCTGTGCGAAGTAGTGCAAGAATCCGACGACGGTCTCCTCGACACGAGCTCTAGTGCTAGTGACAATGACGTTACTGGTGGCATTGCTTCAACATCATCGACAAGTAGATCAACCCCTGAGGAGTGGCTGAGCCGAGGCGCTCACTTCTTCACTGAAGCCGAACGCCAAGAGTCGAAGCGGGGATTATACGAAGCTGCAGCTACTTGCTTCCGACGCGCGGAACGGCCAGACTTGCTAGCGAGAGCGGTTGCTCGCTTGGCCAAACACAATGCCAAGGAAGCAGCGCTGCAACTTCGCAACGCTAGCAGCGGCAGCAGTGGTGGTGGCAGCAGCGGCGGTGGTGGTGCACATAGAGCGGAGCGACTGAAGCGCAGCGAGGTAGATCAGTTGTTCTTGGCCGCGGCTGAGAAGTGTCTCGAAGCCAAGCTAGGCCGAGAAGCCGCGTTCTGTTTGGTGCAAGGCAAAGATGACGAGCGCGCCGCTGCTTTGTACAGTGCTGAAGCAGCGCGCACGGGGAGCAAAGATTCGCTGCTGAGGGCTGCGAAATGCTACTCTCGGCTCAAACGCTACGACGACTCGATTGAGCTGCTGTGGCGCGGCGGCTACACCGCTCAAGCAGTGCGACAGGCTGCGTCGGAAAGACGATTTGGAGTCGCTGCGCGCTTGCTCGACCTAGACCAAAATGCCAACTCATCCTCGTCGGCGGTAGATGTGAAAGCGCAAATGGCTGTGCAGCAGCTAAGCCGGCTAGCTGCCAAAGATGCTCTCGCTAAGGGCAACCGTGCTCAACTTCTGAGCTTCTTGCGAGTGTTGCCGGTGCTCGAACAGGTAGCATTCCTACAGAGTGCTGAGGACACAAGCTTAGCAGCTAGTGTCGCTGAAACTAGTGTCGATGGCAATAGAATCAATAGCAGCAGCGACACCAGCGCTAGCGATACACTTTCTGGTGGTAATGCGACTGTTAGTAACAGCGAAGGTGTGGAGTACTTGGGTGAGATCATCGCTGTGCTGACGCGCGCTGGCATGCATGCAGAAGCCGCCGCCCAATGTGCTGCTCACGGCGAACATTTGCGCGGCGGTGAAGTGCTTCGACGCGCCAATGCACAGTTACCACATCGAGCGGTGCCAGATGCTTCAGCTGCAGGGGTAGCTGCTGCTGCTGCTGCTGCTGCTGCTGCTGAGAGTGACAACGTGGTGCCAAGCAGCAGTAGCAGCGACATCAGTAGTAGTGGGCCAGCAGCTGCGGCGGCAACAGCGACGGGAGCTGCTACAGCAATGATGGCGGACCGTGGTCCTTTGCTCGAAGCGGAATCGTATTTACGGTTTATTGACGAAGCTCTAGGCTGCGCGTTTCCAGCTTTTCCTGAGGCTAACAACACTGCAGATACCAGTGAAAAGGCATCGTCCTCGGAGATGGAGCGCGGCGTGTTGCAATTCACGGAAGGAGCGTGGGTGAAAACTCGCATGGGCCAATCAGGGACCCTCGTTTGTCCTGCCGACAGCAGCGTTGGAACCAGCGTCGGTTCATGGTTAGTGCGTTTGTTCGACGGCACAGAAGTCGAGGTGCGAAGTCGAGATTTAACGGGACTAGCCGCGCGAGCCGGGCTCAAAGGTCTTTTGCAGCAAGTGACTCAACTCCTAGACCAACAACAAAAAGATACCTCAAGCACGCTGACCAAGTTGGCTGCTGCAGCAGTCTCTGAGGAGACCCATTCAGTACCTCCTGATGAGGCCTTATCGTTGAAGGTGGTTAGCGAGAGCGGTGCATCCAACATTGACGAGGCCTACAACGATGACGCTGTCGATTCAGGAGAAGTCCGTGATGGAACTAGCATGTCAAATGCTGAAACTACCACTGCTGCTGCGAAAGCCTCCGCTGAGAAAGTGCTAGCTTTGGTCGCTTGGCGACGAGCGCAAGTGATGCAGTACGAAGCGCAGCTGATGCCTTCCGGCCCTGCAGCAATCGCTCAATTGGGCAAAGCCCTGGAGGCGCTGGCCCAACTTCCTGATCGTGTGGTAGCAGTGGCTTCCACAGCAGGCTGGATGGCTGCTTTGGCTACTGCTGCGCCCAGTCAAAATGCTCATGGCAGCGGTGGTGAGGACAACAGTGGTGAAAGCCCAGGTGTTGAAGACATTAAGAAGCAAATTGGTCGTACTGCGTGCACTACCTGGAATGACCCTATTTTAGCCAAAGCACGTGAAGCTATCCGCACACACGCCTGCCCCGCCGCAGTTGTGCTCGCACGCGCTCTTGTAGGCAAACCCTTGCCTCAGAATTCTCTCGCCAGCTCCCTGTCTCTTGTTCATACCTCCAATGAATTTTCTGATAGCACCACCAGGACTGAAAGCACCAAGGAGGTTGTCATGGGCATGGCGCCTGAGGCTACGTGCTCACAGCTTGAATCACTGCTTGGCCTGGAGCCTGCTCTCGTAGGGGACCCCTCGAATACTCGTGAGTTCCGACAAGGTCATAAGCTGCTCTCTACATGGGCGCCGATGGTCATGACTGTGCTTGCGGCTAAGGATGCCAACGCGTCTTCTTCATCCCCAACAGATCCGTGGACGCCTGCACCAGGCCGCGGACGCACGCACTTGGCGATGCCTCGTGATGCCGCTCGCCTAGCGCTTAGTTTGTGGCTCGCCTGTAGTGCCACCGCCTTCTTAAGGGCTGACTTGCCTGAGAAGTGGCCCGATCATCGTACGGTAGCGATGGTGGTTGCTGATGCTTCATATGACAGTAACAGCAAGGTGATTGAACATGAGAACAGCACGGAAGCAACAAGTGCTGAGCCGCCATTGAGTGCGCTTACGCTTGAAGATGCTTTGGCTCAAGCGACGATTAGCGGGCTGGAAGACGAGGTTCTACTAGCGCTTCGCAACGAGGGCATCGTGAACGGAGAGCAGCTTGCGGTAGCGTCGGAGAGCGTGCTTACTACATGTGGTGTCAAGAAAGGCCCTCGCATGAAGTTGAAGAAATGGCGGAAAGAGTGTGCTGACAGCACCGATGCTGCTTCTATCATTACCGGCGGCGCGGTTACCACTGCGGCAGATGCTGCACTATCCTCAGAAGGAAGTCCGGCGGCCGAATTATCAACAGTAGATCAGAAAGGCTACGACGTTGAATCCAGCGATTGGGAAGAGACTTTGGCGAATACATTGCCAGGTCGGCTGGCCTGTGAGGCTCTGTTGGAAGCGATGCTATTTCCAACACGAGGTGAAAGAAGTGCGGATAGACCTCCTTTGTCGTTTCTGGGTGTTGTACCGCTGCAGCCGCTGCAGCCACTATTAGCCCGCAGCAGTAACAATGCGGCTGGAGCAGGAGCTGCAGCAGCAGTAGGAGCAGTGGTTGCGCAGGATACAGTGGTGGCAGCCGCCGCAGTGTGTGCAGGGGCATCAAGTGCAGCGTGTGCCGAGCAGCTACTGTTGGCAGCAACGCATTTGGGGCATCGCATCGATGCGCCGTCGAAGGTTGCTGACGCCCTCTCGCAACTGTTCACGCGGCACCTTGCTAGCGATGGCATAGCAAGGGTTACCTGGGGTAATGCTAGTGGCATAGTGTCCACTCTCTGCGGTGCTCTCGACCGCGCCTGGAAAGATAGCCGCCAACACAACGGCTTGCTTGCTCCCATTGCTGACAAGTCGAATGACCAGGGCAATCGTAATGCGAGCGCGCATCTCGGCCTTTTGGCGAAGATAGCTTCAGGCAGCTTCAGCAGCAATGAGCTAAGTTTGTCCAAGGCAAGTATTGTAGCGCCAGTGCACGACCTGAACCTGTGCCTGTTGGCGTGGCACGTGTCGGGTTTGCGGCAAATGAGCCACCCCTCGGGGGGAAGTCTTTGGCACGACTTTGACGCTCGCCTCGCCGACTTAGATGGAGCCCTTTTGCAGCAACCAAATGCCGAAGAGGCGGTGTCCCCTGACACTGAGTGGCACCTTTGGCGCACTTCGAATGCGCTCCTTCGCGGCAACGGCAATGCCAGTGAAGAACAACCATTTCTAGAGGGGGCAAAGTTGCTGGGCAGGCTCATCGATCGCTTGACGTCGGCAACGGCGGCATCTGTGCAAGCCCGTGCGAAAAGCAGTGGTAAGAAGAGTTCATCTGCATCCGCACCAGAAAATGCGACGCCGGCGAGTCGGGCGTTTGTGCTGCAGCGGCAGGCGTCAGTGTTGTTAACTCTAGGGTTGTTCGTGGATCCAGGCCTTGACTCTGGCGAAGACCCATCTTCACCGTCTTCTGGGGATGCGCACTGGTGGATGAATTTGCCTTCGCTCTTGCCTTGGAGTTGGGTGCAAGCGCATCTAGAAGATGCACCCCTTCAAGCCGTCCACGATTGCTTACGTCAGCACCCAGACCATGACACGTGGCCGCTATCCCTGCGTGCAGACCGTGCTCGTACTGTGCTCGGCAGCCTCGAACAACTTCTCGCCTCCTTGCGGCCATTAGACGATGACGCCGATGAACAGGACGAGGCCGAAGAGCTTCAGTACCAGTTAGCCGCGAGCCTCCGATCGGAGCTCCTTGCCCTGGCGTGGGCACTATGGTGGGAGGTACAAGACACGGGCGCTGCGCTGGTAGCAGCAGTTCGCAGTTGCACCAGTAGCAACAGCAGTGGCAGCAGCTTGGAGCAAGAATGTGCAATGAAGTTGTTGGACTTCGAGAGAATTGTGGTGCTTGTCCTCACCATGACGGTCAACGCGCACCATTTGAGCTATCTCATGGGCCCCCAACCTGGAGGACCTCAAGTAGCCCACGAGAAATGCGGCATGGCTCAACTAGAATTCGTGCTCCCTGGGACGGTGCTGGGTATCCTGGTGAAAGCGTACAGAGCAGCGGTGGAGTTTTGGCGCGAGGCACTGTCGAATGCATCACAAGCCGATGAGGCAGCTGGCAGCACCCCCACCACAACCACAACCACACCCGCGAGTGTGCGTGCCAAATTGGAATCTTCACCTGTTGGTGTCGGGTTCGGGCAGTTTCCCGAAATCCGCGACGTAGTCGACGCAGTGGTTCGTTTCACTGGTACATTGGACGCTCAAGGTGCTGGCGTCTGCGAACTCCTTCCAGTGTGCTCCACGCACCCATCAATGAACTCCCTGGACATGGCCTGGGAATTGCAGCTTAGCAACGCATTCCAGGCAAAAGATTTCTTGGGGAAACACCCAGTTGCAGACGCAATGGTTGAGAGTTCTGAAAGTGACTCTGTTTGGCGGATTCAGCTCGACTGTACGAGTGCGTTCGATTTGAAAAATGCAGGCGACAGCGCCTTTGCCGTGACTGTGGAGGCGGTGGTTGCTACGGTGGCCCAAGTGGAGACCGGCGGCAGCCAAGATGCACGAATGGGGATGCGCTGCGCTACTGCGTTGCTCAGTAATGGCCGTTTCATCGAAGGCTCGGCAGCAGCAGCTGTCGAAAGAGAGCGCCTGGCACTTGTGGAGCAACGATTGGAAGGAGCCAAGTATTTGAATCGCATACTAACAGCATGGTACCGTGCTCGTGCAAAGTCGAAGGCTAAAGCATCGCAAGATCAGATCGCGAGCGGTTCTGGAAGTGTGGCCGGAAACGATGACAACAACGCTCCTGCCACGGAGGACGAGCGCGCAGGGGAGCTTCTGGCAGCCTTGCCTGCGTGGCCTTCGTCAACCCATGGCTGCGCGCTCTGCGGCGTGTACTGGCCCAAGGACGTGAAAGCGTTCCTGTCTAACGCAAAGCAACGGTTTATTGCCATGGCCAAGCAGGCCTTTGGTCCGGGGCCCTGGGCAGATGCCGTGGCAAACGTTCAAGCCGCTGACCATGCAGCGAAATACGGCGGCGAAGGCTCTCTCAGCGCAAGTGCTACAACGGCAGCCTCGTCTTCGGGGAGTAACTTGTCGCCACATCTAGCCCTGAAAGCAGCGAACGCGCTGCAAATGGCGTGCGAGAAGAGCGACGCAAGCCGCAGTTCAGGTGGCGCGGTCTCTGTGTTGACGCCAAAACCGTGGCATGAATTGAGGGGCTACAGCATCTCGCCGCAGTTTAAGCTGTGCCTGGACCTCGATGCGGCTGAGTCGGCCCTCAACGAGTTTCATGCGTCTGCCATCGGTGGTGGTGAAGGCGGTGGTCAGAGTCGGAGCAGCCGCGCCCGTAGAGCGAATTACGGCGCGAATGGGCTTGGAGCTTCGATGGCAGTACCAGCAGCAGACTTGGCGGGGCAAGTGAAATTACTTTATACGCTTGCGAAGAAGATGTTCAAGCAGTCTGCAGCCCAAGCTCGCAAGTCGCACATGAGCTCACCTGCCCACAAACACAACTTCGCACGCTGGCACGCTTACAGTCTTGCCGAACGAGGCCTCTGTGCCGCTGCGGCACGCGCCCAGCTTTTCCTGCACCGTTTGCCCCCTGCGGACGTGGCGCGTGCCATGCCTACCCTAGGCGCTGCGGTGGATCGTCAGCTGGCAGTTGCTACAATAGGGCGAAACTTTGATGCGCTCCGTCGCAACAGCGGCAAGAATGGCGATAAAATGATTGCTGGCCTGAAAGATGGCACATCTCAATTGAGCGAAATGCACGCGCAAACCGCTGCGGACTTGGATGACTCGGTGTACCTCTGGAATGGGGAAAATAGGGAAGGAACCAACAGTGGGGTAAACGGAACAGCAGCAGCAGCTGAAGAGGACGAATCAGACGAGGAAGGCGACGACGATGACGTCGATGTTGATGGTGATGATTTTACGCTGGCACCCGCTGCGAAGAGAGGTGGCAGTGGTAAATCCAGAAGCGGAACCAACGGCCAGGCCAATGACGGCGATGGCGATGGTGAGTGGACCACAGTGGGCAAGAAGAAAAAGCGCAAGAAAGGTCAACAGAAGGGGCGTTCTCGCGGTGGTCTCGTGAAAAAACGTGGTCGTTGATGCTAAGAGCCATTGAAAATAGATCGCTTGAGTTGCTCTCTCTTTTGTGTAATGGCCAGCACTCCTCTGAATTCAGGCCTTAGCAATATGCCTACTTCAATAAGTTTACCCGGATAGGAGAATAAACTGGGCAATTGCAAAATGAATTCAGTAACGTAGCTACTGTAGTAATAACGCCTATGAAATATTTTACGATATTGTCGTATATAGGTTCTGTAACTGCCGTAAGTATTTTAAATAATGAGGTTCTGTAAAATGCAGTAATCATTTTACCTGGCTAGCTAGGCCTTATATGTAAAGGCTAGTTTGCCTCGAGTCTATAACAAGCACATCCTTCCGCATAGATTGAATCGTTTATCTAGCTCTAGCATGAAGCTTATTAACGTAGCGGCAATATGCCTCGCCTCTCAAGCTGCTTCCAGACCTCTAAACAATGGAGTCGACTCAGAAATCGCTGCACAACCGTCGATCGAGCTCCTTCTTTATTCGATCATGGCGATACACGAGTCTTCTCAGGTTTCCTCTCTGAAAGACCGAACTACATCTGGGCAGTTGGCGACTCCTCTGCCGAAGTTGTACGTGCCAGCTACGCTTGGAATCAATGTCGACGTTTCGAGAGGCGCAGCAGGCGCTGCTGTACTAGCGCATTTAAATGAGGTGAAGCCTAATGATGATGGTTCCAACACAGACTTCAGCGCTCGCCTAGCCGAATGGCGCATATGTTACACGATGGTGGCCGCTAGCGAATCGATGACTAACCCAAACCACTCAGGGTGCCTTTCGTTGAGTGACATGGGAAGCAAACCATTACCGGTCCTGCACAACCTCCGCGGCGGAGAGGTGAACTGAATAATCGTGTTTGTTGATATACTTCGCCCTCTCTACTTTTCTAGAACGACTTCTGTCCGTATATGCTAGCAAAATTGTTCATTTTTACTAGTTATGAGAGCGTTCTGCATGTACTAGAAAACGGATTCGATCACGAAGTGCATCATTCGCTGTCATCTGTTTGGTCCACGCCATGGTGATGCATTCGTTAAAGGTGTACGTTGCTTCTGCGTGGTTTGAGCACAATCCTATTCTTGGAAGCTCGGTGCACGCCGCCGATAAAGCAAGAAAGCGCATTGGGCTCGTCACGCTGGCAGTGGAAGCAGCTTATCCAGAATGGAACCAAACGGTAAGTTTGGCTCTTATAAATGCACCTTCCATACGGGCACGTGGCGCTAGCTAGTGAAACAATAGAACAAGTGTGCATATGCACTTATAGAATGCTAAACTATGTTTACATGCCTCCGCTTTTTCTCTGTTTCCAACGCCAGAACGAATGGTTTCCGCACTTCGTGAGCACCTCCAATTTGACATCCTCCCAACAAAGCGCTGTGCTCGCCCACGCCTTCGCGCAATCTTCACGCGACCGCCTTGGACCCGCAGATGCCTCTGCTATACCGTCGTTTTCCGATGTGGGAGCTAAGGCAGCAACTGCAGCAGCTGCAGGAGAAGCTGCAGCTGCGGGCTTTCATGTCTTGCAGACGGCGATGCAAGAGTTTGAAGGTGGGCGATATTCTTACACGACTCGTTACAAGTTGAAGCACGACATTGAGCAGCTGGAGCACATTGCGCACATGTGGCCTGGCTCCACTCGTGAATGGCTGAACAGCGAAGTGCTCCCGTGCTACCGCAAGGTATTCTTTATTTTTGTATCGAGCAATAGTCTTTAAACCCAGGATAGTACGATGTGTGTACGTATCATGTGTTAGGTATGCTATTACCCTCCTTTTTCAAGCTCTAACTCAGCACTGTAATCGGCGTGTGCGCTCTTTGCATCCTTTTCACACAGGTGCTAGCGCGCATTCCTTCAACCGAGACCTTGTCTCGCACCACTGCTGCAGCGGGCATGTCAGGAGGACAACCAGGAGGAGCCGCTGCTTATGCTGCTCGCCTCGCCGCTCACCGCAACCCCAGTGAAGCGGAACGTGCTGCCGCCATTGCTGCTGGTATTGCCTTCTCCGCTAGTAGCAGTAGTGGTAGCAGTGGCAGTGGAAGTGGTTCCAGTACGGAGCCTGCACTGACGATGGAAAGTCGACCATTGGATTCCATGGGACTTTACCACTTCACTCCAGAGGACTATGCAGATGGAATTGGGCGGTAAATTTATCGATACACACACATGTCATCTATGTCTTAAGTCCACGCATGAATTTGATCTCATCAGTATTTCGTCACCGCTTTCAACATTCCATTCTCTATCAGCCCTCAGATCTTCTGTCTTATCGTGTTCGCTACGATGTGATTTATCAGGTACTACAACCGGCTGCTCTTTCGCCCTCCCATCGACCATGCTCTTGAATCTCGTCTAGAAGAAGCCTCTGCTGCTCAGTTAGCATGCAAAGATGCCATCAGCAGTAAGAGGAGCCGGAGTAGGTCTAATAGACGCGAATTCAAAACAGCCAATGAGCAGGCTAGTGGACGCCCCGGCGGTCTCTTTTGGGACTCCTCAGCAGCAGTAGCAAGCATGGGAGACGACGAGGAAGATGAATTAGTTGGATCAGGATGGGGTGCGTGTGCTGCTATGAACACCACAAATAGTCCGTTCGTTATGCTGAGTGAGACTTTCAACGGACAAGCCATCGAAGCGCGGTACCTTGCGAGGAGCAATCCTATTAGTAAAACTCCAGCTGCTCCTACAACGAGAGCGACAAGAGGAACAAACAAACCAACTAAGATGCCTTTGGAAGGAGAGGGTGAAGAGTCTACAGAAGCGGTAAGATTTGGATGAACTGTTATCTTTCCTCGACATGAGTAACATGAAAAAGACGGGTGGAGATTTAAGATTATTTTCCTACGCAGGTATCAATTTGCAATTGTTGCTAATGTTGCTTTGACAATACTCCCTATGTAGGTGCTGAACAGAGTCGTGGTGGTTGACAACGTTCTAAGCGAATCAGCGCTGAAATGGGCTCGGCAATACCTTGAAGAGTCTACCATCTGGTACAGAAGGACTTTCATGATTACCTCCTAATGTTTTCTCCTATCAGCTGTAGTACTCAACTTTCAACCTTCAAGTGCATTTTCTCAACCAAAGAAGTTTCAGTGCTAAATCATATGCTTCATTCCAAAAAATACTTGCTGCACAGGTACGAGACCAAGTCACCTCTGATGGGCGGCTACGTAGGCGCTTATGGTCACGAAGGTTTGAATGCGCCTCCTTTACTAGCCCTCGCCGAAGAGCTTCGCTTAGCCCTGCCACAAGTGTTCCAGGACCACCGTTTGCGTTTTCTGTGGGCGTACAAATACGACACCGAGTTCGAAGGCATTGGGGTGCATGCCGACCGCGCCGCTGTGAACGTAAACCTATGGATTACCCCTGACGACGCCAACCTAGACCCCACCCGCGGTGGCCTAGTAGTCTACGCAGCTGCAGCACCACCCGCATCCCAGGCCAATGGTTACTCTAATGACGGAGGCGCGGGGCTGCATCAAGTGGCGTCCATGGAGGGGATGCCCAATGTCACGGTGCCCTACAGGGCCAATCGCATGGTGCTCTTCAACTCGAGCTTGTACCACCGCACGGATGCGCTGAGGTTTAAGCCAGGCAATTACACGCGCCGCCGCATCAATTTGACCTTCCTCTACGGCATACCTTACTCTTGAATGATAACACTTTAGTGCACTCATTGTTTCTTTTAATATCTCAATTGAGCTAGCCAGGACTAGGAATCGAGATAACTACCCGATATCAAGTTGTTGCGCTCCTCATATCCTATATTACTACAGTAGTTACTCGCATACACGCCGCAGTTAAGAATTAATCCCCTTGGCACTGAGCGAGGAGGGATATGGACATGGAAACATGGCAATTTACCAGCCAAGGAACCTACTTCCGTTTTTAATGACTGTTTGATTCGCGCGGCTATTGGCTTTAGGCCACAGGCTTCATGGTATAAGTATAAGAGAGCGACTTCAAAAAGAAAATAGGAAATAGGAAATAGATCAATATCAGAGGCCATGAGAGCAGCAAAAGACCAAACTCCAAACTGGCCTGGCGCTTCAACTCAATGCCCAATGGAATGCAGTTGATACGAAAGGATGCTACCTTTGCCTCCTGAGGGCTCTGTAATTTGCCTTGTGCAAAAGACCAGGGTCGACCAGAGCACCACCCGAAGTGCCCTCCGCAATCTCTTTCGCGTGTGTGCGGCCACGCATATAGTCGTCCCCCAATTCTCCCGGGGCATACCCAATCAGTCGGCGCGACGCCTCTTCCGCACCCCCAACTAATTCCGACCCGGGCACATGTATGGCTACCGTGCCATTCGTGCTGTAAGCCGCACTAGTGTCTCGCGGGTCTCCTTGCGGGTCTGCACTCGATCCCGGCGGGCGGCGCCCGATGCGCGGGGCCCATTCTCCGAGCTGCACCCGTTGCCGGTCTAACAGGGTGAGTTCCGTGGAGTCAGCCACATGACCGTAAGCAGCTAATCCTTCAGCCACGCCTCGAAGCTCTTCAGCGTAGAGCACACGGTCGGAAATAGAGGTGCCCTCCGGCCATCGTCCGGACTGTACGTGCAATCACGCACGCACACACACACACAAGCGGAGATTATTGGATCAGAACAATGCCCTTACCAGCAAAATGATAACTTCAAGCTTAGGATCATGAAATAATCAAGCAGCCCCGTATCAAAATGTAATGGGAAAAAAAGACACTCAAAGCAACCAGTCGCCACATTCTTTCTCATCGATACCTCATCCGTAATCTCAATGTTGAGCGTCAGTTTGACGCGCCACCCGTACTGGTCCGCAGTTTTGCCCTGGTTTTTCTTGGTTTTGCCCATGATCCCAGACATCACCGACATGCCTTGCACGTTGCGCAGCAGCGCCCACCCGCCGCCTTTCTTCTTTGCCGTTGCGGCGGTTTCTGCCGCGGCACTGGCCTTCTCTGCAGCTTTTTTCGCTTCAGTTGCGCTGGCGGTCGCTGCGGCCAATGCCGCTGCTTCCTCGGCCTCTTTTTTCGCTTTTGTAGCGGCTCGTGCTTCCTCCGCTTGTTCTTTTGCTTTCTTGCTGCGCAAACCCGGTAATGCTTGCTCCCCAAACGCCGCTTCGGCACAGGCAGCGGTGGCCTTCTGTGCTTTGGCCTTCCGTGCAGCGGTGACTTCTGGAGGTTCATCGACTTCCACTTGCAGTTTGCACCTCACCACCGGCCAACGTGTATCAGGGAGCGCTGCCCTCAGGGTTTTGGTCTCCAGTGCCGCCGCTGCTTGCATGCGCGTGTCCCGCTCCCAGTTCACCCGCTCCACCACCTCTCCGAAGTCTTCGGCCCAGCGCACCTTGCGCAGCTCTAACAGGTGGTGCTCGGCCCGGCGGCGCATGTGCCGACGGTGCCGCTCTTCGGGGGTTTCGTCGGGCCGCAGGGGGGAGCCATGATGGTGGTGGTGGTGGCGTGAGTCCTGGGAGCGAGGAGACGCTGCATTACTACTCGTAGTGGTTTTCTCGCCACTTGGTGTCACATGACCGCTAGCCGCGTCAGCACCAGGCGTAGCAGCACCACTAGCACCACCACCACTGACTGTGGGTGACGTCGGGGAATGGGGGGTATGTGGGGAAGAAGGCGAAAGCGGGCGCATAGGAGTGGCGGGCTTGCTGGGAGTTGCAGTTTTACTGCGCGACGAGTGCCCATGGTGAGCGCCTGGCGTACCCGGCATTGTGGAGAATTCGGAAGGTGGAGGCGGGTACTCTTCGTCGATTTTCGCTTCCCAATTGATCGCGAGGGTCAACTGTGATGCACGAACACACACAAAAGAAAAAAAAGAATTGTAAGAACCATTTCACGATCCCTACGTGTAAATTGTATTGTGATCTTGAATGCACTAATAAACTGTAGCAGATAACGCATTAGTATAGCCTGCAGCACCTGAGCCGCTGCAAAGTCCAGCCGAACTCGCCAAGCGTCTTCGTCGCCATCTGCGTCGCACCCTTCCGTGCCTCCAACCAGCTCCGGCATGCGTTTCGCTTCCCTCAAGGGGTCGTCACTAGCACCTAAACCCAGGCTCGGCGATCGAGCGCCTTCATGATGATGATGGTGCTTGTGGTGGTGGTGGTTAAAGGAGTGCGGGGACCCCGGCGAGTGAGGGCTCGAAGCACCTCCAGGGCTCCCTCCATTCATCTCCCCTGCATGGGGGTGCACGCGGGCGGCGCCGTTCCCCACCAGCGCTGACGACGACATCGACGCACGCCTCCCCACGGCAGCACCGGCACTTGCTCCTCCTCCTCGAGCTGCAAGAGGATGCACAATCGCCGGTCCGAGAGGCGGGGTCTTGTCCCCGAGCTTCAGCGGTTTTAAGCCCATAGATTTACGGTCCAAATTGATGCGGTCCCGGCGGCGAGAAGCGGCCGCACTTTGGCGGAGCTTGCGAGCTTTGCCCCCTAATTTGACGGACCGCGCGATCCAGAACGCTTTTCCGAAAATAGCCTCGCGCAAAGCTTCCTGTAAAGCATTGCTTTTGTCGTGAGATGCAGTAGAAGGAAGACACCAGTTGGAAATGGTAACACTGAGCTACTTCATTGCCCCGCGGAAACGGAATAGGAAAGATGTTAGTACAGGACAAGAAAAGCAGTCTGGAAATAATCGACTTTTAACCTGGTAAATGTGCGCCAAGAGAATGCTCCCATCATTGCGCTCCGCAAAAGGGCTGTTGGCAAGAAATGAAAGAAATGAAATATTTGTATCAGTAGGCCGAGACATAAAAACAAAACAAAATCAATTCAATACTCGTACGCTAATAAGCGACACTTCCAGTTGTACCCGTCAAGAAGTAACAACAAACTCCCTGAATTACCGGTACTCGTCTAGATCAACGCCACCAGCGTCGTCTAAATTAACGAGGGAGTAAATGCGTATGACTACTTTTGCCCGATTGCCCCCGTCCGGTCCGGGTTTGCCTCCACCGCTCGCCACGGCTGCCTTCTGAGCCTTCTCGTTGGGTGGCTTCGAGCCTGGCACGCACGGTTGGCCATAGGAAGGTGCTATAGCGAGGTCAAACAAGGTGCGGAAGTCCTGGAGGTCCACTGCTGGTGGAGGCGTAGGCACCTCAACGCCATCCACCTTGATTAAGAATGAGTGATTTATTTCTTGGAAATGAAAGTCAATATTTGAGGATAGTGGTCAACACAACACGGCATGCAAAAATCGTGCAAATTAGTTTGAAATTGCGCATCTCCGACATAATTTAGTTGTAAGGAATGGGATTGTACTCAAGAAGCAAGCTCATACCGAGAGGCTCCCAAGCGCTTTTTCATTGGCTAGCTCGGCTTCAGCTCGAACAGCCTTGCGCGGACGCGCTACGGGCACTGCAGTAAGGGCAGCAGCCGTTGGCGCTGCGCCACTGCTTCCAATGCTACCTGACGGCAGTTGCTGTGGCAGAGGAGGCGTAGGCAAAAGGATGGCATCGCTAGAGCCGTCTCCTAACCACGCTCCAAGAGAGTCAATGGCGCCACCGCTGCGGCCCAAGAGCCGAAAGCTCAGGTTGATCACGTTGCTGTAACTGAAGGTGCACCACCGCACCTGCGCGTGTGTGTGCAGACAACCATAGTACATGAAATTAAATCTTTCAAAACAAGCCAAAGCTCGATTTTGCACCGAACTACTGTGTCAAGAACAACTCATATTGATCCTCTGACGCCTCCAACTATAGCGCCATTGAGACAAATTCTCACCATGCCGGTCGACCAGTGCGCAAAGCTGATACTATTGAGGTCTACGCTTCGGCCCATGTTGATTTCCCGAAACAATCGTTTCAATAGCGCTGGGTCAGAACCCAGGGGCAGTCTGCGAAATATTGCAAAGAGCGACATTGTGAGAATATGCGCCTTACTAGTAAGTGGTTGAATGAGGTAATAAGTGCAAAGAACGTTGTAATCACTCTTCATTCTTGAAATTGGAGAACGGGAACGAGTCAAATGGAGAGATTATGCCCAGACTGTCATTTTGCACTCCACGTGTTGTGAATTGAGGATAAAATTTACCTGTCGAGTTGGCACAAGCGCACGAACTCAGTGTAGTGCATCCGGGGCCTATCTTCACAAGTGGTCCACCAGAGCTCGAGCAACCTCACTTGATCCATCCGGCTCACGTCGAGGGTGCCAAATGCCCGCACCAAAGCTTTGTTTTTGTCGATGAGTAGGGACGCTAAGTACTGCATTCGGTTGTCGAGCTTCTTTGAAAAGCACAAGCTGACGGCCATTGGAGGCTTCTTTGCTTTTCTCGGCTTCTTGTCAGGCACTTCGTCGTCGTCTTCCGGATCGACAGGGTCTTTGCTTTTGTTCTTAGCATCATTTTGCTTGACATCATTCAGCGCTAGAGTGAGTTTCGCTGGATCTGCTCCACCATTTGATCCTTGTGTTGGTGCCGTCGCAGGCTCTGCCATCTCGATGGCAGCTAAGGCTATGCAGGCTACAAGGTAAAATCAAGGAATCAATCTGACGGTTTAACCTAGAATATTCACAGAGCAAGCTTCGAGCTAGGTCGGATACGTCTAATCAAATAGATGCAGTTACAAAACTAGGCAGCGGTGGGTCAAGTGTCTTGTGGCCAACTGGCCAACGCCATTTTCTATCATCGTCGTATTCTTGAGCGCCGCGCCACGATCAACGAAGGTGTTTTTACGTCGATGATGCCCTTGTCGATACCTTGAAATGGACGTCGTGAGGGAGCGTGGAGGGAGTTTGAATGGAAGTGGGGTAGAATGTGGCATGAGGAAGGTCGAAATGCTCAATAGCATGTGCCGCAAGGTACTTCAAAGTGGAGCTGCATTGAAGGCGATCGTTAGAAGCAGTAACCAAGAAAACCGCGGGTTTTCCGGTTTTTACCCATTTCGACTGAGCGGAGATCCAGTAATTGCTTATTGCGCTGAAGGAAAACCCAGAGATCTCGTGGGTTTTCTTAATTACTGGTTAGAAGGGGAAGTGCAAGAAGTGACAGAAGGTGTACAGTTTGAGATCGCCTCGAAGTGTACACACTTTTTTCCACTCGTCACAACGTGCTGACCACAATCACAACCCCAGTGACAACGTGACAGAACAACAGAACATATTTACCCAGATAAAAATGTGATGTGACAGACGGTCAGACAAAAATCCTTGGTAGGCACTTTCTGGGCATGTCGACACTATAAACCTCAACTCTTCGTTGATCTATTGAAAGTTCCTGCTGTACAGGCAAGGGTAATTAGATATAATTATACCTAATTACCCTTGGTACAGGTGTACAGGTACAGTACACGTACTCTCCCTCTGCGTGAGTGATGGAATACATACATGTTACTCATGTAGATGCGCAGCGGCCATTATAGCCCAAATGGCCAAGGCCGCAGAGAAGTGAATTCGTACTCACTTCATTTCTAAGAGGAATTTTACACCTATCTGAATTGTTATTGTTACTCATCATGGCAGCCGTCAAAGGAACAGGCCAAGGCCTTTGGAAACCTATCGAGATGCCCATTCCCAAAAACTTCGGCCCGCGTATCCGACCGATGGAGAACTGGGGCACGAAGTTTGACCCAAAGGTAATATTGGGTCCATTCTTCTATTATAATCCACACTTGTTTAACTGCCCTACGAAGTTCTGTCTCGAAAGATAGTTGCTTCTAAGGTTAGGAATTAAATGTTGTATATCCGTCCTCATATTTATTACTGCATGGTACGGTGCCCCGATAATGCTAGGATCCGGCAACCTGGCGGTCTGGTGCAGGGCGAGCCGCTATGGAAGCCTCAGAAGCCAATGATGACGTTCAACTTAAAGCTGTTCTCGCGGCCACGCCATTTGTGAAATTCGTGCTCAACTTTTCCGAGCAGCTCGACGCAGCTTGCCGCAAAAAGGCCGACCGCACGGTAGCCGTGCTGTTGCCCTGGTGTGACCTGAACGCGTGGCGGCAATGTTTGGTCATCTCTGCGCAATTGCAAGACTGCATGACGCTGCATCATCTGCTGTGCGACGTTACTGAGTGGCCGAAGCACGATGCCTTTCGGGCAGAGTTAACGGACGACAAATACTTACCCGCAGCTCGGCCGAGTCTTAAATCAGCCGCTCAGACATTGGCCACCGCGACGCCATACCGCGAGAAAGTGCACTATAAAACTACATTAGATTCCGCGCCTTGCATGGTTCAAGGGCCGTGGCAGCGCAAGCGCCTGTTTGACGTGCTGCCCGCGGCGGCAGGAGGTCGGCACTTGGTGTTGCAGCGTGCAGCCGAGGCGGCAGCTCGCGGGCAAAAGACCGAGCTCTTGCATGCGGTGATGCTCCTGGCCATGGAGCCTACCAAGATTGTGCCTTTCAGTGCAGTGTCGTGGCAGCCGAGAGCGCAGCACTGGATTCATGCGGTGCTGGTGCGGGCGAGGTCGGCGGTGGGCATTTTGTTAGTGCGAGGCGAAGTAGCCCTCGGGAAGTTAAGAAACTTCAACGATGACGTGAGTTTGTACACTACACACATCCAATGAACGAGAGTGTTCTATGTATATTCAGTATTCATCGATGCCTTTTCTTTCTTTGCCACAGTCCAATCAAAGACTTTTCTTTCTCCCTTTTAAAGTAAACTTCTTGGTGTGACACGCGTCTGTTGCATGTGTATACGCTTATGCATCGCAGGCGGCATTAGATTACATGAGCGTCGTCAACGACTTCGGGTCCAATGTTGATGGGTCTGCAAAAGCGGAAGAAGAAAGAGAAGCCAACATGCAAAGGATGCTGAACGATTTAGCGGGAAAACGCAACATGCTCGCTTTACTTGACCATTACCTCGCTGTGCTCAACGGTGTGTTGAGTATTTTCTTTTTGAGTCTCTATTTGGCCTCTAGTACATTGGTTTAACCCTGTTCTTTTAACTTCCTTTTTAGGTTTCATCTTATTTCAGAGCTCTCTATATTTATTATCTCGAAGTGCTTTCATATCTGTGCACTATTTCCATCCCCATCTCTCCTTCGCACACCCCTCTTTTTTCCTACGAGGTGGTTCTACGGCCCATGTGCACGCGCCGCAACCTCTGATGAATTCCCGCGACGGGCAGCAGCGCGAGTTCTCTGCGAGTGATAGTCGTGCTCATGATAACAGTCATAGTGGCGGTGGCAGAGGTACCAGTAGGTTCCCTGCTTTGGATCCGAAGGAAATGGGCGGCGCGCTCTCGGCACGCTCTGACCATTCTCGCTCAATGGGATCCTTCGGCAGTGCCTCTGGAGGCGATGACGGTGATGATGCTTCGCTCTCCACGGTGGCCAGAGTTGCGTTGACGACACAAGAGGTTCGCTTTAATGCCTCGCTCATGTGCTGTTGATGAAAAGTGCCACTCCCTGCTGCTCTTGTTACTCTTGGTGTCGCTGTTCTTCAGAAGGAAAAAAACAGCAGTGAAGCGTCCTCTCCACTTCTACACCTGGCAATTGGTCGCGCATTCAGTTCTTCTGTTACACATTTGGAGCTCAGCAAAACGATCAATCTCCTTCAACCACCCACTCACTCACACTCTAACCCGCACCCTTCTTTTTTCTTCTTTTTCTTCCTTAACCCCCCCCTCCAAGGTGGTAAGGTTCGACCGCCGCGTGCCGATGCGGCCCCGGTACCGCGCCGCTGGCGACAACCCCGC
>Ga0307931_1000114_pt1 | contig 43516 bp, 26 predicted proteins | sample OrgLakmetageno47_FD_201816 | JGI IMG/M metagenome (GOLD analysis project Ga0307931, IMG submission 201816) | Saline water microbial communities from Organic Lake, Antarctica - #47 | ecosystem: Environmental > Aquatic > Non-marine Saline and Alkaline > Saline | place: Antarctica: Organic Lake...
ATTTTAAATGCCAAATCATTCCGGCCCTTCGGAGTCTGTGTCAAAAATCGCCTGGGCTACTGTCAACTGTCTACTGTTGCTAACTAATCTGAAATAAAAATCCAGCGAGTGCCTGTCGAATCCTTAATGGCAATGGATCTTTACCAAAGCTCTTCTTCAACGCCAAAGCCGCCATTGAAAGTTGAATTGGGCCTGCATCTCCGTATCCGGATCTTTGTTATACATCAATAGCCTCTTTCTACTTCCTCTTTTAGAACTCAGCGTGACCCGGGTAGCGCGGGAAAGGAATGGTGTCGCGGATGTTCTCAACCCCGGTCACCAGCATCACTAGGCGCTCGAAGCCGAGGCCAAAGCCCGCGTGGGGGCAAGTGCCGTACTTGCGCAAGTCCAGGTACCTGTTCAGCGAAGAGGAGGAGGAGGAGGAGGAGGAGGAGGAGGATAATAGTGAGATAACGAGAAAAGGGAGGCAAAAGCGTGAATGGGCAAAGGAGTAGCAAATGCTACTGAGCTAAGATAAACGCGTGTGTACAACTTCATGGAAAGTCGATCATTCTCAATGCATTCAAAGATGTCATTCCTTTGTCCCAGCTCACCAGCTCAATTGCTCCTCGGAAATGCCAACTTCCGCCGCGCGCCCCTTGAGGAGCTCGTAGTCGTCTTCCCGCACGCTGCCGCCGATGATCTCGCCGATGCGCGGCACCAATATGTCCATGCCTGGAGGTAGTGTACATGGTGGATAGGGCATCAGTTGGGAAGCACACGGGAACACATATGAAAACAGGAGTTAAGTGGACTTCTCTTGAAAAGAAGCTTGCACAGTTTGGCAAGGGAAGAAGTAACTCGAGAAGGCCTGGAAAGTAAGTAAGAAGTCGAATTTTCAAACATCTCAAGAAAAGCATGAAGCATGCCACAAATTCTTTACCTTGCACCGTTTCTCGGCCGGGCGCAGCATCGCGATCCAACTTCATGTAGAAGGCTTTGATGCCCTTGGGGTAGTTGGTCACTACCACCGGGCCTTCGTACAGCACTTCGGCGAGGTACCTGATTGAGGTGAAAGAAGGATAATGCGTGAGTGGCCTTGATTGTAGATGGCGGGTTACCAATTAAATGAATGACACCGGACAAGAAAAAGAAAACGTAGCAGCAATTGTTGCCATCCTCATCTCCTCATCTTCGTCATCCTTACCTTTCGTGTTCCGAGCCCATGTCCATGCCCCATTCGATCTCGTTCTCCACGAAGGTCACCTTGCCATCCTTCACCTCCTTCTGCAGGATTTCAATGGCCTTGGTGTAGGTCAGGCGGGTGAATGGTTTCGCCAGCACGTTTTTCAAACGAGACCGCAAGTTGGCGTCCCAGCCCTCGACCTACAGTTGGGTACAAGCAAACAAAGAAAAAAAGCAAAGAAGGAAGAAAGTAAGAAAGAGTACACCCATAAATGCGCACAGTTTTCAATGTTCAAGCGACGAATCTTCTAGATATACGATTCCCGGCTCCAGTAGAGATTCCTGATCACGTCTTTCTTTTTCACAACAAGCATACGTATCCATTCAACTACACAAACCTCTTCGAGTGCCGCCAGATCGTCTGCATGGTTGGCCAAGGCATAATGCACGCAAAACTTCAAATAATCTTCGGCCAGATCCATGTCTTCTTGCAGGCCGGCAAACGCAATTTCCGGCTCGATCATCCAAAATTCCGCCAAATGCCGCGAGGTGTGGCTGTCTTCGGCCCGGAAAGTGGGGCCAAAAGTGTAGACGTCGCTCATGGCGCAGGCGTGGGTTTCCACGTTGAGTTGCCCGCTGACGGTGAGCCCCGCTTGCACCCCGAAGAAGTCCTGAGTGTAGTCCACTTCACCGGTCTTGGTGCGTGGCAAATCACCTTTCGGCTCCTAACAAAAGGTGAACAGGATGAAGAAGAAGCAAGAAGTGAGAAAGGTGGAGGAAAAAGAAAGGGTAGAGAAAGGCAGAAATAGGAAGATAAAAAGTGAAGAATATGTCAAATACAAGGAGAAAAATTGACAATTAAAAGCACGCACAATAAACCTACATCACCCACCCACTCAATCTGCCTCACCTTGGGCAACATCGTGGTCACGTGAAATTGTTCTCCTGCGCCCTCGCAATCCGAGGCGGTAATCAGAGGCGTGTGCACATACAAAAACCCGCGCTCGTGGAAGAAGGTGTGCGTGGCATAGGCCATGGCGTTGCGGAGGCGCTGGGTCGCGGCATAGGAGCGGGTGCGAGGGCGCAAGTGGGCGATCTTGCGCATGTACTCCAGGGAGTGCCCTTTCTTGCTCAGCGGGTATTTCGCGCCCCCCACGGTGTTGTCCTCTCCGCCCAAGACTGGCCCCAACAGCTCCACCGAAGTCGCTTTTAGTTCCACCTGTGGCAGCAGCAAATAGAAAAAGGAAGAGGATATAGCGTAGTTAGGATGATGAAGGTGGTCTGCAAGGATGATAGATTAGTAAGGTCCCTCGGGTGTGTTCGGATGATCAAATGAGTCAATATCTCTTAATGATCCTTTAAATCTCGCTCAAGTACTAGTATCTAGCTCCAAAATAACCCCACAACTCAACTCTTTATCAGAACACCACTGGAACTCACCTTTTGCCCGGCACCTTCCGAGGCCGCCACCACCCCCGTCACCGCATAGGCCGCGCCGGTGCCGCCCGACAGTGCTGGCTGAGCCTCTGCAAAGCCTGCCACGTCATTGGTAACCACGCACTGCAGATCCGCTGCGCAGGAGCCGTCGTTGAGCACCACAAACAAGAGCTTCCCTTTCGCGGCGGAACGCACCGTGCGCGCCCAGCCTTTCACGGTCACCGTAGCGTTCACCGGGGTGGTTGCGTTGGCGCCAATCACTTCCACGATGCGGGTGCGAGTGCGGTTGAACTTGTAGTTCACGGTTGGCGTGCCCTCCACCGCCGACACACCCGCCCGCAAGCCTCCACCATTGCCGCCTGCTCCAGCGGCAGCTGCCGAAGCAGCACCACCGGAAGCAGCACTGCCGTTGCCACCCTTTTTCGCTCCGCCACCGACAGCTGCTGCTCCGCCTTGGATAGTAGGAGGCTTCTTGACCGCTGGGAGTTCCTTCAGAACCGTTTTCATCGCAGACAGTGGCGCCTCTCCTAGGATGGCTTGAAAAGGCGGCAAATGGCAGCAGGTCAAGAACCAGCGCGTGAGGTGCGGGTAAGACTTGGCAAATTGGAGACCCTGCAGGAGCTGAGGCGCTTGCGTCAACAACTCGCTGAGCGCGCAGACCTGGTAGGTGGAACAAGAAGATGAAGAAGAAAGGATTATTGGGCACAGGGAGAGTGAATGCCAGGGTACGAAGGGAAAGAGCAGAAGGAAATAGTAAAAAAAAGTATAGAAAGAATTGCAGTGGGCGAAGTATTAGAGACTAAAACTCTCCCATAGTTCAAACATTACACTACCCCTATGCAACATAACTACTGCACGATCCCTATTCTCTCCGTCTCCTTCCTCCATACCGCGGCGCAGTCCGCTAACGACGGTTGCTGCGTGCCTGCGAGGTAAGTGTTGGTGACCAGCTCAAAGTTGATCGAGGCCAGCGCTGACGTCAGATCCTTGGACGCCATTGCCGCCACCTACATGTAGCCCATGCATGTGTGCAACGGAAAGACAATATTGTGATAGACCGCGAAAGAAACGGCAAACTACGGTCGAGCTTTTGTGAAATCGAAATGGCGTAGCTCTTGTTGCCTGCTGTTATTCTCCCCATTTATATACCATAGATCTCTCTCGCTTTCAAGTGCATCCATGGCATCTCCTTATATTTCCCTCCCACACTCCCACCCTTTCTCACCTGCTTGGCGTTGAAAGGCGGTTCCCCGTCGCGCGCCGGCAGCAGCACCGCCCCCACGACCACTTCTATCTCGTGCCACACGAAGTCCACCCATTGGTCGACTTTGGCCATCCCGAAGCCTTCCCCAGGGCCCAGGACCTGTGATTGGGAGGATGGTTTATGCCGAGCAAAAAAAAACAAGAAGGAAAAAAAGAGATGAGATTACATGAAGGCCACGTACAAAGTTCTTTTCAAGATCGGAATGAAGTATCAACGCAGCAGACAAGGCAAGAAAAACATTTGATTTAGCAACCCGCGATTTCCGAGTAACGATTAAAAGAACAATACACTCCTTCAAAGCACACATCACGCACTCGCGCACATGCAGGCTAATGAGTTTAAACTTTGAGTTCCTGTACCTCGAGGTCTTCCCGAAGCGCGGCTAAGTAACGGCTAGCCGCCCCCGGCCCCATGACTTTGCCTCCGTTGGGCAGCACCAGCACCACCGAGCGCGCATGGGGTGCTAGAGTGGCAAAGTCCGCCGCAGAGAGCTGCTCGTAGAATTAGGCAGTTAAGCACATGTGCGATAAAATTAGAACAAGAATCAAGGTGAGAGACAATGAGCGAGCCCAGGCACGAAAGACAGTTGAGTTTCAGAGAAACACGAACATCACACATGTATTTCTTTTAATTGAAAAGGCTGCCCTCGAAGGACTCAAGCTCTAATGCTTAACTTGAGAGGATTCAAAAAGGAGCCCGAAACTTACCTTGATGCTTTCAATAGGCTCCCCAACCAGGCTCGCTACCAGAGCCACCTTCTGCCACACATATGCCTGCAGAAGAGAGGGTTCGCCATTTAATTTCAACGTGATAAAATTGAGGGCAACATGGATGGTTATAGCTCTTAGGAGCAGGCCCTTACGTCCAATACAACATTATCTCCAACCCACTACAGTACACCCCTCCACTAACGCGGCGTGGGAGTGTTGCTTTGATTCAGAGCACTAGAACACAAAGGCTAGACCGGACGATTACAAAAAGTGAGAAGCTCCTTGGAAATTTTCAGTGGGAGGGTAGCAATCAGAGATGGAGCTGAAGTCATTTTGTCGCATATAGAGACTCTACTGTACAGCAGGAAATCTGAAGGGATCTGTGACCAACCTGGCAATCTTCGGACAAATAGAGCACGATTTTCGATTTGGCAGCAGCGGCAGCAGCAACCTCGCTGGCCTCAGTGAGAGGTGTTGAATGAGGAGTAGACTTGTACAAAGCCATTGCGGAGCCGCCTGACTCTTTTTGAGGAAGAATGGCGAGTGAGTGGTGGGCGCAGAAACGAGAAGTGCGTCGTCATCGAATCCCGAGCCAATTACAGGGAGGAGTCCGTTGAAAGTGCGAACAACAAACAGTTGTTGACTAAATAATGCAGATTGGCAGAATGGCTAAACATTTCTCTGAACTATGAAGATGGTGGCGTCCTATTGAACAAGCACGGGCCTCTCTTATCCTTCGCCACATTCGAAAAAGATTCGAATATCACTACCTTGCCCTCAAATCACCATGTACTCGAAAAAGGTGCTGAGCGGTGCTCGATTCACTGTAGAGAACGAAACCCTCGTCGGCTCTCATTGCTCGAACGACGCCGCATTGGCGGCTTATTTGAAGAGCAAAGCTAGCAACGACGACTGCGATGATTTCGTATCTAATGTATCCTTAGCGCACTGTAGTATAGGCCCAGGCAGTGCCGCAGCCCTAGGGCGTGCACTTCGCAAAAACCATTTCTTGAAGGAGCTCCGTCTAGCCTATGCAATAGCAAGCAGCAAATCTTCTCGCACTGCTTCTGATCAAAAAAGCAGCACAAGAAGTCTCCGCCACGGCACTAAAAGCTCAGGGACTTCATCGAATCATGGGTTAGCGTCAAGAGCGGCACTTTGGGCGAAGATGTTCAGTGGTGCTGCGAAGTCTGGAGAAGAGAGCGGCCTAGCTACCGTAGTTGTGAACCACAGCAAGTTAAGAGACGCCGATGTGACGGCCATCGCTGCTTGCTTCCGCGGTGGGGGCCACCACGCTAGCTCTTCTCCAACCTCTACCTCAAGGCATCCTCAGCGTGGTAGTCGGCGGCGTCCAAGGTTTGAAGCAAGCACTGAGGAGGGCAGTGAGGACGGCGACGAGGACTTTGAGATGGGCGGTGAGCTAAGTAGCCATGAAAGCGACCAATCAAACAGCGACAATGATTATGAGGAAGCGTTAAGTTCAACAACTCGTTCGATGCCAGACGAAGAAGTCTCCGAAGTGCGGCGACATGCGATGCGCCTTGGCTTGCCCTCGGCCTCTTCAAGACAAGAAGGCGAAAACTCGCGGCCTGCTCCTGGACCTGCCAGGAGTGCATTTTCACGCCATAACGAATTAGAGCGGGGACACCGCGTCGCGGTAGGTTTGCATTTTGGCAAGGCCTGGCATGCGCCTGTGTTACCGGCTGTTGGGGTTGGTCGCCCGCCGTTGCTGCGATTACACTTAGCTCATAACGCTATCGGCGACGAAGGTTGCATTGCGCTTGCACGCGCTCTCAAGCTCAGCCCGTGCAGTGATCAGGCTCCTCACAAATACGCTGAGGTCGGTAAGAGTGGCAAAAAGGGTGATATTGATCATGATGGCAGCGATCAAGATGACGACGAGGAGGAATTAGACTGCGGCTGGAGCGGAGCTCCCTGTTTGCGTGAATTAGTGCTCGAAGAAAATCGAATCGGCGATCTTGGTGCGGCAGCGCTTGCAGCAGCTATTGGAGGCTGTAGCTACCACAATACTCATTCTATCAACAACGATACCATCGATAGTGATGGCGCCAACAACATGATCACCTCCGAAAACGAGACGAAGAAGAAACGAGGGCGTGCTGGTGGAGGTTGCTCTGCCTGCAACCCACGACCAAGTTTGCTCCTTGCCTCGGGACGGGAGCGTAGGCGCGGCCTGGAGGTAGCAGGGGAAGTGTGTGTGTGCATCACTGCCGTTTATTCATTGTCCTTTATTCTAGTTTCGAGAACATTTCAATGCTCTCTTTGGACTATGTCGACGTGACGCTCAGTTTTTCTGATTGTCCGATTTTGATTGTCCGATTGTTGAAATTATTGCGCTCACTTTGCTCTCACCATCTTTTATGAATCGTTTGATACATGCTAGGTGTTGTTGCTTGGGCGCAATCGCATAGGGTTAGAAGGAGCCCGTTCCCTCGCGACAGCTCTTCATCCTGGATCTAACACTCTCAGCAGCAGAAAGGGCAGTTGTAACAACCCTGTAGCGTGGTCGCTGGAAACCTTGAGTTTACGATCCAATCATATTGGCCCCAGGTGTGTAGCGCGGAAAGGGAGGGAGCGTACAACTTTGCAAGAGAGAGTGCACACGTTGGGGTGCTGTTTCGAGTAGCCATTGGTATTATTTATCATGGTTACTGATTCAGGTTTTGTGCCTTGTGTTTTGGGATGTGCTCGTTTTCTGTACATGTAGTGGTGCCGCTGCGCTCGCTGCCTCCCTGAAAGCTGCCGCTGACGCTACAGCAGCAGCAAACCGTCGCCGCCAGCGGCTACTTCATTCTAAACCAGGCATTAACAAGAGTCAGAACAGTTATAGCAAGTATGCCCGCTCGTTCAATGCAGTAGTTGGCAACAAGAGCGGCAGCGACAGCAGCAGGAGCAGCAGTAGCAGCAGCAGTGATGACGAAGAAGATGCGTTTGGTCTTGGTGGTAGCTGTTCATGGCTCAGTAATAGTGAGAGCAGCTCTTCTCTTTCAGGCTCTGATAATGACGAAGCTGAAAAAGATGCGAATGCGTTCAAATCGCTTCCTTCGCCGAGTTTTAGCGCGCTAGTGCACTTAGATTTACGAGACAATGGTCTGGGCGCAGCAGCTGAAGCTATGGTAGCAAGTGCAGCCAGCGAGCATCCAACGCTGCAGAGAGTCCTTCTCCAGGTGTGATGATGTATTGCTACATCGGAGGCATAGAGGCTATACTTCAAGAGTGCAAAGTCAAATGTTGTGTGTTCTTTTGCATCCTTTTTGGCCTTACTCGCCCCTGCCATCGCGTATTGATTACGTCAGCAACTATTTCTTCTTGATTTTGTTTTGTCCGACAGGGCAACGGCGGTGGAGGCCAATGTGGATGTGCGTCTTGTGCTGAAGCGCTCGAAAGAAATACTGTTGATCCCTCTGTGGAAAGCACCAGAGGTAGTATTCGGCCGAAATGGGCTCCTGGACCAAAGAATGGAGCTGCTTTAGTCGTGACAGTAGACCCACTGGATCTCAATGCCACCGATGACCCGAGTCTGACCACTCTTCCGAACAAGCAACTTAAGCCCCCGGTAACTCCTCCTCAGCCACCTCATTCGAATGCGTTGACTAGTAGTGCCGCGTTGCTAGCAGAAGAAGATGCTTTCAGCCAACGGACTGCTCCAAGAGAAGCAGCTGTGACCTCAGATTCTGGGAATAGTGCCACTCCATGGACAGAAGGGAGCCTCAGCGACGATTCTGATGGCAAAGCAAGAGCTACAGTACAACTTGCTACGAATAAGATGGCGAATAGCCAAAGTGCTAAACCTGGAGGCAGCCCTAGTGCCATGAGCAGAGATGGTCTGGTACCTGCTAGGATGCATTCAAGTAGCGCGCATGACTTTGCTCTGTTTACAGTAGACTCTTCAGATGCTTCTCGAGCGGTATCAGCGCCGATCTCAACTGCAGCTGCCGCTACAATGAATCGACAGTTAAGCGGGCCTGCTGACGAGTTGCCTGTTCCTACCCCTGCCGTTGCGTATGCCATGCGGAAGGCTGAGGGTGCTACGTCATTATCTGGACCTGTTGTGTCGCACAATTCCTCTGCTATCGCGCCACATTCAATGGCACCTGCTGTGCCTTTGAACAAAAGGAGCAGTGGAATGCTGGCAGCTGCCTTTGCACAGAGAGCGGCTGCTAAGGAGAAAGCAAACCAACTCATGAACAACAAGAGCCAAGCAGCAAACAATTCGAACAACTTTGTGCGTGATTCCTTGAGCTTCGCCTCGGCCTCGCATAATAGCATCTCAACGGCCGCTTTTGAAGACCTTGGCACTGACGGCACCATTGCGGACGGCAGCAGCAAGAACAAGAAGGGTACTAGTGCTCGCCGACCAAGAGCTGGGCTGCTTTAAGCTCCAAGTGGAACGGAAGCTCATGTCCCATATCCCTACTTCTATTATAATTCCCATTTATATATCCCTAGTTCGCAATTCACGTTCATGGTACTTCATAGATATAATTAGAGATATACGCCGGTTGCAACACCAAACCGCAATGGGGCTAGTGGCCCTTCTCATGTGAGGTAGCTAAGCAAATAACTAATAATCGAAATAAAACCTGGCGGATTCCGAATAGCTCATGGAGGATGGAGCGCGCACGCGTGCACCCGTTATTCTGAACGGTAAGGTATAAGGTCAAAAGCCATGTACACGTACTCGCACTTTCAAAATGTGGTTGCACCTATTACACGGTAACTATAGCAGCACAAATGAAGGACTTTCATCGGTCTTTTTTCGAGCCGGAAGAAGGCGCTTTTGGGGTATACTCCGGTACAAACTCTTGCAAATCTTCCGCTAGTTCGGCTACCTGTTAGGCGATATTAAAAAAGAGGAGAAATGAGAGCGAAGAGAAATTCATGGCCGCTACTAGGCGTGTGGTCGTAAATATAAAGAAGCATACCACGCCAGCACTACTTCTACGCACAATCTATCACACCGGCGAACATTAAGCCCGAACAAAACATACACTACACCCCACCGCTCCTCACCTCACCCACAAAGTGTAAGCAAGCAGGGAAGCTAGAACTGAAGCGAAATGAGCATACTTATGCGCCAAGAAATGTTGCTCTATGTCGCAGCGCGGTAGGTTACCTCTTTCTCCAATTCAGCAAGCTCACTGGCGAGTTGGCGTTCCTCCATGTCTGGTCTAGTCGCACTGGGCAAGAGGTACACCAAAGCAACAAGGGCCACCCACGCGATGCACCTATGGCATCACGCAAAAGTGCAACAATGCTTAATTGATTGCTGGCATTCTTCTACGCAAGCTGCTATTCTCTTTGAAATAATGCTCGCAGACGCAGGACATTGTATCGATACCCTGTGATAAGCTTTCTTACAGTGTGTGTATTTCGAAGGTATCGGCCGTCCACTGCACTACTTCTTGAATCCACTTGAGCACGAGGTGCGGAAACTTCGCGGGAAACTCGCGCCATTCCTTGGTGGCGTGGGCTGAGACATACCTACTTGCATAGGGTTATAAAAAGATTGTGCTGAGTCAGCTTTACGAACCATTGATGTTTGTTATTCGATGGGAAGAGGGGAGGTAGACAACTACGACACAGCAGCGGCTTCATTTAGATACATAGACAGAATGATGCGACTAGTTCAAGTTGCCCTTGAATCCTTTAAAGATCACCGCACATCTATGAAAGCAGGGAACATATCTGTTTGCGGGAATGCTAACTTGTGCTCACCTAATTGACCACGCGAGAGGCATTCCAAATAAGATGCTTGGAATGAGAATTTTGGGATGCCATGGCGGCACTGCGTCGCGTCGCTTCGAAGATTTCCGAGTGCTCATTTTAGATAGCTCAAAGGTATATTTCACGAGCTGAACAAGAGCCGATTTGTAAGCGAGCTACGGTAGCTTAGAATGCCCCGGTAATATTCCGTTGCCCGCACAAACTGACGCGAAGAAGTCGTCTAGAGATGGTCCAGATTGATGCACCTAAGACACGAAGAAAAGAAGACTTTCAGGGTGTAAGCATCGCAATTGACAAGTTCTAGGTCAGTGATGCAGTCGGTGAAGGCAGCCTAAAGCACGCCTTCGTTAACTGTTCACTACTCACGCTACGATGATAATTCCATGACACGTTGCTTGCTCGAGCATAGCAAAAGCACGACGTTTCCTCCAGCATTAGCAGCATGCAGCATGCGATGAACAAATTCAAATTACAGGGAGAGATTTGAGTTGATTACGATGATAGCGTGTACCGTGTACAAACTACAGATCTGCAGCTCGCTACTCGCTACTGTTTAGCTCCTAGCAGACCGTCTCTATTCTATTCTTCACTAGAACTAATAGCCGTACTGCCCCTGCTGCGCTGTCTGTGTGCTACTTAGAGAAAAAGGTCCATGTTCTAAAATTCAGTCGCGAACCACTGTAGCATATTTAATTCGCCAATAAGACTTTCCTCGAAATGCCGATGCTCGCCCACAGTGCTTAGTTAATGGATCACCAACAGCGCATCTTAAGGATTAAGTTAACGATTGCCTGAAAGGAGTCAGAACCCCGCCCGTCTTCCTCAAGGGAGATGGCAAGCAAGAGAGGCAGGCTGGTCGTCGAACTGATGAGAAATTCAAATACCATAGAGAAATATTAGCCAAAATATGAGATTGAAGATAAATAGTTGGGGATGAACTGCGAATGAGTTAAATGTTTATCAATCACGGCGCCTCGCCGTGCTTTCCTCATTCTCATTTCTTTGGTGTCCAATTACCTCACGTGTTCGATGAGCTGTCGAGCATAAAGCACGAGCAAAGGGTCGTCTCGCCTTCCCATCAGCACCTTGACGTCGTAGCTCTTTTTCCCCTCCGACACTTCTTCGGCGCTGGCATAAAGCTGGCAGAATAGAAAAAAATGATACAATTAACGTAGTATCGTGATTAGACATAAAAAAGGTCAGTCACGATATCTTGGTAATGTGACCATGTGCAGTCGAGATTATGGAAACACATGTGCTCACTCACCATGGTGCCAATTTTGTTTGTTTGCGTCACAGTCACAAATATGCGATCAGCGAAAGATTGCACAATCAAATCAGTATGCACTCCGCTTATGGTGGCTGCAGTCTGCCTCGTGACGAACGGCGATGGCGTGTCACGTTGAGCAGCCGTGGCACTTTCCGCTTTCGCAGCTGCTAGCATATCTTCCATGCTTGGCATTCCCGGAACTGACATCGACTCCATCAGAGACGTGACTTCGTCCGACCCGTCTTCCACCGTGACAGCAATCGATGGCAGTAACGAGTCGGACGCTGGAGGGGCTGGCACATCGCTAGCCATAATGTTCACTTTAGAGCAAACGACGCTCAGCTATAGGCTAGTCAGGCAGGAACCTACGCACAAGGTACGAATAAATGCAGCTTATTTGAAATGCACTCGTTTAAGTGGTAGAAACGTCGATTGACTCTAAATTATCAAAGATTGGCGCTCCTGCATCCTGCATACAGGTTCTTCTACCTAGGGTCGATTTTTTGGCACTTGTTGCAAGTTCATCTTACCCCAGCTGCTCTGAGCCACTTGAATAATACTATAGAACCGGATGCACATGAGAATGATTACCTTGCTCCAGTCTTTTGAAGGCCTTCTGAGTACGAGAGTTGTCACTCGGAGTGCAATTGGCGAGACAGCTAAGCTTAGCTACTTAGCTCGAGTCTCAAGTAGTAGTCGTCTTCAGTCTGCGCTGCCCGCCTTGCGAGTTGCGAGTTGCGAAAAAGTGAGACGAACGAAGAAGACCCCACAAAAATACGTCACTCAAATGATCCAGTTACGTTGAGGAAGCACATCGCTTTTTTCGATTTTCGTCGCAACCGAACCGACTACCGACAAAAAATATACCCCATATCCGCCAGATTTAGGAACCCCCTGGCCAAAACGAAGGAGCACGAAGTGGTGCGATAAATTCGTGATTTTATTCCTAGAACTGATTTTGAAGTAAAGATAAGAGAACGGGACTACGGTTCGAATTCCGAGCGCGAGATCTACAGATCTGAATACACTAGCCCGACCCGAAATAAGAAGCACACACAAAGCAAGGGAGCTCAAGCGGCAAGCCAAAGGCATCTGTGTGATCTCGTGCCCACGGGACTTTTCGTGAGCGATAAGCGCACTTCGCACTTCGGTGTGGGCAAGTGAGACGGATTTGCGAGCTCAATACTTCAGCGAGCAGAAAGCCGCCACGCCACCCATGATCCACTCCTGCTGGTCGGCTTCCTCGAGGTTGTTCTTGATGTCGGTGCGGTTCGACGGAATTTCCATCCACATCACGAAGTTTGTCGAGTGGCCGGTGGTAGCGAGCACCCCGGCGCGGCTCAAGATTTTGTAAATCGGCAAACGGTAGACACCACTCTTGGTGGCCGGCCGGTCTTTGATGGGGTCGAGGAGCAGCGTGGGCATCTCGGTGTAGAGCTGCTTGGGCAACGAGTCGTTCACTGACTTGATTTCAGGGTCCCACCTTGCTCCTTCCATGAAGAGGCCGTGAATGAAGGCGCCGTTGTCGGGTTTCTTCTTGATGGTGGTGTAGTGCTCTTCCAAGTAAATGAAGTTGAAGTCAATCGTGTCAATGGGGTACTGGTACTTGCGCGCATAGTTCTGGAGAATGGCGGTCAGGAACCCTTGCGGGAAGTAAAACCCGCTCACCCAAAACACGGGTGGAATCCCTCCGTCGACCCAATCATGCACGAATTGAAGCCGGGCCATGAGGTCGTCCACCCAGTTCATGTACGGCTTCATGGAAGGATAGGCCAGGTTTTCCCAGACCGCAGGCACAGCGTTGATCAAGATGGCTTGGCCCATGGCATCGAGCTCCCCGCTCATCACCACTAATCCCTTGAGAGCTTTGCGCAGCATCGGCAAGGTCGACTGCATCACGTCAATCAGCTTGTTGAACCGGATGCACTCCTGCAAGAGCACCGTGTTCATCGACTCCCCGTACTGCACGGGGTAGGTCAGCGATATTTGCTCGTTGTCGAAGAGGCCGTACTGTCGGAGCTTCTCTTCGGCAGACGCTGCGGAGGCGTCAATCAATTCGTCGCTCTTGGCACCGCCGCCGCCCCCGCCGCCCGCCGTCATGAGCAAAATGGTGTCGAAAATGGCAAACGCTTCGCGTTGGGCGCACATGATGTTGGCGTTCTCGTGCAAGCCAAAGACGGCAGGCCCGGCCGACATCGGCAGCGTGTCAATGTAGTCCAAGTAACCTTGCCTGGGGGCTTCGGCATCGACCGAGATTGACATGTACACCCCGTCACGGTCAAACTTGTAGTCGTCGGACAGCAAATTTTCGTTGCAAAACATGCGCATAATCACGTCCATGGTGCGAATGTCAATGGCATCGGTGACTCGCCCGCCGTAATTGATGAAACTGGTTAAAAACTGAATCACCCGATAGGGGACGTTGTCGTAGGCATCCAAAAATAGTTCTAGTTGGCCTTGCGAAATGTCCACGTCGGTGTCATTGAATTCGTAAGGGCGGTTCCAGCCCAGGGGGCCAAATTTGCGCCGCTCCTGCGCCACTGCGTGGAAGAACCGCATGCCAAACAGCAGCTTGCGCCACACCGGTGCTTTGGTGGTGGCATGCAGGCGTGCGTCATCGAGCTTGAAGAAAGCGCTTCGCAGGTTGGACTTCAAGCCAGCCGGTGGTTCGTTGATCATTTTCACGCCATTTTGCAAGATGGACACTGGGAACTTCTCGGAAGGCATAGACGTCAGCCACAGGCGGAAGTCTTTGTGCGTGGTTTCGGGAGTCAGCTCTTCGCAAATGCGCTCGAGTTCGGTCATCCACGAAATGTACAAGTGGCAATTCTGCAAGAAAACCCAAAAGCCGGCCTTGGCGCCGTTCTCAATCATGACCTTGGCCTTGGTGCCCTGGCCTTGGCCCAGCGACAGCGAGCTCAACTTCTTGTCGAATTTCAGCTCTTGGGCGAAAGTCATGAACGCCTTGGTCGGGTCAGAACCTTTGGAGAGCACAAAGATGAGCGGCGTGGTGCACGTCGAGTCTTCGTAGCAGCTGGGGAGGTGGAAAGGCGGCGGCTCTACGTATTTGCTCCCCTGTTTCTCAATCACGTAGGTCATGATCGCATCGGGCACCTTGTCCACTCGCAAGCAGCGCAACGCCGCCAGTTTCTGGAACGAGTTGAGCTGGTCGTTCCATTTCCCAGGCAGAGGCAAGTCTTGCGGTGAAATCGCGTCGTAGTAGTCCCGCCACGCATCAACCAAGTTCGGGAAGTCCCGGTCAAACCCTTTGAAAGCAGGCAGACGGCTCAGCGAAGTGATCTCCGACCACATGCGCTTGTCTACCCACTCGGGCGGCTGGTAATTGAACTCCTCGTCGCTGCTGCCCCCACTCACCGTGCCACTGATCAAGAAGCGCCACTCGTCGGGATCCACCAAATTGTGTCCCTGTAGGATCCGAACGGTGAGCGCGAAACTGAAGAGCAGCTTGTCCTTTTCAAACAGCGAGCGGCAAATGTTGCAGTACAAGTAGTAGGTAAAGAATTCCTCCAAGTTGTGAAGGCGCTCCTCGAAATTCTCCGAAGGTTCTGCGCGACGGCAGCCCTGCACGAACAAGTTGGTGAACCACTGCAAGGAAAACTGGTACATGGGGTCCACAATGCTGAGGCCCGAAATGCAAAAGTACAGCATCGAAACGTGAAAGGCTACAGGGCGATACAGCTCGCGGTTGGTGTCGATTTCTTTCTCGGTGATGGCGGCCTCCTTCACTTTGGCATTGATGATCTCCGAGGTTTTCTTGGAGTTGGCCAAGGTGTCAATCAGCTCGACGTCATCCAAGATGTTGCCGCTGGACTCTTTCAAGAGTTTCAAAATCGTCGACTCAATGTCGGCCAGCTCGTTCTGCATGCGGGCATTGGCAATCACCAGTGAGTTCTTCTTCTCCTCCATATCGGGTCGTTCTTCGACCACGGTGACCCCCAGCAACTGATCTTCCAAGCCCGAAAACGTGATCGCAAAGTTGAGCAAGCTTACTTTTACGCAGACCTCCGGGGGGTAATGCGGGTTCGGGAGCTTCGTAGTGATGAAGAAATTGAAACTGTCGTTCCATGGGATCACCGAATCGCCAATTTTGATCATTTCTTGGCCGCCCTGGCGGAACTTCTGCTGCAAGAGTAAAGTTTCCAGCGACGCATCAAGCGCTTCGCCCACATTCTCGAGCAGCACCCATTTTCCAAACCGAACGCCGTTCTCGAGCGACCGAAGAAACGATTTGTCGCTCAGCTTCACCACGTCAAGGCCGTTCTCAGCGAATTTCGTTTGCCGGCCCATGTTTTTGATGAACTTGTTGGCCTGCCCCTGCGGGTCAATGAACAGCGAGTAGCGCCGCGCCTGGGCCATGACAATCGCGTTCTCCACCGAGTGCGAGTCTTGCGGAAGTTCGCACAGTTTCCAGTTGCGCATCTGCACTTGGTCAGCTAGAGTCGCGCGCACGTCTACACCAGGCGAGTGTGGGATCTTATGCTCCACCAGCATTTCTCGCCACGCAGTCACCAGGAGCTTTCGGAAGTCTGGCGTGAAAGCACCGGCGTAAGCAATGGTACTCGCGCTGATGAGGCTGTCGCCAATGAGGTCGCCGTATTCGGCGGTCAAACGCGCACAACTCTCGGTCCACCGCACGGACTCGGACCCGAGACTTTCGGTCAAAATGCCGGCGCGCTCGAGCCGTCCAGTGGCCTCTTCAAATTGCGCTTCAAGGCTCAGCTTCTGCGTGTTGGCTGCCGTGAATTCACTTTCCAAGCGCGCGATTTTGTCCATGACCCCTTTCAAAGTCCCCTGAGCTTCCGCGAGCGCACTCATGGTGATCTCCAAGCTCGCTTGGGCTTCCGCCAGCATTTTCTTCTTGGGCTCGACCATGAGCACTACGCGGTTGTAAGTGTCCATGGCGCGTACCCACATGCACATGGCTTTGCAGGCCTTGGAGGCCTTCTCAATGGCCACTGGCGTGAAGTTCGGGTCATCGATAAAAGGCTTGATGCGCTTGATCACGCGCTCCGGAATGTTGTCCTTGTCGTATTGTTGCATGTCTTCCAGCAATTTGTCGGCTTTCGCCAGCACCGTGCTTTGAGACGCCTTAAAGTAGTCGTCGATTTTCTTGCCCGGGGTGTCCGGGTCCGCCACTTTGACTGGCTTCACTTCAAACATGATGCACACCGCCTCCATACAGAGCTTCACCCCCGCGGGGGGCTTTTGCAGAGCTTTCACTTCGTCGATGTCCGACTTCTTCAGGTCTTTGAGGCACTGCACCGCGGCGTCCAGCGCGGGCAGCGCTTCGTCGAGGTCAGCTTGCGCGTCGTCCGCGATGGCCTTGGTCTCCGCTGCCTTCTTGAGCGCGGCTGCCTCTTCGATCTCCACCGCTGCCTGCGTGACCCCGGCCTCTTCCTTGTCCTTGTCGATCTTGATGATCATTTCCTCCACTTCGGCCACCGTTTTCACCAGAACAGGCTTCAGGGCAGTGATGTCCTTCTCCAGCGTGCTCACCACTTGACCTGTGGAAATAAGTTTGTCCAAACCGTTTTGGAGACGGTCTTTCAGCGTGCCCACTTCTGAGCGCTTGTTGGCAAGTACTTTGCGGTATGTCGACAGAAGCTCCAGGTAAGACGTAGGCGTCACGTAGTTGTGCCGGTTCAGCTCGGACTTGAATTGCAAGCTCGTGTTGACCACCGCTTGATGCACACCTTTGCACACGTCCACCACATCCTGGGTGTGGTCGCCCAAGTCAGTGTTGGACTCAATGAAGGCGCGCGTGGCCACCGATTGCAGAGCCTCGTCCGGCCAAGCGCTGAACCAATCAATGGTGCAGCAGTTCACGATGCTCGGGAATTTCCGCATCCGCTCGCGGAACGCTTCCCCAATGGGGGACATGGTCAGCACTACGTGGATGTTCCGGCGCACGCGCGTGAGGTACATGCTGAACAAATTGAGCTTGGTTTGCGGCAGGCGTTTCCGCACGCAGTCCTCTTTGCAAGCCTGGGCAATGGCATCCAGGTCTTCGGTTTGGTACAAGTTCGGCACGTCGCCCGAGTTCAAAATGGCATTCACGTCTTCGGTCATGGCTTCAAACACAATTTGGGTGTCGTCAAACATGAACACGACAGGTTTGTCTTGCAAGCCCGCGCTCAGCAAGCATTCGCGCAGGTTTTCGCGCCACTCGTTCATGCCGTACCCCTTGGCAATCTGAATCGTGTACAGGGTGTAGTCGGCCATAAACGTCGCGAGCTGCGTCAAGCTCTTGCGACCGCTGCCGCCCACGCCCAGAAGCAGCGCGTTGCCCTGGGGCTGCCGGAGCACTCGCGCGATGCGGGACACGTGCTCAATCGCGTCCATGAACATCACCAAATGCATGGGTTGCTTGGACTCGGCGTTGTACTCGTTCAAGTACTCTTCGATCAGCGGCTGAAGCTCACTCAAGTCGTCGACTTCGTCGTAGATCCGAGGCTCTGCCCCCGGCACCAAAAAGTCGCAAAACATGAAGAGAGTGTCGTTTGGCGCGTCGTGCACTTCGACAGCGACTTCGGGCTGCTTGTCTGCAGCTGCAGCGTCACCACCTTCTGCGCCGCCACCTTCTGCAGCCGCCGCATCACTGCCTTCCTCTCCCTCGGTCGGTTCGTGATGCTTAAGGTGAGTGCAAACTACATCCCAGGACATGCCAGAGTGTTTCTCGAGTTGTTGCCTTGCCATGGCATGAAACCAAGTGCGGTCTTCGTCATTGATGAGCCGATCGCAAAAGATGCGCCGGCACTCGTGCACCCACGACCGCGCGAGCTGCCCCTTGTTGTCGACCTTCTTGGGGTCCACCATCAGCAAACCCTGAAAGATCTTGCTCAAGTCGCGCAAGTTGAACTGGTAATGCGACTTGGCCGGGGTAGGGCGCATGTCCATCAACATGCTCAAGTACACGTCAATTGAGGCGGCCACCAGAGGCTCGCAGAGCACTTGCAAGTCGTCGGTGGCGGCGGTAAAGCGCGTCAAGAAATTGTGCAAAATGGTCTCGAAAATCAGGGTCATGGAGTCCGTCTGCATTTCGGTGTACCCAATGACATTGAAGTGGCGGTAGAAACGCGCTGAGACATGGTTGCGCCCCCCTCCGGGCGGCCCGCAGGCCGTCACGTAAATGAGGTCAATCAAGTTGCGGAAACTGAGCTCTTTGCGGTCGTACCAGCCGCCCGAGTCGAACCACTGCCGCAAGATTTCAATGGGAGGCTGTGCGCCGTACTCTTCTTTGGCGGGCATGTTGACATCGTCGATGAACAAAATGAAGCGCTTACCCGCTTGAGGGCCAAACACCCCTTTGCGGCGCTTCTCGCACTTGGAGTCAATGAGGTCCTGGGTTTGGTTCGCCGAAGTTTGCGCCGAGAAAGCCAGCGTGAGCGGAATGAACTTGTCATTGAACCCGTCTTGCAGCTGCGTGGCGATGTTCACGGATTTGCCCGTGCCGGTAGGGCCAGTCATGAGAACGTGGCACCCGCCGCTAACGAGCAGCCGCAAGAAGTAGCTGTACGCAATTGAATCCTTAGTGGGGATAATCAACTCGCTGAAGGTCAAGCTGGAGTCGTACTGGTACGGCGGCTGCGTCTCCATCCAGCCCATCCAAGACCATTCAGCCATGTCGAAATAGTATTCGAAGACACGGCCAGAAGTGCCACGAAGGCCGCATTGCGTACCGCTTTGGTCCATTTCAGTGCGCAAAAACACGTTCCACCATTTTCGCCCGGTTTCGTCCGAGGTGATCATAATCGACCAAATAAGCGCGAAGATGAAAATGTCCGGCAAGTGATCTTTGAGCAACCCAATCCTTTCTTTCGACGGCGGCTCTACGCCATCTTTGGGGCGGAATTCTTCAATCAAGCAATCAATGATGTTCATGAGGCCCACCACGAGGCAGTTGTCTACGGTAGGCAAGGGCTCGAACAAATTTCGGCGCAAGTTGTTGAGCGACGCAGTGACGTAAGTTTCGAAGAGCACCATCAGAGAGGCCTTCATGTCGTTCGAGAAGCACTTGGGCAGCGTGTTGAGCCACGACAACATGATCGGGTCGTACCCCAGCGACTTGGGCTCCATGTAAATCATGCCACATCGGCTCACTGTGGCAGGCGACGCCACTGCAAGATCTTCAGGCTCGAACATCATGGTCATGGGCTCCGTCAGACCCATGATTTCACCCGACGTCAAGCACAGCTTCTTGTTGTCGTCGAGCACCGTGTTCATGTTTTCGATCCAAATCGCATCCACGGGCCCATCAATGAGCATCCATTTGAGGCATTCCTTGTCCGGATGCTTGATGGCCGTGCGCATCAAGCCAGCCAAAATCCCGTCTTGCCACTCGTTGGTGTTGGGGTCAAACTGACCGTACAATTGACCCATGTTGATGCTCTTGGGGTTGCAGTGGTAAATTTCGGTGTGCGTGTAACGCTCACCCTCGATTTTTTCTTTGTGGAGCTGCGACAGAGCAAACTTGAGGGTCCAGATGCAGCGCGACTTGCCGCCTCCAGTAGGGCCCACCACCATCAACCCGTGCCGGACGCAGATCATTTCGTACAGCTCAATCACTTTGCGGATGAAAATAGGCACCGACTGCAAGTTTTGGTCTTCGCAGGCTACTTTGATAGCGCGCAGCAGTGGGCCATAGTCGAACGGCGGCCGCTCAATGCCGGGGAACAAATCGCTCAAAATGCCAGCAAAAAGCGGCAAATCGTGCGCCAAGAACTTGGGCACGTTGACATCTTGCAAAGCACGCAACAGGAGCGCTTCCTCGCGTTCATCCGGCGCCGCTCGCTTCAAGTTACCGGCGGCTACGATCACCGTCTTCACCGCACGCATGCCGTAATCGTAGTGGTCTTGCGAACTCAGTTGCTCGGAGCACAGCTTGAAGGTAGCAACCATTTTTTTGCCGCACTTGCGGTTTTCCAGGTAGCCGTACGACAAGAACATGATTTCGCCGATCATTGCGTAATCGGGGACCTGAGAAAGGAAGTAATAAAAGTCGGAAAAAGGAAGAGAATAAGAACAAAAGAATGATTGCACGCTTCGGCAACAATGTATGACGTAGGTCAAGCGCATCATTCAAAATCAGAGCACTCACCATCATCGCAACCGGTCTGAAGAGTGCTTCTAAATTATCCGGGAGTGCAGATCGCCTGAGGAAAATAGACAAAGTTGAGTACATTGTTGAAAGTTAGAAACAACAAGTACGATCGTATTGGGGAAAACGCATTCAAATTGTGTGCTCTATCTGTTCATGAAACGTACCCAGCGTAGCCTGGGTTCATCGTAATGTACACCGAAAAGTTGGGGTCCACATAAATGTCCACGTCTTCAAAAATGACGCGCTTTTCTCCGCGCTGCACCGCCCCTTGCAAAGTCATCACTTGCTGCGCAATCACGCTCAGCACTTCGATCGAAATGCGGTTGAACTCGTCGAAGCACGCCCAGGCGCCCGAGGAAGCCAGCCCCTTGAAAAACTTGCCCATGGCGCGGTAATCCAGCTGGTCGGAGCAATTGAACACCACGCACTGCTTGGCCAGTGCTTTGGCCAAATCCTTGGTGGTCTCCGTTTTGCCCGTGCCCGCAGGGCCAGCGGGCGCACCGCCCAAAATCATTTGAAGCGCGCCCATGATGGTCAAGTAGCACTTGTCAGTCAACGGAGTAATCACGAGGCGCATGGAGTTGCCCAGGTACTCGTAGCCGTATTCTTGCTCGGAGCTCACCATGACCACTTTCAAGTCACCGTCGTCCGCAGGTGCATCGCTCGTGTCGACGGTGCCAGTTTTCCAGTAGTAACGCATTTGCGAGATCCAGTCGAAGTCCGTGGGCAACGACACGCCTGCGTCTGCCATTTTTAGCATCACGTCACGTGCGTGCACGTCCACTACTGCGAGCGCTCCCACTGACTTCCGGGCGAGCTTCGACATGCTGCCACGAATCAGAAACACCATGTCGTTAAGTTGTTGCACCAACTGGTCGTAGTAATCCCGCACACCCTGATTGCCTTTTTCAAGCATGGCTAGCTCGGTTTCCCGCGTCCAGTGCACTTGCGAGCCATTGATCACCACCATGCCGGGCCATTTCTGCATCCAGTCAGTGCGCGAGATCTCAAAGTAGTCCCGCACCCCAAAGAGCATCTGCTCACGCACTGACACTCGCATCTGTGTCGTCAGTAGGCCCATCCAGGTCTCAATGTTTTTGCCTTTCGGGTCCACTGGCGTGACAAACTTAATGACTTCTCGCTCCGGCGATTGCATAGCCGTGATTGTCAGGTCGTCTTCAAACTTGACTTCGTCCAAAGCTTCGAAGCACTTCCGCAAGTGCGGTTGCACGGCCAGTGGGTCTTTGGTTTCCGACAAAATTTCAAGCAGCTCTTCGTCAGCCAAGAAGTAAAAGCGACTGTAGCCGGCGCGCTTGGCTTCGAGGTAGTCCGACAGGCCTTTCGACACTGTATCAAGCAAGCTGTTGGACTCTTGAAGTTTGGCCAACAGCTTCGCATCGTTACAGAACTCAATGGCTTTGGGTTTTTTCTTGGCGGCTTTGATCATGGACCTCCAGTGCTTGTCGACAGCGGTGAAACGCTTGCCTTCTGTTGGGAGCTGCTTGTTGATGTCCGGGCTTTCGAAAATAGGCTGTAAGTACATCCAATTGCGCTGCACTTTCACCCACTCGTCAATAACTTCCGAGGTGTTTTGAAGAGCTTCGTTCCACTTGTCAATGCGCTCCGTAAACGGCCCTTTGAACGCACTGAACGTCATGGCCTGAGTCAGCGTCACTTGCTCGTCCAGCAGAGCAATGTAGGTGTCCACGCCGCTCAAAATGGAAGTGCCGGTTTCGCGGTAGTCGAAAATTTCCAGCATCACGTCAGCCCAACCTTCTTCCATTTTGTCGAGCTGCACACGGATGGCATTCTCCTTGGCGGCTGTTTCGGCGACTTTGGTAATCACGTCCACTTGCTCGTGCAGTCCCATTTCCTTGGCCACAGTGAGCGTGAAAGCTTTGTCGGGAAACACTTTTTGGCCCACTTTCTCTGACAAGGCTTCCCAGTGGCGATCTTCCATCCCTGGCGTGCGCAGCGCAATCAACAAAGGCAGCACGGGTCGGAACTCGTTCACCTCGTCGCGAATTTGGTTGCCCACTTTGAGCTGACCCGCCATGCTCCCACCTTGGTTTTCGAACGTGCGACACACTTTGACCAAGGTTTTGAACATGGTGTTGGCTTCCTTGTCGATGGCTTCCGCGTCCAAATTGTTCAGGCTAGAGGACATCCACTCGTCACGATACTTGGTCCATTTCTCCACACATGTCCACAGGTCGAGGTAAGGAGCAAAGTTCTTTTGAGCTGACGCCAGGACGTCATACTCCGTAACTGTCTCGCCAAAAATCGTTTGGCGCGACATGAACACCATGCTCTTGTCCTGACTGTCCTTCAGCTTGTCTTGTAGCGACCGCAAGTGCAGCATAATGCTTTTGGTCTTGTCGGGATCCGTGTAACCGACGAGCGAGTCGACTTCGGCATGCAAATCAGCCAGAACCGCTTGAAATTGCTCTTGCTCACCGTGCATTTCGTCCATGAGCTCAAGCCGCTTGTTTGGCAGAGTCAAGTTGAGCACTTCCACTTTGTCCCATATTTGAATGGGTAAACTGTACAGGATTTCGTAGCGCAGGTGGACTTCTTTCGGCGTTCCAGACCGGCAATACTCGTCCAACACATCCCAGTGCTCCTCAACTTCGCGGCACTCTGACTCGTAGCCAGCCATCTTCACCGGCAAGTCCTTGATAAGTTGTTCTAGGTCAGCCACTTCTTCAACCGTCGCTGGGTCGTGTTTCAATTTGGTCATCACCTCGGAGTACTTCTTGATCACCACTTGCGAGGCAAGGTCAATCGCGCTCTTCATGCGCTCAAACAAACCCTCAATTATATCCTGGTGCACTTTGAGCAACGCAGCCTTCACCGGCGAAACGTCCACCAAAAACAGTCCCAGATTGATCTTCTTCTGAGGCAAGTCCGTGTCCAGGGCTTCGATGGCAGCCTTGTGCTCGGCGAGCTTGTGCGCCACGCTGCTGGGATCCAACAAAATTTCTTCGCCTGCTTCTGAAAGCGACCCTAGAGTGGCACCCTCGCCAGCCGCTTCAATTTGTGGGTAGCAGCATCGGTCCAAATAGTCCTGCAGCTGAAGGTTGAGGACCTTGTCGTAGCACGCGTACAGGCCAACGTATTCTTTCAGCACGCCGGCTTCATGGTCCAGCTTTTCCTTGCACACTTGACGCGCCGTGCTCACAGCGTCATGGCAATACCCCAAAGGGCTCAGCAGAGGGTCGTCGGTCCACTGAAGCTTCTTCATCACCAGCTTTTCCACTTGGTGAATTCCAGCCACGTTGGCGAGCACTTCAAGCATGCGGTCTACGGCTTCACCAACCTAAGGTCAATCAACGAAAAAAAGGTAATTGAAGAAATTTAAAATCATAAAAAGAAAAAAGTGGGAATATAACTGACAAATCTATTTATCATGGTATATCGGCATGAGCATTTCATTCAAGTGGCATGCGAGAGCATAAAATACCTGCTGAGGTGATAGATCGCTTTCCACACTGCTGCCGCCGCCGCCGCTCACACTAGTAGTCCCAAGGTCGTCCTCAGGAGGTGGAGCCGAGCTGCTGATTTTGAGCTTGAGGTTGAACATCGGCGGCGCGCGCTCCATCACCAGCAACTCATTCTGCCGCTTCAAGTCTGCACTGTTCTCAGCTGTTTGCTCTGCAGCTTTCTTCTCTTCGATGTCGTCTTTGAACTCATCTTCTTCGCCTGCCTCCTCATCCTCGTCATCATGCGGAGTGGCCTCCTTGAGCTTGCTTGCTTTGTTTTCCAAAGCATGAGTGCGGTAGCGCGCATGGAGCAGCAACTCCACATCACTTTTGCTGCGCACCGCCGTCGCGCCTGGGCAAGCAGCGCACACCGTCGCCTGGAGCTCGGAGGCACAGCGCACGATGTACTCGGTCAACTCGACCTGCATCATGAAGCCAGTTGTCTTGAGCTGCCGCCGCAAAGGCCCTGCGAGGTAAGCTTCAATGCGAGTTTCGTTCACGTTGAACCATCCCTTGGTCACGGGCTTCAGAGCGGTGCGAATCATGTCGGTGATCTCGTAAGGCCAAGCACGCAAGCTCGCGGTTTCGTCGTCCATTTGCCGCTCTTGCGCGTCCTGAAACTCCGACAGTGTTTGGCTTCGCTTCGGTTCACGGCCCAGGAAAAAGCTGCGGTGGCGGCACGTATCTTGAACGCACTTCACCACTTGCTGCATGGCGTCATTCGCCTCCGGGATATTCAAGCTCGTGGTCAAGTCAAAAGCAGCACGCTTCTTGGCTAAATCATACGCAGGCAAGTCGCTTAGGTCAGGGCGGCGAGGAGGTGGGGGCGCACATCCTAGTGTCGCATCGCCGAAGTCCACCAGCTCTTGAAAGCCAGGCACGTGCTTGCCGCCGTTGACGCGTAGCACCACGGAAGCCATGCACCGCGCATAGTCTTCCGAAGCTTCTCTCAAGAGGTTGGTGGCGCACGCGGCGCGGTACTCTTGCTCTTCCTCGGGGCTGCGGCGGTTGCTAGCACTGCTGTCGCCCTCATTGCCGCCGCTGGATGCAGTGGCAGCGACCGCCGAGGCAGCGCCCGACGCTCCTGGCGCAGGATCCTTCCTGCCCGCCTTCCAAGTGGTAGTAGCGAGCGCGAGCACACGTCTGGCGCTCAGCTCGTCTTGCTCCAGGTCCCACAGGCCGTCGGTAGGCATGCAGTCGGCGTAAAGCTGGTACTTCAAGGTGAGTTCAGAGCGGTAGCGGCTCTTGTGCGCAGCCGCCACACGGGCCGCAAATCGCAAAGGGTCTTCCACCGTGAAGCACACAAACAAGCGGTGCAGCGGAAGGATAGCGTCGTACAGCAAGCCAGCTTCGTCAGCAGCAGCCTGCTCCTTTTCATTGGTAGGTCGAGAAGGCACACCAAAGCGCTCAACCGTAAATCGATCCGTTGATGCATCGTAGCCAGTGACCTCGACGGCTTCAAAAGTCATAGCCTCAGCAGTGGAAGGGTATTTGGTGCGGCACAGTGCTACTGCAGGCAGGCGGCAGCGCCCGTCACCAGAGTTGCTAGCTTCTGTGCTGAGGGCCATCCAGGCAGTTGGTGAGCGCACGTCAAAGTCCTCATCATCAAAACGCTCGAGCTCGAGAAGCGACTCAGCACCCATGGTTCCTTTCGTTGCAGCTTCAAAAATCAACGAAGGAAGCGCGTCAAGCTTAGCCGCGAACTCGCGCCGCTTTCGCTCTACCAATAATTGTCTTGGTGGAGAACCTGGAAATGCCTCATAATCAGAAAAAACTTTCGGAGGTATGACAACCTCAACCCGCTTAGCAACCTCAGGCGCGGGCGCAGCTAAGTCTCCAAAAGCTGAGCTGTATGGCGGCGCATCACCAGCTTGTGCCAGCCAGCCAGTCTCTTCCACTTCAGCGGCAGCGCCACCTCCGGCAACACAGGCGTAGCTGCTGTTCGAAGCATCGGCGAATTTCAAGGTCGTGTTCACCATCTTGCGGTGATCTGCCACAGCCGCAGCTGAGCAGAGCAATCAAAGACAAGGAAGTTACGCACTAGCGCGCACTTTCCGAGCACGGCCTCAGCACTCCCACGTTAAGGCCAGTGCTCGTTCACGAATGGCGTTGCACCGTGAACAGTGAACAACTGCGTGCAAAAATTGACGAAATTCATGAATATCGTGGCCCTCACCGTATTTTCACCCGTACTATTGGTTATGAAATCCTATCTGCGAAGACCGATCACCGACCACCGACGGGCGACCACCGACGACGGCCTCCTCGTCGCGTCCAGGCAGGCGACTATCCAGCATCTTCAGTGGCGGTGGACGGACGGTATCTAGTCCCTACAATAAAACATCTGACGTATTTTCTCCAGAATATAAGGCAAATACGTCGCGACGTATCGACTTTTCTGCTGACGTCATCACAAACACGTCACCAAATATACGCCTATATACGGCGTTTGCCATGCATATAGTAGGAATATGCCCTAATATAACGTAATTTACGGTACTGACGTATTGATTGACGTATTTGGGTCAAATATTTGACGTATTTTTGTAAGGCCTAACGGTATCATCCATCCACTCGTTCAACAACAGCCGGCCGGGCTTGAACGCTTGCTGAGTCGACTCCCTTAATCAGTTGAACGAAAAGCCCAAACTGATGATTGCATCGATACCTCGTTCAATGATACGACTGTTCGTTCAGCTCATTCTTCTTGGAGCGTGGGTCGTAGCCGAGAAAGAGGTAGGGTGCCAACTCCGGAAGTTCTTGCATCCTGATAACATTTCGACGCATTGCTTGTCCTAGTAATCTCCTGCGATCGGTTATCAACTGTTGATAAATTGTCCTCTACTGAGTGCTGCGTTGTGGTTGCACGCTGAATGATACTTTTAGGAGGAGGATCCAACCTCGGAGGAACCTGGGGAAGAAGAACTGCCCGAGGAAGTAGGCTCCAAGACGGACGGAACCTCGATCGCGCTCTGCATCATTGGCATCATGACTGTGCTCATTGCAGTCACGGTAAGAGCCCGCGCGATATAGGAGACTTAACCTCTCGTGTGCGTGATGTACTGATGTCCAAACACCTCGAAGGATGTCATCTACACGTGCATTTTCAAAACGTAATCTCTGCATGATACGTATTATTTTGATGCGGTTGTTTCCCTGGTGCAGTGCCTCTTCGAGAACATCAAAGACGGGATTTACGAGCGCACTCCGAAGCCCTCGCTCCCAATTGTCGACGCGCTCTTCTCTGAAATGACAGTGCTCGGCTTCCTGTCCATGGTAACCTTCATTGTGTCCTCCGCTGGATTCATCGACGACCTTTCCGTCCGAATCTATGGCCCTTCGGCCGAAGGCGAAGAATTTCTAAAAGAGCTGTTCGAACGAGTGAGTGGTTTAATTCTGAAACGAGCACGATCGATGGAGTGTTTGCAGTTCGGAGCCAGTTGTCTTCTTGTTGCCGACACGGGAAAAAGACGGTCCTCTAGAGTGCTTCGTTTCCTAGACAAACGTGAACACCAACCGTTTTTGCATTGTTTTCGTTGTGTGCCCTTTTCTTTTAGGCCCACTATACGCTGTTTCTGGTGATGGCGGTGTTTTTCTTCATAGCCATTTTCATCTTGCACCAAAACAGCGAAACCATCGACCTTCTCATGGCGCTTCGCGAAGACGTAAGATCCACCTCTTTCGTTCCTCTCCTTTTCTCTTGTCTTCTTCATTCTATCTCTCCGTATATGGTCTTTGTTTTAAAATTTAACTCATGTGCCTTCTTCCTCCCTTTCTCTCCTTTCCCAACAATAGGTGCTCCGGCCAGAGTACCTCCAGGGTGAGCTCTTGAAAGTTGCTAAAGGGCGCCCAGCGTGGTGGCAGTGGGGGGAGCGGAAGCTGTACCACAACGCGTGTCTGTTCTTCGAGTACTTGGCGATGCGGCGGGAAGTGATCCACGGCCGCCGCTCCCAACACCCCCACGCGCAGCAGCCCGAGGACCAATGGCTCCCTCTCGACTTCCACTACGCAAGGTGATGAGAACTTTGTCGCGGTGTCTGTGAACTCATTCTACCGAGGAACTAAATCCGTCGCTCTTTTGCTCTTTCCTTTTCAGTTCGTTTTTTTTTTATAATTTCAATAATCTTGTGGTCATTTGCTCGTTCAATTTGTAATATTGATTGAACATCTGACATTTTTTGTTGAATATTATCATCTCTTCAGGTACGTGTCGATCAACCTCGGCCGCACCGTCGCCGAGACGATTGGAGTTGATTCTTGGACCTGGTTCCAACTCTGGGGCTTGAACCTTGCCATGTACTTGCTCTTGCTGGCGTACCCACCCAAGGGGAAGAATTCCGTGGTGGTGTGCGCCGTGTGGCTGGGTTTGGGTTATCTGGAAGCAGCGTTTATCGTGTACTTTTACCGCCATTGCCTGGAAGTGAAGTGGTGCTTGTGCTTGCCGGAAGAACTGCCTCACGTCGCCTTTCATGTTCCCAATCCAGCCACTGGCATCCCCCGCGCGCGCCGTGTGTTTGAGCCTCAGCCGCACCTGTTGACCGGTGGTTTGAACGACAGCGTCATCATGCTCAATGGCAACCGAAAGACAGTGGCAGGAGGCTACGAGGCTCTGAATGGGGCTGACGGTACCAAGTCTCCAGTCCTGGATCGGAACTCTTCCAGCTTGGAAATGACTTCGATGAAGAAGAGCCCTGAGGACGAAGAAGAAGCCAAGAAGGCAACTAAGACGGCGCTAGCAGCTGGTTTCCGCGCGAAAGGCATGTCGATAGCTGCAGCCGAGTCCTTGTCCGACGCAAATTTGGAAGCCGAGCAATTGGAAGGCTCTGACCGTGGCTCGCCTCCGTGGGCTTCGGTGGTCACGGACGTGGCGTCTCGCAGCAAGTGGCGCCAGTGGATGGGGGGACGGGCGCCATTTCGGCAGTTGTACTTGTATTGGCACGAAGGCAACGGCCCCGATTTCCACATTCGCGTGCTGCGGCTGCACTTGGTGTACTTGAGCATTCAAGTCACTCTGCTGATATTGGCGTTTGCGCCTTTGGTGAAGGAGCACTTCGGTTTGAAGGCGTACATTGGGTACCTTTGCGCGCCTTTGCCTCACTTGATTTACACCATGGGCTATGTGCTGTCGCCGTTGACGAGGGTGGTGACAGAGATCGGCTACGCAGGGATTTTGCAAGACCAAAAGGTGATCAAAGAAGTGCTTCGGATGATGAAGACTGAGAAAAGCGTGAAAGGCCTTATGCTTCTCACCAACATGCAGCGCCTCGTGGCGGATTCTCGAAGCAAAAAGGCGTCAGCCAAAGTGAAAAGCGCTGGGAAGGGTACGGAAGAGTCGAAGGGCTCGGAGAGTGCCAGTTCGGACTTTCTGACCACGGTAGCGCAAGAACTCTTTCTGCAGAAATTTGTGGAAGTGTCGGGTTCGCCTGGTGACTCGATGGACAGTGTGCGGGTGGGGCCGGACGTGTTCAAGAAAGGGCTCAACTTCCTTGCCAACTTCACCAGTGACGAAGCGGCCCGTGCTTTCGCCCTTGCCGACACCAGCCAGTCGAGGAGTGTGTCGAGCGTGGACTTCGTGCATTTCTTCAAGCGGCTGCACCACCCGAGCGCGTGGAAAACCTTAGCTTCGGACAAGGATGCCGCCAACCAAGCTCTCGTGGCGCGGCTGCACGGTTGTTTTCAAGTGGTGGCTACGAGCAAGGAAGACAAGGCCAGTGGGGTTGGGCTCACGGCGGAAGAAGAGCTCAAGATCTTGCACCGCGAGCACGGGCGGGCAGTGCATGAAATCGTCATGCTCTTCGACCAATACGACACGAACAACGACGGGTCCTTGGACTACGAAGAAGTGCGGTACATGATCTCCAACCTCGGGGAAGACCTGACCGAGACGGAAGCGCAGCAACTAGTGAACCACCTCGACCGCGACGGGGATGGCGAAGTGAGCATGGCCGAGTTTGTCGTGTGGGCGTTCAAGCGACAGCAGGCCACAAAGCCAATGGACGTAGAAGAATTGGCCGGCGAAATCTTTGACCTGGTCTTTGACCGCACCGCTGACGGCAAGATTGACGTCAACGAGTTCATTGCGGGCCTCGAGCACATCAAGTCCGCGCTGTCCTACGACGAAAAGCACGAGCTGTTCCGCGAAGCTGATGAAAACGGCGGCGGGTTCATTGACAAGGAAGAGTTTGTAGCCCTGCTCATGAAATACTCCGACGAGTCCAAGATGCGTTAAAAGACAAAAGCCACAAGCGGCGGTGCTCGTAGTCCGCCGTCCATAGGTCTACCCACTTTTTTTTATGTCGTGGAAACACTAAGAGCCAGATATTTGCATATCAGCGGCTGCGGTTCCCGCTACCTACGCCCACGAATACAAGAGATGTGGGCTATGCCCCCGAGTTCGAATTCTTAATTACGCCTAGGCGAGCTTAAAACAAAGGAATTAAAAATGTTTGCCTTAAGCACCCCTAAGGAAAATACTAGCCTTGGTGAGTGTTTGGAGCTTGAGCTTGGAGCTAAAATCTCAGAGCAAGAGTACGATTTACGTACACGCGTAATTTGCGCGCCTCGAGCTTATTTTTTACTTCACGTGTAAATTACGCGCAAATTACGCGTAATTCACGTGTTCCATACGCGCGGTAAATATTGCACAAATACGGGCTCTTGGTATTCTTTGGTAGTGCTGTGCCCTTCTGAACTCCCTTCCCTACTTCTTACTTCACTAGCTCAGTGCCTTTCTGACTCTTTGCGAATTGCCCTTCTTTTTGCGCATCCTTCGTGATTGGCGTGGTCTCTGCCCAGAGGGAAGTGCTACGCTTTGCCGGTATGGGCATCATTCATCGTTCACTATAGTCTACCACGATGAGTGGTTGTGTTGATGAGTTACACCCAAAAGATCCAGGGAGGTTCTACCGTGACGTCACCACAGTATTCGCGGGATTTTGTGCTGTAATTTACGTCTGATTGGTAAAAATTACTTCCCCGCGTAATTTACGCGTAATTTACGGCCTAAATTATAACCTAGTCTCATAGCACGGAGGAGCGTGCCACTTTCGACCGCTACCATCACTTCCATGGCCACTCGGGCATGTGCGCCTGATTAGCTTCCTAGGTTTAGTTTGTGCTGCTTTTCTTCTCTACCTGTTAGCCTTCTAATTCCGGCCCTTCGGGGCTTCGGGGCCCTGTCGGCCTGTCTCAAAAATAATTTCCGTGAGAGCAGCGACCCCGTTAGGGGCGTTATTCGCCCTCTTGTGGGGATTCTGCAGGAAAAGAATGCATCATCCATCGTCAACACGTAGTCGACAAAAAAATGAGCGACCCTTTGAACCTCGGGCAGTTCCTGCGCTCGCCTGAGCTACAATTCGAACAAACGTCACGCTTTTATGTGCTGGGTGCTGCCGATGGCAGTAGCCCGCAAATTCCGGCACCGAGGCCTGTAGCTGCGCATGTAGCGAAGGCCGAGAAAGCAGCTCCTGCTGTGGTCGCTCCTCCCATGGTTCCTGTGGATAGCAGCACCGCTTCGCACCCGATCGAAGCTCAAATCATTGAAGTGGGCAATGAAATTCGCTCTTTGAAAGCCGCTAAAGCCGTCAAGGAGGTGATCATGGCTAAAGTGGCTGAGCTCAATGCATTGAAGGTCTCGTTTGAGGAGGCTACGGGGGCAGCCTACATACCTCCCGCAGGATCGAGCGCACCCCGTAACAGTGGCAACAGCAGCAAAGGCAGCAGCAAGAGTAGCAAAACTAGTGGCAACAAGGCTGACAGTGGACCTAGCGGAGGAGCAGCTCCTGCAGCAGCTTCGGCTCAGGCAGCTCCTGCGGCTGCTGCAAGCTATGACCCAGCTCATTTTGCGTCGATTCGTTCAATTGGCGAAGAATGCGTCACCGAGGTGAGATCTAGCACTTTGCCTGTAAATTTCCATTATGTTATGATACTAATCTAGTCGTTGTGATATGCTGTTAGACTTGTTTCAACGCATTTTAGTAGAGCAAAAGCTAGCGAAGCGAGAGATTCGTTGAACATTCTGTTCATTCGATTGGATCGTTGTGTGTGTGTTTGTGGTAATGAAAGCGGCTCTGCACGCCTTTTCAATGGCTTTCTTACCGTTCAGTCCTCTAATATCTTCATTGTCATTAATCTTGGTTCCTTGTGCACTTCACAGGCGGACCTGCAAGCGTTGCTCACGCAAAAACCGACGAGTTTTCGGCTTTACGACGGCTTCGAGCCTTCAGGCCGCATGCACATCGCTCAGGGCGTGTTCAAAGCAGTCAACGTGAACAAGTGCACGGCCGCAGGCGGTACTTTCGTGTTTTGGGTACGTCAATTTGGTCGGGGCTGTTATAGTCGTCTATTTCTTTTCATGGATTTTATTGATCAATTTACTGACGAAAGAAGGATGAACTAATGCAGGAAATGTCCTCCGTTGCATACGCCAATGAAAATATTTTGATGAGTATATTTTGTTCTACTTGGTTTGTGTATATGCTACAGGTGGCGGATTGGTTTGCGCTGATGAACGACAAAATGGGCGGAGATTTGGCCAAAATCAAGGACGTGGGGCGTTATTTCGTTGAGGTGCATGAACAAATGGACGGACATAAGTTCTGGTCTGGAAGAGAAAATGATACTTATCACGCGCTTATGGATCATTTGCGGCCTGGTATTGAAGTTGTTCTGGGTCACGGTTTATTTTTAATCATCAACTCGTGTTTTGAGGATCATCTTGACTTCACATTCCTCCTACTCCTACACTGTAGGTGTGGAAAGCCGCGGGAATGGACATGTCGAAAGTGGAGTTTCGGTGGGCTTCCGAGGACATCACCAAGCAGGCCGCTACCTATTGGCCGCAGATGCTCGACATTGCCCGTCGGTTTACGCTCGCCCGGGTCACCAAGTGCTGCACCATCATGGGCCGCGCCGAGGGCAACTTAACGGCCGCGCAGATCCTGTACCCCATCATGCAGGTGTGCTTTTATTGTACTTTCAAAGCTGACTTTTTCTTCTCGTAATAGGTGTCATCGTTCTGGAGTTCGATCTCGTCTTTGCCTGATTGCGCCTCTTCTTGTCTTTCTCTTACCTTGCTCTTCCTCCTGTTGAACTGTTACAAATATTAGTGCACCGACGTGTTCTTCTTGCGGGCTGACATTTGCCAACTCGGCGTCGACCAGCGGAAGGTACTAGCCTTTTTAAGCACATGTACATGTTGACGCGTTCAACAGACGAGTGTCGAGAATCGGGCTGAGTATACTACTGTTCCCATATATATGTCTCCACACATGACCGTGTTTTACATTGAATCCTGTTGCGAATGCATTGTTGGCTTTCCTCCACCACTAATTCTTCTTCACGCATTCGGCGAAATCCCAGGTCAACATGCTGGCGCGCGAGTACTGCGACGCGTCAAGCCGCAAGGGAACGAAACCCGTGATTTTAAGCCACCACATGCTGTACGGGCTCAAGCAGGGGCAGGCAAAAATGAGCAAGAGCGACCCAGACAGCGCTATCTTCATGGAAGACTCCCGCGACGACATTGCCCGGAAACTCACGCTAGCGTTCTGCCCTACTTCCTCGTCTAGCGCTAACGGCGGCGCAGCAGCTGTGGCGGACGGAGAGCTTCGCTTGGCGGTCGATGACTTGGAGAACCCATGCTTGGATTACGTGAAACACATTGTCTTAGCCGATCGCCAAGGAGCGACGTTCACCGCAGGAGGCCAAACTTACGCTTCTTATGAAGCCGTGAAAGAGGCACTGACGTCGGGGAAATTGAGTGAATCGGCCCTGAAAGAGGGCTTGATCGATGAAGTCGATAAGTTGGTGGCGCCCGTGCGGCAGCATTTCGAGAACGACCAAGAGGCAAAAGCGCTGCTGAGCCGGATAGAAGGCTACAAGAAGGAGGACGCCGCCGCCGTGGCCAAAGAAGCACTCACGAAACCGCTGCGGTGTGGGAACCTGCTGGGTGGTGACGGAGGAGCCAAGGAGGTAATGGCGCAAAATAGAAAAGTATGATAAACTTACTACATGGCGCCTTTTGCCAACCATCGACGTTCACATTTACATTTGTCTCTTGCATTAATGCGTGTTCCTGCTGGTGGTTTATCGTTTTAAATTGTTGCATTATTGCTCCCTTCCGACTCTGCACTGGCGGCTTGGTCTTAGTTCTCTTCTCGCGGTGGTTGTTTCGTTATCATTCTTAGGCGCCTCCAGTGCACTGGGTGGTCGCTCCCCTTCCCGGCCCCGCGGTGCCTCTCAGCCTGGTGTTTGGCTTGCTGGCGCGGGTGCGGACCGCCCCCAAAGGGAGTAAAGTGGTGGTGTGGTGCCCGGACTGGTCGGCTCTGGTGATGAGCTGCTTAGGGGGCGACGCCAAGGTATACAGGGAGGGATGGGGGCTTATACATGTGTGTGCATTGGTGCAACAATCATGACCACTTCCTTTTTGTGCAATGTCTTGCTTGGTGTGTGGCTCTCTCTGTGGTTACTGCCTGTCTTTGAACATTCTCATTAACTTGTTTTCATGCGTGCTTTGTGCTGCTGTTCCTATTGCTACTGTTGCCCGCGCGCCCTCTTCACTTTACCTTTTCTTATTGCTCAAACACACGTGCACAGGTGATTCGAGCGGCCTACACTCTGCTGTGCACCTCCTGCGGTGCTCTCGACCAATTGGCGCCTCCGTCATCGTCTGATCAGCCGTCATGGTCGCAAGTGCAAGTGCTCTTTCAGTCCGACGCCATTCTCAAAGACCCTTCGGACTATTGGATCTCGGTGATTAACGCCGGCCGTGCCCTCAAGCTGAACGAAGTCAAACCGGGCGATGTGCCCTATCCGTCAGCAGCTACGCCAGCAGCAGGGGCCGCAGGAGAAGCTGCGGCTGTTGAGGAGTCTGGAGGAAGTGCAGAAGCAATTTCAGAGCCAGCGGGGTGAGTTTCCATATTCATTTGTCAATTGGGTCATTTGCTTTGCGTAGTTCGTTCTCAGCCCTTTCCTTCTCCTCTGCCTTTCCTCTTCTTCTTTTTGTCACTTTTCGTTCTGGGCGTATTCATTCCAAAAGTTTTTTTAATGCTCGCTACCCCTTTCTGTGAATCATTTCTTCTCACATCAGGTGTGTCGTAGCCGCGCTCATGCACGTTGGGGATATGCTCGGCGTGAAACCGTCAAGTGTTGCAGCGTCATCCTCGGATGTGGGGCCTCACAACCTTGCTCTCAACTACTGGGCATCTGCGAATGTGCCAACCCGCAACGGTAGAAATACTATTTATGAGAATAGAAAAGAGAGTGGTATTGTTTGTTCCTATTGTTCTTTAAAAAAAAACGTTTAAGAGAAGAGTGATTCATGTGTCGATTGCTGCGACCTTTGCATGGTGTTGCTTCAATCTCTTTCTCTATTCCAGGCTTCGCGCCGCCGGTGTTAGTGGTCGACGACAGCGCTTCTTCTTCCTCTTTCACGCCTTCCACATGGCTCGCCTCCAGCAACGCTCCCCCGGGCTTTGCCTTCAGCACAGTGCCCGCCACTGATGATGATTATCTGGTAAATTACTATATTAGTACAATTCATGATAAAGTTGTGATTTTTCATGATATTTTTCGTCGAAAGTGCTTTCTCTCTAGTCTACTCCTCTCTTTGAGAAAACCCCAACTTCTAATTCATTAACCTACCCGTTCACCATTCATTGATTCTAATTGATCCACTGTTATGCGATATTCCTGTATGTGTGCCTTTCCCGTGCCTTGTCTTTTTGCTCCTCAGGTGGGCGACGAGCCTAAGGCAGGGGCCAACAAAAAGATGAAGCGAGCGTTCTGCGAACCGGGCAATGCATCCAACAACCCTCCTTTAGCTATTGCCAAGCAACTCCTCAACCTGCTGGGAACTGTGGAGGTGCGTTAGACTGAACATAATGCGAATGTACTTAGTTGTCGAGTAATAGTCGTACAGTCGTTATGGTATCAATTATGGGGTGCGATTTTGAATGGTGCCATGTAATTCAAGGCCACTGATTTTCTTCGCGGCCTCTTTTGTTGCTGTGTGACGTTATCAATGGCTCACTCTTGAATATTCTTTGCTTCCCGGGGTGGCGATCAGGTGGAGAATGGCAAGACTTACAGTGGCGCGAGCGCAGTCAACGACATGGCAAGCGATTTCTCGGCTGACGTTCTCACGCCTCAGCTTCTCAAGCCAGCCCTGACGAAGGTGAGAATGTGCGCGGCTCGCTCGTTCGTCGTGTTTCTTCTTTTGCATCAACTTGTTTTTCTTCCTTTGTGTAAGCATGCAAACTGTCCCTCTCTTTTGAGCACGTGTTTGTGTATGGGAGCGCAAAGAAAGAGAAGCGTGTGAAGTTTCCTTCTTCATGACCTCTTATGTGTTTCTTTGTGTGGTGAATTCTATAGGCGGTGGCTACAGTGCTCGATGCAATCAACGCAGGCATCAAAGCAAGTCCGGATGCGAAAAAAGCCGAAGCCACGCTGAAAGCAGCCAATTCGCCCAAAAAGGGGGGAGGCGGCGGTCAGGGGAAGAAGCAAGCCAACAAGAAGTAAACGGGCACCTGATTGAGGATTTATAGGCGAAGGAACGAGGTAGAAATCGATGACACGGAGCTCGCACGAGTTCAAATGTGGCCTCACTTTTCTCTTTGGGATGCGTGCGGTCCATAGAAGTTAAAGCCCCTAAGATTCTTTTGGTGGAGGTACCTTGTACCTTTAGAACAGCGAATTTAACATCGAGACACCAAAAAGATACAAAGGGGCTTGCGTGTAATTAGAATCACAAAAAAAATATATAAGCCTTCTTCATTGGGCTCCATGCTATATCCCTGAGCACTGAGTGCAGAAAGAAATACTGAGCTATCTGCCTGATCCCAAATACGCCAATACAAGGCCACAGTCGGAATTTAGATATTAGTATTAGGAATTACTTAACTCAGCTTAGGTTAATTCGCGAGAAGAAGCCCAAATGCGCGGTTTTAACTACGTATGTAGAACCCCATCGCAGTTAACTGTTATTCGGAAGGAGCAGTATGCCGCTCTAATTAATCGGGTATCTCAGGAGTATGAAGTAGAACTTGCGACATCAAGCATGTTCGATATGAATGAGAGTGCACTCAGGCGGCTGCATATGTGATGCGCATCAGTTTTGTACAAGATTGTCTAAAATTCATTTTCCTGGTTTAAGAGTCGCTGAAAGCCGCTGGATATGCTCTGGTAGAATGCCACAGCAACCTCCGATGACAGTGATTGGTAGCACTGGTCGAGTTGCCCATTGCTGTGCAATGTTGGCATACCGCTCGGCGCCCAAGTCATCGCGCAGACCTTCGTCGTCAAATGTTTCAGTAGTAAATTTGACTCCTTCGTTGAGGGTGCTCGGGTAGGCGTTTGCGTAGACCACTCGCTCGATTCCGCGTGTAAAACGAAGAGCTTCGTCATCCTTGTCAACTGTTTCGAAGGCCAATTCTACCGCCTACCGGTAAAGAAAGCATGATAAAGATCATAGTAGCAACATCATCGCTGACAAACGCATAATAAGCCATATAGTGGCCAAATGACTGTATATATATGAAGCATTTGAGTTACGTTGCAACACGTGCCTCAGGTACGCAACAATTTACGCCAATGCCAGTAACTGTATCGCCGAAGACAGACATCTTTTTTACGGCTTCGTTGAATGTGGTGCCATCACGGCAGTGACCTTTCGAGTCCACGGTAAATGAAATCCATGCTTTGGCATCAGGGCAGCCTTTCATTAGACCACGAAGAGCCATGATAGCTTCATCAGGGCATGACATCGATTCGCATAGAAAGATGCCAACGTAAGGATTCATCGCAGCCCCCATCATTCCATACCACGCTTGGGCATCGTCCTCTGGCGGCAACAGGTCAGCTCGGTACGTCTCTACAAGTGGAGGCAATGATCCAAGAATCGTCTTGACCTCACCTTGTTGCGGCCCAGTAGCTTGCTGGGCAAGTTGGGCAGCACGGACACAAAGTCTCTGTGCGTCGTCATCTCCGAGTCCAGCTTTGCGCATTTTTCCTGGTGTAATCGAGTATGTGTTTGTAATGATTGCAGTTGCCCCTGCTTTGAGATAAGCTTCATGTGCTTGAACCACAAGTGAATTGAGACTACCGTCTACGAGAGCTCTGGCTGACCAAAGAGTTGGGTCCTTGGGCATACCAAGTAGGGGCAGCAATACCCCAGTTCCCCCATCCATGATCGTTACATGAGCCATAATGGACAAAAAGAGCTCGTTTGTCCAATTGAAGGTCGAATTATGTCACCCACCATGAGTCGATACAGACTTGTCGTGGCCACTTTTGGATTGATGCTCCACGCATTTCATCCGACACCACCAGCGATAAAACCGAAAAGACGCTTCAAACAAAAACATTTGCAGTGAACATATTAATCGAAGAGATGGGTTTTGCCAACCGAAGCGTTGCTCGATGTATATTTATTTGAAAACATTCCATCTGAATTAAGGATATAATTTGACGAAAACATGTGCCTCTAACATATATTAAACGGTTATAATGATTCAATACAGGTAGGTCATTTCGTGTTCATTCACTGCTGCCTTCTATGAACATTCGTTTCAACACTTCCACATCATAGAGATTTTTCTTATCACAGCTCGCAAATTGAATCAATGTGGCCGGCCGGAATACCTACTGACTACTACTAACGGCTAACGGCTTCAAAATTTAATGTTTTATTATTATCTTCAAAATCTTCAAAATGGATCATCCCACGAAGGCCTGCTCAAGGAGACGCGCAGCCACCATTCATAAGTCTCCAAGACAACGAGCTCTTATGCCACGTACGCAAATTGTAGCGTCAAGGGAATTATGCGTTGCCATAAACATACCTATGCGTTCTTGGTTACCACTACCGGCACTAAAACTTATCTTCACGGTGCTCATGAAAAAAATACGACGAGGCACTGACACAACCAGATGCGTGAAGACCTGAAGTGGCGTCCCTTTGTCGTTTATTAGTTAGTCTAGTCTAGTCTAGTTAATACTCCCCAAATACAAAGACATTGGTGAGTGAATGGTGAATAGCGCTTACCGCTTACCTATGCCTTTCCAGGAGCAAATTCAGCCACGTTGCGTATGAATTCTAACCATCCCACCATCTTATCTATCATCTGACATTTTTATGCTCAATTTCCATTCCCACTTAGAGCTCGCAATAATAAAGGGAAGTTAACCATTTATGGAAAACGAGTCGTTCAACGAAAGGCTGCTGATATATAAACAATTGAGCTCTGCTGGCGTAATTCTTGATGGCAAGCAGGCGCTCGTGTGTAGGCAGGTAAGCGGTGTTCGCCTTCGTTCGCTGCTCAGTTTTTCGTGAGGAATGAGCACTCGAAAAAGCTGGAGTGCACTACTCTACAGATAGACTTTTTTTGCACTCTATCTTTGATTCCGAGCAAGAATATATTGTCAAAGAAAATTTAGAGATGCTCACACCGCTCCCGTTGCCCCAGAAGACACATGCTCGAGCGCCTGAGCTGCGCAATGGACCAAATCCGGAGCCCAGAGCAACATGGCCACCTTTGGGCAAGAAGCAAAAAAGGAAAAGAAAAGAAAAGGAAGATGAGAAAATATATGACAATCACTACAGGCACCAACTCCTGGGAAGAACCAACATAATCAATCCTTCAAGGTATAAAACGAAAACCACGACAACAAGAGATCTTCGCAATTCTACACAAAAAGCATCAACTTGTTTTTCTTCCTTTGTGTAAGCATGCAAACTGTCCCTCTCTTTTGAGCACGTGTTTGTGTATGGGAGCGCAAAGAAAGAGAAGCGTGTGAAGTTTCCTTCTTCATGACCTCTTATGTGTTTCTTTGTGTGGTGAATTCTATAGGCGGTGGCTACAGTGCTCGATGCAATCAACGCAGGCATCAAAGCAAGTCCGGATGCGAAAAAAGCCGAAGCCACGCTGAAAGCAGCCAATTCGCCCAAAAAGGGGGGAGGCGGCGGTCAGGGGAAGAAGCAAGCCAACAAGAAGTAAACGGGCACCTGATTGAGGATTTATAGGCGAAGGAACGAGGTAGAAATCGATGACACGGAGCTCGCACGAGTTCAAATGTGGCCTCACTTTTCTCTTTGGGATGCGTGCGGTCCATAGAAGTTAAAGCCCCTAAGATTCTTTTGGTGGAGGTACCTTGTACCTTTAGAACAGCGAATTTAACATCGAGACACCAAAAAGATACAAAGGGGCTTGCGTGTAATTAGAATCACAAAAAAAATATATAAGCCTTCTTCATTGGGCTCCATGCTATATCCCTGAGCACTGAGTGCAGAAAGAAATACTGAGCTATCTGCCTGATCCCAAATACGCCAATACAAGGCCACAGTCGGAATTTAGATATTAGTATTAGGAATTACTTAACTCAGCTTAGGTTAATTCGCGAGAAGAAGCCCAAATGCGCGGTTTTAACTACGTATGTAGAACCCCATCGCAGTTAACTGTTATTCGGAAGGAGCAGTATGCCGCTCTAATTAATCGGGTATCTCAGGAGTATGAAGTAGAACTTGCGACATCAAGCATGTTCGATATGAATGAGAGTGCACTCAGGCGGCTGCATATGTGATGCGCATCAGTTTTGTACAAGATTGTCTAAAATTCATTTTCCTGGTTTAAGAGTCGCTGAAAGCCGCTGGATATGCTCTGGTAGAATGCCACAGCAACCTCCGATGACAGTGATTGGTAGCACTGGTCGAGTTGCCCATTGCTGTGCAATGTTGGCATACCGCTCGGCGCCCAAGTCATCGCGCAGACCTTCGTCGTCAAATGTTTCAGTAGTAAATTTGACTCCTTCGTTGAGGGTGCTCGGGTAGGCGTTTGCGTAGACCACTCGCTCGATTCCGCGTGTAAAACGAAGAGCTTCGTCATCCTTGTCAACTGTTTCGAAGGCCAATTCTACCGCCTACCGGTAAAGAAAGCATGATAAAGATCATAGTAGCAACATCATCGCTGACAAACGCATAATAAGCCATATAGTGGCCAAATGACTGTATATATATGAAGCATTTGAGTTACGTTGCAACACGTGCCTCAGGTACGCAACAATTTACGCCAATGCCAGTAACTGTATCGCCGAAGACAGACATCTTTTTTACGGCTTCGTTGAATGTGGTGCCATCACGGCAGTGACCTTTCGAGTCCACGGTAAATGAAATCCATGCTTTGGCATCAGGGCAGCCTTTCATTAGACCACGAAGAGCCATGATAGCTTCATCAGGGCATGACATCGATTCGCATAGAAAGATGCCAACGTAAGGATTCATCGCAGCCCCCATCATTCCATACCACGCTTGGGCATCGTCCTCTGGCGGCAACAGGTCAGCTCGGTACGTCTCTACAAGTGGAGGCAATGATCCAAGAATCGTCTTGACCTCACCTTGTTGCGGCCCAGTAGCTTGCTGGGCAAGTTGGGCAGCACGGACACAAAGTCTCTGTGCGTCGTCATCTCCGAGTCCAGCTTTGCGCATTTTTCCTGGTGTAATCGAGTATGTGTTTGTAATGATTGCAGTTGCCCCTGCTTTGAGATAAGCTTCATGTGCTTGAACCACAAGTGAATTGAGACTACCGTCTACGAGAGCTCTGGCTGACCAAAGAGTTGGGTCCTTGGGCATACCAAGTAGGGGCAGCAATACCCCAGTTCCCCCATCCATGATCGTTACATGAGCCATAATGGACAAAAAGAGCTCGTTTGTCCAATTGAAGGTCGAATTATGTCACCCACCATGAGTCGATACAGACTTGTCGTGGCCACTTTTGGATTGATGCTCCACGCATTTCATCCGACACCACCAGCGATAAAACCGAAAAGACGCTTCAAACAAAAACATTTGCAGTGAACATATTAATCGAAGAGATGGGTTTTGCCAACCGAAGCGTTGCTCGATGTATATTTATTTGAAAACATTCCATCTGAATTAAGGATATAATTTGACGAAAACATGTGCCTCTAACATATATTAAACGGTTATAATGATTCAATACAGGTAGGTCATTTCGTGTTCATTCACTGCTGCCTTCTATGAACATTCGTTTCAACACTTCCACATCATAGAGATTTTTCTTATCACAGCTCGCAAATTGAATCAATGTGGCCGGCCGGAATACCTACTGACTACTACTAACGGCTAACGGCTTCAAAATTTAATGTTTTATTATTATCTTCAAAATCTTCAAAATGGATCATCCCACGAAGGCCTGCTCAAGGAGACGCGCAGCCACCATTCATAAGTCTCCAAGACAACGAGCTCTTATGCCACGTACGCAAATTGTAGCGTCAAGGGAATTATGCGTTGCCATAAACATACCTATGCGTTCTTGGTTACCACTACCGGCACTAAAACTTATCTTCACGGTGCTCATGAAAAAAATACGACGAGGCACTGACACAACCAGATGCGTGAAGACCTGAAGTGGCGTCCCTTTGTCGTTTATTAGTTAGTCTAGTCTAGTCTAGTTAATACTCCCCAAATACAAAGACATTGGTGAGTGAATGGTGAATAGCGCTTACCGCTTACCTATGCCTTTCCAGGAGCAAATTCAGCCACGTTGCGTATGAATTCTAACCATCCCACCATCTTATCTATCATCTGACATTTTTATGCTCAATTTCCATTCCCACTTAGAGCTCGCAATAATAAAGGGAAGTTAACCATTTATGGAAAACGAGTCGTTCAACGAAAGGCTGCTGATATATAAACAATTGAGCTCTGCTGGCGTAATTCTTGATGGCAAGCAGGCGCTCGTGTGTAGGCAGGTAAGCGGTGTTCGCCTTCGTTCGCTGCTCAGTTTTTCGTGAGGAATGAGCACTCGAAAAAGCTGGAGTGCACTACTCTACAGATAGACTTTTTTTGCACTCTATCTTTGATTCCGAGCAAGAATATATTGTCAAAGAAAATTTAGAGATGCTCACACCGCTCCCGTTGCCCCAGAAGACACATGCTCGAGCGCCTGAGCTGCGCAATGGACCAAATCCGGAGCCCAGAGCAACATGGCCACCTTTGGGCAAGAAGCAAAAAAGGAAAAGAAAAGAAAAGGAAGATGAGAAAATATATGACAATCACTACAGGCACCAACTCCTGGGAAGAACCAACATAATCAATCCTTCAAGGTATAAAACGAAAACCACGACAACAAGAGTTCTTCGCAATTCTACACAAAAAGCATCGCTTCAAAAAGCTTACGCGCCCATGAACCAGTTCCGAAGCTGCTAGCCGTTCCCTCAAACCAGATGTCAGCTCATCCAACGCGCTACTGCCTCCGGAAGAACGACTCCTCTTCCTGCTGCTGCTGTCGCGGTTGCCGAACCCTC
>Ga0307931_1000118_pt1 | contig 42788 bp, 30 predicted proteins | sample OrgLakmetageno47_FD_201816 | JGI IMG/M metagenome (GOLD analysis project Ga0307931, IMG submission 201816) | Saline water microbial communities from Organic Lake, Antarctica - #47 | ecosystem: Environmental > Aquatic > Non-marine Saline and Alkaline > Saline | place: Antarctica: Organic Lake...
ATCACCTGGAGTGGTGGCATACGCTAGGCCCGACGCAGCGTCGACAGCGAAGGCGACGTCGTCACAGCCTCCCAGTCCGCCGTCGACCATACCTAAGTCGTTCGCGTCGTCTGTCGCTCGGCCTTCTTCGCTTCGCTGTGGCCCTATGTACACCATGCTGCTAGCTTGCGGTAAATCTACTGGCTGTGGCTTTTGATCGGCAATCGTAGTAGCAAAGTGATTCATTTCAGCTGATTGTGTAGTAGCACCATGGCTAGCCATGCTGCCGAGCCAAATGTAAATCGCCGCACTGCATAGGAGTAAACCAAAACCTGCATAGGACCACCCTAAAGCCGATCGGTGACGGCGGAGATCCTAGGAGATATCATTCGAACTGTTAATGAGGTCATGCATCCTACAAAGATGCTACGAGTTCTTATCCTATAGCACTGGCAGGTTTGATATCATACCTTTGAATTATCTCTGTCGAAATTCCTTGAACTTGACGAGGGCTGCTGAAATCTTAGCATAATCGTTGGCAGCAATTTTAATGGCTAGAGTTCGATTCGGCCACTTGGCAGATGCTTGGTCTGCTAAATCCACATGACCCAGCAGCGTGCCTGGTTAGACTTAGCACATCAGCTTTTAGGTGGTTATGGTAGCCTAGATAGCTCAAGTTATCATCACAGCAAGAGTGAATCTACTTATCGTTGGTAACACTATGGAGAATAGCTTATAACGCAATTGAGCTTAGCTCGGCTCTTCTGTAGTCGTGAGCTAGCTAGACGGTACTTAGATGTACAGCTGCAGTGCTATCAAGGGTATACCCTTGGTGCTATAGTGGAGTCAGTCTACTGTAGCCAGAACGCTAGCTAGCCTAGCTTACGACACCATCGTAAAATTCAAAAATACGACGATGTCAGAAGAGCAACAAAAATAATTTTCTTCGATTTTCTTGATGTTGCCGTTCGTTGATGTTTGTGCTGCATCGCTGCATCTATCTGCATACCTGCATTGCTGTAAGGAGCTCAAGCTAGCTAGAACCTGGGGAATCGTTGGTGCAATACATTTGAGATTTAGCGTTTAATATTTCTATTGGGCGTCTATAAAAGCTCCAGTCAACCTTCATTCAATCTCGAAGATAGGTTGATAAGAACATGATTCGTCAAGGCGTTGTTCTTGCCATAGCAATGGTTGCCTCCCCAGTTGGTGCATTCTACGCCTGGAGATGGCCTAGTGAAATCTATCGTCCAATGACCCGAGCTTTATGCTCGAATGTACTGCAGCACTCAACAGCAGGGGTGGCTATCGATGATTTAGTGCTCAATTACGGCGTCATTGTCCCAGCACCACAACATCTTGTGGATTGGCACGAAGCTTCTTATGGAGCCCAAGCCGATGCAAGTGACCAAATAGAGCAATCTACCGAAAGACTCGTAGTATCGACAGCTACAACTTTACCGGGTGTCTTGGCTCAAACTTGGGATGCGATATCGAAGTTAGCCGGAGGGGACGCACAACCAGGCGTGGAAACAATGCTGCTGTTCCCAACGTGTGAGGCGCTAGCAGCACCGGGCACCTTGGAGAAGTTAATGGACCATCTGGAGACTTGCAAAGACGTCTGCGAACGTTTCGGAGCGACGGTAAGGCAGCGAGGAGGTGCTGTGTGAGTGAAGTACGGGCTGAGTTAATTCTGTTGGTATCATTCTTGGAAGATTTGTTACGATGAGGGCTAGCCAGAAAGGTTACTACAAACACGGAAGCGGAAAGTCTAGGCTAGCGAAATACTGTTTGCAAACCACGTTTATTAAATCTATCACTATTGTGTTCGTGTATACGCGCATTCTAACAACACACATCGCTGGCTGCTTTACTCATAATGACAAATACCTGTCGTGTCACGTTGCCCCCCTTCCCAACAGGTGATGCCTTTCGCGATTGATCCGCGTGCCCCCAAAGGCCACCCAATGCATGGCCCTGCTGCTGGCTTGAGGCTGAAAGTGTACGGGGCTTCCAAAGAGCGCGCTTTGAATGACTGGAACGACGAATGGGACGACGATTGGGATGTTGACCCAGCGGTGCTTGAAGCAGCGCGGCTAGGTAATTGGAATGGCATAAGAAATAAGCGGGGGAATGAGGAGGAAGGAGAGGGAGAATCAGTAGCCTTTTATAGTGGACAGTTGCGGAAGTGGAGACACGCATTGGGGAGGTACATGTGTCGATGGATGCCCGTGTAGGTTTTACAAGTGTAGGTGGTTGAGTAATATTTACAGAAGTATGAGGTACTCTGTTTGGATCTTGCCTGCTTCTTCAGTTCAAGCTTTCTTGTGGCATTCTTAATTGCTTTTTAGCGCAAACCACGCCTCTTTATTTTCTTTTTTGTAATCAAATTACAGATACAGCCAACGAGCTGAGTGTGGAAGGGCTGTCCACTGAAGAGCTCACTAGCTTGAACAATGTCCCAGACGACGAACACGAACTGGTGCGCCTCTTTTGACGACTTCACTGTTTTTATTCAATGACTATCATCCTTGGCACCATTTCAGTGTCATTTTCGTCGTCATCACCCATGCATCACTTCCTCCTCCTAGGTGTCCATCTCCAAGGATTGGGTAGCTGCAATGATCGCGGACATGGGGGTGTGCCCGTTCACCACATCCTCGGAAAAAGCTGGCCTACCCGTCGGGACCGTGCATTACCCCGTCACCCAAGCGGGCACCGCCGAGCAGGTGTGGGTGATATATCGTGAAATTAGAACTGTAACTGCATCGTCCCTATATCCCTGCAATGTATCATCTTAGATTCAATGCGTCTTTCTCTCTCTGTCCATTTTCCTTTCTCATCTTTGTTTTGCTTTATCTTCTCTTCGTTCCTTTTTTCGTACTGCTCTCTCGAATGTCTTTTTTCTCTTCTCATTATCTTTTGTCTCAGATGTATGCGTCCTACTGGCACCAAGTGGCTCTGCTGGAGTCCGCGCCGCCTCGCAGCCTCAGCACCACGCTGTTGATCACCCCTAACTTTGGCTTGTCCAACGCCGAAGCGTTCATGGCTTTCAGCGATACCTTAACCAACCCGCTGGAGTCCCTGCAGCTGGAAGCCACTATTCAACTCGTGTTTTTCCACCCGCAGTGGACTTTTCGGGACGGGGCGTCAAGGGTAGGCGGAGACACCGCGGGCAACTTTGCGCGCCGCTCGCCCTTTCCCATGATCAACATTTTGCGCACGCCGCAGGTGCAGTTGCGCTTGGTCTTTTATTAGTATTTTAAGAGTGCATTCTCCGTAGTCCTGTTGGCGCGCTTGAGATTCAAATTGAGCTGTATTGCCAGCATTCAATTGTGGTTGATATTGCTTTTCGTGCGTCTAGTTGCGTTTGCAAATACTCGTGTGGCGCGCGAAACGTACATATGTGTAAACGCTTTCCCATGTAATCGAAGTCGTGTTCCCGTCCTCTATCCAAAAGGTGCGCATTGCCCAACGGAGTATCCCAACAGGACTCGTGTACCAGCAAAACGAAGAAACATTGGCGGGGGTGGGGCCCAGCGCCCTGCAGGACATGCTCGTCAGCCGGGACTGGTCGGGCTTAGCCGAGCACAAAGTAGACCGCAAAACCAACGAATTATTCAACACCGCGCGCCAGCTGTGAGTGTGATTGCTTTCGAAGTATACTAAATTAGGAAGGAGAGAAAGCAATGGTCTTCAACACTACTTAGCTTTTGTTCGTTTGCAGTGTCAGTGTGATGGAGTTGGATGTTTCCAGGCATTGAATCATCTTCCTTGTGCGATGTGCGATCGAGTATTGCGTTAATATGTTGCTTTTTTTTTGTTCATTCAGGGTGGAAAAGTACGCCAACTTGCCAGCAGAAGAGCTTGCATCCAGCCAACCACAAGGAGTTTGTCCAGTTGCAGTTCAGGCGCCATCCAGCTCTTTTAGCGATAGTGCCCCCGTTGCAGCTCCTGGGCAATGCCCTCGCGACGCCTCTAGTCCTGCCGCTTCATTACTCGAAGACATGGACATGGATGCCATGCTCCAAGCCCTCGAAGAGCTTGAAGAGACGCGCCGCCGGTACTGAAGTACTAGAATTAGGAAACACGGAATGGGTGAAATTATTGAAGCGCGAAGGGCAGTCGATATGCATAACCGCTATCGAATGAACCATGCTTTTCTTGTGTACTCACTTTTTTGATTCGCTTCTATGCTATCTGGTATCTGTGAATGCGCTTCTTGATGAATTATACTATGAGAAACCCATATAAAGCGAAAGCGCCGGAATGTCTAAATCACCCCCTATCCCCTTCCGTTCGCATCTCGCAGCACGGTTTAAATTTGGGATCTTTGGCGGCCAAAGGGTCCTCCTTGGGGCCGACTTGGAGAAATCTATACTTCCCCCTTTGGGATTCCATTTATGCCGAGGAGCATAGGACACGGAGTTAATTTTAATTAAAGTGTCAACGCATTATTTCTTTTTGTGAAACCACCAAACCACCCCGTATGGCGTATGGGCATCTTTGAAAATTGAAAATGAAGCTACCCCGTACGGGCGCTTTTTGTGTTACCCCGTATGGGCGTTTGTTCTGCACCTATATTATTTCATCGCATCTTCACATCTTCACTCTTCACTCTTCACGCTGCAGTGACTATGACGAGATGTGACGGACAGTTATACATTGGGCTAGTTCGAACAAGAAGATAGCCGCGAAAGAACAACGCACCTACTGCGGGCTTGCAATTATCTTTGCCCAGTGATTTTCAAAAGGAATTATTGTCACGAGGAGGCGCTGTATAAACTCAAGATAACTTTGTTAAATAAATAATCTGAACGAAGATAACGTTTTTTGAAGTCAGTGCGACGCGGCAGTACTCCTTAAGCGTTGAACCTAATCTCGTCATTATTTGCAGTACTTGATTAAATTCTCTGGAAGTAACAAAGAAGTCGCCGCTATTCAGTTGAATTGGAGCAAATATCTTCGGGTGGTTGCTTTCTAGCTAGACTGAACCAGGATGAGTGATTCAGATAATGAGGTGATGTTTATTGAGCCCTTAGAGCACCTGAACTCACGAGTTGATGTAGCAATCGACTCGAACTCCGACGATGACGACGACGAATTTTACTGCCCATTTCCATCGCAACAGCAGACTGAGGAGCTTCAGGATACTGTCGCTCCTACAGTAGCTCAACCGCCGCAGCCTTCACCTCTGCTACCGCTGCCGACTCGACAGCCCCTGGCTCCACTGCCAACCAGAGACAACTCATGTAATACTGCGACTCAGACCTCACAAGCTTATCCTAGCAATTCAAGTGCACCGCTTCCTCCACAGCGCAAGCGGCACTGGTTTTGCTACTTGTTGCGGTCCAAATCGCCGGCTCACCCGTACGTGACCTACATTGGGTTCACCGTGAATCCCAACCGCCGGCTCCGACAGCATAACGGCGAGCTGAGCGCGGGGGCGAAGCGAACGCATAAGTGCCGGCCCTGGGAGTTTGTGTGTGTCTTGCACGGGTTTCCGTCCAAACACCACGCTTTAATGTAATGAATCACTGTGAGGTGGTTTGTCCTGAAGGGGGGTATCAGAGCAATGCTTCTTGCTTTCTGTGTGTTTGTGAGCTCGCTGCACTAGTCTGATTCTGCCTTTTTTATCGTTTGAACCCAGCTCACTGATGTTTCTCTCAACCATTTGCATGCTACGGCACCATATTCCCCTCCATGCTGCTGACGCAGGTTTGAGTGGCACTGGCAGCACCCGCGGGACTCTCTGAAGCTTCGCATGCCGCTGCGAGCTCACCCTAGCCTGGGCCGGAGCTGCGGCTTCAAAGCGAAGCTTCACTTGGCTCGCTTACTCTTGCAGCAGCCGCCCTTTGACGCCCAGGCCCTTGATGTGCGGTTCGCCCTTGCGTCGTCAGCCGCACTCTGCTCGGACATTTCCGTGCCGTACACGGTACCTACGTAATTTCTGAAAATTTTATGACTGCTCTTCTTTATTTACGGTGTGTTTTGCTCAAATGAGTCGACAAGGACGTTTGCTTGCTCCTCCCTTTCTGGCAGCAATTCCTCAACATTGATTTCAAATACTCTACTTAGGTTGGCCCAATTTCTGAATGGCCGCTTCTCGGCGAACTTGATTCAACAGGAGGACAAGACGACGACGAGGAAGACGAAGAAGACAAAGACGAAGATGGCCATACAGGCAGTGAAAATAGCCGTAGCGTGGACAAGGAAAATAAACTTGATAGCATGAATAGCAGCAGCAGCAGCAGCAACGTGAGGAGGAATCGTACGGCCGCTACTGCAGCCCAGAAGCACGACTGCTCTACGTGTAGCGCGCCGCTGGGGGGTGTAGAGAAAGTGTGGCGCTGCCCGCCGCCCTGTAATGCCTCCAGCCACTTATGTTGTTTGGCCCTCGCGTCGCTGGCGCACAACAAAGAGCCGCGCACCAAACTAGTGCCGAAAGATGGGAGGTGCGAGTCCTGCGGCTTTGCGACGCCGTGGGGCAACATCGTCCTCGGAGTCAAGACGAATGCGGGTCGGTGACACGGCCATGCAGTACGCTGAAACTTGAAATGCGACAAGCTCCTCTGTCTGGGCCAAGCAAGGAAAGCCTGTTTTGTGCTTAGTAACCAGCGCAACAGGGCGCCGACCAAGTCCTTACTCGGGGGATGGGTAGGTACTGGCCTACTTCAGTTCGAAACTTATTCAGAGGCAGAGACAAATGCAAATGGGGCGCCTGAGAGAGGTATTAAGGATAATAGAGAATTTCCCTTTCCCTTGTCCTTTCGCTAATACTTATGGCTTCAGCTTCGGAAGATAGAAAAACGGTTCTGAAGAATTGAAGAGCTCTGCTTGGTACTATCTTAGTACTTCGCTTATCTAATTATATCCGCCTAGTGATTTGAATCGCGAAATAAATAAGCTAGGTATGGCCCTTTTGCTATCTAGTATATCAGTATATCACGATGCACCTACAGTACAACTACAGTAGCCAAAACGGCATTATTCCGGGAGGGCGATGAGCTCTATTTTCGAGCTAGGGAACGCACCAAAAAGTTGCCGTGGCCCTAAAAACATTAAGGGTTGAACAGGGTTGTCGATAAAGCCGGTGACAACTCCACTTCGTTCAAGTGGAGTAGAGACCAAACCTGGTGAAAAGGAAACGATAAAAGGTTGTGAGAACGGGAAATGTATACGCATGGCGCAACAGAAACAGAACACGATTGCTTTGCGTGGCGATAGCTCACTGAATACATGTGGGTGCCGTCAAGTAGTGCCGCATTTTTGCCGATTGAGCTCGAGGCAAAGCACTTTTCGCAACAAGCAACCAAGTTTTCTTTCGCTCAAATTGGGTGAATAGCCTGGCAGCGGTAGGAGACTTCTCAAATGAAAAAGTGCCGCATGCAGGCTTCTCATACCCGAGCTTTTTTTCAATTGATTTTTTCACTATACTTCGAAAAGAGTAGACTCTTAAGTTGCGCATTTCAACAGACTCCAGAGTGTGTAGGTGTGATTTGAGAGAGAAGTAATCAAAGAACATGATCGCACCTGTTATACATAAGTCTGATCGTGCTTGAATCTCTTCTTCATTCCGTGCTTGTTGACTTGTCGCCAAAAAGTCGCCAATTGCGGCGATACCAGCTACGTTCCCCTAAAACAACGGATTGTCTTGCATCGTCTCCGCTTCGATGGGCCACGAGGTCCATCAGCTTGGTTTGCCATTTGGACTCGAGGTGCGCATTTCGAAGCATGTCCGGTAATGGCGCTTCCTCTATGGTTGGGAGCGCGTATCTCACTGCGATGGTGTCCAAAAGGGACTCGATCTGAAAATTTTGGTAGACATGGTGCAAAGCGAAGTGAGTGATTGTGATTCGCAATATTTGATGGTGAAAGAAAAATTGTGATGCAATGAGTTGACCAAGCGAACGAATAAATACGAGAAAGAGGCAGAATATGAGCGGTTGAAAAAGTCAAAGCATGAAAATACACTCATGCTAAAGATTTTTTTCTTACATCGCTAGGGCTGTTAGCCCTTAAAAGAATGTCTCGTAATTCTGGATGAGCGGTGAAGATTTGGTGCAAAAACTTGAAGAAATGAGCTTTTAATGTGCTGCCATACAACGCCTTGTGAGTCCCATCCATAGCTGGGGGCACACACACGGAGAGCTCTAAATACTCCCTTGCAAACGCTAGCTGTTGTGCCGTGACCCGCTGTGCTTCCATTGCTACTGCTAGGGCTGAATCTGTAACTACCTCGTTGGCTCCTAGATGAGCGTTACCGCCGCCAGCTGCCGCCGCCGCCGCCGCCGCTGCCACGCTGTGAGGCGAAAAGAGCGCGGGGTTTTCAAGCAACGCTTCGGAGGACATCACGGCCGCACAGCCTGTGGACTGCAAGAGTGCTAAAGCATCTGCAGCGGAGCTTATCCCGCCGTTGGCAATCACAGGAATGGACAGCGCTGCATTGACCTTTTGGACACGAGACAAAATCCAACGAGAAGGGAAAAAAAATGTAGACACAAAATCTTAGTTGATTTATGCGAATACATACTTCAATGTTAGCCTAACTTCAACACTGAAAGTGGAAAGAAATTATGTAAAGCAGAAAAGGAGAAAAAGAAAAGAGAGGAAGAGAGGGACAAAAAAAGAAGGAGAGAGAGAAAGGAAGATCCAAGCCCTTGAGTACCTGCCGGGCCACATCGCCGTTAGAGGCCCCGCACAGCTGTTTGTTTTGGTGCACGGTTCGGCCGTGAACGCAAACTGCTGACGCGCCACAAGCTTCCAGCATTTTCGCAAACTCGACGGTGGCTTCGGGCCCAGACTCCAGGACGCGAATCTTCACCGTGACAGGCGTGCCCTGGAGCTCCTGCACCATGCCTTTCAGAACGGAGGGTAAAACAAAAAGAGGGAAAATTGTAAACGTCGGTATTCAGATCAGCTACAGCATAGCAATAGAATGGTTCAAAGATTAGCATGTGCGTGTAACCAATTTGAAAGCACTTTTTAGGGACGATAAAACAATCACCTGAAACAATTTTCTGCACGAGCTCCGGCTCTCGAAGCAAGTAAGCGCCGTAATGGCCTTTGCGAGCAATCGCTTGAGGGCAACCCAAGTTCAAATCAACACCGTCCACCCCATTCTCAATGACGTAGCGAGCCGCTGCAGACACTTTCGATGGGTCGTCGCCGCAAAATTGAGCAATCAAGGGGCCTTCAGCAGTAGCATAACCGGATGAGTCCTGGCCGTTGAGCCAAGTCGGCAGAGGGACACCGCTGATCGCCAAACTTTCAGCGAGCGGGTCCCACGATTCTTTGCGGTGTTTCGCCACCGACAAGAAATTTTTGGAGTGAATCATTTGCGTGTAGCACAGTTCCGTGCCGTGGTGCCGGCACAGTAAACGAAACGCTAAGTCACTTTGCCCGACCTAACAAGAAAAATTAACCATGGTGAAATAATACTAAGGTGTTTGGGTAAGACACACACCTCAAGTTGGATGCCTGTGGATCAGATCGAGCTAGGTTGGAGCTTACAAAATGCTTCAAAAGATCTTGAGAATAGATTTTTCATTTCAGCGAGATGTATCGCTCTTGAACGCACCATTGGTGCAGCAACGAAGCGGGGGTTCCCAAGCCGGTTTAACAAGTGATTCTCTCGCTTCGGCACCGCTGACAGCTCCTCGACGCGAACGTCTTGGCTTAGGCTAGCTGACTTCAACGAACTCGAAAGGGCCCGTGTTGGCATGCGCCTTGCCACCGACGCAGCAAGGGCTGTCCGAGGCATCACGGAACTCGCTGTGAAGCCGACGGTTCCTTCAGAGAAGGTGCTCAAAGCAAACAGAGTCAGCCTCAGGTAGCTCGAATGCTGGTACATAGAATTTCAGCTCCCAATAATATGCTAGTCACTGCAGCCTAATCGCAAAGCTGGTTGCAAGTAGCATGACGCTAGACAGCCGCTAATGAAACAATGAAGCTCAGATTGAACATCGAACCCAGCGGGTTGCATGTTAGCTTGTTGTTGTTTTGCTGTCACTGTCACACGATGAAGAGCAGAGCGCAGAGAGCGCAGAGAGTGAGACGCATCATTTCAACGATTCTGAAGCCCAGCCCCGCTTTGGGGGAGAAATGTGCAACATCGCTTCTGTACCAAACAAACACACTCCTCCTCTGCAATAATTTCTTTCCTTTGGCGTGGTGGTGCATTCATTGAACTTCGAGTCAGCGACGGAGGGTGGGCATAGACTAGAACGAACTAAACGAAGGAGTTAGGGGTGGGCATCAAATAACGCGCACCCCTCTTAGTATCATGTCTCACCGCCCTGCCTCTAAGATCTTAGTTCAGTTTTTGTATTTGAGCTACGCAAGCGGCCTATCTTTGCACCACCTCAGCGCTCCAACGATAGTTGTCACAGGTGCGATTCCCCCATCATACCATTACTTTTTCTTTCGCCGCACGCGGCTCGGTAATTATTTGCGCAGGCGATGCAAGTATTAACTATCACAATGTTTCTCTTTCGTGTTGTACTCGTGTGATTCCTATTCATTAAAGGTGGTCCATGCAGCGGAAAGACATCAGCCATCAACGCGCTGCCACCCACGCTAGGAGGCTTCGATCTTTTGAAAGTGCCCGAGGCCGCAACGCTGTATTTCGAGCGAGGAGGCTCTCTGCCCTTTGGCACGGATGCAGACTTGAGCGGTGAATATTCACCGTTAGACCGAAATTTATTGTGGGAAGCGTGGTTGATTGAGTTGAAGATTAGCCTCGAGAATGCTGCTCACGCAGCCAGCGCTGCTCGAGTGACCACTGTGCTTGAAGGCGATAGCGCTGCCTCGCTCCCACCTTGCGCCGTGGTGTGCGACCGTGGCATTTTAGACTCGCGGGCGTACTTGTCGAGCGACGCGGAGTGGGAACAGCTGCTAGGCTTGGCCGGGTGGGACGAAGCCGAGCTCCTGAGCCGTTACAAAGGGGTGGTGTGCTTGGCAGTAGCCCCCGAAGAGTACTACAACTTAGGCAACGAAGCCCGGCACGAGTCGTTTGAAGTCGCGCAGCAGCGGCACGGCGCTACTTGGGCGGCGTGGCGGAATGCGGCGGAACGCTGCGACGCACGCGCGGCTCGCCAGCATGCCGACGACTTTGCCGCGGAATTTGACCTCAGCGGCACCTCTCGAGCCAGCAGCAGCAATGGAGGCGGCCGGCACCGCGCCCCGAGCCCGGTCCTAGTTGCCAACCCTCAGGACAATTTCGGTGCTGCTACGGCGTATTCTTCAGAGGAGGGTCTCGATGAGATGACTTCTCCATTCGAGGCCAAATCTGCAGCACTACGATCCTGCGTAGAATCTACCCTGCTGGAGCATTCCTTGAGCGAAGCTGCCAGCAACAGCCGCGGCAGCATTTTTGGCTCAGGCCGGCGGCACCTCTCGTCTTCGTCGTCTTCTTCTTCGAGTGGGCACTGGAGCATGCCCATCGATTTCATTGTAGCGCAAGCGCACGCAGTCGCTACTAGCCCGCATCTCGGGAGCCATTCCGGCAGCAGTATCAGTAGCAGTGTGTATGCGCGCAGCGTGGCGCTCTTGCGAGGTGTGCAGAGCGCGCGCCGCGGCGACCCAGAGCAGCGCAAAGTCCTCGCAGCGGCGCAACAGCGCGACGCTTCTCAGAGCCTTTTTCGGTTGGAGTTCTAGAGAAGTGCCCCATCTGGCACACTCTACCAGTGGTTGTGGTGCAACATGCGCCGCATGATAAACGAAGCGCACATCGGCAGCAGATTCATGTGCAGCTCAAATATAAGCACCATTCTATTGCAGAACATAACACACACATTTTTGCTTTGGCTTGTTTCCGTATCTTTTTGTACATAACGATTTAATTCGGCCAAATATAAAAAACAGTTGGCACCGCGCGCATTACAAATCAATAGGAATAGGAGTGCATAAGATAGAGGTCTTTATCTACATGAGTCTTAAATTCGAAATCGAAGGCGCCAGGAATTCTAGATTCCGCCCCGAAAAGAATGAGGGATGGTATGGATGCATATGCTCGAGCCTGATGGTAGTATTTTAGAACATTTTTTATTTTGAAGGTTTAATGTTTGATATCAATATTGGAGTTAGATAAATACGCAATACGCACTCCACTTGCCAAGCGAACTAGGGAAGGATATGAGCTACGAGCATAAAGCAGAAGCAGAAACAGCGCTTTTCAATAAAACCCACTGAAATCCTTACCCGCCCTCTCTCCGATTTCTTTTGCCTCTTCTCAGGCGGCACCGCGAACGGAAAACCAAAACCATCAATTTTAACCAATCAAACGTCTGCAAGAAGGCCTGTGGCTTCTTCTCGATCACCAAACGGGTTCTCATCGTCGTCATCGTCGTTCTCGTCATCTGACCCGAAGTCATACTCTTCCATCTGGTCTTCGATCTCGCGCGCAGCTACTGCGAGCTTTTCCTGTAAAGAGCAAATATAACCAAGGTTAATTTGAAGACTTGAAGATCAAGCAAATGCGTGTGTCTTCAACATTTGATGATTTCGATGACAAAAATGGCGTATTCGCTCAAATAACGTCTCAGTGCATGTGTTGTTTCGTAGATATTCACCTGCATTTGCTTCAAGCGGTAGTCCATGAAATAGCTTTCGAGGTCTAATTCCCCGTCTTGCACGTACTTCTCTTCGCCGTTGTTCTCTTCATCGGAGGATGAACCACCCGTCCTACCTGCCTTTTCACTGCTACCACCGCTGCCGCTATGCCTATTGCCTCTCCTACTGCTGCGCCCTCCTCCTCGCTCTGAAGTGCCTATTGAGGAGGAAGACGAGGTGGCTGAATTTGACGGCTCGTGGTAGTGGTCGTTGGATAAGACTTTGGAGTAAGCAGTGTTGCTGGCGTCATCTTTGGCGCTGCGCTGTCGGCGGTAGATGAGAACCAAGGTGCAGAGCGGCAAGAGACCCGTAGCCGCAAGCATCTGTGTTTGCCGCAGTCAAAAGAAACGAGAAACGGGTAAGGGATTGAGCAAGTAGGTAATGAACAGCATCAAAATGCGAAAAAAAAATAGGTGCAAACAAAACAGATGGATGCGAAGGCACAAAAGCAAGATTCACCAACGAGATGTCCTCAAAAACGTTCTTAGATTAAACTCGCAAGTCTATCTTGTCTTTCCGGTATAAATGCATTCATTTCATTCTAATTTGACGCACCAGCATAAGGGCGCGCTTGTTGGTGGACGCCGAATACGGGTGGTAGGCTCCAGCCGCAGTTCCGTCAGCGGTGGGGTGGTAGCCCGCGGTCCACAGCAGCGCGCAAATACAGGGAAGGATCCCGCTAAACCCGTTCGCCGCTGCTTTCACCACGGAGACACGAATGGCTTGCGTCACCGGTAAGCGGCGCGTGTAGAGGGCGAGGCAAACTACACTGGCGAAGCCTGTTAGTTGATAGGGGAGAGGAAGAAGAAGAAGAAGAAGAAGAAGAAGAAGAAGAGAGAGAAAAAGCAGGACATAAGTGGAGACAAGGACTTAGGAAGATTCGTGACGAAAGAAAAAGATTTTTAAGAGAGAAGAACACAAGAAGACCATAGATGAAATAGGATGAAAAAGAGCAAAGAAAGGGAGTGAATTGTCAAGGGAACCAAAGGTGTCTTCTGCTGTCCTCACCGTTGAATCCACCATACGACGCCAAGCAGATCCACGCCACCGCCCGACTGGTGCTCAACGCAAGGACGAGCGGGCCTAAGCTCGTGCCCCCGAGCGCGCAGAGCCCTATTCTGGTGAGCGCCAAATCATTGGCCCGGCTGCGGCGCCCTAGCGTCCACCGGCTCACCTTTAGGAGAGTAGGAGCGCGAGCACATGTAACGATTATGCCATGAGTCCAAGAGCTCGTCGATAACTGACGTGCTGGAATCAGAAAAGCTCTCAGGTTCTTTGATTTCCTCTGTATTACGAATTTTATCTTTTATGAAGAATGCAGCGTTTCCACCCTTTCTTCTCCTCCCTCTTTCCTTTCAGCATTAAGTCTCACCACATTCGACGCCATCAGCGCTCCCACTAAGCTCGTCGCCCACAGACACACCGCGGCTTCTACTGCGGCATGACGGCTGTTAGCTACCTGCTCGCCTAAATCACTACTGCTGCTAGAGCTACTAGTGCTACCTCCGTCTGAGCCCAAGCCCAAATTGTGGTGGGAATAAGTGGGTAAGGCTACGTAAAACGACGCAAACAGGGAAGTGGCAAGGAGCCGGCCTCCATATAGGAAACTAAGGCTGAAGGCTGCTTGTAACGCCAGCCATTTGCCTCGCACCTGATAGATGGTGATGAGGAGGAAACATACATGCAAAGGAAACTCAGAATTCATGTTTAAGGCAAGGAATATCATCTTTTCATTCAGGTAAAGGAAAACGCATTCAGGAAACATCAAAAACGAAGAAGCACCCAATTTTCACCGAGAAAATATCCACTCCTACAACCTTCTAAAATATGGTTTCACTCTTACCACATGAAGCTTTGGTTGTTCCACACGAGCATTATCGTTGGGAGAAGTAGGATTTTGGGGCTTGTTATCAACCCTAGCTGTTGCTGTTGTAGCAGCTACTGCTGCTGCCGGTGCATTCCCATTTACGACTTTTCGATTGCTGCGCTTCGCTTTTTGCTTCCTCTGATGCCCGCTGCTGCTGCTGTTGTTGCTATCGTCTTCGTCACTCAATTCCCCATCGCCGTCAGTGCCGAGCTCGCCACTCCTAGCAGCTCCCTTCGCAAGCGCAGGCGCGGTTGCATTAGCAGCAGCCTCAACGGGAAGAAGGGAAGGAGCACTATTGGCATCCGTAGTTGCCTGCAGAAACAGAAAAACATGCATTAAAGCAGTTTTCAAAAATCGAACGCTTTCATTTGTACACGAAAATCAGAGAAAGAGAGAGAGAGAGAGAGAGAGGGGGGGGGAGAGGGAGAGAATAAAAAGAGATACCCAGAGAGAAACAGGAACAGAATATAAGAGAGTGCATTCATCAAAGCCACTACAACACACACACACCTTGGCCAGGGCGTAATCTTGGTACCGCACAAGGGCAAAGTGTGCGGATGCTAAGAGGGCCAGGCAGGCAGCAGTTAAGAAACAGGGGGTCAGGTCCGGCAAAGTGCCGTCCAAAGCAACGGCATCCAGATCCTACGAATTGAGTGAGAGGGGCAAAAAAAAAAGCATTTTAAAAGGACACCACCACACAAATATTTTAAAAGGACACCACCACACAAATAGGGAAGAAACACACGTAAGGAATGCGCGGTGAAAAAGGGTGTTGCTTTAAACAAGGAAGTACAAGGCCTTGGAGACAAACTCAATCTCTTTTCATAGTCCCTTACTTGAGCCCAATTTCCGGTGACCAGCGCTCGCACGCCAGCCGCGCTCAGGCAGCCAAGAGCACTCAAAAAGCCGGCCGCAATGTCCACCAGCACCTATGAATCATAGAGGAAAAAGACATAACTCATTCAAAAGAATAAAGGATGAGGAGCTTCATCTGCAAAGCGTTGTGCAGCGGCTTTGCAACTGCGCTATTCAATCCTTTTCATGAAAGCGTCAACGATTACCGAGTGCCTCGCGAAGCCCACAGCCGCCACGAGAGCGATGGGTGGCTTCGCACCGCGGCGGTACGCAGCGCTGGCTTCGGCATGGCGAGGCAGGCTCAACGCGTCGTGCAAGACGCGGCTACGGCCCAGCTCCACCACCACCTTATGTGGTATTATAAACGAGAAATGTACATAGGTAATGCAGCAATTCGACAATCTGATGTAAAGCTCTTCACAACGATTCAATTTTTAAAAGCAAACCAGCGAAACATGTGGCAAATAGTCCGAATCTCATCAATGAATATTTACCGACGACATCGCCAGCAGCCCACAGCATAAGCTCGCTAAGTTGGCGCTGCGGCAGCGGGGAACGAGCACTAGCACGGCGGCTGCAAACAGGAGCTCTAAGCACACCACGTCCGCTGGCTGCACTGCTGACCCTCGCCTTTGGAGGTCAAAAAGGGCCGCAAATATAAAACACGTGATGACGAAAGATCGAGGAGGCATAAGACCGGAAGGAAAAGAGTTGTGCAGGCCAACTAAAGTGTTGCCGTGTCAGTGTATGCACTCAATGATGCTCCTACAACAGTCGAACAATAATAGTGGCAAAACAAGCTTATGCTTATGCATAATCTAGCCCGAGGTATAATCGCCATTAGCTGCAGTATTCTAGTATACTGCAAAAATATTCGTAATGCGCAAACCTCCACGACAGGTGAGTTTGGTAGGCTGAGAAAGCTCCACCAATCGCGCCGATGCTCCAACCCCCCCACAACAAAAGCGCTAGCTCTGTTGATATTGACACGAAAATGTACATGCGTTAAACAAGATACAATCGTACAATATTAATACGGCAAGACTAGTACGTTGTTTTTTTAAAAGAGGGCTAGTTTGATAAAGGGCTTAGAAGTTGACATCGTGAATAGTGCATGATAAGATAGCTTCCTAACGAGCATGCTCAAATGCCTGTACCTTCGACGCGATGGGTTGTAAGCATCGATGGAGTCTGCTGCACCACTAGTGACACGAGCACTGGGACCACGGAAAAGAGCAGAGCGGACATCGCATGGCCTCGCTGTAGTTTCATTGAAGGATGGTCCAACAATAGATATCCCACGCGCCAACCGCCGCGAGATAGGGAACGCCACACAAGGCACGCACACATAATGACGAAGTTTATTGAATAATCATTCTATAGGCATCGTCAGTAGCTCAAAGCAAAGATATGACTCGCTAGATACGCCAGTCATCAACGATACTCCTCTAAGCAAAAGTAAGCCAGAGGTTAGTAGAATGGGGCGTGGGATCTTACGTCGCTGTGACTCTCGCAGCGGCAGAAAAGGCAGGACAGCCAGTTTGCTAGCTCTCGACACGTCTGCTTGCACCGCGACGAACAGCTCTTTGGTTTCCTGATCTTCTGCACGTATTTGCCTGGCGTAAGCTCATCATTTAGCCCAGGCCGCTGTGCCATTTTTTGGAAGAGTCGTTTGGGCTGTTGGCTCTTTGTTTGAACAGCAGGAAAGATGTTCTTTCCTCCCTGTAACGGAAGTCGTTGACGAAACGAAGCAACGAAGAAGAAGGTCAGATGTCAGATGTCATCAGATGAAAGGCAAAACGCAAAACACACAACGCTAGTTAGGCGTCGTTGTGCTAGCTGTGCTACGGCTGATAGACACGTACGCGTCCATTTAAGAATGTATAGCCAGATTTGCCGATCATTCTTTTTATAGCCTCCAGGCTGCTTTCCTTTTGAACGTTGTGAAAGCTAAGGCCTAGTTATTTATAAGAACGGACGACTGTAGATTGCTCCAAGAAATTAAGCATGGGGGCAAGCCACTCAAAGAAGAAGAAAGTCGAGCCCGTTGCTCCCCGTCCGGTGATCAAGGCGCCGCCAGACACTTTAGATGCACACTTCTCTGCCACTAGTTCGCAGAGGCGCATGGAAGCAGTGCACGACTTGACACGTCTCACATTACGGCCGGAGCCCAAAGAAAAGAAGGTGAAGGAAATCGACCCGAATGGCAAAGAAGCGACTTCCGACTACAAAAAGAAGCTCTTTATGAAAAACACTCTTGGCTGGTATTACTACTTACCAGCTTCGATGCGGCCGCAGCCTAAGCTGAGCGCTGCAGTGGCCGCTGCCGAGCACGACGAGGCCGACGACGTTCCCGCGGGCGCCACCAAAAAGCGCAACATGATGATGCTCTGCGAAATGTGCGCCACGGGAAACTGGCCGCAAGCACAAGCGTTAATCGATCTCGTAGGGCTGAGCGTTAACGAGCCTGACGACGAGGGCGAACTGCCACTCTGCGCGGCTGCCGCGAACGGCCACCACACTCTGGTCTTGAAACTGTACCGCGATTACCGGGTCAATTTGATGCAGAGGCGACCTGAAGACGGCGCCACGGCTCTGATTGCAGCCGCTGAAGCACGAGAAATAAGAAGCGTGGAAGCCATTCTGCAGTGCGCTACCCTTTTACCGGTGCGTCTTTGTTTACTCGTGTACGTCCTTGAAAAGATATATGCTACGGATACGTATAGAAAGTGCGATCGGTTGTCCTTCGTTCGACAAAGCTATTAGTATGTACGCTTCTTCCGGTGCTTAAATGATTATCAATTTGTGATGTTTTTTTTCGAACTAAATTCTACAAGGTGCGGCTCGCTTACGACCACTTACATATGAAAGATACGGACGACGACTTGACTGCGCGAGAGCACGCGGTAAATATACCCCAATCTCGTTTGCGCTGTAGTTCATTACTCAAATTTTGAGTTATACCTAGAATTGTTATCAAGGCCCAACGCAGCTTTGTTATTGACTTGTCCATTTATCCTGCAGTGTGATATTTCTTGCATCAGTCACATGCGTCTGCGCGCATCCGGAGATTATGGATGAAAAATTACTTCATTTTTTGTCATTACCAGTGTTTTCGAACGAAATTCGTGCATGTCTCAAATATGTCTCCTCCGAATGCTTACACTGAACTTGCACAGGTCAAGTCTGGGAGCAACGCCATCGTTCAAGCCATCGACGCGCACGAGAAACACTGCTTGAACCGTCCTGCCACGTGCCGCCACGCCTGTGGGCTCAGCATTACCTTCGGCCAGCAGCACCAGCACGAAAACAACGAGTGCCCTATGTACACTTGCGTGTGCGCTAACGGCTGTGGCGCACGCGTGCGCCGATCGTATATGGACTTGCACCAGGGATATGAGTGCCCGAAGCGCATTCGAGTGCCCTCGCCGCGGTAGAGGCTCCCTTCGTCGTCTACTTACTCCTTACGTGCTATATTTTTATATTCTGCGATTGGAATTGCGAATTGGGAGTCGTTCAAGACGCTTCCACGGACTTCGGCTTCTTCCGAACAGAGATTCCGCTATGATCTATGATTCCAACCTGGCGGCCAAAGACCCCGTTCTGGTGTATCTACTAATCGCTGAACCTGGAGTTCGCTATCCCAGCGAAGGCGACTAATCGCTGAATGGCAAGAACCATCTGCCATCGCGCCATCGCCCACCCATAAGTATTCGTTTAAGGCTGAGCTTCTGAAGAACCGTACGAACAATGGCAGCCCCTTCCTACTCCCCCTCTCCCTCCCGATTTCCCATGCCCGTGCTACGTGCTCGCTATATTCTTATATTCCAATTCCTTATATTTTATGACTCGCACCGCCAGAGGATTTATGGGTTAAGAACACTAAAAGCTTTAGAATCCACGTGGCAGCTCGAAGTCTCCCTGCTTCAGCTTCGAGCGTTCGAGTTCGAGCTTCCGTTTCCCGCCACTTGCGCCCTTAACACCCTGTAACCGACGAGACCACGAGGACCACCCACTCAACCGGAAATTCGCACCGACCGGTACAGTACTGTACACTGCACACACTGTTTTGTCTCGTAAGTAAGTACGTAGGTAAGCACTCACGAGCTCACGAGTCACAAGAAGGGTGGGAACCGAAATGGGCGTCAAAATGTTCGCAGCGTAGCAAAGACACTCTGTCGCCGACCTCAAGCATAGATTCGGCTTACAACATATTCGGAGGACGTACTTCTTCTATTTGCACGCGGAGTGAGTTCTAGGGAAGTTTTGATATTGCTTTACATTCATCCAAAAAGATAAAGAAAGCATGGCCAGTTCATCTGAAGGCATTCGCCTTCTACCAGGGCAACAAAAACGCCCCGAACGCGTCGAAATCCAGGTAATGGCTGATTTAACATGCGCACTAATTGGCACCTATGTTTTGCACTCCAGAATGATGACGTGCCTTTTTAGCTCTTGCAAATTGAGCTCATTTCCCAATATTTTTTTGTCTTACGCCGCCGGCTGAATGCTTGTGCGAAAAGGTTTATGGGTCTTCAGAAAGTGAGCAAGGCGTGAAACTAGAAGTAGACACGAGCTTCAAAGTTATCTGCCTCGCAATCTTCATGGGGGACACTGCGCGTGGAATCCTATTTCCGACGCTCTATGGGCGCGTTATCGAGGTTAGAAATCCTTCCCCACGCTGCAGTCAAACCTAGAATGGGTGGTGAATCGTTTTGCATCATTTTCGAATACATATCTTGCACAACGTCTGTCCAGCCATCTATCATTTTGTGAACATCACTTCACCCTAGAGTAGTCACCTTTAATGCCTCGTCCATTTTTCTTGTTATTTTCCACATCATTTTCACCTTACATTTTGCGCTAAAAAACAGCTCGGTGGCAACAAGTTCACTCAAGGCCTCACTGTGGCAGCGTTCTCGCTTGGTCGAGTAGCTTCCAGCCCCTACTTGGGCGCCTGGTCAGAGACCAAAGGCTCGGCTCACATCTTGAGTTTAGCCTCGCTGGTGGTGATTGCTGGCACGCTGCTCAATGCCTACGCGCCCTCGTGCGGGGTTCTGATTGCCGCCCAAGTGTTGACGGGCGTGGGCAGTGGCACGCTCGGAGTAACGCGCTCCTATGTCACGGAGCGCACCTTTGGCAGTGCGAAAACCTGGAAACTGGCGCGGCTCACCGCCGTGCAATACGCGGGCTTTACGGTGACTCCCTTTGTGGGTGCGTTCTACGCCCACGTGTTAGGCGACGGAGCGTTTTGGGTGGGGCCCCTATGGGTCACCTCGTTTACGCTGGCCTCGTATACCTTGACAATTATTGCGCTAGTGCTCTTCGTGTGCTTGCAGACTGTCTTTGTCGATTACGTGCCAGCGAGAGACCGGCCCAAGAAACCTGTTAAACCGGTGGCGCCTGCGGCGGATGCTGCTCCCAAAGACAGCACTAGCGTACAAGTAGCAGCATCAGCAGCGGAGTCAGACGGCGCATCAAATGATGACAATGCCAGCACTACCTGCGGCATCAAATCATGGTCCGAAGTGGACTGGTGCTTGTTTGCGGGCCTCGCGCTCAACGTCGCCACCAAAGGGTCCGTGGGGGTGTTTGAAACCGTAGGAATTCCCGTAGCCAAGCACCGTTTTGGGGTCAGCGCCGCGGTGGCAGGCTACAGCGTCAGCGGCTGTGGGGCTCTGGGCACCGCTCTACTGGCGTACGGCATGAAGCCGCTGTCTTCAAAGCACAGCGACGCGATGCTCATGGCCGTTGGCGTCTCCGTCATGGCGATCAGCTGCAGCCTTCTGATGTCCCCCAGCACCAGCAGCGCCGTGTACCTGGCCGCCATCTTCGCCATGTACGCCTCAGGCTACCCCTTGGGCCACACCGCGGTGCTGACGTGGTTTTCCAAGCTGTCCACTCAGTCCTCTCAAGGCTACTTACAGGGGTGGTTTGCGTCGGCGGGCTCGTTTGGGCGGATTGTCTTGCCCGCCGTGGCTGGCATGGTAGCAGAGTACGAGGGCTTCGTGACGCTGCTTACAGCCCTCGGTGGATTCTTAGTGCTTACTGTGCTGGTGATTGGGGTGAATTATTCCCGTTTCGTTCGCCTTACTTCTTGAGAAGAAGAAATCTCCAAGCCCTCAAGAATAAGGAAGTGGAAGAGCGAAGTGAACAACAAAAAAGAAGAGAGAAGAGCAAGAGCAAGCGGAAAATGTTATAACAGGCACAAATCCGAGTTCCATTTATCGTTCATTATCGCACTTTAGTTACGCAAGAAACAAAAGCGTTTATACATCGAAAGGAGCCCATACAATGGAATCGCAATGTGGATGTAAAATTAAACCGCACAGTGTGCAGAAGTGCAGACTGCACACTCCACTCCCCTCTCCTCTCCATTTGCCATATAGCGATAGCTCCATGGTCTATAGCTAAGAATTAACAACGGACACGGCCCACATGTACAACACACTGCTCCCTGGACGAAGGCTTCAGAAGGCTTCCTAAAAACAAAAACAAAGCAACTAGAATTTTGTTCTCCACATTATAAATCGGCTCCAAATGATCAGCTTCGCTTCGTTGTCTATTACTAATTATGATGCCTGTAGCTGTAGTTAATTGTCGCCGTAATGGATAATTGGTGGCCATTGGGGTTGTATTCAAATGGCTCAAGCCTTTGATAAATCCTACACAAAACAAACACACGCGCACTTCGTACAATCAGAGCTTAATTATAGCTGCGGCTCAAGCGGCGCAAGACAGAAATCCATTCGAAGCACTCCGCTTGCGAGGTAGCCTTCAGCTCCACGGTCTGTCCTTTGCTCTGCCCCCACGCAGCCGGTAACAAGTAATTCCATGACAGACCACTGCTGCTAGTGCTGCTGCTCCGGTCGCTCCCGAAGTGTTCCGTGACTTCGAAGGCGCAGCCGCAAGTCGACACTTTGGGGGCCCACTCCACCGCGCAAGTGGCGAGCACAAGGGCTGCGGATGGGACCACCGCCGGGGATTGCAGAGTTGGCATGGGCCCCGCCCGCGAGGCCGCTTCTGCACGCGCTTGCGCGGCGACTTCAGCTGCACGGGTGGCCCCCGGAGCTACCGGTGGGCTCACAGGGTCAAGCAACGCCAGGGCTTCCGCGAATGCCCAGGTCGGGGGCGGCAGAGAAGAAGAAGAGCCACCAGCGGCCTGTGAGGTAGTGTGGAAGCCCAAAGGTTGTGCATGGCTGCTACCACTCTTGTTGCTCGCGTTTGGGTGCGCATACGCAAAGCGACGTGAGGCCGCGGCGAGTGCTTGCTTGGGCGCGGGCAGCAGCAGCAAGTGCCCCTGCACCGTGAGCACCGCTACAACATGAACCCACGACGACATGACGATCCCGTGGGTGTGCAGCTCGAGCAAGGCAAACTTCACCACTAGAGGGTTGCCTTCCAGGAAGTCGGCGTGATGCCCAAGCGCCAACGGCCACCCACCCCCTTCCAGCACGCCACCGCGCCGAGTCCCTGAGCTACCAAGGTCTTCAGCGGACCCTGAGCTGGGGAGCCGACCAGCCGTTTTATTTCTGCTTTGGTTCTCGGTGCTGGGGTTGGTGTTGGCGGTAGTATGACTTGGAGGAGCACCTAGCTTCCCTCCAGTGACCACCTTCATGCCGCTGTCACTTTTCACCGCGACCTCTGGCTGAGGTTGCTGTCCTCCTCCTCCAGCAGCGCCGACAACGTCAAGCGCGGCCGCAATGTCTGCTCCATCCGAAGCTTCAAGCGCAGCTGCTTCAATGCTACTTGGACTATCACTGTTGTTGTTGTCGCCGTTGCCGCTGGCGGTTTGTGCCAAGGCTGCGGTCTTGTCCGCAAGCGCTTTCGCTGCTGCGGCCTTCGCTTCTGCTGCCGAATGAGCCCCTTGACCACCACCACTGCCGAAATTATTACTACTGCCATCTCCTGGCTTGACATCATCTGCTGGGGTTTTTGAGGGTTCTTGATGTGGTAGTGGTTCGTGTTGCTCCGGTTGATTTGTAGTGCCATTTCGATCCGAGGGAGGAGGGTGCATCCGTTCCGCGAGGTCGGTGAGGCCAATGGGCACGCGCTTCCGAATCGCCGCCATAAGCTCCCCATGCGTGCGCTGGGGAGACGCCGCCGCGGCTCCCACTTGGTGGCCCAGCGCATCGCTGAAGGGCGCCAAGAGCCCGCTCCCCGTTTCGTTGGTTTGGGAGCGCGCCACCCCCACTTTCCAGGCCTCCAGCGTGCGGGCCCACACCACCCGGCGGTTGTGCTCGGCCTTGTGCAGGGACTCGTACTTGAGCCGCAGCCGCTTGGTGGTCTCGCGCCACAGCGAGTTTTGGTGCGCGGCTGCGAGCCGCCACTGCAAAGCGCACAGCCACGCGTCGTCCTGCAGCGGGTTGGCAAACGCCGCCGCTTCTTGCTGCGCCACGGTGCTCATGGTGCCAACGCTGCTGTCGTGGCCGCTGGTGCCGGCGTCGTCTACTGTGGCGGCGAGGGCGGCCGCGATGCGTTGCGCTTCGGCGGCAGCAGCAGCGTTGGCGGCGCGTCGTACTTCCACTGCGCGTGGTGCTTGCCTGCTGTCTCCACTGCCACCGCCGCTGCCGCCGCTGCCGCTTGCTGTTGGCCCCGCCATCGCAGCAGGTAATGCGGATGCTTGGGCTGCTGCGTCCGCTGCAACCCGCTTCGCTTGGGCCTGGGCTGCAGCCGCCTCCACGGCTTGGGCCTCGGCGCAGCGCGACAGCAGGGCCCGCGCAGGTTCGCTGGCGGGTGCGTGGCACGCTTTCAGGAGCAGCCGCGCGGCACGGTCGTAGGCTTCGAAGGTGGTCCGCACCGAGTCGTGGCTCCTCCGGCCGCTCGACACCACGTCTTCCCCCGCGCGCGCCGTGCCTGCGATCACGTCGGAAAAGTCGCGGCGCATCGGCTCCAACCGGTCCTTGAGCAAGGCGTCCCGGCACGCGACCGCGACTCGCCTTCGCCGCAGAGCTTCGGCGGCCTGTTCGGCGCCTAGCAGAGCCAACACTCGGCCTGGGGCCAAGTCGCATGCCGAACTCGCAGCCGCGGCAGCTACCGCAATGCGCGCGCGCTCCGGGTCACTGACGGGATCTTTCTTGTTGGCCTCGGCTGCTGTGCTGGAGGAACTGCCAGGAAGCCAGGCGTGTTTGCTTGCGTTGCCGCCGGCTGCAGCACTGTTGGGCCCACCAGCTGCAGTGGCCCCGCCACCGCCACTTTTGCTCAAGCCACTGCCAGGCGCATAAGCGTCACCTAATCCTGCCGAAATGGCGATGTCAGCGAGACCTTCGGCCTGGGTCAGTTCAAGCTTGAGGCGCATCGACAACACTTTCAGGAGCACGTCGTTTTCTTTCTCCGCGTCCGCCATCACTGCCTAAAAACAGGTGCAAAAACAGTACACACGGGCACCGCGCTAGTGAGCAATCTTAGACCACACACTGCTTCTGGTTTTAAAAAATGCTATGAATTCGACACCAGTGTCAGGTGCTATAGCTTATGTTCACTTGTGCCCAAAAACCCTACCAGAGCAGCGGGCCACCAAGCTTCGTTCGATTGCAACTTCTTTTCGTAGTCGCCGCGCCGCCGCTGCTCCGCCACCCAGGCCGCTTCCCATTCGAATTTCAGGGACGAGGTCAACCGTCCACTGGGGGGTGGTACAGCGACCGCCGCAATTGAGCTTGGCGTGGTTGGTGATGCATCACTTGCATTTGCCTTTGTGGAGGCAGTGTTCGCATCTGGCATAGAAATAGCCACATCAGGAAGTGGACCTGATTCGGGAGTTGAGTCCGGTGTGATAGTCGAGGCATCACCGTGTGCAGTAGCAGAAAGTGCACTGGAAGAAGAAGCTGAGGAGTCATTGTCGGCATCTAAGACATCGTTGGAGTTCCTCGAAGTATCCTTCACAGCGGATGATTCGTCCCTTTGGTCGGTTGGTGAGACCTCTAATGGAAGCGTAGAAGACGGGGCGTCGTCCGGCGCCTTACCATTTTCGGCATCAGGAGCAGTGCGGATGCCTGCTTCGTTGAAAGTTGGGTCCATAGATATTGGAGTTTCGAGAGCGCCATCAGAGGGGTCTGACTGAGACACTCTCTGTGGTTTTGCTTTTACCTTCTTATTACCAGTATTCGCTTTCTCTTTTTGAAGAATTATTTCTTTGAGGCGATTCATAGTCCTAAGAGCAGGGAGTCTTCCGAAGCTGTTGACGGCTTACTTTCTGAAAACTTAAGGATAAACTTAGCCTTAGAGCATATCACGTTCGAATCAATGCCTAGAAATTGTTAAGCAAGTGTGATAGAGGCCCCATTTTTTCTCGCCACCCCTCATCAGAATCTCAGTGACAATGTGAGCTGAAAAGATTTTGAGGCAGATCAAACTCGTGCCAATATAATACGTGAGAATATGACGTTTTGTTGTACATCCAAGACATCAAGGCATCAAGGAGATATATCAAGATCATAATATATATCATCATCCCATCATCGCATCATCGCATCCCATCCTCGGACCTTCGGCGGACTTGACTCGACGGCGCCACGGCGGCAGCCTAATGAATGGATCAAAATCCTAGCAATTAACCAACGACACTTCGTGAGTCCAGCCTAAGTACCTTGTTTACGCTCATTTGTACAACTCTAAGCCACTCAATTATTTGAAATCCTAGTGAAGTCCGAACTGCCCAAGAAAGGAATATGAATCATAGCATTGGCGCATCCAGCACTACACCGGCTCGAATATCCCGCATCGATGGATGGCAAAGCCGCGAGGCAGATAGCGAGGAATTTGTTGTTAAATCGGCCATCCATATGCTGGCAGTGGTCTTGACTTTGGTCGCGATCGTGCTCGCATTCCAATTATTCTCCCGGTGAGCGTTTGAATGATGCTATGCACATCTCTCTTTGATGTGCTTCAAATACTGAGATCTCTTTGATTGCTTCTTAGGATTGGACGGCAGTTAGGGTTTGAGAAGTGGCCATTCTCCGACACAACTAGTTCAGCAATATCTCGTAAAGAAGAGGATTCCACTAGAAGATCGGTGGCATTTCTGGAAACTGCATGAAAAACAAAATCAAATGCCAAATTTAGAGGGCTGAGTAAACGTAAGCTAGGTACTTTCAACGTCGTCTTCTCCTTTTTTTGTAAGGCAGGTTGATTGTGAGGAGAGTAGTATAAGTCCAATTCCAAACCTCTTCCTGGAGCTTCATGGCTGAAAAGGAACTCAGGAGTAAATCTTTTTTGAGTCTTCATACATGTTAACATGTACATGTACGGCGCTTGCTTTCGTGGATATGCGAAGATATACTAGGCAATTTAATTTCAATAAAACTTTCTTCCTCCTGACAGCTCCTGATACTGATGCCCGCTGGTTGTGAAAATTACTACCACGCGACAGGGATTATGATGAGCTCCAATAGCGATTAGTGACACCCCACAGTAGCCTATAACTCCGGTGGAAGGACTAATGGAGCAGCGTCGTTGGTGCTTTTGGAGAAATATGGCTTCAACTTCAAGATGAGCGTGAAAACCCCCCACCGAACTCGGATACATGTGAGTCCGAGCCTGAACACAATCGACTCTTTGAACGAACTCGAACTCGTGATGTACTGATGCACGGGGCTGGAGAAACAATCACCGATGGTAGGCGGCATGTAGCCGCACCATATGGCGATGTGATCCATAATTGGCCCCATGCAGCAAGAATGAGGACTGGCGATGCTGAGAGCGGCTGGCGCCCGCCGCCTGACAAGAACATTAAGCCGGTGCCTCGCTGGGGCAAAAAAAAATAGCCCGGAGAAATGCCTCATGTAACTGGGACGGAAACGCATTGGGCACTCAGACCCCGCCGACTTGATTGGAGGAAAGACGCCAGATAGAGCCTTCTGGAACGCGCAGATACATGCCACATGTGCAAAAATGTAAATCACCTTTGAGAGCGTGCTATTTCTGCCCTTGTCTATCTTTACACTGGGGGAGTATAATCTAATCTAATCTTGCATACTCAAACTCAAAAAGAGAATAATTACTCGCACGGCGGGATGCAGCAGGTAGGTCAGTAGGTCATATACATTAATAGACTACCGAGGGCCCTATTCCTATTCGTAGCGTTTAAACGATGCGGAAATACGATGTATTCAACAATTTAGTGCCCTTGATTCCAAACGCCGATTTATCATCATTTTGCCATCGCTTTTCCTCAATTATACCAACATAAGCTCAATCAAAAGAAATCTCGTTCTTCATCTGAATAGTAATTTACTCGAAAGATACCTTCACCATTTTATCGCGCATCACTACTAACATGAAGCCCCTCTCCTCGAGTTCACCTTGTACATCTTGATCAGTATACCACAATTGACAACTTCTGAGGAACGGCTCAGTGTGTTGTGCATCATTGATTCCATTTGTTCCACTCGTCAAAGTATTCGTTACGGGATAATAATGTCCATCAAGAGCTCTTCTTTCAAGCATGGGCATGAGTGTTGTACTTATGAATTGCCTGCACTGAATCTTCCTAGTCTCGCTCGCTAATCTCATCAATCCAAGCGCAGTATCATCAATTATTGTCTCGGGGAGATATTCGGTGATGAGTTTGACTGCGATTGGAATTCGAACGTTGACCTTCTTTTGAATCACTTGGTCGATTTGATGCAACACTTTAATGCGTGCTTGACGTAGAACATACGGCCAAGATGACGCTTCGAGCGCTTCGCCATGTGTTCGCTCGAGCCACTTCACGTAATTTGAACAATGTTCACTTTTAGGTTTGTTGTTTTGAGCCATTCTTTGAAATGCTTTGTCCTGTGGAGATTCTTATCTTTTGAACAATAATGGCGACGTGTAACAAGTGAAACTTTTCATTATTCGATTGAAATGCAAAGTTTGTGCTTGCTCGACATCTTGACATATACTTAAATTAGTGAGAGTGCATACTAGTAGATATTTCGATAATCAAAAATGAGGTGCTTCTCAGTAAAGTCGAGTACGGTATATCGTAGACAGACAGTTATGGGATCTTGCGCTAAGAGAGATGCATAATCAACCAAAAGGCATAGAAACTTATGATCACCATTATTATTTCATGAACAATCGAATCAATCATATTATATGCACTGATGCAATTTCGCTATTTCTACTTAGGAAACTAGCACTCTTCTAATCCTGGACGAAACATATGGAAACTAGGACGTCCTAGGATTTATCCAAATTCGACTATTCGGCAAGGTGAAGAAGATTCTATAGTAGAAATTTTGGAAAGATGTCGATAAGATCAAATTTGATGTCTTTAAAGTCATGCACAGTAGTACCGACTGCAAAGATAGGATTTCATCAACAAGTGGTCATCAAATTTACGAGGATCGTTGTCTTCCCTTTTATGGCCGCATTGGCATGTTATTATCAATGTGTTAATAAAATTCTGCCAGAAATATTTCAATTAGTTATGGCCATATTCCTTGTGACAGCATTTTCAGCCTACACTTCTGCGTGCCAGCCCTCTATTTTTGGCCACTGTTTTTTTTTCTTTTACGTGCTTATGTACTATTGATGCGATATACTCTCGCTAGAGTCCATGCAAGGAGGAATGAGCGCATAGCAGTATTGCATCTAACAATTCTTTCATCAATATCATCAAGCACGAGAGCAGTTACTGGCGAAGTTCTCTTAAGGGCGTCAATTCGCAGTCATGCCACCAACCATCGGCTTCATAATCATGCCACTGACACAATTTTGATAAGCATAAGCACAAGTAAAAATCTTGAAGAGGAAGTGTACGAGGGCAGGGCTAATCTCCTGATCTTTCCACCTCCTCCCCCGCCTCTAAAAAGAATTGCTTATGGTTTGTTTGTCGTTCATTGTCCTTCAGATTAGATTAGATTAGATTAGATTAGATTATGCTCCTCAATTGCAAAGAAAAACAACAAATATCATAAAACTGCGTTTTGGTGAATCCTCCAGAACAAGTCTGAATGGGCTGAGTATCCTTTTGCGCAATGCAATGTTCATCTTTACTCTCATGAATCCCACAGGGTCAATTTTCAATTCTCGGAAGGAGGCATAAGCCCTTTCCATATCCATATCTACTGTATATACTCCACACATGAAAGCACATAGAAATTATATTGTAAAGCCACGTGCCTGGTTGCTCACCATGCTAAGTGCTAAAGATGAAAGTACCATGCTGAATGCTAAAGAAGAAAGTGGAAGTGAGGCTCCACTTTTATCCCTAGCGCCGTGTGCGTGTGCGCGTCCTTGTGTTGTGAAGTTGTGCCCGTGGTGTTGTCAGCTATTTGGTGGTGTGCGACTGCGCGGCGGGAAACAATTATTTAGCAACTTCGATACGCCAGAAATGAAATACAGACGCATTAACTTGTAACTTGTACCTCTATTGTTCAGCAACCCCCCACTTAACCTACAAATATCATATGGATGTGCTCTGTGCTTAAAGAGAGTGACGGGAGAGGAAACGCTAAGTGAGCTCGTGGGCGCAGACGTGTGCGTCGCACCTGAATTGCACCTCAATCATGAGAGAAAGCACCTCATATGCTACATGCTACTCCGAAACACGCATGCCTGCTTACTTCCTGTGATGTACCCCAAGTATAACAGCACTCTTTCGACTAACTGCCTGAAATTCCGCGTCGTTTGTTTCTTTCCTGCCGTGCTATCTGCCGACGAGATAGGACTCCATTGGCAGCAGCAATTTCTTTGTTTTGTTGTCGAAATAATGTTTCTTTTAGGGAATTATCCTCGAAGTAAGTGATTTCATTACTTCTCTCAAAAGTGCTGCTTATAGTTGGTGCTGCTAGGGTTGTCACATTAACTTTTGCATTCGCCTTCATGTCAAGGCCGCTGCTACGACCAATGCTACGCACCCCACGGCCATCACCAGGCTCTGCACGAGGCACCCAGAAAAAGCGCATTGATGTGGTATTTCCTTTGATGTGATATCCTACCAAGTGCAGCCGTTCTATTATATCAGCGACCTCCCTCTCGTCCACTAGCAAAGCATCCACGCGACTTGTTTCAGCTTGCCCATGCCCATGGCCCGACCTTCGGCCTGCACCACTCAATCTTAAGCCCTCGACCATGCTAGCATTTTCATAGATACTACGATCGATTCTTCGTTCCTTTAGAATATGCTTAGCATGGGTCTTAGCCGCGCAGTGCCAGTGCTCAGCTCGGATGTCGATGCACGGGTTCCTGAGCTCATACCCAGCCTTGTGTAGCATCCAACCCACGCGGTTTTCGGCGCCCATCGAATTCATGTACACGGGCTGCGGCTCGACAGCTTCGAGCAGAGAGAAGTTTACTGTAGGAGCCAAGGGTGTCTCAAAGACATGCACGTCCCACGAATATCCTTTGCCTACCGAGTTGCATTGATCAATGCCGCAGGCATCTCGGCTACTGCCTGAGATGAGGCTGTCTGATGGCGGTAACGAAACAGATAATACTAGTGCCAACGGTTTTATACGTTGTGCCTCGAATGAAGAGCTGTCGCTAATTAGGGGAACAGCTGCAAAGCTATTTTGGTCGAGGAGGTCAGCCCCTCGCAACATGACGTCTGCATTTGCCACAGCTACCAAGGAACCGCTAGGCCATTGAGCGTTCGCATAACGCAACATATCGGCATAAGTTGGCTGCTGGCCGAAACCCTCGCAACTCAACTTGCGTTCCAATTCTAAGCGGCTTGCAGTTGGCACAGCATTGAAATGTTCCTGAGCCGCCCAGACTGCAGAACGAAGCTTTGCGTTCAGTTCATGCTTAGACGCATTTCGTGGTGAAGCGTCGAGGAGCACACGAACGCGGCGTATCGATTGGTTAGCCAGATTGGCCGCCAGCACGATAAGGGCTTCAAGCGCATGATCAACGTCTGGCGAGGTAGCCGAATGGATTGTTTCCATATTTGGAACGTCTTCCATGGTGGTAAGCAACACTACGGATCCCACTCGCCATTGCAATAGACCAAACAGAGTGAGTGCCACCACATTCAAGCACTGTATCCTAACCATACGCTTGAAGTGCTGACCCTTGGACTTCTATTACAAAAGTCTCGATCAAGCTGCCGAAATTTAAGTGTGAACCAAGTCTAGGGCTTATGGCTTATGATATACTACGCACAGTAGTTGTTAGAGGCACGAGGTTCGAGGTATATGAGTCAGTTCGGCCATATTTCGGATTTCTTGACCTGTTGACCGATTGACCGACCAGTTGACAACTCGACGGTTGACGTCTTTAGACGACTGACTTCTGAGACGACTACATACACTCCTGATCTCCTGATCAGTGTTGTACTCAAAGGTCAAAGGTTCAAAGGTCCAACGGACCTTAGACTAATATAATATCTGAGTACTAAGGTAACACTAAGGTACAGAAAAAAAGTGTGTCGAACGGTGCTTGACTGCATGCTTGTTCACGCCGGCGAGCTCCTCGTATAGCATGAGTGGGCACACTGCTTTCCACTACACAACATTTTTTCTTCAAGAGTCGAGCATGCTTTGAATGGTCTAAGCCTCGGTGCCGTCTAGAGTTTTTAAATAGGCCAACGCAAATCGCAGTCTAGCTTTGAGAACACGGTTGTTGACACAGATGCAACGGCGATTCGATTGCGCTCGCCCAAGGGTTCGAAGACTGCGCCTCATCGTCGCTCGAAAATTAAATTCAATACATTGATTTGAATCGAATCATTATGGGCCGGTCTGCCCTTTCAATAACGCGCGTGTGCGCCTATGGGAAGACATGAACACCTTGTATAGCTTCATCTCCGCATGCTTGTTCATACTTTGGGCGCGTGTATTTTCCACGTCAATATTAGAGAACCTTAGTATAGAGTCAAAGGTCAGGTGCGTCTTTTGGAGGGCTCAAAGCCTTAGTACTAAGCCCTTGAGTACAACACTGCTCCTGATGGCTCCTGATGACGCGACGATGCGACCCACCTTTTTTTGCCTGAAACAGGGGGGACACCCTAATAACCTGCCTGAACAAACCCCAACAATTTGAATTTGTAAACCCACGGCTTATTTTTCAAATGTCAACTGTCGTGCCGTCGCGTCGTGCCTCTCAAAACTCAAAACTCAAAAATCTCGTAGAACGAACTGGAGGTGTGGGCCTTGGACGAGGCGCGCTTCTAGCTGAGTGGCTTCTTTGGCCATTTGAGATTGATGTCCGATCAATCCCCTGAAGATTTACCCCCGCGTCCTTCGGATCAAGCCCCAATTCCATGGAAAGTCAAAGCAGGCTTTCGGCTTCGGTGCGTTGTGATGAACAAAAACATGCGTGGTCTACCATTAGAGATGGGCCTGTAAAAGAGAACTTACGAATTATGCTTATCTTAATTTAGATTAAATATGTTCACGGCGATTTCAGCCTCAATGCTACCATAAATCTGATCCGATTCTAATGTCGAAATGACCCACGCTTCTAAACATTATCATGATGTCTTGAACCCATTCAATCCACAACACGGTTACTCAGGCTGCGGATGGAGCCCTCGGCGCGTTCGGAGCTCGTCGGAGCGGACCCTGGCCAGTTTGAAGTGCTCGAAGCGGGCGACGAATTTAATGTGACGGACACACGGTCTGTAGCCGAGAGCCCTAGCGGCGGCCAATCGCAAATGTACCTGCGCGTGGAGCGAAGCGGCACTTTCTGCGGCTGGGCGTTTGTGTACCATCCCTCGTCGCTGAAAAGCCGGGCACCCGTTGAAGTTTGCCACCAAGTTTCAAGGAGACCTAGTGCAGCAGCTTCAACAGCCGCAGTCACTGATGTTGACAGCTACGGTGCCGCTGGAAGGGGCAATGGTGGTAGCGAGACCGATGCTGGTGCAGCAGGACTGCCATCGGCGGAGGCTTTGGCACAGTTGATTCGAGAGCGTGAGCCAACCCGCGGGTGGGCATCGCACCTTGCGCTAGACTCCAGTGCCGAACCAACCACTGACGGAAGTGCCACGTCAGCCTCCTCCTCTGAAGCACCAGTGCCTGATGCAGCTGTTGCGACGCCAGGTTCCCTTACTGCAGCATCTAGAAGCCTAGGAGGCGGTGAGATGGAGAGTACCCCACCTGAGCGGCCGCTATCCACTTCGCTAGCGCCTTCGCCCACTCGCTCTGCCACTAGTGAGTTAAGGAGCACCGGTGGCTTCCCAGGCTCCATCGCAGGCGACAGCCCTTCTGGCGAGTTCGTGAGCACCATTGCTCGGCTCACCAAGCCCCCTCCGAAGCTGACCAGCACGGGCGGCGGCGGCGGCGCAGGCGTTGGGGGGAGAGCAGTGAGTGCGCCAAAGCCGCGGTCGAGCGAGCAGCCGCGAACATGGGTGCCGCCGCGGGCTTACAACGAAGATGGCTCGCCGCGTGCTGACCGATTTGGCTTGCGCAGTGGCGCTTCTCTAGCGCTTAACCAAACGGCGGATTCATCAGCTGACGCACCCTCAGTGCGCAACCCTTACTACTCTCCGTACTTCTCGAAGCCCCCTGGCGGCGACAGCAGCAACAGTAGCAGTAGCAGCAGTGGCAGTGGGAATGGCGGCACTAGCACTAGCAGTAGCAATAGTGTTATGGGGTCGAAACCACTGCTGGCTGCGAATGACGTCATTCCTTCGGCACCTCCGTCCTCGCGCTTCAGCAATACCACCAGCAGTAGCAGTGGTAACTCAAGCTCCAACAGCAGCACACCACTGCGCCGCTCGGCCGAAAATGCACTCCGCGCCACGCCAAGCACTGCAGCTGCTGCTGCCCCGGATTCTTCGTACAACACAGCAGCAAGCAATGAGACGCCCGCCGTCCGCTTGGCTTACTTGTCGTCGGCTTCTTCCGCCCTTCGCGCTCCCAACAGCGGCAGTAGTGGGGGCCACAACAGCGCCTTTGCGAGTAGCAGTTCCGTGCCAAGCTCGCAGCACGGAGGCTCTTCTCCCGCCGTCTCCCAAGCTGGATCTGCTGCCGGGTCTCAAGCGGGGTCCCACGCGACTTCGCCAGCGCGCTCGTCAGGGGCAGCCAGCGACAGCGCAAGTAGGGGCAACAGCGGAGGGAGTGCGTCTCCGATGAGCTCAGCCGCTGCGGCGCGGCTCCTGGAAGTGCAAGCAAAACTCGAAGGCTTTTATTCAACTGAGGGGTTGAGCGGCAACCAAAACACTCACCCCAACACCGGCAGCAATAGCAGCAGCAACAGCGGCAGTGAAAGTTTAGGGGCTAGTTTCAAAGGTACTTCATTCGCACATTTGCCGCCGCCGCTGCCGCCGCGGTCGCGCGTTGCTTCCGACGCACCAACATTACTACGAGGCTCTGGCACCACCGTGGAAAACCCAAACATTGGATCCTCCTCTTCTGATGAGGCTGCAGCCAATGACTCGCTCTTCAGCCCAGACGCGCACTACCGCTTCTCGTTTCCGTGGGACCACCGCACCTCCCCTGCGGACCGTGCCGGCCCTCGTGGTGCTCCGCCGACTCCTCTTCCTGACCGTGTCACCGGCCCACCACCACTGCAGCTGCCGCAGCAGCAGCAGGGCGTGACGTTTGAAGATTCAAAAGTGGAGCCAGCAACAAACAGCGGTGAACCAATGAAATTCTCTGCTGCCAAAGCTGGCGACGTTGTTTTGACCGACGGCGATTACGAGTCGGGGTATGAAACAGCCTACCCTCGCAGCGATGGAGGATACGAAACGGCCGCAGGTGGCGACAGCGACTACCCCGGAGACCGCAGTTTTGATGACGACGATGCTGACGAAGGCTATGCTACTGCGGCAGCGAGCGACGGGGACTACGCGAGCGCAGGCCAACATCTTCGAGAGCGGCACCACCAAAGAAGAACTCCTCGTGAGTTAGACGCAGGCAAGAAAGGAGTTGAAAGACAGCTAGGCAGTGGAGAAGTGAAGAGCAGAATCAGGAGTGGAAACAAGACCTACGAGAATGCATCATCTCCACAGCCACCTCTACCGTCATCAGTTGAAGCTCCAACGTCAAGCCGTCGCTTGCAGTTCGTAGGCATGCTCCTGGCTTCTTCGGGTGACAACGTCTTGGGCGATAGTGCGACTGCTGCAGGTCCCGCAGCTTCTCCTGAAGGTGGAGGCAGTGAGAACCCAGTTGGCGGCTTATCACCTCTCAATTCCCCCCTGTATCTTCCTGGAGGAAGCACAACCTCGTCACCTCCTTTGTCCACGTCGTCTGTAACCACTCCAGCTAATGCAAATACCGGCAGCCATTTTCCGTTTCCAGACAGCAGTGCGCAGTCTTCTTCGCATCTGCCTGGGCCAGTGGCTTCAACAACAATCACCACCAGCGGAGCCGAAGAGGACGCTCAGGAGCGGGCTGCGGCGGCCATTGCTGCTGCCGAGCATGCTGCAGCTCAGAAGCGGGTCGCGGAAGCCGATGCCAGGGCTCGAGCAGCAGCAGCGCTGGCCACCGCAGAACGCGAGCAACTGGCGCGGCAAGAGCAAGCAGCAGCTCGGGCGCAGGCAGAGCGCTTGCAGGCGAAAGAAGAAGCCGCAAGAGTGGCAGCGGCAGAGGCAGCTCGAGAGCGCGCAGCGGCAGCAGAAGCTCAGGCAAGAGCACAAGAACAAGTGGCCCAGGCAAAAGCCAGAAAGAAAGAAGAAGAGGAAGAAAGAGCTAGAGTGCAAGCGGTTGCTGAGAAGCAAAAAGCAGAGGAAGCTGCAGCCGCAGCAGTAGCAGCAGCGGAGGCTGCACGAATAGCAAAAGTTGCAAAGGAAGAGGAGAAAGCAGCGCAACAAGCACTCGCCGCTACTGCTGAAAGGCAGCTGCCACCCCCATCGCTAGCAGGGTTTCGCTTCCAAGAGCTGCTGGGCCAAGGAGGCTTCAGCCAAACGTACCGCGCTGTCGTAGAAGCGTCCTCGACTTCTGTGGCCGTGAAGGTGAGCTTGAGTTTACAGTGAAATTTGTGCAGCTGAAAATAATACGAATGTATAGAATTCGCACGTGCGCGCGTGTGTCTATGTTTTGCCCTGAATGATGAAGTTGACGCAATTTTCATTCACACCGCGCCTATGCCTTTGCCACATGTTGTATCATATTAGGTGGTAGACCGCCGGCAGTTGCGGCCCCACGATGAGCTCGCGTTCGTGCGCGAAGTAGCGTGTTTGCTGCGCTGCAGTGCTCATCCTGGGGTCTTAAGCCTGTTTGAGGACTATCAGGACCCATATAATGGAGGCAGTGTCGGCAGTGGAGTGGTGTCGGAGTTGCAACGGCATTATTTGGTGACGGAATTGCTCGGAGGCGGCGACTTGTTTGACCGAGTGGTAAGAGATGTAGTTGGGAAATGAAGTAGAGAAGGCTTCACTATTTTCGTGATAGCCAATGATAAAAACGACAGTTCAATTACCTTCTTTTCTTTTTTACTGTTGCGCCGTCTCGACAATGTCAATGGAGGCCTTATACAATTCTGTCCCTTCCTCACCTTATGCAGGTGAGCCGAGGCAAATATCCCGAGCCTGAAGCCTTAGCAGTTGCCCGGCAATTAGCCTCCGTGCTGAAACACCTTCGCGATCTTGGCGTAGTCCACCGTGACTTAAAGGTAAGAAAGGCCACAATTACAAGTGAATCATGAGAGTTTGTTTACGCTTGTACTCTTGCTCTCCTTGATGATTCTGCTTGATGTTTAGTATTGCGCGCTGTTCTAAAATATGTACGGTACGGTATTATAAATATTCACCTATTATCGCTTGAGCTGCTGCGCCATTCTTTCTTTGTCCTCAACTTTGTCCCAACACCACTTCCACCATCATAACCTTTTTCTTAGCCGGAGAACGTCCTCTTGGAGTCTTTCAGCGACCACGTCACCATTCGGCTCGCCGATTTCGGCTTCGCAGCGCGTTTCGACGATCCGGAAGAAGCCAAAGATCTGGCCACCCTGAGGTTCGGCACCGTGGAGTACATGGCGCCGGAGCTCCTGCCGCCGGAGCCTCCGTCTTACGGCCCGCCGGGGGACGTTTGGGCGCTAGGCGTAGTGGTGTACGTGCTCCTGTGCGGCCACCCTCCTTTCTTCGAGTCGGACACCACAGAGGACGACGACGCTAGCACTACCGCCGCCGGTGCTGCTGGTGGTGCTCCAAACGGTCAGGTTGACCCCAACACCGCTCCCGCCAGGGTAGTGGCCGCGGTGCGCGCGGGGGCGTACTCCTTTGACCTGCCGTCGTGGCAGGGGGTGAGCGCAAGCGCCAAAGCCTGGGTGGGCTCCGCTCTCACGGTGAAGGCTTCTCAACGCCCCTCCGCCGCTTCCCTCCTGCAGCACCCCTGGATCATGGCGGCTCAGCGCGTGCCCAACCACCCACGCGGGCGTTGGGAGCTGGATCTGGCGGTAAATGAGTCAACAGCACCTGCAGCATCGCATGCTAGTCCCGTCGAAGCGTCGGTGGCACCTCTAACTTCAGAGCCTGCAGGCTCAGCGGCAGCAGCAGCAGCCGCAACTCTACCAGAGGTCGCTTCTAAAGTGATCACGCCACTTGCCTCGCCAGCCCCCAGCCATGACAACAAGAGCGTTGCCAGCGGAGGCATGAGTGCGAGCAAAAGCGCAAGTGGTCGATCGTCAAGGATAGTGGAGTTCAGCCGTACCAAGCCCATTGGCCTAACGTTAGCGCCCGGGTCTTTGCTAGTGCAGGCCGTGGGAGCTGGCGATCAGGCAGATAAACTGGGCGTTACGGTGGGGAGTCTCGTAGTCGCAGTGAATGGGCAACCGTGCAAGTCGGTGCGCGACATGATGAAGCACCGGGCTTTGGATCCACTGGTGCTCAAAATGACCTTGCAAGAACCTTCGGGGGAGGCCCTGGATTTGGACCAGTCGCTGGTGTGGGAGGCCAAGAAGTCTCCAGGTATTGGTGGCGGGCAGGACGCACACCTGCCAGTGCCACCGCCTGAATCTGAGACCGAGTCCGTCAAGAGCTCAGGCAGCAGCAGTAGCAGTAGCAGTAGCACTGCGTCATCGAAACATGCGGCATCTGTTGATGTTCCGTCCACGTACGCAGCTGCCATCCTGTCTGCCCGGCACACGCCCGACAAAGGCAGGAAGAAAGGCAGCAGCAGTGACAGCGGCAGTAGCAGCAGTGGCAGCAGCAGCGCTCAGCATTCTCCCGCTCGTTCGTCCCTCAACGCAGCTTTGGAAGCCGTTGCAGACCCACCTCCTAATGGAGGTGAAATCCTCCCAGTAGCCACCGCCGAAGCACCAATGCCACCCAGCTCCACAAATACGACAGTGGCGTTGCCTTCTTCTACAGTGACAACAACAGCAGCAGCTATGGCTCCTACATCAGCTCCATTGCCAATCTCCGTAGACGCTCTAGCGTGGGTGGAACTCACCGTGTTCTTGATGGAGCTTTCCCTGGCCAAATTTGACGCCCCCCTCCAGGAGCGCTTCTGCGCGGCGGTGGCCAGCGCCGCAGGCGTGTGGCCAGACGTGTCTCGCGTGCGGCTTGCGGGGGTGCGCGCGGGCAGCGTGGTGGTCGACTGCCGGGTTGGGGGTTTTCCACAACTGGCCGACGCACAGGTCGCGAAGCAAAAGTTAGTGAAAGCGGCCCGAAGCGTGTTTGACGCCAAAGTGTTTGGAGCTTACATCGTCACCGCCATCTTAACCAAGCAGCAGAAACAGCAGCATCAGCAGCAGCAGCAGCAGCAGCCCTCGCTGCCTTTTAGCGCAGGTACTACGGCAGCAGCACCAACATCAGGAAGAGCCCCAGCCGCAGAGCCAGAGGAGCTGCCTGCAGAGCCCACGAGAGTCGCGCCACCTCCGCCTCCCTCTTCTTCAGTTGCCACAGGTGATCACTCGCCTCCGGTGATGGGGCGGCAATCCTCGACGGACACTTTCGGCAACGAGCACAGTGACGTCAGCAGCGACAGCCTCGGGTCCCACTCGGACTCAAATCCACGCACCGACGAAGAAGTAGACGAAGATCATGCCTCGGACCCTAAAACCAACCAGGGACATGCCGGTGGCGACACGACGAAAAATCTGCCAGCCAAAGCGAATGCAGCGCCAACTGCCACGAGTCCATTGCGCACCTCGTCTTTAGATGGCCGCGCCCTCGCCGCTGTAAAAAGAGCGTACGCCATAGCTACTACTAGCGCGACTTCGGCTGCGTCGTCACCATTACAGCCAGGAGAGAAGGCACAACCTGCCGATGACCAGAAGCACCAAGGCAGCAGCCCAGGTGATGATGCATGGGCGAAAGAGCCTTTTGGCGGTGGTGCCAGCGATGATAATGCGGTACAGTCAAGACGTGACGCACAGCATTATGGCTTGTCACTTGTAGAGGATTCGTCTACTACTCCTCTAAAACCGCCACCGTCTCCGCCTGCCTCACCAAAAGGAACCACAACGGCAGCACAAGGAGTACAGACACAACAAGAGTCACAAGCAACACTAGAAAGCTCACTGGGCAGCCCTGCGTCATCTCCAACGAAGCAAACACCATCGAAAGCAAGCATAGCCGCGGCCTCTCCCACTCCGCCCTCACCTCCAGTCGCGCGCCGTTTCGCGCCTTCGTCTTCGTCCTCTGCTGCGGCCGCGGTGCTGCGCGGTGAGAACGAGGACGGCAGCGCTTTACCAGAACAACACGAAGGCGATTCCGAATCACTGGCAGCCGGAGTGTCCCTAGCAGGAGCAGTGATCGCCAAGAATGGAACCAAACTTGCGAGTCCAGAGCAGAGAGAGTCAACACAGACTCCACCGCTGCCGCCGCCATTGACCAAAGAAACGGAGGACGGAATGGAAGCTTTGTCGAATCAAGTAGACGACGCAAGAAGAAGCTCAAGAGAAGGTGAGGTTGAAGAAGGCAAGGTCGACGAGGGTGCTGAGCGCTATGATAAGGATAAGGAGGGTGAGGAAGAAGAAGTGGCAGAGCCAGACTCACCAGGCCGCGCGCAACGCATTCAATTGGCAGTGGGGAGGGCGCTGATGGCCGTGCAAGATTTAGTGAAAGAAGCTGACGAGGTATAAGTTCTTGAAATAGCATGAAGTGATTTTTTTGAAATAATGCTCGAATACTTTTTTCTTCCTAAGCTTCTACGAAAAGCTTCCTTCTTCGCTCGAAGTCTCATCCTTCCTTCTTGTCTCTTCTTTTTTGTTCTCTATCTTGGCGTCTCTCTCTCTTTTTTCCTTCCATCTCACAGGCCATGCGTGATCCTGAAATGGAGTCGGCGGAAGAAGCTCGTGAAGTCGCGCTGTTGCTGTACCAAGAGGCCATTGAAACGGTGCTGGGAGTGCGCCAAGTGGCGCCTGAGCTCTTTTTCGACGGGTCCGAACTCATGTCCTTGGCTGAAACTTTACTCCACCAAGCAGAAGCCCTTCCTGGCGGCTCCAGTAGTGGCGGTGGCAACAACAACGATAACGTCAACGATAGCGAGAGCGACAGCAGCCACGATGACAGCAGAAGTAGCCCCTCACCGGCAGACGCAAAGAGAATCGCAGCAAACGTGTCCCCGGACGGCGGTGACCGTAGTCGAAGTACGGACGAAGCCATTGATCGCGTCGGGCAGCGAGCTAGAAGTTTGAGCCCGCGCCCCAGGTCTGTTAGCCCCAGCAACCACAACAACGACAGCAGTGGTGGCAGTGGCAACAGTGGCAGAGGCCCAAACGAGCTGGCCACCTTCACATCTAGTAGTGCAGCACAGCAGCAGCCGCCGCGGACGCCTTCCCCGCGCCCTGCGCGCCGCCGAGGAGCCTCAGGCAGTGCGCGGGGCCGGAGTCCGAGCCCGGGCGCTGTAGAAGGCGCCGCCGCACTAGCCTCAGTGTTTGCCGATGAGACTCCGCCGGGGTCCCCCATCTTTCGACCGTCGCCTGCGCGCGGCAGCAGTGGCAACAACGACAACAATAGCGAGGGTGCTGAAGCTGAGGAATCGCCTACTTATGCCAAGCCATTTCTTCGAGGGAGGCGGCAGCAGGATGACGACGATGAAGAAGACGACGACTACCCACGTTACGACGAAGAGAACAGCTTGGAAGCTTCATGGGGCGAAGGTCTGTTGAGCGGTGACGGGTCTGACTTCTTAGCTGGTTCGTTGGACGACAGCAGTGACGCGTCCCAGTCTCCGTCGTCATCGCCTTCGCCCAAGAAAGTTGTACTCAAGAAGATTCGAAGGCGCGGCGGCAACAAAAGCAACAGTAAGAGTATCGACGATTCAGATGAAGCGGAGGATAAACACGGAGAAGGAGAAGACGAAGAAGGTGACGAGAGCGAGGATTTGGAGTTCTACGCAGGAGCTGGAGTGCCCGAAGAGTCTGACTTGGCCCACGAGCTGCGCATGTTTTACGACCTGCACACCATTCCTGAAGCGGAAGACTCCAGCGTTGACGAAGATGATGACGACGACGACGACGACGACGCAGAGATTGGCAGAGCGCAACACGGTTACGGTAGTGGAGCTGCAGCTGTCAACAGCAGCGAGGGCCTTCGGAGCACGGGCAGCAGCAGTCGCAGCCCGTCTGCGCGCTCTTTGAGCAGTGAAGCTCTAAGTGGAGGTGGGGGAGGAGTTGACAGCGCAGCCGCAGCCGTCGCCTTAGCCTCCGCAGCCATGCATTTGGCCGATTCCGCGGACGTACTGCGGTCTCGGGAATTTCGGAGTGCCGACCTTCTATTGGCCGAGGCTTCGGAAGCGCCGGGTTCAGCCCGCGGCTCGTATGACAGCGACGAGTACGCGGAGCGGCTCGGCTTAGGAATGCCCGCTAGCCCACTGGTGGTGCCTCTGGCATCCAATCACCACAATACCAACCTGGGTGCGTCCATCAATGCTGGGCCTCCTGCGATGGTGTTGCCACTAGTGACTCCTCCTAAGCGTGAGAAGCCTGAGAAGAAGAAAAAGAAAAAGAAGAGCACCAAGGCACCACCAGGCTCGCCTACGCCACCTTCTCCTACTGACGAAGAAGCCAATGATGTCTCTCAGCCTGAAGTGGCGCCACAATTTAGCGCAGCGTCTGAAATCACCGCTCAAGATACCGTTGCTGCTGCTTCTGTCGGTGAGAGCGCCTTCACAGATCCTCACACGAACGACGAAAGCCCCACTCGCCGCCCATTCAAATCAAGCTTCGTGCAGGCACTCGTGGCGTCGTCGTCAGCTTGGGTGCTTGCAGCTCCTGCTGTTTCCCCTCCTCGTGCTGCTCCTGCGGTTGCGACCTCTAAAGCCAGCGAAAGAAACGCTGAGGACCACAACGATGCCGACAATGATGCTCCAGTCTCCCCCATATCGCCCCGTACCTTTGCTCGCACAGCCGTATCCCTCGACGACAGCGACCACGCTCGTTCGCCTGGTCCAACCCAAGAAGAAGTCGAACTTGATGGTAGCAGCAGCCATCACAGCGATGCTTCCCCCAAGGTGTCGCACCCTACTACCCAGGCATCTCCTTCTGCCAGCCCTTCTTCATCAAAGCCTCAGCCTCCGAGCCCTACGCCCTTCGTGCCCATTTCTGAGAGCAACTCGCCTGTGCATGCTTCTCAGCCTCGTACAGCTTCTTCAGCCCAGGGGCAAGTGCATGGATCCCCGCCCAAGCTGCGCCCTCGCCCGCCGTCGGCTGTGTCGGG
>Ga0307931_1000122_pt1 | contig 42350 bp, 9 predicted proteins | sample OrgLakmetageno47_FD_201816 | JGI IMG/M metagenome (GOLD analysis project Ga0307931, IMG submission 201816) | Saline water microbial communities from Organic Lake, Antarctica - #47 | ecosystem: Environmental > Aquatic > Non-marine Saline and Alkaline > Saline | place: Antarctica: Organic Lake...
ATTTCAATTTGGGAACGACAGGATCAGATTTTTTGAATTTGGAACGACAGGATCAAATATGGTCAATTTGGTAACGACAGGATCAGATTTAATTTCAATTTGGAACGACAGGATCAAATTTTACCTAAAAAAAAGGTAACAAGCTAAGCTAGCTAGCTAGCTACGTACAGCAGAAGTAGCTAGAAGAAGCTGTGTAGCGCTGGGCCGGGTTTTAGACTTTTAGGCGTATAGGTGAGGCGTCGACACCTGGAGTGTGGGGTGAAGAACCAAGATAAAAGAATCACACATCAATATAAGGAAACTTCGCCAAGCTGCATCCCAGATGACTACAACTCTCAACTTCCGGGCCGGCGAATCCTACAGGATTGACTCCGTGCCGAAAGCGACGGTTCTTCCAGTCGATTCACTGGTAAGGGGTAAGGGAACTGATACCTACAAACGAGGATGTTTAGCTAGCTTTTTCTCGCGACGTAGCCTAGATGAGTGTTTCTAGCTAGCTGCGTGAGTTTTTATGGTACTATTCATGTTCACAAATCGGATGTAAATTATCTCTTCGCTCTCAGGGCCGGGTTATCACCTTCACCAATGTTATCATTCGCTTCACCGCGGATGATGGCACAACCACAATGGCTGTGGGGCGCAATGATGGCGCCATATCGATGTTCCGAGCTCCTGATCGCGTGTCCAAGGAGGCTCTCTTAAAATCGCGGCATCCACACTTGGGCGCAGTGACTTCGCTTGCATTCTGTGCCCAGCGAAATACCCTCTTCAGTGGATCAAGCGACCGGACAATAAAAGTATGGAATGCTTGCGCTGATAGAGGCTCACCCGAGACCTTGATTCAAACTCTTACTGGCCATTCTTCCAGTGTAACAGGACTTGTTGATTCTGGCCAATCATTTATGGTCTCATGTTCGGCTGACTGTTCGGTGCGGCTGTGGAGGGAGCACGGAATTAAGGGTGAGTATGCGTGCAGTCAAGTACTTCACATGGGAGCAGACAGCCGCCAAATGTGCACCGGGCTCATAGTTAGTCATGAAGTGAAGGGGATGAATCCATGGACAATGTACTGCTCAGATGCACTTGGGGGCATCACGACTTTTTGTCTCGAGAAAAGAGGTAGTAGTGTTGTAGAAATCGCAGCTAGCGTTACATGGAGCAAAGTGCACACGCTTGCGATCACCCAAATGCTTCTCGTACCTGAACATAACCTATTGATCAGCCTATCTTTTGACTGCAACTGCGTCGTTATTGAGCGCAATCGTGGCAGCGTTGTAAGCAAAATCCAGGCACTCTTGCCTACACTACAGTACAGCGGAGTTGAATGGTCGAGCTTCGGAAACCAACTTTTGCTTACCGACCGCGACGGAGGCCTAACAGTTTGGAGTCTGTATGACAAGCGTGTTGTTGCTCACCATAAGCTTGCGAGCCGTCTCAATCCAGATAGTTATCTTGTGGCCAGAGAAGGACGCGCTGTGCGTGAGGCGGCAAAAGATCTAAGTGCTGCGGCGGCGCTTCAGTGGGTTGGTCCTCGTACTCTGGCATGCGTGATGCCAAACAAAGCGCACGTGCAGCAACTTTTTGTTGAGGACTATCAGCCACCAGTTGAATTTTTGGGGCACTCAGGGGCCGTAGTTGGTCTAGCTATTGTTGAACCCGGAAACAAGCACCCTAGAAGTGGCAATATCAAGGATGCAGAGAGCTGTCGAGAAATTATGCTTGTCAGTGCGGCAGAAGACTTTTCAGTTCGTGTCTGGGATTCCAGTACACTGAAGGAGCGCTTTGAATTATTAAACAATTTGAAAAATGAAGACTTTGAACCGTCGTGCATGCTATCACTACCTCATATCAATCAGCTCGTTGTAGGCGATCAATTTGGTACCATTGCATTTGTGCACCCAGATCGAGGTAATGCTCATACACAAAGACACTTCTTTTAGACGAAATATTCCATTCTTTTCATTGAATTTGATATTGTTTTTCATATTTACAGTACTACCTTGATATCATCATTAGGTCTCCTTATAAAGCAGACTGGACATACCAACACTGTGACAGGAGCTGCCTTCGTTTGGGTCCGTTCACAGCATCGATCCGAAGAATTTCTAGCCACAAGTTCATTCGATGGTTCACTTGGGCTTTGGATGCTGTATAAGGGAAATCAATTCGACCCTCATATTTTCATTAGAATTGAAAATGCGCATGGATTTGGCTGGGGCGATTCTGAAGATGATGAAGGATTGCCTTGTGAAGTCCTCTGCGTGGCTTTTCACACGCCATCTCAACTAATTCTCTCAGGGGGAAATGATGCTCTGGTGAGGTGCTGGTGCTCTCTCGATCATTCGGAAAGGTACTTGCTGCGTGGACATTCAAGTGCTGTGACCTGTTGTAGTGCTAATGAGAAGAATGCTTTGGCTTTTACGGGTTCTGAAGACGCCTGCGTGATCGCTTGGAACCTTGGTTACTCAAGAGTACTTGAAGGCAGATTAGAAACGCTCGGTCCCTTGTATACTCTCAGTGGACACTCTGGAGCAATTCGATGTTTGCTTCAACTTCCTTTTGCGAACAAAGACGGTCAAATTTACTTAGCGAGCGCCTCAGAAGATACACTCATTAAGATTTGGGCGTGCCAGTCAATTCCTGGTGAAGCAAAAGAAGGGGCTGCCACCGCAAATGAGACCAAAGATTTTGCCGGCGAGGAATTGGATGACAATGAAAATAGATCACAGGCTCAACACATTCTTGACATTGACGTATGCAAAGAAGCGAATATTCCAAGCTCCTTGAATTGCACACCGCCCCGGGAAGGGCCTCCACGTAGCATTTTCGTGGGCAGTACTTCGGGATCTATCTTCGAGGTCCAATTGCCCGAAGGAATATTCGATTGGCGATAGGACGATGTTCACAGAGATTGTCTTGTACTTGGTCGTTCCTGTTTACTCATCATGATACAGCTGAGTTTGTTGCGTATACATTTTGTTGAAGCGCTTCAATTTTGAGCCCCGAGTCGAGTGCAGCTGGTGATTACCGTCCGTGAAAGAAATGGCGGTTTGGCCGAATTGGCTTTTCTTAGTAAAACATGAAGTGTACGTTCTTTCTCATTTCTCTGGAATGGGAAAGCAGGAATTTTCTAAGGCATTTGTAGCGTGGGACGTACAGTAGAAGCTTCCCATAGTTTGAAAGGACTTGCTACCTAGCGATTACCGATTCTGGCATCAATTCACTTATAAATTAATTGTTGAGCTTTAAAATATCGTAGTAAGGGGATTATAGAATGGCTTGCGCCACAAGTGAGCTTCCTCTTTCTTCATAGGTGTAACGTGTAAGTATTTTTTGATAATAAGCCTGCCTACCATGATAGTGGATAAGTTCCGAATTCGGTCTGGTTTTGTTATTATTAAGTGAACTATTCTATCCATTTTGGCCTTGAGCTTGAGCATCGAATCTCAGTACATTTATTGGGCTACCGCATCTCCCGAATATCGACATAAGGAGCAGTTAAATGCGCATTACGGTAGTATGCTGAACACAAAGTCCTATGTAGCATCTTTCTACGCATTCGATTGGTAATCTATGACAAAGATTGACAAAGATATATGCTCATGTGGATGGTTTCATCCTCATACAGAAGGGCCGAGTACTGCTGTTGCTGAGCGCGCCAGAGTGCACTATGCGAGCTAGCAAACGCCACGTGGGGGAATAGCCGACCGGTACAGAACGCCACCCCCCCCATATCTGACTGGCTAGTCGAAGTCCTCCAGCTCTGCCATCGCAGCTGGACCTTGGTATTATCAGTGAATCGTATCTCAGGAATCAAGGAGCTGCCATCAAGCAAGCACTTGCCGGTCAGCTGCCATTGTGTGTCACCTGTGAAGGAGTGGATCCGCATCTACCAACGCTTGTATGAAAGCAAAAGTGCTGACCGGAGAGGCTCTCCTCTCTGTCCAAGACGCCCACGACCTTTCTTCCATAAGGAAGAATTCCCAAGTACCCAAACGCAGTTTGGAGTAGGTAGGTACGTAGGTAGATAGGTACTTACATAGGGGAGTATAAGCGCCCGTTTGTGATGCGAGTAGGTTTATTCTAGTTTTGGTGGTGCTTCTTTCCCCGAGCGCACTTTACTTGTGAATCCTCTCTAGAGGCTGTAAATGTAATCAGCAGTTCTTTCATAGTTGTTAGTATGTTTCACACTTGTTAGCAGCTAATTATGAAGTTTAAGAGTCGCCTTGAAATCATATTTTACAGTATTTGATTCTAAAACTCCTTTGGGATATCTCTGTCTTTGAAAACGTTGTACATGCCTCTTGGACTCGATTCAACAAGTTCAGGTGCCCGCGCGATGCGCGGTTTAGGGGCGCAATGCCGCAATGAGGTCGCTGCAGCACACAGTAGGTGTGTGTATTCACGTCTTGATGCGCACTTTCTTCTTGTGGTGCCGCCCGTGCCCGTGCCCGTGGTCCTCTTTCCCTGATGGCGTGCGACTGTTGTACGGACGACAGAGTAGAAAACGCTTCACCCTCATATACGGGTCCGTCCAAAAAATACATCGGACACGAACCACGAACGAACGTATGAACGAACGACCGAAACAGAATTCAATAGATAGGATTCCGAGCGACTTAATTTGATAGTAGCTTGCGCTTACATAAAAACCGTAGAATCTCCGGCTCTTGCATTCCCACTTCTTTCGTTCGCGGGGGAATTGTGCCTCGCACCGCTCGACCTCATAAAGGCAATAGCACACTTGGGCGTACGTTGCCTCACATTCACACACCAACGGCAAGGGAAACCACGGGTAAAACAAGGACGTGGAGAAGGAGGCGAATCAAGGCGCTTTGAACCCACACCTACTGCGCCGCAGGGAATTTATTACGCCTAAACCGTGCGTCGCGCGGGCCCCTGACCTTGTTACTTACGAACGTGTACAGTACAAATATATTACTACTCCACCCAGCCGCCGTCGACTTTCTTTACAGATCATCGGAACCCCTATTCGATCCAGGATGAAGCGAACTGCGGTAGGTTACAGCACACTTTTTTCTCCAAATTACCGAGTCCACCGCTTTTTTCCTTCTTTTTTCTTTTTATACTAGCTAGCTTGTCTACTATATCTGCAGCTAGTACGCTAGTACTACTACATGTACAGGTGTGTACATATGTACAGGTTTGTAGTACAGATGTACAGAACAGAGCAAGTACTGTACAGATATCCTCTATATTAAATGGAATTTCGTTCGTGGTTCGTTCGTTCGTTGGTGTCCGCCCTTTCTTTTTGTACTGTACTACCGTACAGTTCTGTTGTACATGTGCTGTAGATAAGAAGAGAAAAAGCGAACCACGGGCACAAAAAGGGTCACGCGCCACGGGCACTACATGGGGCACTCATCCACGGGCACCTCAAGTCCGCGAACAAAGGGGTACGGTGCTCCGCACCAAACTAACTGCACCTGAACCGCACATCGCGCGGGCACCCAAACTTGTACAGATACACTTTCACTTTCACTACGTACTGTACTACTACAGATACTACCAAGGGTATCTACAAACCCTTGATACTACAGTCGTTCATCAGTCGTCAGTACTCTCTGTAGTACTGTAGTCGTCTGTAATGTCATAAGCTTAGTGTCTGTGCACATGTATTCAAAACGGCGCTAACAATAGTAATTTATCAAGCTGCTTTTATAAGAAGTCTTCTAGAACGCAATATCAAGAGTCACTACATTCAGAATGCTGGTGCGGCTTGAAAACAAAATCAAAGCACTATCTTACTACTCTTCTGAATTCCATCACATTTGTGTTGTTCAATTACTCTTACTCTTTTGAATAATTCTTCAATCTTCAATCTGCCTTATGACTTGAGATTCACATGGAGTCATAAGCATTGAATGCTTTTGAGTAGTATATCTCAGATCTGTCCTTTTTTTTGCATGCGCTCTCCATGAGACTAGACTGCACGAATTTAAATTGTCAGCTTACATCTTCTCGTCATTTTCTATTGAGTAGATTACCACAAGTTTTTGCACCGCAACTGGCGCTCTGTTTTAAAATAAACGCCGTGACTGTGAGAAGCCCTAACATTCTTAGCTAGTATGACGATGCTGGCCAGTGTTCTAGTGATTCTAATGGTACTTACTCTAGCGGTTGGGCGAAATGGTGATACAGATACGAATCCGCGATTTATTGCTACACGCTCCACAGTTCCGAGCTCTCCAACAGATGTGGAGCTCGTAGCAGTATCAAAATCTTCTCTCGGAATTCTATGGGCAGCATCCGTTTCAAACGGTATGTCGTGCACGCCTCTTATATATGTACTCCTAGCTACTCATAATGAACTTTGCACGTATATCAGGTGGTTCTGAAATCCAAAGCTATCTTATCGAATGGTCGTCAGATGACGCATTTCGATCTGCAGAGACGACGTTTGTGAACAAATCGGGCACAAGTCCAGAAGTCAAGCTCTCATATCAATTAACAAACCTCCATGCTGGTCATACTTACATGGTTCGTATATCAGCTGGAAATGCAGTCGGTTATTCTCAAAGTGCAGTTTCGAATCCTGCAAGGCCGGCGAATCGGTTATTCCACAAGCCCAATAGAGCGTATTTTCATAACTCAATCATCCCAAACCGGCTTGAGCTCGCATGGGAGCAACCTTTCGTTGATAATTATGGCTTCACGTACTTCGATGCGGAGATAGTGCCCTACTACCGCATCCAGTGGGCGAAAGAAGCCAATTTCGAAACAATTGCAGGTAGCTATGACTTTCGAGCCATTCGAGGTGATGGCGAATTATTTTCTTGTGCGTCATTGTGCAATGCAACACTCGGTATGGAAGTCCAGACAATCGCTTTAGACAGCTACAATGGTGATCATCTTGAAAAAGGCTCGTTCCAATTGTTATACATCGGGCCTTCCTCCCCATCATTTAATGTACAACCTTTGTATCGATCCAATCGTGTTCTTCTTGTGAACTTCGCGCATGGAGAACAATTTGACGCCACTGGTGGATTTTTACGCATCGAAGGTGACCTTTTTAGAATTGCGAATGCTACGGTTAGAGAAGTATACCTCACCGAACCAATCTCGAATCCAACTTTCGACGGAAAAAAACAAGTCACTGCGTACTATGCGGTCCTTCCATCGACTTGCTTAGATGTTTCGGCTACCGCAGCGCAGGTGAAGACGTACCTGTCCAAAATGATTAACGATGGCACTCCATTTGAAGAGACAATTGAGGTTAGCAAGGAAATCACTGGATTGGGTCGAATTCAGTACCAGGTCACTTTCACAGGTGCTGCGTTCCAAGAAAGTGTACCCCTTCTTGAAGTATTGCTACCTTTTGGAAGTGGTGTGGCAACATCTTTTTCCAGTGATTGCAATCAATTTGAAGTCGCAAATGGCCGGGCCACAACGATTGCATCACCACTAATAGCACGGATATCTCAGGCAGGCGCACTTATCGCTGGAATGCCGTACTTTGTGCGCGTCGCTGCTATGAGCAGTATTGGAATCGGTGATTTTTTAAGTGCAAGTGTTCTCCATGCTGACGGACGCAAAGCCATGGAAAATTATCTAGCCCCTGGATCACAGCCGGGTCTGCCAACGAATGTGCGGGTGATGGCATCTCTCGATACTGATTCTGCTTTGAAAGTAGCTTGGGACGCTGTTGATTCTGATCATGGGAGGCACATCACGAATTACCATATCGAGTACACCGAGTCATACAACCAGCAGTACTGGCAAAGCATTCAAACATTCGAAGTCCAAGGAAATGTCCATGAAGCACTCATTCAAGGCCTCAAACTAGGCGCACAATACGTTGTTCGTGTGCGCGCGCGTAATGACTTTGGGCCATCACCTCCTCAATGGTTCCGCCACCATAAAACGTATTCCAAATACGGCAAACCTAGCTCTGGGGATCGAGATATCCTGGAAGGAGCGCAGGAAGCTGTACCTACTTGTAGTCCTGGTGTCGAAGATTGCGAAGAAAGTAATGGCCGTGCCATTACAGTTCGAAAGCTCCCGGATATTCCTCCCGTATATGGCTCCGAAAAAGGTGCTCCCTTCACCAAGAATTCTGTCATGGTCTATTTCGATGCTCCTGACGATTCCGGAGGTCTTCCTATTGACAAGTGGAAGGTTGAATGGGACGAGTCATCGACGTTTAATGGTGGTTCAAGCTATAACTCTGTAGTCGTACACAACACTTCAACAAATGCAAAACAGGAGCTACCAGAAGTATTATGCAATTCACTTGAGCATGAAACCAACAAAGCTGCATGTCAAATGGGAGATGACTGTTATGCGGTGAAACACGGGTGCTATAATATTACGGGACTTCGAACGGGGAGAACCATTTACTTTCGCGTGTCAGCGCATCATTATGGAGGTTATGGTCCACCATCTGATCCATTGTCAGCGACCCCATTTTCATCCTTGGACGCACCATCGTCCGTAATGATATCTGTACTCAGCACTGAGGCTGAGGCCTCTTTTGAGTCCCTCAGTAGTAAACTTCGTGTCGAGTGGTCTATTCCTGACAAATATAGTAATGGAGGGGGCATAACTCCAGAGTATTTGATTGAGTGGTCTACAAAAGATTTCGATGATGCATTTGTACACACCGTTCAACAAATTGAGGTTAAAAGATGCAGTAGTCAAACGAAGAGTGATTATATTTTCACAGGTGCATTTCGCCTTGGTCTGAATACCACGAATACTGACCTTGCTCCAATAAAAGGCAATTATATTTCGTCGTACATTATCATCTCAGGAAATGGATCTTCTGTGGTGACTGATCTTGAAACTGCACTCGAAAATATGCCTAATGTCGGCGATGTCACGATTACTTCGGCCCACACGCATGAATTATTTGTTTGGAGCATTAAATTTATGAGCGACATCGGAAATGTACCCCTTCTCTTTGGAGTCAGTGAGCTGGGAGGCTGCGGACAAAAACTCTTGACTATTCAAAGTACGTCGAATGGGACAGTGCCATACCACGTAGACACTAAGGAAGCTTTATATGATTCAGCGACAGTTCCTGCACTACATGAAGCTTCATCGGCGTCGCAATCTTACATCATTGACAACCTGACGCCCGGTTTGGACTACTTTGTTCGTGTATCAGGTCGAAATGATGCAGGTTTTGGACCCCGACGGATTTCGGCTCCGAGAAGTCGTAATATTCCAAAACATTTTCCTGGAACTCCAACGTCATATCATTACAACGGTGGAGCGCCTAGCTTGCACATTACATCGCCCCATTCACTCGAAGTGCGTATAGGCCCACCAAGATTTGATGGCGGCGATGCCGTAACAAATTTTATTGTTGAATGGGATACCATGCCTTCGTTCGACTCAACCGATCGTTCCAATTACGGAAGAGTTTCTGTGGATCCTGGCGAATTTTTATGTAACGATTGCGTTCTCAACTATGAGGCTTCTTTGAAGCGCTTTTTGTACACTGGAGAAAAAAATATGCGTAAAAAGCTCTTCGGGGGTGCAAGAATAGCGATAATATTTCCAGGCGACTTGAGTACACACGTTTTCACAATTTCAGAGTCGCCACCATCGTCAAATGAATTCATCTACGTGGACCCTGGTTTTACTCGCCTAGATGGGGCAAAAGGTGGTCAGAGTAGCCAAGTTTTGGGGGCAGCGCTGTATTTATTTGGCGCCCGATACACAATTGATGGCCTGAAATCTTGGAAACAGTACTTTGTTCGTGTATCAGCAGAAAATTCAGCCAAAGGGTGCGGCCAGTATGTCACTACCGTACCAAGCAGTGGGATTCCTGGCCATGCTCCGAACGTTCCCAGGGACTTATCACTAAAGGTACAAGATCGGACGTCCTTAGGTGTTGAATGGTCACCTCCTTCACAAATCGGACATGGTAGCGTGGCACAGCCTTACTCTTATCTCGTAGAGTGGGTTCCGAAATCGAATGCTTTCGTTGATGCCATGAATGTAATTCATTTTGGAGTAGAAGAAATTCAACTTGTTTCAACTGTTGTATTGAATGATGAAAGAGCTATCTCAGGATCATTTACATTGTCAGCTGGTGAAGATGACCTTGCGCCTCTACCGGGCAGTGTTTCAGTCGAGCAAGGTAGCCAATATCTGTTGAGTACTGAAGATTTAAGTGGCTACCTAACAAGAGGTGACTTCATCCAAATTGACGATGTTATCACCCAAGTTCACGCTTCCAATATATTCAATGACACGCACGTTCCTCTTGCAAGCTCCTATGAGGGCTCTAGTGCCCTAAGAGTTGAAATATTTCGACTCTCAACGACATCGAGTATTAGGCATAACGCATCAGCAGATGATTTGACTAGTGCTCTTTCAAACATACCTGGTATTGGGCAGGTGCGAGTAACACGGAAGGATGGAACCCGTGGGAGAAATCAATGGACGATTACATGGATCTCTCGAGTAGGTAACCAGCATCTCCTCATGGCAAATAGCATAGACTTGATCGAAGGCGAAGTCGAGGTCAAAACTATTCGCGATGGCGTTGCTCCTAAAGGTCTTCAGAGCTATGTATTAACTTCACAAGAAGCATATATTACAAAGCATTCTATGAATGTATCAGATTTAAACACCGGTAGTGAATATCTGATTCGTATTTCAGCCATGAATAATTACGGTGGTGGCCCATGCACACATCCTCTGGAAATTGTACCTTCTGGAATCGCCGCCCCTCCTTCATATGTGATTTTAGCTCAAGAGTCCTCTTCGTCGCTTCGCATTGCTTTCGATCAGGATAGCGATTACGGTGGCTCGGACATTATAAGTTACGCAATTCAGTGGTCAACTGATTCTGATTTTCAAGTAAAGTTTGACAGCATAATTGTTCCTGCCGATAATCAAGTCCAGAAAGTTATTCTCGACAGCAACGATTCTCCTTTTTACGATGGGGCCTCATTTACACTTTCGATTGGTGACTTCATCGGTGAATATATAGCACTTGCGGCGGGTTTTGATTACAATTCTGACCAGTATAGCAGATATGCAATATTTGTGAACATATCAAGCGGTTCTAGCACTGCACGACTTGATAATAGTGGCTTCGTTGATCTCTCACACCATATCTCTCGTGGTTCGCTGATTCAAATCGAGAACCAAGAGTTTCGAGTCTGTCTGAACACAAATGAGTTTCTTAAGCCATACGGTCCACTGAGCCTCCCGCTGTGTAAACTTGAAGATCCATGGACTTCAATGCCCTTCCGTGGTGAAATTAGTAGCCCAAATACGGGTAGAGCAACCCTTCGTCTTCTTGACACATATGTTGGTTCTTTCAAAGGGCCTACATTCGGGAGCTCCGTGGGTTCCCCTGTAAGAGGCAACCCATTGGAACTCTTTGGTACTAAGGGGAAAGTCTTGGCCAGCAGTGAGCTTGATCTAAGAGATTCTCTTCATCGAGGTGATTTAATTCGGGTTGGGCATCCAGTATTTGGGGAAACATTCGTAGTCCGCGCAACAGGCCATTACGAAGCAGATGTGTTGCCTCTGGGAGATCTTGATAATGCATCACTTGAAGCCACATTGACGCACAAGTCTTTGCTCCATGCTACGTACGAGATACAAAGCATTTCATTTATTATTCAGGGCATGAATAAAAGCGAAGAATATTCTTCGGTGCTTGGATTCCGCATTAACTTTGGTCATGAACAAACAGCATCAACTCTAGCAGGAGGAGACCTTGGATGTATCTCATGGAATGCTTCAGCAGCTGAAGTAGAAGCTGAGCTTGAAGGCCTGGAAAATATTGACGATATATCGGTGTCACGATCATCCATTGAAGCAGATGATGATCACGCATCGTATGGGTTTAAATATCTGATCACTTTCTCCGGTGATGGAGTACGTGGAAATCAGCCGCAGGTCTCCATTGTTGATTTGGGTACAGCTGGATGCGGGTTACTCAAGTCTGGGTTTACTGTGCATGCAGCTAGCACTACGGAACAAGAATCAGTAGTGCCAGTTTACCGGGCTCATAGGACACGTGAAATCCCATTTGATGCATCGGAAAAGGATGTGAAAATATCCCTTGAGGAGATTCCGAGAGTATATGAAGTAGATGTAACACGCAGCTTTTACAATTATGGCTTCGAATGGACCATCACTTTTAAGACGAATCCTGCAGCTAAAACATATTTATCTACAAAAGAGACCCTTGATTTTCCACGCTTATACCCAAACGGCGAAAAGTTACGCGCTGCGGGCACCCCAACGGTACGCACGATTCAATCCTTCGACAACTCTATAGAGTCTTTGGTAGCAGGAGTGTCGACTTTTGTACGTGTCGCTGCCATCAATCCTAATGGATATAGTGAGTACCAAAGATCATCACCGGTCTCGCTTGTACCTCTCCCCCAACGCCCTTATCCTCCAAATGAAGTATGGGCTGATGTAGTATCGAGCACTGAACTTTATGTGATGTGGAGTTCCTCTGAAGAAAGCTCGTCAGATCAACCAATTCTGCATTACAGCGTTGAGTGGGACCGCTCGAAAGACTTCAATTCTGGGCAACATGGCGCACCGCTTGGAACTTTGATAGTGCCAGCTTCGTCATTCAATCCAATTATGGACGTTGAGACTGTTTCTCTTCTTGTTCAAGAAGGCTATTTTGCCAGTGGTACATTCTCACTTTTGTTTAATGACGAGTCAACGATACTGCTTCCGTCAGATGCTTCCGCTGAAGCCGTAGAAACAGCTTTGGAGGCTTTATACTCTCTTGGACGCGTCTCAGTCACTCGTACAATGATTTGTTCGCCCGTCCATGGAATGGCTCAGTGTGCTGGGCCCTCGGCAGGCTTCACGTGGATTATTACTTTTCTCGACAGAGTTGGCTCTCAGATAATGCGTGACACTTCGCAGCTGCAAAAAACCTTTGGACATCGTCTCCGCGTGAATGCTCAAACTCTGCTGATGTGCGAGAGCCCCGGACACAATTGCGAAGCGGCTCATGAAGGAACCCTGACAACGGGGTCTCAACCTGAAGTCCAAAGCTTCGTATGCGACCTTGATTCATCGAGCACTAGCTTTAGTATCGTGCTCATGAACTTAACAACGCTTCCTATAGAGAGAGGCATCAAGATTCAGCAAATCACTGAAAGTTCAAAATCAGGCGCGTTGTCATTACAAGAGTTACTCGGGAGTATGCAACGCATAACACCACCGTTGCACCCCCAAGAAGACGAAAATTTGATGACTCAAGGACAGCATACCGTGCGAGTCACAGTGTGGAGCAACTCCAATACAAGCGCAAATTATTTAACCTGCGATGGCGAAACAATTTATGTTCAGTTCGACTCATTCCTTGGTGATATCGAAATGATGAACATTCGTGGAGAGATGAAGGACGCTAAAGTTCAAGAAACAGTGAAAGGACGGGCCCAGCACGTCGTTGGGGCTCATCCATATTCCACTCTAGTCTCTGGAGAATTTTCTGAAATCGACGATGTCTTTGTTCGTGTAAATGCCGTAAATGCTATTGGCTGCGGAAATTCTCGCCTTGCATGGCCCGAAGGTATTCGTCCTTATGCGCGAGCACCATCATCTCCACAAGCCATTAATGTACAAGTGCATTCAGCAGACTCGCTTTTTGTGTCCTGGGGCCATCCCATATCGAACGGGGGATATGCAGTGGTCAAATATCGAGTAGAATGGGACACGATGAGATCTTTCAACACTCGAATCATTCATTTTGGCCCCGAGTCTTCATTTGCCTCGTTAGGTTACCTCGATGTGGCCGTAGGAGCACTAGAGTCTCCGTTGAGTGCAATTATTCCAGGGCTAATTTCTGGTGTGCAGTACTTCGTGCGCGTGACTGCAATTTCACAAACTGAACACGGAGATAACCTTTTTTCTCAAGCAGCATTTGTAAATTATCCTGGTGAGCCTACAAGTACTGCCCCGCGATCGGTTCCTGGTAATCTTGTGGATGGCGCAAATCTGAGTACTGTACGTCTTGCATCACGCACGGTTGATTCATTGCAGGTTGACTTCAAGCCACCTTCTAATTTGAAGCCCGAGGGTAGTAATGGAGGTAAGATTACAGGCTATGATGTCCAGCTTGCAACTAATATACACGAGGTCCAAAATGTAATTATCACGTACACGAAGGACCCAGTGACGCACGGGGGGTTCCGCCTATTGATGGGAAACATGTCCACGCGGTGCATCTCAGACGAAGCCAGTGCAAGCGAAATTGAAATTGCCCTGGAAGAGTTGGAAAATGTGGATGGAGTGAGTGTTTTCTCAACAAATTCTCAAGTCTTATCTACAAATCGAACGTTTGAGGTCACTTTTGACGGACCGATCGTATCGAGTGGAAATCAAGAATTACTTAGACCATCCCATGGGTTGCCAACAGCCTGTGCTTTAGGCTCTTTCGTGGTGTCTACTGGAACGAGGGTGAATGGAACAGTCGGTCCGAGACCTAGGGTAATTGAGTTACGCACCCATGCATCATCAAACCTGCGCGGAAGCTTTGGTCTATCAATTGGATTTACGGGCGAGTACTCAGCTTTCTTAACTTCAACGGATGAATCAGGGCCAATTCATTGCACCGTATATCCAGGTACATCACACGTACACATGAGTGGTAAGCCCACATTGAACCTCAATCGTGGTGATATCGTCTTGATTGGCGAAGAGTTTCACGAAGTAGACTCATGGTCTTCGAGTGAAGCATATTTCACTATCCTCTCATACCACGTTGCCGGTGCGTCTGACGTATATATTTACGTGAGTAGCACAGCTGTCGCCTCAGTTACAGCTGTGGAAGGGGATCTTGAACTTAGTTTGAACACGTCTGCCGATAACGTTCATTCATTTGCCAAGGGCGAAAATATCATGTTGCACGATGGAGTAACTGGCCTTCAATACTTCCATAAGGTTAGCATTGTGTCGAATACAGTCATCAAGCTCGAAGAACCCTTCAAACAAGCCCATGTGACTGCGAAAAAAGCAAGGCAGCTTACACTTTACCGCAGGTCTGTACGCCAAGTTCAATTTGACTCATCGGCAGAGGAAATCGAAGAAACTCTCGAGTCCCTCCCTGGCGCTGGCGAGGTGAGTGTCTCTCGTTTTGGGCCTAACGAGCTGGGAGCTTTGACCTGGAGCATCACTTTCGCTTCTGATTTTCAAGGACCAGCCGATATTCTATTGGGACACAAATTCACGACCACTTGGACCGAACTTTCGGGTTGTGCAATAGATGCCGCAAATGGCGTATATTTTCAGCGTTACATAATCGATGGAAAACCTTCTTACATGTCATCTAATCAGGAATATGTCATTGAATACCATTCAGACGCATGGATAATTGCAGAAAATACGTATTCAGACCAAAATGTTATAGCTGGGGAGCTTAAATGTTTGATGTGTACCATCGTACCAATTTCCTCAGCTTGGACAGGCAACTGTATAACCTCTCGAGACAACACCAATCGAGCAAGTCTCATCGGAAAGAATGCCCAAGTGTCGACACGTGTAGTACAACAGGGCATTGCCGCAGACTTTGATACAACTTCCATTGTATCATCAGTGGTTGTTCCTGGATCAACATCGGAGATACAGACCATTCACCTCAGTGGAAATAATATCAGTGGCTGGTTTAAAGTGGGTTTCGGCACCAGTGCCATCACGGCAAAGCATGATATTTCTGAAAGAGACATGCAGACGAAGCTTCAAAGTATGCCTTCAGTTGGACAACTCGACGTAACCCGCTCTGAACTTCCGAACGAAGATGGATTCGAGTGGTATGTAACTTTTAAAAGTAATCTCGGCGATTTGTCCATGATGAGTGTCAGCAATAATCCCTCAATGGCCCAAGCTTTGTCTGGAAATGATATTCATCTGACAGTATCAAAGCATAAACCTGGCTCCTTTGGACCATTGCATCACACTTTCAAAAATCTGGAGACTGGGCAGACGTATTCATCCCGAGTCGCTGCCGTCAATTCTGAAGGACAGGGTCCGTTTTCGGTGCACAACCCACAGCGCTTGGTCGCTGAAGCTCCAAGCGCGCCTGCTCTTGAATCCACTATCGCAACATCGTCGTCTTCGCTGCAAATTAAATTCAAAGCTTCGGAAGCGAATGGGTCACCCGTCGAAGGTTACCGAATTGAGTGGACATCTGCCCAGAACTTCAGGGTCAAGGAGGTTGTAGGGTTTCGTATCAGCAATTCCGTCCCGAATGACTCTCGGGGGTATTTCACAATGACTCTTGGTGACGAAACGACAGCTCCCGTCTGGTACAAGGGGGTAACGGCGAATCAAGTTAAAGTAGCCCTTGAAGCACTGAACACGGTCAGAGAAGTTTCTGTCTCACAAGTTGCAAGTGAACATTTTGTGATAAATTCTAGCCTTGACTGGTTGATAACCTTCACGCACGAATTCGTCCATGGAGCGGGGCTTCTTTCTGTTGACACGAGGAACCTACTAAGCGCCTGTAGGTGCGGCAACATATCTTGGCTGCCTCTAAATAATATGACACAGCAGCGAGATACGCCGACGGATTATGGCTCCATGGAACTAAGTTCGTCTCTCTCTACGTGCGGTAGCACAATAACCGGGACACCATCGGCCCACCAAGTGATTACTATCCACGCACCCAGTAAACTTCACGGCACCTTCCAACTGATGTTTGGTGAACACCGTACTTCATGCATACCGTTCAATGTGACTGTTGCTCACCTGAGAGATGCCGTCCGATCCATGTTCCCTGATATTACTGATGTACTTGTGCAAGGGCCGCAGGACTCTACATCAGGGAGTAATAGCACAGATTTCCACATCAGATTAATAAATGATGGTGTCTCCAATAGTAAATGGCCTACTTTGAGTGTTTCTGCAATTAATGGCTCGTCCGCTTGCGGCCTTTGGGAGTCTTTTAAACCGGATGCAATCTGGAATGATTACTCAACAAGACCTATGGTCGAAGTGTCGACAATATATGAAGAAGCACCTTGTAGTGTAGGAAGCAAGGAAGTCAAGGTAATTATCGCCGAAGCAATGTCACCTCTTGGGGGCTACTTGACAATTTCATACGCCGGTGAATATGTATTTATCGGACTAGATTTGGAAAGCGAAAACATCGAAGCGAAGCTCGAAACATTGCCTGGAGTCGGAGACGTCCAAGTGACGAAATCGCGTCTTGGTGCTGCGTCACCCAATGCTCCAGTATTCAATTTGGTGTGGGTCGTTACCTTCATGGAGACAGGCCCCCGAGAACCTCTTGGTGTGTTTGACAATTACTTGTTGGGACAAAATGCAATCGCTGGAGTATATCCATTTGTTAATGTAACTTCATTTTCCCAATTCAATGACCTTTCGGGTGACTGGAGGATCAGTATTGATGGCGAGGAGACGATCCCTCTTTCTCATCAGGCCACTCAAAATAAAGTGCTTCAGGCTGTGCACCTACTTAACAATGTTGGCCTTGTAAGTATTTTGGAAGACGCAACTCGAGTAACTGAAGTCACTTTTGGCAATACTTCTGATAATTACCTATACAAGTCGGCATCCCCAAATAGTGCAATCTACGTCTTTAACTCGTCAGCAACTGCATTTGTACCTGGCAACTTTACAAGTACACTAGCTACTGGAGATACAATGATAATACGTTCAGGCATGATGTCAGGCGTAAGTTTCACTATCAAAGAAGTTAATGCACGAGACTCGAAGACGTACATTACATTCGATCGTATCTATGAAGGCCCGTCAGAGATAGTCTCAGCGAGCGCTGGCACTTTGATGTCATCTCTGACGGCTTTGCCGGGAAAGATATCATTCAGAGCCGATTGGACTGTCCTTGATACCTTTCCACAACGGCATCACGGGAGTGAAATAAGTTCTACTGTTTGTGTCTCAAACAGCACAGGTTTGAAAGCTGGTGATGTCATTGTTGTTGAAAGGTCTGAATATAGTATTTCAGATGTGAAGCAAGGCGATTCATCAGCATGCCTTATACTAGACAAACCGTTTGAAAAAAGTGCTGTGAACAATGGTTTTCCAGTTGTCGGTATTTACAAAAAAGAAACAACAGCAACCACAACTTCAAATCTTTCCGATTATGTTGGTTCTACTGTGTGGATTCAAAAAGATGCCTTTTTGATTATTGCAGCATCTTGTAATGTGCTCTGTACGGCCACCTTGTCGGGACCATTTAGTCACGATACAATCGGGGCGACAATATTCCAACGAGGTAATGGTATTGAGTGGGGCTTAGTCTTCAGATCGTATACTTCAGAAATTAGTACGTTTCGTGCAAAACCAGAAAGCAACTGGCATGGAACTGAAGCACGACTAGCACTTCAAGGAGTGACAGGTAAAGCCCCTTTAACGTTTACTGTTGGAGGGACATTGGAAGTGCAAAGTGTGTCATTTCGGTGCTCGTCTCCGAATGCTTGTCGATTCGATAATTTTACATTTACAATCGGATCCGAAACTTCCGACAGTGTCGCGTTCGGTGCCCCAGCATCAGCTGTTCAACGTGTGCTTGAAACTTTTCCTTCTGTTAAGCGTGTCCATGTCGAGCGTAGTGGTGGTTCATACAAACCAGGTTATTTTTATGGCTATATATACAGCATAACTTTCATGGGCACCTATTCATGGTTCAATAGCATCCCTCAGATCACTACCAGCGTCAAATCTCGTAGTGCATGTTTGACAGCACATTCTCGTACTGTGAAGAAGGGGCTTACAAGTCATGGGCAGCCATATGTTGGACTGGACAAAGGCACAGGTTATCAATTCCGTCTAACGGCCAAAAATTCGAAAGGGTTTGGCACGGCGAGGACATTTTCACTGAGCACTCCAGCAAATGGACTTCTTCCAGGTGCTCCACGCGCTGTGGCGCTTGGATATTACTTCACATCAAAGTCTTTGTTCGCTAATTGGTTGCCCCCCATAGAAGATGGCGGTGTGCCTGTCTCCGCGTACAAAATCGAGTGGGATACAACGGTTAACTTTAATCGAAAGCACTTAGATTATGGGAGCGAAGACCTTCGAGTCGTTAACGAGGTACAACAAATCATTACATCATACCGATCAGGGGACTCAGCACAGTATAGCCGAGGTGGTAAGTTTACTCTCTGTTGGGGAGGTGAGGTAAGCATGGATTTATCACACGATGTGCCTGCTCATGAAGTAGAAAGTGCGGTCTCGTCCCTTTTAGGATCGTTAGGTGATGGTAGCGACCCAGTTCGAGTCACTAGATCCGAGGTAGCATGGGGCTTCCGTTGGTTAGTTACATTCACTGGAGTCAACGGCGATGTGGGTATGCTTATGGCAAACGGCGAAATGTTAACTGGAGACATGGCACGAATCAAAGTATCTGAAGTTACGAAAGGTTTCGCCGACATACACCCAGGTGACTTTACCGCTTCAGTGCAAACTATAAGCACTCGAGCTTTGAGTCCACTCGCTGGCAGTTTTCGCCTAGAATTTGATGGCCATATAACTGCAGCTATATCTGTGCATGAACCTGAACTCAGCTTCATGGAAAAATTAATGGCCTTGAAGACAATTCACGGGGCAAATGTTCGCCGCAAGCCAATACATGACGCAACTGGAGGAGTTTCATGGACTGTAAGGCTCACGCATGCCTCAAGAGGTTCAGTCATGTCGGGCAAAGTCGGGCTCATTAGAGTTAGTCGTTATGATTATCGTGTGACTCCAGCTTCGACTGGTGAGGTGCGCGTCTTCGAAAATATCATTGGGACGAATCCATTTGCTTACGAAATTGATAATTTGTCGTCAAATATAAACTACTTCTTTCGAGTTACAGCTTACAACGCACGTGGATTTGGCCAGTCGTCTACATCCGGCGCAGGCATGCCAATGTCAAAGTTGGGTCCTCCGCGAATATCTTCAGTAGTTCCAGTATCTGGCAGTGAACTTCAAGTAACTTGGACACATCCATCCCCAGATGGTACATCGCTGCGCCCTTCTGCCTTCTTGCTTCATTGGCTCGAATTTGATTCACAGCCTGATGCAGAGATTCAAATGATTTGCGCGTCAGCAACGGATGCCATACCAGAAATACAGCGTGTTCAAATTTTGTCAGAACAAAGTAGTATGGTTGGATATTTCACCCTCTCCTTTGGTGGTGAAACTACTCAGCCCATCAAATGGGACGCACCAGCTCAAGGACCTTCTTCAATGAAGGAAAATCTAGAGCGACTTTCTTCTATTGGTCAAGTCTCAGTAAGTAGCAATTATTCACAAGTTGTGGCCCATGGTATCACTGTAGACGTTTTAAAGGGTTCGTCTATAGCTTTGCTTCATCAAGGTAGCAAGGAGCGGCCTGATTGGATGTTTTTTGTTGGTGATAGCATATGGATTGCGGGTGAAATGTTTTCCGTATCCGCTGTGTCAGAGAATAAAATATGGCTAGGCTACCCAGGGAATCATCATGTCAAGAAAGGATTTGTTGGCGCAAGTGTAGAGAATGTGCAAGTTTGGAAGTCTGCCAAAGGTTACTTCTGGGACATCACATTCATCTCTCAGACAGGAAACATTCTCGAGCTCGTCGCTACAGAAGGAGATTACTTTTCGGGAACAAATCCAATTCTTGAAGTAATTACAATTCGTGATGGTGTCACTCCAATTGGAGGTACATTTCAAGTCAGCTTTGGCGATGAAACTACCCGCGCGGTCGATGTATCAATTTCTGGCGCAGGTATGCAGGCAGCTCTGGAATCTCTCAAGTTGATAAGCGACGTTCGCGTCACTCGAGATCTTCATGGCAGTGGTTCTTGTTGGTGGGTTTCGTTTCTCAGCCTTCGTAGTAACACACCTCTCATGACAACTCGAACCTCACAGCTGACAGGGACAAATGCGCAGATTCGCGTTTCAGTAGTTCAGCCTGCCAAAACATTGCATGGTCATGGCGCAGCTGAAGTGCCTTGCTCATCAATGTCGGAATGTTTGTACACAATTGAGAATCTATCAACAGGATTGCCTTACTCAGTGTTCTTACAAACTCATAGTAGTGCTGGTTTAGGGCCTTTGAGCTCACGCATGCTGATGCCGATAGCTCCAGTTGAATCGCCAAGTATACCAGCAAATGTGAGCATGTTTGCACTCAGCCCAAGCTCAATCAAGATCCGGTGGGATGTTCCGCACTCCAATGGAGGTCTGTCTATAACCAAGTACGTAGTTCAGTGGGATGTAGAGCCATCATTTTCAAATTTAGAAACTTCAGGGTACGAGTTTGTTTTGGTAGTCTCGTCAAGCGAGAATCGTGCAGATTGGTTCTACAATATTCCAATCTTGAACACTTCTAGTCATATCAGACGTTTTGCCCGTGTATCGGCGTGTAACAACATCGGATGTAGTCTATTTGCATACCCTGTGCCTGAATATGCGATTGGAGACTTGTTGGTGCCCGGTGCAGTCCTATTTCCCTCTCTCGAAGTTACTGGTAGCACAGGATTGAGAGTCACATGGACTGAGCCTTCAAGTGGACTACCAACTTACGGAGGTGACGGTGGCACGAGCATTACGGAGTACTTAGTTGAGTGGGATACTTTGCCAGATTTCTCATCTCCTGCTGAACAGTATATACTGTCCTGTCCATTTTCGGAGAAGCTCGAGTACGAAATAGGTGGGCGAATTATCCGTACAGGCAAAGAAAGTGACACTCTGCAGCCGGGTACGAGATATTTTGTTCGAGTCGCAGCAATGAATGCAGAGGGTATTGGATCTTTTTCTACCACTTCACCAGCATCGGCCGTAACGAGTGATCGATATCCACATAATCCGGTCGACCTCTTAGTGCAGCCATCATCAGCTACTGCACTAAAAGCAACTTGGGATTTACCCCAGTCTGATGGTGGAGATTCACTGGAGAATTTCTTGGTTCAGTGGGATACAGATACATCCTTTTCAAAGAGTAAAGTCATGACATTACCGGTGATTCCAGAAGTACAAAGTATCTCTATTGATGCCCCAGTCGACCTGGAAGAACAGAGTATACAAGTAACAGTTGCGGTGACAAATGAGCGGCAACTAATTCGGACAGCAATTGAGGGTGTTGACGAAGTTCAAACTATTACAACGACATGCGACGATGTAGAAAATGAAGTGCAAACTATCACCACAACAGCGACCGATAAAGATGAAGTTCAAACTTTCGACATTTCTGCTTCAGACATTGATGAGATTCAAATCGTTCGTACTTCTGCACCGAATGTAAATGAAATCCAAGAAGTTGATGTGTCTGTAGCATACACACCTGAGGTTCAGGTCCTTGGAGTTTACGTTGAAGGTGTCGACACGCGCTTTTGTGACATTATTTCGAACACCTCTTTAGATAAACCGTGCAGAGTCATTGAAGGAAATCTTTCGGGGTCATTCCGCCTTTCATTTGATATTTCTTCATGCGGAGATGGAGAGAAAAACTGGTGTGCGCACTTTCTCTCAGAAAGCTATCCTTCATTGAACATTGATCCAAGTATGTGGGCTCCTTGTTCATCAGGTAGCTTGTGCCAAACCTCGACTTTAGATTTGAGCCCGGAGCATTTAAGTGGAGTCGACTTTGAAGCAGCCCTTAACACTATTCGTTATGCGGATGGAAGTACGAATCGAGAATATACCATTGATAAAAATTCCCAAGGGGTGAGTGTCCGCAGAGTTGCTGGAGCATTGACTTCAGATTTGAATGGAGTCTACCTCATCCGTTATGAAATTACATTCAATGGCCTTCACGTTGCGGGAAACGTGCCCGAAGTTTACGTATCTGAAATCACGAATAACTTTGAGTACAGCGCAGACTCTAATGTAGGCTTCACGGGAGGAGGATCAAACAGAGCTCGATATGGCTGGAAAACTTCTGTTGGACGCCTCAGTCGACGCACTCATGTTGGCCCGCTTCACGAATTGTGCATCCCGGCTGCCAAAGAATGTACTTACGTCACTCTTATCAATGGTTCACAACCAACTGGATTCTTTCACATGCAGTATGAGTGCGAGTCTCGAACAGACTATGCGCAAGTTATGTTGACAGAAGGCTCCAATCTAGCGACTGTTTCAATCACAAATCCAAGCAGGACAATTCACGTTGGAGATTATCTTTTCGTCGAGAATGAGTACCACTTTGTAAACTCAAGTATAAGGGCTACGCTAGATCACATCGCAATCGATAATGACACCGTGATATTCAACCTGACATTATCAGACGTAGTAACCTTGTCGACCGGTTTATACACCGATGCTGAAGTTGGGATATTTTATTCGGACCCCGACGCAATCGATGGCGTGAGCGCAGCTTGTAGAGCACGCAAGATTGCTGATACCAATGGGATTAGTGTCAGTGCGACGAATACTTCTTTTAGCGTCGGGCTACGTTCTCTTGCAACAATAAGTTCGCGACCAGGATCACTTACAGTCGAGAGGTCGGCGCACAATGTGTCACGCACTAAGCGCATAGGCTATACTTGGAAAGTTACGTTTCATGACCAACCAGGCGACCTCAATCCATTACTATGTCAGTATGCCACAGTGCATGGTGGCGAAGAGTGTAAAGTGAACACAATTCAAGACGGATCGCTTGCGGATGGGTTCTTTACCCTGGGCACTCATTTTCCTCACGAGTACCTTAATTTACCTTTGCTTTATGTGTCTCCTTCCTTACGCCATAATATCCAAGCAAGTGCACTGACAGCAGAACTCGAAGGAATGAAAGTCAACTGCTCATTGCATAGTGCTTGGGAATCTGAATGTGTGAGAGGCGGTAGCTTCTACTCTCACGTCTGGGGGGATGTGCTGATAGAAAGAAATTCTTATACTCCGAGCTCCGACACTCGTTGGTCTGGTGGATACTCATGGTCAATCACATTTCTCTCTCGACCTGGCAATGTGCCCCAATTGGTTACTGGATATCCATCAGAATTGAACTGGCTTTCCTTAGGTGTTCACTTCAAAGCCTCTACGCACGGATCGGTGATGCAGCTGCCAGCTGCAATTGAAGTGGCAGATGCCACTGGCCCGACTGCCTCTGATTTGTACCAGGGTGTGCCCAACGGCTATATGTTCTTAGCAGATAACGACACAGGAGCCAAAGCTGTGGATGGAAATCAAGTCAGTGGTGCTTTCGGCGTATACTTTGCTGGGAAGCATTCTTCAGCAGTTGCTTTCGAGGTTCAGAAACGAAATACATCAACTGGCAGCTACTTAGCAGCCAGTGCCAACGACTTCAAAGCTGTGTTTGAGGAGACATTCTTTGAGGGGTTGAGTGTCGTAGATGTTGAGCGATCAGTAATCCCGTCTCAAACAATGGGTTTTGTGTACACGGTCTACTTTCGCCATGCAAAAGTCGGTGGCAGCTTGGACATGGCAGTAGCGGAATCAAGTGCTTTGGGTGGAATTGGTGCCGAAGTAACGGTGAATGAGGTTGTAGATGGAGCTGAATTGCGTGGATCATTTCAATTGGTATTTGGCTCCTATAGCACGGGATCACTTGCACACGACGTGGAGGCGAAAAGTCTTGAGAATGCGCTGAATGCTCTACCCTCGATTTCACCTAGTCAAGTTTCTGTTTCAAGATCAACTTATGACACTGGGCCATCTTTGAAGGGCGGCACACAAGTGGGTGGCTACATTTGGAGCGTCACCTTCCTGTCGAATAAGTGGAAAGATCCAATGCTGCCTCATGAAGACGATGAAAGCGCACGCGGCAATTGGGCTGGCAGCCCTGTTCACTCCAGCGCCGAGTGGGACACTGGTGCTTCTAAGGCATGGGGCAAAAACGTTGGTGACATGCCTTCCATGGTGTGCCTGAGCGGTGGTCTCTACACTACAAACGGTCTACTACCGCAAGATGGCTGCTCGATTAGAGAGGCAGTTAAGGGGTCTGAGCCTCTTGGAGGCACGTTCCGGCTACGACTCGACACTAGGAATCATTCAATCATAAATCATCGTGGAATCTTCACTAGCAATCCAATTATGCACAATGCCCCCGCAACAGCAGCTGAAAGTAATAGAGATGGCTCATCCATGCAAGAAATACTTGAAATGATGCCAAATATTGGGACTGTCTCCGTCTCCCGCAGTGCCGTAAACTTAGGAGGTAACAACGGAGGTTACACCTGGACTGTTACATTCTTGCGCGACTCGAATGAGCCGGGCGGCCAATTTGGCGGATGCCAACAGAAAGACGACATTAATGGACAATGTAATTCGCCAGGCAATGTACCAAAATTTTGCGAGGCATGGAACCACCCTTCGCAAATCTATAAGGATGCATCATCTGATTCGGTAGCATGCCAACCTCCAGACGAAACTGATCTACTTGGTTCTTGCCGTTCGGTTCAAGGCTTTCGCTGCTCCCGAGTTACTGTCTTAGACGCCTCTGATGCACATATCGAGGAAAAGTATGGTATTATAACTCCACCTGGCAGAGTTGAGAAACAAGTCTTTTACATTCGCGATCCTGAATTCGAAGGATGGGATGGTGGCATCAGCCGGTCAAACCCTAGTAAGAAGGAGTCGTACCAGATCAGTTTCAGGAATATTTCCTCTTATTGCATACCGTGGGATGCATCAGCAGAAGCTGTTCAAGCAGCTATTACCAACTTATCGATTGAGGGAGGGAACGATGCTGCAATGGAACTTCGCCATGTAGCTGTGGAGCGGAGAATTGACCCTGAAGAAGCCCCGAATGGTTTTGCATATACAATTCACTTCCTTGGTACCTACGCGCGAAACGTGCCGGACCCGTACCCAAGGGATCTACATGGCTTGAGGTTTGATATAACAGCAAAAGATTGTGTGACCCCTTTTGGTGCGTACCAATCGTCGCATACATTGAAAGATATCTCGGCGGAAACTGCATATCAAGGTGCAGAGCATCCAGTCAATTGCATGAATAGTCAGTGTTCCGACGGTGTTGTCCTAAGGGGCTCAATAATTGCACATCCAATTTTGAGTCGAAGGTTTCACAGTACACAGCGCAAAATACAATGGAACGCGCCTTCAAAAGGTGCTGGTTCAATTCAGGAAGCAGTTCAAAATGCAACGGGTAGCCTCGTCGAGTCCACGCGGAAAATCATTGGGAAGTATGGAGCTGTCGAGTGGTCTGTGCAATTTGTGAGCAACGAGGGTCAATGTCCACCAGGTTCAGGAAACATGCCACTGATAAATATGAGTCAAGTTCTCGACTCATCGCGTGCGCACCTTTTGCAAGTAATAGAGGTCCAAAAAGGATCTGATGGGTTGTCCGGTAGTTTTACAGTCGACTATAGCTCACCCTCAGGACCCCGCACCATTCATTTCGATGAACCTTCTGAGCGCTTCGAGAGAAAGCTTGAAGAAATGGAAACCATTCGAGACGTGGAAGTTCGCCGGTACGAGTTCCCAACTACGATATCAGGCGGGTGGGGTGCACAAGCAGTCCCAGATGCGACCCGCGGAGGGCTCGAATGGAGAGTCCGGTTCATGAGTAACTCGGGGTCCTTTGACGGGCGAACATTTCCAAGCGGCTCAGGCGCTATAATGCCATTGCGTGTAGGGCACAATGCCTCTCTTCGTGGAGAAGCTGCAGAAGTTCATTCGAGTGTGCTTTCGGACAGCTCTTTACCCCTTGGAGGCTCAATTGCTCTCATGTACGAAGGATATCGTACTGGATTTATGGCACACGATCACTCAGCTTTGGAGCTTGAATATATGCTCGAGACCTTGCCAAATATAGGGAACGTAAGTACAACAGGCGGATTGCGATACTCCAAGCTTATTGATGGAGTTTATGTTTCTTTTGAAAGAGACTCAGCTATCGGAAAAGTTTCGTACGCTCCTGGATTCGATGGCGATCTTCTTCTCAATCTTGCAGTTGGAGATAGAATCCGAGTCGGTGGTGCTTCCGAGAATGCTTTACACGGTGGCGATGACTCAGTTGGACTCGTTGGAGTAGACCCAGGTTCGCCAATTATTACAAAGACAGATATGAATCAGAAATTTGACCCTGGTCGCAGATTATTGGTTGGCATTGATGAGTACACCATAACCAAAGCTGGTGTTGAGATTCAAATACTTGTTATTGGATCTGCGGGATATTTTAAAGCATCCACATTTTCTCTGGGAACGTATTTTGGGGGAGTTTGGAGCACTACAAAATGCATCTCGTTGAAGGCCTCATCAGAGGATGTTCAGAAGGCATTGAATTCAATGTTCTGGCAGCGTCAAGCACCTGGACAAAGCGGTTTTAACAAGACTGTTAGCGTGCCTCGTTTTTCCTCTCTCGATCAGATAAGTGTAACGCGCTCTGGGCGTGGCATCCCTGGCAACTCATTCATTTATTCTATATATTTTGAAGGCAAAGAAGTTGTCGGCGATTTTCCTCTACTTAATGCATCCCATTGCGCAGGAGCAGAAAATGTCAGTGTGCCGGCACTAGCGGTCACAACTGCAGTCCAAGGAGGTGCAACAGCGCATCAAAGATTAGTGCTGTCAGTAGATGATGGATACATTGAAGGACCTTTTGTACGCCTTTACTATGCAAAAACCAGGGAGTTTACGCCTTGCTTAAGATGGGGAACTGAAGCATCAACAATAGAGTCCGCTCTCAACGATATCAGAGGACTTACTGACTACCTTTTGCCTATTACTTTCATGAATGCCACAACAATATTTCCCCGAGGACAAACACGCGTGTACCTGAGCAGTGGTTTCCTTACGGATGGTTTGTTATATCCTGGTGATGTAGTCCGGCTTGACGGTATCAAACAGACCTTCGCAGTCACCTCAGTTGATAAACGTGGAACTTATTTCGACGTTAATCATGACTACATACCTACTGATGTAGTCAACGGTAGCATACGCGTTGTGGGTGCTGCAGCAAAAGTGCGTCGCAGTGGTACAGGGAATTCAACGATAGGGTCTACTGTCATATCCATGAGTGCCGACAATTATGTGAAAGGCAGCAGTGAGGGAAATTTTAAGCTAAAAGTTTTGCATAATGGTGCCGAAGAAACCACGCGCTGCCTCCGCTACGGCATCAGCGCCAGTGAACTTGAAGAAGCCTTAGGCGACCTTTACTATGATTTCAACCGAAATAGTATCGAAGATGATAGCAGACATCACGTCAAAGTTATTCGAAAAGGAAATGGGAATTCATCGTGGGGGTTCGGTTTCGAGTACCACCTTTCATTTTCAGGTCCCATGCTCAATGAATGGAGTTTGAGTTCAGTTCTTGGCCCGAATACTCCAATCGTTGAATTTTCTGGCTATGGTAGGAAAGTGGGTTGCGAGGATTTTATGAAATCTGGAGCAGCACCAAATTTCGCCGTCGAAATGCAAGCCGGAGTTGCTGCATTCACTTATGACATCTATTTCACAAACCCTCGCTTGAGTAATATTCCGAAGCTATCCGTAAACACATCTGCGTGCACTGGGTGGAGTCATCTATATGGCATGTCTCACGACGCAAACCTTGATGTGAAAGTTCATGGAGGGTCACCTGAAGTTCAAATCTTAAATCTGAGCTCAATGAAGACTTCACCAAATTACAGACCATTTGCACTGTTTTTCGGCCGCAGATCCCTTGAGGTACCAGCAAAAGAACACTTCTGCTTCGATTGGACCGTATCTGGAAATGACATCGCTAATTCTCTCAATAAGGTCATCAAGGCTTCATTGGGTGCTCCCGTGAGTTACGAAAGTCAAGTAGAAGTGTCAACCAGCGAGCGATTCGGTGGCCCAATCTTCACTATAACTTTTTTTGGAGATCTAGTGAAGGGAAATATGCCAATGCTTGTTCTGCAACACTCTGCTGAACTATCAAGCCCTGAGTTTACTGGACGAGGTGACAATGACGTTATTTTTAATTTGACTCAATATTACGGACCACCAATTGCTTCTATTTGGGTAGAGATTACTGCTGAAAGTCAAGCTTTCTTCGAGAATATATCAACCGGGGGAGCTTGCGATGAGATTGACGCTTTACGCATTCAAGAGAAGTGTAGAACAAGACATACAAACGAAACTTGGCAATGGAGAGCAGAAGATCAGTCAGGAGGTCTATTGCAAGGTAGTCTCAGTGATGAAGTTGTTCAGCTTGGCGTTCATATACCTCTAGGCTCTTTGGGTGTCACTTTGAAATTCAAGACCGGCGCCAGACATCAACTTGGAGATAGGTGGGTTCAACGGATCGTCCAATGCGGGAATGATACAACTTCGAAAGATAGCAGTACCATTTCGGCGTCAATATCGACCTTGCTTAACGGGTCTCGAGATGTTGGCGAAATCACAATATCAGATTCATACGTTGGTCGCACAGGTGAACGAATTGAAGCAAGCATCCTGCCGCAAATTTTTGAAGTGTCGAAGTTTTCGTCAACATTAACTTGGAGAATCACTATGAAAGCTGAATTAGGTACAAGTGCAGAAGTGATATCAATGTCGTTTCGCCTCAATATCAATTCAACTATGCCCACGATGAGCACAAAGTGCGTAAAATGGGGAGCATCAGAGGAAGAAATGGAAGATGCGTTCCGTCCTACATGTAACATACTTACTTTCGATGTTGCTATAGATTGCATTTCCGTGACGCGGCGCACGGATATGTCCCAGGCTCCGAATGGGTTTGTGTATTCTGTTTATTTTACGAGATACCACGACATAATTGATTCAGATGCACCTCTTTTATCGCTAGACGTTAATACGTCCTGCATGCCACATGGCCTCTCAAATTGGTCATCCGAAAGTGTAATTATCAAGGCTTTGAACAATGAGAAAGTTGTCGACAAATCGCACGCCCTTTCTGCGAACTGGCTTCCAATTAGCCCCGTTGGCAGTCCTTTCAAATCTACAAAATTTCTTGGTACTGGTGGCTGCAGACTTCGCATCTATAAAGAGAGTGGTTACTTTCGGACAGTAAGGTTTGATTCATACCTTGGCGACGTCTCGAAGTTAGAGATCGATTCATCTGCTCTTTTGCCCTCGAGAAAAGTCAATTCTTTCGTCACTGATGACCTTGTGAAACACGTACTTCCATTGGCTGCCAACATAAGTAATCTCAGAACTGGCGTTCCATATTTTGTGCGCGTCGCGTCATACAATCGCTTGGGCCAGGGACCCTTTAGCTTGCCCTCCATGAATGTCCCGTCGACTCTTCCACCTTCGCCATTTAGTTTTAAAGCGGAAACTGCGTTAAGCGTTCCTGAGGTGCAAAATGTTGCCGTAGTTGCATCTTTAGTTGATGAGATTCAAGAGCTGTCAACCACAGCGAAGTATCTGCAAGAGGTGCAAGAGGTCCTTATACGTGGACCAGATAGTTGGTACACCATTGAAGAGAACCCCAAGGCAAACGCAATTGCAGGGAATATCTCGCTGCGATACCCAGAAGTGCAAGTCGTTTCTGTTTCAAGCAGTAGTCTCATAAACCGAGGGTCTTTTGCTTTGAAGTTCACTGCTGTGAAACGAGGTAATGGACTTGGATTTAGCTATGAATCTGAAGTAACGACTTGTTTACTTTTTGACGCGTCTGCGGCGGATGTAGAGTTCTCTCTCGAAGAGCTTTCATTGATAGATGATGTTGTTGTAACTCGCTCTGAAGGTCTTACATCAGAAAGTGACTTCGGGTACCACTGGACAATCAGCTTTGTAGGGAATGCAGTTGCAGGGAATGTGGCTTCATTAGAACCTCGGCCTCAGAATCTTTCAAGTGCTCCCGGAGCTGAAGTTTGCACTTTGTTCGAGCTTTCGACTTTCGACAGTCATGTTCATGTCGTGACTCTCAACGATGGACAGGCGCTTGGAACCGACACTAAAATTTACGATATCGTAGTTTCCGCTTCCGTTCCGATCTATCTAGGAGAGTACCGCCTCGAACTTTCTCACGAAAACATCACAGCTACGACTGAATGTATTAAGTGGGATGCAGCTGACTATGTAGTCGAATCAGCGATCGAGCAACTTCCTAACGTGGATTCAGTGCGAGTAATTGCTCAAAGCAGAAAGAACTACGATTCATCTCTTCGAGTCTTCTTTGATGGCCAAGGTATGATGGCAACTGTGCCTGGATTGAATGGACCGAATGACTTCAGAATTGTAGCAGGCACAGAGGCAGAATGTCTTGAATTTTTTACGCTTCGCGACAGGGTCCCAATACCTTACAGTAGCCAAGAAAATGAGTATGTTGAGGTAAATGTGCTTTTGGAGGCTGAGGGTGGGTTTCAGATTCCTGCTTTTCACGAAGTGCCTGCTGAGCATCTGAACATTGCTCTTGGCCGCATGCCTGGATTTGAACGCATGATTATGGGCTACAACCGCAATTCTCATTCTTTCGGGCACTTGTACACTTTGAATTTTGAAATGGGTGGCGACGTGCCCCAAATCATATGTGGTACTGATTCAATGTTCGCTGCAACTGGTAGCTCATGCACTACAAGCACGCTTCTCGACGGCAATGTGATCCGGGGTACGTTTGTAGTGGGTTCATCAAGCATCCTGCAAGCCGACGCTAGACCCGAAGACTTGGAGAGAGCACTCGAAAGTCTTGCTGACATGGGGGATGTCAAGGTGACACGCTCAGGTCCCAATGAGCAGCATGGATACGTGTGGAGAGTGACATTTGATGGTCACAGAGGAGACGTACCTCTGCTTGCGCCTGCAGCATCTCTGTCGGGTTTCGGAGCACAGATGATGGTTACAGAAGTCGTCAAAGGAAATCAACTCGGAGGGACTTTTGCGCTGATGTTTCAGGGAACAAAAACAGATCAGCTACCACCAAATGCAACAAATGAGTCTTTAGCGAAAGCTCTCGAAGCACTACCTGGTGTCGGTCCTTTGGCAGTTACAGACCTCAGTGGTGGTAGCGATAATCTATTTCGGGCCTGGGATGTGACATTTCTGACAGCAGCTGGAAACCTACCCACCCTCTCTACTGATGATACTTTCTTGTCAGGGGCTGGTGCGACGGTCACAGTGCGAGAGTCAGTGCGTGGTAGCAAAGCGATTGGAACGTCGTTGGCATTGTCTTACATAACCCCAACGGAATGCAGTATCTCTGAGGTTTCGACAGGCTCATGTGGCAGCCCCCTTGAAAGAGTTTACATTGAAGTCGATTCATCGTCCTCGTTTCTTTCTCCGCAGATAGTTGAGCTTGGCATTGATTATTCAATTCAAAAAATTCGTATCGCTGGACCTGTGCCCGTCAAGGGTAGCCAGGTTAATAAGCTACTGGTGACAGGTACGTTTCAGCTCTCATATGACGGAAGAACGACGGGGCCAATAAATGCACAAGCGTCGGCTTTAGATATGCGGCGTGCAATTGAGCTTTTAAGTAATGTTGAAGCTGTTACTGTGACGCGCGAGTTAAGTACGGAGACTTTGCCTGGAGTATTTGTTGACGTTACTCATGGACTTAGCATAGTACGCTGCTCAAGTGGGTACTATTGTGATTTTGCAGATAATGGTATCGAAGAAGGAACATTACTTAGGATCGGCGCTGATTGGTATCGAGTTTTTGAAGTTGCCGACTCAGAAAATGCACTCAAGCTTACCTCTACGATTGATTTGAGCAAGACCACTACCTTCAAAGGGGCTTCAACCTTGAGAGCCAACGTGCATCTTTGGGCAAGAGGGTTTCAATGGAGTGTTACGTTTCATAAGGCTGCAGGGCTATTTCCATTGCGAAGTCCTCTTCACAAACTTCTCCCGCTCGGCACCTCAGTTGGTATGCGTACTGAAGACTGCAACAAGTGTACTTACGTGCAAGGGTTGCAACCATTTGTACCGTACTATATGCGAGCCGCTACAGCAAACATGCATGGCACAAGCAAATTTTCTCAAATAGTACGGGCGTCTCCGATGACGATTCCAGCACCTCCTTCCAACGTAGCAGCGTCGGCTGCATCAGGCACTGAAGTTGAGGTCACTTTCTCACCGCCACATACTCCGTCGGGTGAATTGCTCGAGTACGTGGTTCAGTGGAATGTGAACCTGGACTTCGTTTGTGACATAGAAATCACTGCAAAAAATCATGAGTGTGGAAGAGCAGAAATACCTTCGGACAATACGTCTTTGCAGCTCTATGCGTACATCATTCGAGGTATGAAGGCAGGCAGTTCGTATTACATTCGTGTGGCAGCAAGAAATTCTGTGGCTTCCCAGTTCATCTTCGGCAGCGGCGACAACACCAATTGGAGCGATGTCATCCAAGCAGTTCCTTTGGATCAGGTTCCGCTCCCACCCGACAATTTGTGGGTGTACAATTTTGGTTGTGATTCTTTACAAGTTTTAATTCAGCAGCCTGAGCGTGATGGCGGAAGTCCAGTAACAGCATATAAATTGGAGTGGGCCACGGAATGGACCTTCAATCCGCCAACTGGTGAGCGCATTTTATCCGCCGATGATAAGGAGATTATGTGGCAAGGAGGGCCCATCATGACATTCATTCGCGAGTTAAGCCCTGGCGTCAAGTACTACGTTCGGGCGCAAGCCATAAATGGCATAGGTGCTGGAATTCCTCTTGTCGCAGCCAATGCTGTGGCACCTCAGAGCAAGCCAAATCCCCCTGCAAACATAGTGCTAAATTCAGCCAGGCTATCACACGATCCAATCAACGAGCTAGAAGTGACTTGGGAGCCACCTTTAGATACTGATGGAAACCCAGACGGAGGCAGCCCTCTCGAAGGCTATCTTGTTGAATGGTGGACGGCTGCTGCCATCACTGAGGTTCAAGAGATTCGCCTATTCTGGAAAGATACAGGAAAAAATGACTCGTTGTCCTTCAGAACGTGGTTTGGGCCTACTTTTGGAATGAAAACCGCGATAGCTACTACCAGCATGACGTACGATATCCAGCCCTACAATTTGAGGTATGAACTCCTAAACATTGGAAGAAGAGACGATGATCACATTGAAGGCGATTACGTAATAGGAGACGTTTCAGTGGCCCGATCGCGATTACAAAACGATCACGGCTTCGCTTGGACAGTTACGTTCAACGACATCAAAGGAACCAATGTGGGCGACCAAGTACCGCTAGGAGTGGCATTTACGAGTGACAAGGTCGGTAGAGGAGCATCACTTGAAGTTATCGAGCTGATTAATGGCCAACGAAGTCATGGCCATGCTGAGGTCCAGTTGATCCAGATTGTGGCCGAGTATCTCGTCTACGGATCGTTTCGTTTACGTTTCGAAGGATCTGACTTCACGCCGTACCTTCCCGCCAACTGCTCCGCTGCACTTATGAAATCAGCACTCGAACTCCTTCCAACAGTTGGCCAAGTTACTGTTAGAAAAGCATCATGTACCACTGATAGCGCGAGGCTCGAATGGGCAATAACTTTTAACACTAACATTGGTAATCTACAGCCTCTTATCGCCGACGGATCAAAATTATTTGGACCGCCCGGTACAGAAACTGAAGTCAGTATGATTATTCTCGACGGCGACAATACTATCAGTGAAGACACTTTGATCAAGGCCAATCCAACAACAGTCGGGGAGGCTCCAGTCGATTACCATTCACAAGTGGTTGAAGCCAAAAGATCGTCCTTTACTATATCGCAGCTCACAACGGGCACCGAATACTATGTAGCTGTACGAAGCCTGAATGAGTACGGATCATCTCCTCGGGCTTTTTCAACGCCTGCTGCGGTGGCACCCCATAAGCAAGAGCCCGGTCGACCCACTAACGTGGCACTTACCGTCAACTTTGGAGTCTCTGATTCTCTGGTTGTGGCTTACGCTCCGCCGATAAGCGACGGTGGAGACTCAATCATTTCGTACCATATCGAATTGGACACATGCGAATCCTTCAAGTCACCAGTTGTGCATGAAGTATTCAAATGCCCTGCGAAGAACCAGGAAGCAGTTTATGAGGTTACGACCACAGTAATATCGGGGGACGAAATTGAAGGTTTCGAGAGCTTGACATTTGGATCTGAAAGAAATTCGTTTGAGTGGAGTTCATTTCGTCTCTTGGTCGAAGTAAATGGAAAAAGTGAAGTGACTGACGACATCCCCTACAATGCAGTTCAAATGCAGGCAGATGAAATTGAAAGCACGCTCGATCTTCTTGAGATTTCCTTAGACTTTTCTACAGGGACACCAACAACAAATGCAACAGCACCGCCAGGATCACTGAGAGGCCACCTATTTCAAGGTGACCGTGTGACACTTTCGTCTGCTGAAGATCCAGGGCAGATCTACGTTGTTGCACACGTTGAACACTACTATCCTCCCACCTCAATGCCCTCTGGAAGTCCGTCCTTTGATCCGAGTGAAAGCCCAACTCTCAGTCCATCCCAGCTGCCTTCCGGAGCCCCCACGCCATTACCAAGCATCAGCCCAACCTTAGTACCTACTATAAAGCCGACTATCTTGCCGTCACAGTCTCTTTTGAGTTTGCCAACATCTTTGCCGTCGGCCGTGCCGTCAGCTTTACCGTCTGCCGTCCCGTCAGCTTTGCCGACAGTGACACCTGCACTAGTTTCGACACCCACACATGCAAGAAGGCGCGTATTTGCCGTAAATTCCTCCGAAAACTCGGTTATTCCTGGCGCAATACCTTCAAAGTCACCTTCTCTGAAACGCACGGTTCACGAAGTTGTCGACCGCGTATATTTCACCACAGAAGTTAACGCAATGGCAACAGTGTCATCAATTTATCGAGTTCATGGTGGGAGAGGTACAGCTCTTAGTTCGAAGGTATATTGTGAAGCTGGAGATCTGAGAAGTGGTTGCAAGCCCGCATCATCTGGCTCTATGCAAGCTAAACTTGAGTCTTTACAGGATGTTGTACGAGGAAGGGTTCAAGTCACGCGGTCTGGACCAGATGCTCAGAACTCATATACTTGGCGAATTACTTTCACTGACGATGAATCAGGCCAAGATTTAGATTACAAACTCTCATTGTTCTCAAGTAATCTTAAAAGTAAAAGTAACTCTGCTGGAGTCAACATCGTCAAATTGAAATCAGGGATAGTTTATCCTACTTGTCATGGCGCGCACGTGGTGCCGTCAACAGGTGGTCTTGTCACTGGCACCCGGTACTATGCGCGTGTAACAGCTATGAATTCTGTTGGGTATGGTCTTGCGCAAACCGCTTTCTCGCCAGAAGCGCCGAAAGTAGTTCCGGGTCGGCCGACCTCTGCTTCTCTCACAGTGGCTTCTTCAACAAGTCTTGCAGTTGTTTTTAACCCACCTACAAGCGATGGTGGGGATGCCATAATTGCTTACGGATTGGAATGGTCAACGTCGCCCTCCTATTTGAACTCAAGCAATATGCGCATCACTTACCTAGCGGGTGGGGCGCCATACTACAAGTCAATTACTGGCCTGGTGACTGGTGCTTCATATCACGTACGCGTTCGTGCACAAAACTCTCAAGGATACGGTGAAGCCGCTCTTACTTCTCCAGCAAAAGGTGCTCCAATGGAGGAGCCTGGAAAACCTTCCGGAGTTTTTCTGCGGGTAACGTCAGATACAATGCTCACAGTGTCGTTCAATCTGCCGATTTATAATGGCGGCAGTCCCATTAAGTACTACACAGTCGAATGGGATACAAGTCCAAAATTGAATAGCCTCTCAGCATATCCTGACCGAGGAGAACTACGTGTACCTGCTCCAAATGAAACTTCAATTACTTTGACGTCGCTGACTCCCAAAAGAGCTTATTACGTACATGTCTCGGCGACGAATGACTTTGGCACTGGGAAGGCACAGGCCGCCAAACCTGCATTTAAAGTGCCAAAAAGGCAAGTTCCTGGAAAACCGCGAGCCCTCAAAGCCGCGACCGAATCAGCGACTGGCTCCATTCTCGTATCATGGGACAGGCCGCGGGTCCCACACCACGGCATTCCTTGTTCTGGCACGAACCTCCAACCTGGTATCTGTCCAACGCCAGAAGGGAGTGTTTTGAGTGAGTCTTCTGGTGGATGCGAGGTTCGTGAGTACGAGGTTGAATACAACGAGCGCCCAGACTTCACCGGACAAGACGGAGGACGTAAAGTAATTGATGGTACTTCTCTAGTTCTGAGTGGGCTCGAAGCTGGTGCATTGTACTACGTCCGCGTCTTAGCTCGTAATTCAGTCGGTAGCAGTGAGTTTTGTCGCTTCCTTGGCGGAAATTGCGATGGAGGCATTGTGCACGCTCATGCTGGCCTATGAAAACAAGTTTACGATACGGCTTCATACCGAATTGGATGTTCATTTTCTTGCAATTACGTCCTCCAGCTCTCTCAGCTGTCTGGTTTTTACTCTTCGCCTTGGCCTTTCTTAGTGCTATTATATAAGCTGTTAATGCAGTTTAGAGTACAGTATTTATTATTGTGCATAATCATGACGAGGCAGGCCTCCTCCTCCCATATGGGCCCAAAATGAGAATTGCACCTGGGGTAATTTTAATCCTGGGGGACTTTTTGTTTGAGTTTGAGTGTTTGAGGGAAGAAGTTCGAAGAAGAGGTTGGATGAATAGGAATGGATAACACATAACGCTAGATACAATAGAGGGCAATCAAGTCAGTCAGACATGTTCCAGAGGATTCACGATTCACTAGTCCGTATTGGTATTGGACTAGACTACTGGATCGGGCCACTAGACTACAATTAAGTATAGGACATACCAATTCCATTCCATTCAAAAACTTTGGCACTGTATCTGAAAGGCACTAATTCAAGAGTAAAAAAGAGCACTACAGAAATGGGTCAGCGAGTGCATACCACACCCCAGCCGAACTTATTTTGGTTTACGCTGGGTTCTCAGGGCAGGGTTAGGGTTAGGGTTGGTGTTTACTTTTGTCTAAATTCAACTGCATGTAGCTTAAAATAAGTGCTTATTTGAATTTGAGCGCGACTGGGATATGCTCTCAGCGAGTAAATTGCATTCGATTAGCTCATATTTCGCCCGCAGCTTCAAAAAACCTTAACAAACAGCGAACAGCGCGAAGCCTCGAATGAATGAGTCATTAAAGAACTAGGCTGTCTTGACAACTCTTACTCTCATGGCTCAAGTAAGCTGCGCTTGGGAAAAGAGGGTGGTGAAGCACCACAAAACTAGGATCATAATACTCGTATCACACACGGGGGCTTCAACTCTCCTAAGTGCCTACCTACGTACCTACCTCCTCCTAACTATGTTTGGGTATTTGGGGGCAAAGCGGAAGCTGCAGAGGATCTCGTAAGGAGGCTCACCCCTCCCAAAGGGTATAAAAGAAAAAAATTCTTCCCGAAGGAAGTAGGGTCTTGGGCGTCTTGGACAGAGAGAGCACCTCTGGTCAGCAGATTTGCTGTTATGCAAACGACGAGCGATGCTGACACGGGTGACACTCCACGGAAGCTGCTCGGCAGCTGCTCGCCGGTTGTCGGCTGCTCGATCCAAGGGATATGATTCGCTGATAACTCCGAGGTCGCAAGTTGGCCTGCGGATTGCAGAGCTAAGAATCTCGGACTCGCCAATCAGATGGGGGATGGAGGAAGGCGCTATGCGCCGGTCGGCTATTTCCCCACGTGGGGCTTGCTTGCTCGCATAGTACACTCTGGCGCACTCAGCAACACTAAAAAAAATTCATGACGAAGCGCGGGCTTCGAAAGCACCTCCGTAATCAATACTCTCATCTATCCATCGCAATGGTAGGCCACTTTTTGCACTTTTTACTATGCGCTTAAGCGCCCCGCGCCAGTGTCCTGGGAACCCATGAGGCCACTTTGGCCGATAATTTACTACCCAGTCCCCCGCTTCTCTTCTCGGTCCAGTTTCTTTCGTCGTTTCATCGTTCATCGTACTGTAATTCTGTAATACTTACATGCATCTCACTCCTAATCATTCTTAAACCGAAGGGCCCTGCGACGTAGGTTTACGAATGATAAGGAGTGCATGCGTCTGTAGCAAGCTACAGATAGTTCCGGGTGTTAAGAGGTTGTCACGTTAAGGGAACAAGGGTTAAAATTCGGTACTTCCACCTGTTAGAAATCGATTTCCTTCTTATACTGCAGTACTAAAAAACGCTAAGAGAGCGAGTGATGAGGCCAAATTCCCCCGCCCTTATTACCCGGAACTACCTGTACTACTATACAGATACAGATTCTGTACAGTACGGTATCTGTAGCATAGCGTAGCAAACTAACTACTAGTAACTTGTAAGTAACTTATAACTTACTTATTGCAGCACAGGTGCTAACTTAGCTAGTAGATATACTTACCTCAACTGTGGAGCCAGCAAGTCTTTCGTAATGTTCCCTAATTAGGATTATTACGTTCTTTTTTTTTTGCGCCTACTGCAAGTTTAAGATTAGATTACAGTAGTAAGAATTCATATTGGCCCTCCTGCAAGCCTGAGTAACTACTTCTTTGAAAGCTTACTGTACTTAGATAATATATATACTAAAACAAGTGTTGCGGAAAATATCCCCACGCTACCCCCTCTAGTGATTGGAAATCTCTTACGCTTGAGGCTTACTTGAATACTACGCCATTGAACGTACTAATGTGAGTTACACATGTCCCCATTTACCATTAAGCAAAGTTATGCGAAGACGCTTCGAGCAAATATAGCACCTAGTAGCTACATAGTGAGACGTTTTCGCTGTGGTGTTAATATGTAATAAGATAAGCACAAGAGATTAAGCTGAAATTGGTCCTCCTATAACTGTAGATCTTGAGTTCTGCGCTTTCTAAGGGTTAGTGAATTACTAAATTCTCTTGACTGCCTGTACTGTCAGCTGAGCCTAAATTGCCAGCTGCATGGCTACTTTGAGCGATCGGATAATTCAGTGGGGAACGCGGTCGGAATGGCACACGCCTACGGTTTCGGAGGTATCATCTCTGCTATCATTTGTGTACGAGCTGCAACGTAATATTCTGAATGACCCTTGTGTCAGGTGATAGCTGAGGAAGTTCTCCCCCACGTCATTCTCGGGCTCTTTTTGCTGATTTTTGTCCTGGCGTATCTAGCTATGAAAGACGACTCCGTTGCTACGAAGGCAACGAAAGAAGAGCAGCCAGTAAATAGGTACACAATTTTTTGCTCTCCATACTTCGTTGTACTAACACCTTGCATGCTATGCCACATGCATTGCGTATTTGCTGTTCATTTCACTCAAGTCTTCAAGGTGGAAAATCCGAGGAACATATTTCTGATGGCAAATTGAGAAGGCGCAACAAGAGCAAGAAGGAGAAGTCTAAGACGGGGTGAAGCTCTCTACAATGCCTCCGATGTTGAGCTACTGGTGCTTGAAAACACCTCAAACGTTGATTGCACAGGAGCCAACGAAAAAGATGTATTCCCTTAGATATCACTCAGTCTGTTTTCAAGCTGGCGGGGCCCAAGTTTAATTGGAACTCGCAATTCTAGACGCTTAACGAACGGTGGTTCATGGCAAAGAGGTCCCGCTTGTACCCAGGTGGCTGATACAAAAGAGTGCCCGCGCTTGCTTATGCTTCTTGGTAGACTAAATCAAGTCGCCTGCATGGAAAACTTTCATACGTATAAGTCAAACTGAACTCTTGCACCTGCGTTTAATACATACGATTATAATTCAACATTCCAACCGGGTTAAAGCAGGCTAGCATAGCATAACCCCTCCCCCGAAGGTAGGGTTATAGAGATATAGAGAGAAGAGGGGCGATTCGAATTGAAGCAGAAACGGCAAGACACAGGGCGGGATAAAACGAAAGGAAGCCTGGCCACTCATGAACTTGAGAATCATGAATTTGTTCTTGATTCGTGGTTGGTTCCTTTTCTTGACATAAGCCCCGAAGGGCCGTAATCAGGAGATCAACAGGGAAAAATACAAAGCAAAGCTACTCATACTAAGAGCTAAAAGAGCCCATGGAAGTGGTGGTGGCGGTCCAATTCCACTGTCCACAGTGGCGCGCTCTCTCGTGCTCTGAAAGTTTTGCTCAAGAGTAGAGCTGCCACCAAAGACTCACAAAGAAGGGGGCTATAAAGAAGTCCCTCTAGCGATCCAAAATCAGAGTCGCCTCTTTTCTAGTTCTAGCTCCCCTTCCAGTAGAAGCGTCTTTGCTTTGTATATTGTATTTGCATTTTTTGCTGTTAGCCTTCTAATTCCGGCCCTACGGCCTATGGGGCCTATGCCAAGAAGAGGTTGCCTGGTTATCTCCTCTTCTACTATTTTCTCCTCTTTGGTGTAAGCAGCTTTGCTTTGAATCTCTGCCATTCCTTTGAATTCCGGCCTCTCGGAACCTGCGTTAAAGAAATAGTTCGCGGCCTGCAGCCCTCGAAACTCTGCTAGGGTTCACACCCCTCACCCCTCTTGGCCTGTGATATTTGATATTTTGTGGCGTTGGCCTACCTCCAGTCCCTAAACTACTACTAGAAAAACGCACGTAATTTCCCTTTCTATCTCAGTGCGTGTTCGGTGATGTCGTGATGTGCCTAGCGCAATTAAATACAAGATTTAGATGCAGATTGATGTAGATGTATGCATACTTCCGAACACTTTCCAATTTCCAATAGCGACAAAGCGATACCGTTTCCAAGGGGACACGTAACAGTAGACGGCGTGATAATTTGAATGAACTAGCGAATAAATAACTATGCATCATGCTACTACAAATAGTAGTGCAACCTTCACGGACAAACTTGCGTGTGGAGATGTCTTTTGGTAACCATGGAGACATCTTCGAGAGGCGCCCTCAGCATATACGCTTTCAACCGCACCAACCGCCTGCCAGGGTCAGTATCGTTTGCTACTCCACTCGCAACTTCCCCTGCGCCACTTTTGCCCATGACACAGGCGCCATCATCACCGGGTCGTGCTCTTCCGCGATTCCATTCGTGGCAAAAGTAACCGTAAACGCGCGATAACTCCTCCGAAGACGCCCCCTCCGCTTCGCTTGCCATGGGAAACGACCGCCAACGCCCACCGCGCGCTGCTTTAGAGGGCAGCGTCCACGCCACCGGTTGTCCTCTGGCCCATACGTCAACAACTTCCCCATTGGCGAGCTGGCCTGGCATGATTTCCCACACCACCTGAGAGGAGGTCCCATTGGCACAAGAGTCCCTTTTTATCGAAGGTGAAAGTTTCTATAGTCCCTGAAAACAATGCTCGAAGAATGCAAACAGAATGTATTGTATGCTTTACGGTCTTCACTCTCATAGGATTTTCCAAACCTCTGACTCGGTGCCAGCAAACACATTCCACCGGTTGTGCAGAATCGTGCGGAAAGTGTCTCGCTTCGGCTCTGCACATGTCTTGGAAACAAATTCAAAGTGTGTGCACGCAGCTCCAAACAAGAACAGCACCAGTGAACCCACGCGTGCACCACTCGTGGGTGAGCGCTTTGTTGGATCACTGGTCATAGAATTAGGTTCACTCGAAGCAGCGCGAGGCGACTCAGCAAGTGCGCGGCCTGAGGAAGGCCAAAG